>Ga0194121_10009642_pt1 | contig 11914 bp, 19 predicted proteins | sample TA2MahCa50mmetaG_FD_148609 | JGI IMG/M metagenome (GOLD analysis project Ga0194121, IMG submission 148609) | Freshwater microbial communities from Lake Tanganyika, Tanzania - TA2015020 Mahale Deep Cast 50m | ecosystem: Environmental > Aquatic > Freshwater > Lake | place: Tanzania: Lake...
AGGCCTCGCTGCCCTTCCACCCCGGGTGCTCGCACGACTGATACCGGTAGCAGCACACCGCCTTCAACGCGTGCACCGGCGCCACCTGGAACGGCACCCGGCTGAACACGAACCCGTCGCCCAGGATCGTCGCGGGCGCCATGTCGCTCGACCGGTACCGGTAGCGGACGCTCGCGACGTTCTCAGCCACGAGCATCTCCCCGACCTGATCGACCGTCAAGAAGTCCAACTGACGGCCCTTCCACTCCGTCCACGGCACCCCGTCCTCCTCGTACTCGTCCGGGCCGCGCTCCAACCACGACGGGCGGAAGCTCGGGTGCTGCAACCCGAACGACAGCATCACGTTCAGATGCTCAGGGCTGACCACGTGAGCGCTCACAAGTCGTCTCTCCTTCCGAGCCCGGCGGGCTCACACTCCTACAATCGACACCCCCATTATACACATCACATGTCTATTTGTCAACCCCCCTTTACAGGGAGTCGACCGTGCCGTACGTAGGGCTCGACGACAACTTCCCACACCACCCCAAGGTCAGCGGGCTCACCGACAAAGCCTTCCGCCTGTGGGTCACCACCATCGCGTTCTGTGCCCGAAACCTCACCGACGGCCACGTCAGCCACGCCGAAATGAGAGGCCTCGCAGCAGGTCTAGGTTGCACGAAAAAACAGGTCGTGACCCTGATCGAACAAGACCTACTCCGCACCACCCCCCACGGGTACGAACTTCACGACTACCTCTACTGGAACCCCCCCCGTGAAACCGTCCTCAGACGCCGTGAACAAGCCAAAAACCGGCAGGCACGCAAACGCCACAAAGACAACGTGTCACGCCGTGACACCACGCGTGAATTCACAGGCCCCCTCCCCTGTAGTTCTTTAGAACCCCTAGTCGTGGACCAAGGGACCCCGCACGCGACCCCCCCGACAACCGCCCCAGCAGCGCCAGCCGAGGCAACAACACGCGGTCCGACCGACACGACCGACAGCCTCGACAAGCACCCACGAGCAGCGCCGCCGCCCGCCTTCCTCGAGCTGCTCAACCAGCCGACGCGAAGATCACCCGAACGGGGTACCGGGACCGTCGGGTCGACACCGTACGATGAGACACGCGATGTCGAGTCGAGCTCTGATCCCGCCGAGAGCGCGAGCGGCGTAGGGCCATTGGCCGGCGCGGTGCAGGAGCTCCTCGCCGGCCTCGTTGACGGGGAGGGCGCATGATCGGAACGCGAGCAGGGTACGCGCCCTGCGAGGACGTGACCCGGTGAAGGCCGCCCCGCGGTTCTGCATGTGCGTGGTCGCCCGACACGACCGGTTCTGCGCCAGCGTCGAGAAGAAGGGCGGCCGGGTCGTCGGCCTCCGCGAAACCCTGCGCGGCCACCTGGTCGTCGTCCGCTACCGCAGCGGCAAGATGCGCGCCGTCGCCGTCCTCGACCCCGGGTGCACGTCGTGACCGCACCAGCCACCTGGGAGCAGGCGCGCCGCGCGATCGTCAGCGGGTTCGGCGACGAGCTGCCCATCGACAGCACCGAAGCCGCCGTCCTCGCCGCGTGGCGTCAGCAGCCCGACGTCGTCGAAGCAGCCGCCCAGCGGATCGCCGGCCTCAAGACCGAGGGAAGCGTCCGGTCAGGGTGGGCGGTTCTGCGCGCCGAGCTCGACAACCTCCCCGCCCGCGCCCCGGAGACAACCGCGGACGCGCAGACACGACGGGATGCCGCGGTCGACCGCGCCGACGCGTGGCTGCGAACCGTGGGCGCGCACGTGCCCAGCGAAGGCGAGCTCCTCGACGAGCTGTTCGGCCCGCGCGGGCTGCTGCGAGCGTGGGACTGCGCCGAGCTGCGCGAGCGGATGCTCGACCGGTGGCGCGCCACCCAGCCGCAGGAAGCCGCAGCGTGACCGCTGTCGTGGCAGGTGTCGCCGTCGTCGTGCCGGCCGCGCACCTGCGCGACGGCGACAGGCTCTTCAAGGTGCTCGCGGGCGGCGCCGTCATGTCCGCGGTCGCCAGCGTCGAGCACCACCCGGACGCGACCCTCGTTGATGTCGGCGACGGGTTCCGCCGGTTCGACCCCGAGACGCTGCTTCTCGTCGCGCGCGCCAGCGACACGGACCGCCGCGTCCGCTCCGACCCTGACACTGATCTCAGGCGGGCAACGTGACGCGGCTTGAGCGGCTGCACGCGCTCGCGTGGACGCTCCCCGACACGCTGCCCGCCCCGAAGGCCCTGCAGCTCGGCGAACGCGGCGAAATCGCGACGGAGTGGCGGCGCTGCCCCAACTGCGACGGCACCCGCAACGTCCCCGACCGGTTCCGTCGCGCGATCACCTGCCCCACCTGCCAGGGACGCGGCGGGTTCCGCGTCGACCCGTACACCGGCGCCCGCCGAACATCGGTCGTCGCCGCCGACCGGCTCCGCGTCAGATCCGTGCTGTGCGACCGGTGCGCGGGAACCGGTGCTGCGCTTGGCCGGCTCGTCGCGCAAAACGGCGACACCCGCTGCGTCAAGTGCGACGGCACCGGCCGTGTCACCGTGCCCATTCACCCCGAAGACCCGGACGCGGACGCAGCCGTCAAGATGTCCGCCACCCGGGACCCGCACGAGCTGCTCACCGCCGCGCTCACCGTGCTCGCCTCCGAAGACACCAACGCGTACCGGGCGTTCTCCGTTGTCCGCGTGTCCTGCCGGCGCCCGCCGCCCGCAGGCGGGCCGTTCGCGCAGCGCGTTGAGCGGGCCGAACGACGTCTGCTCGAGCTGCTGCCGGACCCGCTGCGGGTTCCGCGATGGGCGGTCGACGCGTGGCAGCAGCGCGCGCCGCGAGCGCTCGCTCGTGAACGCGCCCGCGTCGGCAGGCTCGGCCGCCGAAACCGCGCGGAGCTCGCCCGGGAAATGGTCGCCGCCGGCATGAGCACCGAACGCGTTGCGGAGCGGCTCGGTGTCAGCGCCCGAACCATCCGCGCAGACGTGAGCGCCGGCGCGTGAGCATTGCTGCCAGTTCCCCCGCCGCCGCCGACCTCGCCCCACCTCGCCCCGACCTCGCCCCATCCTCGCCCCGGGGCGAGGACAACGACCTCGCCCCACCTCGCCCCGACCTCGCCCCATCCTCGCCCCGGGGCGAGGACAACGACCTCGCCCCCTCGCCCCCGCCTATACGGGGGCGAGGGGCGAGGACGAACGACGAAGCCGCCCGAGAGCGTGCCGTCGTGTCCATGTGCTTTACTGATGACGCCGCCGAAAGTCCCTTTCGGCAGCCGCAGCCCCTAGACAACCGCACCCCTCAGGTCGGACGGGCAGCGTGAGGCCCTCCTCGATCGAGTCCCGACGGCGCCGCGACCAGTTCGCGCAGCTCGTGGCAGCCGACCTGCGAGAGGGCGGCCTCGACCAGGCGCACGCGAACGTCGTCCGCCACGCACGCGACTGCCGCCTCAAGGCCGAGACGGCGCTACGACTCTCCTACGACCCGGCGTTCGTCGCGGACGTCGCCCGACGAGCGGGGGTAGCAAGATGAGCGACCAACGCGTCGTCTACGTGCCCGTCGCCCGCGCGTTCGCGGAGCAGTGGGAAGGCCAGTGGGCCGGCCCGGTCGACGTCCGGTTCGTGCGCGCCGACCGCAACCTGTACAGCCTCGAGATCCGCCACACCCCTTCCCCCGCCCGGCGCGTGTGGTGGCGAAGGATGTTGCAGTGGCCGGGCTGACGCGCGGCGACATCCTCGCCTCGTACGCGGCGCCGCCGCACCGGATCGGCGAGGAGGAGTTCGCCCGATTTCTCGAACGCGTCCGCGAGGGCAAAACACTGAACGCTGCGGCGCTCGGCACAGGGTTCTCGTACCGGTCGTTTGCGCATCGGCTCGAACGCGACGACATGTGGCGCGAACGGTTCGAGGAGGCCCGCGAAGAGGGCGCGCAAGCGCTCGCCGACCAGCTGGAGGACGAGGCGCGACGGCGCGCCACCGAAGGCGTCCAGAAAGGCGTCTACCACAAAGGCTTTCTTGTCGGCACCGAAACCGTGTACTCCGACCGGCTGCTCGAGCGGCTGCTCGAACGGCACGCCGACGGCTACCAGCGCACCAGCCGCGTCGAAGTGACCGGACAGACACGGCACGAGATCGCGATCGAGGGCGGGGTGACGCTTGACGCAGCAGCCGAAGTCCTCATCGCCGTTGGCGCCGTCCCTGCCGCAGTTCTTGGCGCAACGGTTCCCGCCGCTTCACCGGTACTGGCCGAACCTGCAGACGGTCAGTCCACAGCAAGGCGCCTTCCTGCTGCTGAGTGACCTCGAAGTGCTGTACGGCGGCGCCGCCGGCGGCGGCAAATCCGACGCGTTGCTTGGTGCTGCGCTGCAGTACGTGGACGTGCCGCTGTACAAGGCGCTGCTGCTGCGCCGCACCTACGCCGACCTCAGCCTGCCCGGCGCGCTCATGTCGCGCGCGCACGAGTGGCTCACCGGGTCAGCGCACTGGGGCGACGAACGAAAAACCTGGACGTTCCCGTCGGGAGCAACGCTGACGTTCGGGTACTGCGAGCACGAACGCGACGTATACCGCTACCAAGGCGCCGACTTCCAGTTCATCGGGTTCGACGAGCTCACCCAGTTCTCCGAGGCCCAATTCGCCTACCTGTTCTCGCGGCTGCGAAGACCGAAGGTGCCCGACAACGCGACCGCCGAACAGATCGAGCGGCTCGAGCAACTAGCGCAGGTGCCGCTCAGGATGCGCGCCGCGTCGAACCCCGGGGGCGTCGGCCACGGATGGGTTCTCGACCGGTACCCGATCGTGAAAGGCACCCCGGCCGAACACGAAGGCCGCATCTTCATCCCCGCGAAGGTCGCTGACAACCCCGGTCTCGACGTCGTCGCGTACACGGAGTCGCTGTCACGGCTGTCGGACGAGCTGCGCCGGCAGCTGCTCGACGGCGACTGGGGAGCGTTCGAGGGGCAAGCCTTCCCGATGTTCAAGGACACGGTGCACGTGATCGACCGGTTCCCGTTGGACTTCGCGATGGACCGGTTCGAGAGCATGGACTACGGGCTCAACAACCCAACCGCGTGGCTCTTCTGGCCCGTCGACTACGACGGCAACATCGTCTGCTTGGACATGCACTACCGGCCGGGGCTGCCGTCCGAAACAACCGCGGAGATCCTCCGGCGTCGCAAGCCCGCGATCGAGGGCGGCCACGGGTGGGGCGACAACAACACCGTGTGGGCCGACCCGTCCGTCCGCAACCGCATCGGCACCACGTCGAAAGCAGGGACCGCGGCGACGATCGCCACCGAGTTCGCAGACCACGGCATCGGCGTGTCGCTCGGCAACAACGACCCGAAAGCCGGGCTCGCGAGGCTCCGCGAGCTCCTCACCCCCGACGTCGACCGCAGGTTCCCCGACTGGCATCCGCGCCGCGGGCAGCTCGGGTCGCCACGCATGTTCGTGCACCACACGTGCACACAACTGATCGACCAGATGAAAACCGCGCCGCTGCAACCGGCAGACAAGCCGGACGGGCTCGAGAAAATCGACCCTCAGTGGGAGCAGCGGAACGGCCACGCGGTCGCCGCAGCCCGGTACGGCGCGATGAGCCGACCGGAGCCTTCGCAGCAGCCGAAGCAGTACCCGGACGACCCGAGAGCGCGCGCGCTCACCGAAGCCGACGAGCGCGACGAAGGCGGGGACGGTTGGGCCACGTACGTCAACGCATAGGGAGGGCACCCCGCATGATACAGCCTCGCTTCATCGGCGACGAAGGAGCCGTCGTGTGGCCGCACACGTGCATTTGCGGCTCCAACAGCGGCCGTCTCACCGACACGCTGAAGGAGCCGGCCGGCGGCCGCGTCTACCTGTGCGACCGGTGCGTCAGCGCGCTCGCTCGTCTCCACGGGTTCGTGCACGGCGACGCGATCGACGAGGCCCGCGCGGAGCAGCAGCGGCTCGCCGACCGCGTCGCCGCGCTCGAGCAGCAGGTGCAGGAGGCCGTCGCGCGGCAGACCCGCGTCGTCAGTGTCGACGAGCTGATCGCTGCGTCCAAGGCTGCCCCAGCGGCCGAGCCCGAAGGGGTCGCGGCATGAGCGACCGGTGCAACGTGTGCAACCGTGAGATCGGCAACGACGACCGCATGATCGGCTGCGGCCTCGTGATCCGCTGGGGCGCGCGCGACCTCCGCGACGACTTCGCGAAAGCCGTTCGCTGCTGCTCGTTCGGGTGCCTCGCAGCATGGGCGACCGACATGCGCGACAGTCACGACGGCCACGTGCTCGTCGAAGGTAACCCCGCCGCCACCGGCGACACGCCAGCCGTCACCGCGGCCGTCGACTCGGTGCTCCGCTGATGCTCACGGTGCGCGCCAAGGGCGGCACGAACGCCGGCCGCCGCAAGGTGCGGCACGAGCCGCGGCCCGCGTGGACATGCCGGTGCGGCCACGAGAACCGCGGCTACCACGCCCGATGCATGGTAGCCGGCTGCAACCTCAAACGACCCGCAGGAGGACAGTCATGACCGACCACGAGTTCGTTCCCGCGCCCGGGCGCAGCGTCGTCTTCCAGGTCGCGCCGGGCGAGTCAACTGCTGAGCGAGTTCCGGCCGACGACGATGAGTTGAAGGCCAAGATCGAGAAGCTCGAAGCCACCGACGGCGACTTCATCGCGCACGACCCCGTCAGCGGGCACGTGTGGCCGGTCGCCGCCGACTACGTCGAGCTCCACTACGAAGACATGCCGCCGGAGCCGCCGCCGCACGTCGCGGCCTGACACCGCCGCGGATCCCGTTCGCATCCACACTCAGGAGGGCACAGTCCATGCAGTTGATCGTCGAGACGGCCGACGGCCGCGAGATCTCGTTCCCCGTTCAAGACGGCTGGCAGGTGGAGCTTCGCTCCCGCCACGGCATCGAAGGGGCGTTCGCGGTCACGGGCGTCACCCGGTTCCTGTTCGACCGCGACGGCTACCTGGGCCGCGACGTTCCCGCCGCCACGGCGCCAGCCGCCGGCGACGAGCCGCTGCCCGACGTCGTGGTCGTGCACGCCGGCCAGGATCAGCATTCGGAGCGCGGCCAGTTCTTCGACCCCGCGAATCAGAACGAGCCGATGAGCGGATGGACGTCGCTCGTTCCGTAGACGGCTCGTCGCCGCTCACCGCTGAGCAGACAGACGAGCACGAGCGCCGGTACGGCCACCGGCCCGTCCGGGTTCAGGACAACGCCGACCGGCCGCCGCGCCGGCTTCGTCGTCGCAAGGGCCGCGGGCACGCCGACCGGCTCCTGTTCGACCACTACCGGCAGGCCAAACGGTGATCGGCGTCGTTGTCGTCGCCGCGGTCGCGCTCCTGTGCGTCGCCGCCGTCACCGTGTACGCCGTCAAGGCGGTACAGCACGCCGAACGGCAGCACGCGCGCGAACGGCAGCTGCTCGTCAACCAGGTGTGTGCTCTCGCGGGCCGCCCGTGGCTGACGCCGCCCGCCGACGAGCCCGCCGAACTGTTCGAGCCGCCCAGCCCGTGGGACGGCCTGACAGCCAGCCCCGACCAGTGGCCGGGCGAGCCGGGAGATGAGCCGTGAGTGAGCTTCTCGAGCATGTGCCCGAAGCGCAGCGGGACGAGCGGCTGTGGGGCGAACGGATCCAGCAGGCGCGCGAAGACCGCCGGCAGTACGAGCCCGCGTGGGTCACAAACCTCGCGTTCGCCGCCGGCAAGCACTGGCTGCAGTGGAACGCGCGCGCCCGCAAGCTCGAGATGCCCAACCAGCTGCGCGACCGCGACCTGTATGTGGCCGACGTCATCACCGAGTACCGCACCACCGCGCTCGGGGAGATGGCGAAGGTCGGCGACCGTCCCGAACTGCTGCTCGTTGCCGACGACGACACCAACGAGGAGTTTCAGGAGCAGGCGAACCGGTCGGTCGGGTGGGCGTGGGACAACGAGTGGCGGGCCGAGCTCGCGCTTTCGCAGGCACGCCGGTATTGCATCGACCTTGGTGTCGCCGCTATCCGGCCGATGTTCCGTGCGGACGAAGGCCCCGTCATGGGCGAGATGCCCGTCGGTCCCGACGGACACGTGATCACCGACCTGGAGCGCGCGCGCGCGTTCGTAGCGGAAACGCAGGCGTCTGGGCAGCGCGTCCAGTTCAAGACCATTCACGAAGGCCGGCACAGGTGGGAGCCGCTCAGCCCTTTCAACCTGCTTGTGCCACCAGGCATCGACCACGAGGAGTACTTCCCGTGGGAGATCGTGATGCGTCCCGTTCCGGTCGACGACCTGATCGCCGAGTACGGGCTCCCGGCCGGGTCGCTGCAAGAGGACCCCGACATCGCGTCGCTGATCGGCCTCGACGTGTCCACCGCCGGCGCGGACGCGCGGCTGACCGCCGGCACCGGCGGCTCGAACGCGTCGAAGCTCCGCAACCACGCGTGGCTGTACAAGGCGTACGAGCGGCCGTGCCCGAAGTACCCGGACGGCCGGTGCGTGCACCTGATCGGCGACCGCAAGAAGCTCGTTCGCGTCAACAATCAACTGCCGTACACGCGTCCGGACGGCACCCGAACCGCCGGCATCAACTACTTCCACTGGGTCAGGCTGTCCGGCCGGTTTTTCTCCCGGTCGCTCGTCGATGGACTCAAGGATCCGCAGCGGATCATCAACCGACGGCGCACGCAGGGCAATGAGATCATCGACCGCGGCATGCCGAAGGTGTTCGTTGAGGAGGGCGCGGTCAAGCAGAACCCGAGCGGCGTCCCCGTCGAGAAGGTCGAGCTGAAGCGCGGCACCCCACCGCCGAGCTTCCACGCCGGGATCGGCCCGGGCGAGTGGATGTACCGCGACATCGCCGAAACCCGCGAGGATATCGAGCACGCTTCCGGGTTCAAGGGCGTGCGGCTCGGCGAGAACCCCGCGAACGTCAACACGTACTCGCAGCTAGCGCTGCTTTCCGAGAACGACCAGACGAAGCGCGAGGACATCTACGGGGAGCACCAGCGGTCGATCTCAAGGCTGATGGAATGCAGCATCCACGACATGCGCGCCTACTGGCCCGACAACAAGCAGTTGGCGTTGGCAGGGGACGAGAACCGCATCGAAGCGTGGACGTTCACCGCGAGCCGCATCCCCGACTTTTTCATCGTGCGGGTGCCCGAAGGCGCCGCCAAGCCGCGGTCGCAGGCCGCCGAGCTGAAGAAGGTCGAGGATCTGTGGGCGGCGGCGCTCAACTCCGGCTCTGTGGCAACGAACCCGCTCGCGTGGGTCGACTGGTACCGCCGGTCGCTCGACTCCGGCGAAGCGCTGGAAATGCCGGCGTGGCCGGGCGACGTGCACGAAGAGAAAGCCGAGCTTGAGAACCACCGGCTGCTCTCCGGGGAGCCGTTGCCCGCGATGCCGTACGATCCGCCGGAAGTGCACGTGCTGAAACACCGCGAAGCGCAGATCCAGGCGGAGATCATCGGCGACACTCACGCGTGGCAACTGCTCGAGCAGCACGTGCAGGAGCATCTCGCGGTCGCCGCGGAGAACGCGCGGCACGCCGCCGCAACACAGCCAGCGGCCCCCGCCGGTCAGGTCAGCGAAGCCACCCCGGCCGCGTCTTGAGCAGGTGGCCCCGCAGCCCGCACAGATCTTCAGGCGGGTCGTGCGCGAGCGCCCACAGGATCGCGTCCCGCTCCTCGTAGTCGAGCGCCACGATCCGCGCCTGCCGTTCGACCGCCCGGTTGAGCGCCACCGACGCCGACAGCGCCGACGGCCTCTCCCCGTGCTCCAGCAGCAGCCCGCACACCACGCGAACCTGCTCGTACGTGACCGGGAACCCGTAGACCATCAGCACCCGCTGAACCCTACGCGGGCGCGCTCCCCTTTGGAGGACACATGGCAGCTATCGCATGCGCCGCGCTCGCCGCGACCGGCTCCACCGGCAACAACAACCACGCCAGCGTCGAGCTCGGCCCCGAGACGTCGCAGCTTGCGGTCGCGTTCATCGTCGAAGCCGTCGGAGCAACGCCGGCGGTGACGTTCAAGCTGCAGGCCACGTTCGATCGCGCCAAGGACGTCGCCGACGGCGCAGTCGCATGGTTCGACCTGCTGCTGATCCCCGCCGACAGCGACACCGGCGCCGTCGGCAGCACCGTCACCGCGGTCGGCCAGTACGCCCGGTATCTCGCGCAGGCGCACTCGCGGTTCGTTCGCCGCGTCCGGCTCGTCACGTCCTCCAACACCAACGTGACCTACAGGGCTCACCTTCACGCCGTCAACTCCCGCTGACAAGGAGCTTCGCTCATGGCTCTCACCATCACCGCGATCAAGCGCGTCCACGTTCCCGCCGGCCGCGCGCTCGTCGCCGACATCACGTTCGACAGCTCGTACCCGACCGGCGGGGAGCCGCTCACCCCGGCTGATCTCGGCATGACGTCGATCGAGTGGCTGGAAGCGAAGCAGAAGGGCCTCGCGTCCAGGCTCGCCGCGTACGACTACGCCAACGCAAAGCTCGTGCTGTTCACCGCGATCGGCGCCGAGGCCGCGAACGCATCAGACCAGTCGACGATCGTCGTCCGCGCCTTCGCGATCGGTGACCAGCAGGGCATCGCGTCCGTCTAACGCGATCTACATCCCGCACCCCCAGGGCCGCCCTCAAGCGGCCCTTCGTCTTCCAGGAGGGCACCCATGCGTCACCGCCTACTGCACATCCTCTTCGACCCGGACGACGGCGCTGGCTCCGGCGGGCCGCCCGCCCCGGCCGGCGCCGACCCGCCGGCCGGGCCTACGGGCTCGGAGGGATCGCCCTCCCCCGTGGCGGCGGCGCCGGCCTGGGCGGGACCCACGGAGGAAGAGTGGCTCGAGAACCAGCAGATGCTCCGCGGCGTCCACGGCGCCCTCCAGGGCCTCGGGCAGCAGCAGCCGGCACAACAGTACGGAGGCTACGACGGCGGCCAGCCCAGCTACCAGCTTGACCCGTTCGCCGACAACTTCGGCGAACAGCTCATGCATCTGCTGTGGGCCAACAACCAGGCGGCGGTGCAGCAGATCCAGGGGCTGATCGCGCCGATCTTCGCGCACACCGAGCAGCAGATCAACGGTGAAGCGGAACAGCGAGCGCTAGACATGTTCTCCGACTTCGAGGCCCGCGAAGGCGAGTTCACGAAGCCGGAAGGTGTCGACCTCACACTCACGTCCATCGCCCGCAACCTCGCCGACGTGCTGTACCCGCAGGCGGAAGCCCGGTACGGGGACGGGCCGCGCGCCGTGCAGGCAGCGGTCGACATGGCCGCCAAGCAGGTGCGGGCGCTCGAAAACGCTCTAATCGCCGTGGGCGTGCAGCGGACACAGGCGCAGTGGGGCAAGCGCGCCAACCTCGGCGGCGAACCCGGAGGCGGCGGCGCCGGCTACCAGGGCGCCAGCGACGCCGACACCGAACTCGACGCCGCCCGCCGGATGATGGCGCGGCCCACGGCCGTCTAGTCAGCTTCACCCCTCACCCCTCACACCACCCCCCCAACGCAAGGAGATGATCGGCATGGCCGATGTGAACCTCGCGAACCTCGCGAACCTGCTGTACGAGCTGCGAGGCCCCATGCAGCGCAACTTCCGCAAGCGCCACGTCACGAAGGCCGAGATCGAGCGCATCGACTCGCGGGAGCTGTACACGGGGTCGAAGGTCGCGGTGCCCATTATCCTGAACTCGCTTCAGGGCGGCGGAAACCCAGGCGAGTCCGGCACGATCAACGTGCCGCAGGGCCTCAACACGGCGCGGCCCACGGTGACCGCGCAGAACATCGTGCAGCCGTTCTCGATCACCCTCGACGGAGAAGAGGCGTCGATGGACAACTCGGCGGTCGAGGCGATGGCGCTGCTCGTTCAGGAGGCCCGCAACTCGCTCGCCGAGATCATCAACGACGAGTACAACGCCTCCACGGCGCTGCTCGCCACGATCACCGGCGGCTCGTCGCCGGGGCTCACCGTGA
>Ga0194121_10009646_pt1 | contig 11911 bp, 13 predicted proteins | sample TA2MahCa50mmetaG_FD_148609 | JGI IMG/M metagenome (GOLD analysis project Ga0194121, IMG submission 148609) | Freshwater microbial communities from Lake Tanganyika, Tanzania - TA2015020 Mahale Deep Cast 50m | ecosystem: Environmental > Aquatic > Freshwater > Lake | place: Tanzania: Lake...
CACAGCCATCGTCGTAATCATGATGAGTGCCAGTGCAAACGAGAGATGCCTGCCGAATGTCATACGTTATTTGGGTCGTGCCACAAACAATTGGTGGTCATGCTCGATTGATCGATCAAAAATTACATTTGGATATCGCTTTTGTATGAGCGAAAGAATACGGTGAGGATTTGAAATAGGAACTACCATGCAGTCCGTTTTGCAGTCTACCTGATCAATTTGGTTTGCAGTTACGTAATGAATATTTCGGTGGCCGAGCGGGGTAGGAAGATATGTTCCCGTGGTAAATAAAATTGCTTGAAGCGCCATGGGTCTGCCCGTGCGATCGATAGAGTCAACTTCATCGGTAATCACGTATTTTGGAACTTCTTCAGGGGCATCGTTAAGAAAAAGACCAATTCGGTAAAGATCTCCGCCAAAGGCTTCTTTGGCTTCCCATTGTTTAAAATACTGATGATAAGTGGTATAGCCGAGCGCTATGAGTACGAGAATTCCTGCCGCGCTCGCAACGGGGGCTGTGATTTTGCGTGATGCATATTTCCAGAGCGCGCTCATACCAATTCCCGCAAGGATAAATACAGGCGGGATCATGATGATTGCTCGAAGAGCATGCGGCAAGCCCTCATTGGAAACCGCAACGGGCAGCATCATCGCAAAGAACCAGAGAAGCAGTACCATGTATTTTTTTCGGAATGCTTCCACTATGCCGAGCGTAAAAAAGATGGCAACCGGCCACCAAAGTTGCGGCGTACCGGGAAGGTTGTGGCGGGCATTATAATCGCCCGCAAAATAAAACATTTGCAGCGTGATGCCAATATTTTTTGCAAATGCCGCTACGGGGTCAGGACTTTCAAAAACTGAAATTTGCGCGGTACGTCCAAAAAAGTCTTCAGGATTTTGCAGGAAAAAGTAAAGAAGCGGAGTAGTTGCGATAAAGGTAAAGAACAGAAAGAGAGTCGGTATGCAAATAATGCAATGATTTCGTTCTTTCCAGGCTGACTGCACAAACAAAAGAAACGGGGCCGCTAGAATAATCGGAGCTGCGCGATAGGCAATGTATGAATGAAATCCAAGGCCAAACAACAGGCCGCCTATGCATGCCGCAATGAGTACCCGATTGTGATGAGCATCATTGCGCCGGTTCCACGTGGCGTACAGAAGCCACAAACCAGCCGTAAGAAAAAAGGGCGCCATGTTTGCCCGAAAACCAAGGCGCGAGAGCATGATGGGCCAGAGGCTGATAGCAGTAAGAGAGGATGCCAAAAGCGCAGCCCGAGAGTCGCGAAGGTACTCTTTGGTAAATAAGTAGATGCCAAGTACCGTCAGAACTCCAAAAAGCGCTGCAACAATGCGAAGCGCAAATGATGTTCGGCCAAGGAGCATAACTGAAATCGCCTGAAGGTTTATAAATAATCCTTCTCGCCCATTATTTTCAGGATAGAAGATTTTAAAATTGCCGGTATTGATGGCTTCAAAGACATTATTGCCGTTCATCGCTTCATCGGAAAAAAGCCCCGGCGGACGCGAGTCGATGCCCCAGAGCTGCCACACTCGAAAGAAAAGGGCGACGAGTACAATGCCCACAACTAACGTTATATGAAATCGTTCCCTCACGTCTTTAGTATACTCTATGCTACAATAAAGGTGCTGTGGAAATACAAAAAAGGTTTGAAACCCCAAAAGAAGAGCACGAGCATCTCGAAAATCTGGTTCGTGAGAAACTGAGTGCCGATTCCGAACGCGATCATGAAGAAATTGTAGATGAAGCCCTCCGTGAGCATATTGAGTACAGTATTCATGATGATCCTGTAGGTCGCCCCAAAGAAGAAGACAGGCAAGTTGAACTTTTGGTGCATGATGCCATGAATCAAGGCATTATCGAGACCGCTCGCCGCGTGCGAAATACGGGCAATCCGTGGCTTTTTCGCGAATTTTATATTGCGCTTCACGAACGATACGTCAACGACCTTCGGGCTAAGGGTGTTATCGAATCGCATGGATGATACGGGGCTTTATATTCTTTTGGGATTATCATCGCTCGCCTTTTTTCTCGCGCTCGTTTTTTATGTGTTGATCATCCGCCCGCGAAAGAAGTACGAGCTTTCGGGCGCGCTTGATATTGTGTTGTTTCGAGTGCTCCTTCCTGAAATAGAAAATGTTCCTGCGGGCGAGCAAAAAGTAAAAGAACCCAAAGACATCATGGTTGCCATGGAGCAGCTCTATTCGGCGCTTGGCGCGCTTCGGGTTTCATGGCTGCACGAGCTTCGGTTTGGGAGCCCATCCGTTACGTTTGAAGCGGCGCTTCCGCATGTTGGCGAGGAAGTAGTTTTTTATGTGGCTGTTTCCCGCATGTATGCCCAGTTTTTTTCAAATCAACTCCACTCATTTTTCCCTTCTGCAAATATTCAAGAAAGTCCTGATTACAATATTTTTCACCCCACGGGTACGAGCGTAGGATCGCTCGCTATGCTTTCAAAAAATCCGCTCTATTCACTTCGCACGTATGATCAATTGGGAGCTGACCCGCTCAGTGTTATCACGGGAGCTTTTGCGAAACTCAAAAAAGAAGGCGAGGGCGCTACCTTTCAGCTTGTGATTCGTCCCGCAAAAAATCCTTTGTATAAACAAGGAAAAGAAGCTGCGCGAAAGCTCAAGGCGGGACAATCACACGTTGATGCGTTTGGAGGAATTACACGCGAGATGATCAAAGCCGCTACCCAGTCAAAACCAACACAGCAAGAGCAGCAACAACGCATCCAAAAACCAATTTCCGTAGACGAAGAATTGGTCAAACAAGTAGAACTCAAAGCCTCACGACCCGCTTTTGATGTAGTCATCAGGCTTGTGGCTTCCGCGCAAACCCCACAGGAAAGCTTAACTATTTTGCACGGGCTTGAGGCGGCGTTTCAACAATTTAACAACCCCCAGGGCAATAGTCTCGAGTTTGCCCAGTTTAGTGGGCGAGCGCTTGAGCAGTTTTTGTATGATTATTCATTTCGTTTGTTTAATCCCAAGCATGCGCGGTATTTGGGGGCGATGGAGCTTGCAAGTATCTTTCATTTTCCGTATGCCGGTTTTAAGCAGCCCAACGTACAGTACCTGAAGGCGCGTGAAGCGCCTCCTCCTGTTGAGTTGCCGTCAAACGGTTTGCGCCTGGGCCATAGCGTATATCGCGGTGAATCGCGCGAGGTATTTTTGACCGATGATGACCGCCGAAGGCATGTATATGTAATTGGGCAAACAGGAACCGGAAAATCAGGGCTTTTGAAAGAAATGGTGCGCCAAGACATTCAAAATGGAAAGGGTGTTTGTTTTATTGACCCGCACGGCGATACCGTTGAAGATTTGTTGTCGCACATTCCTGAAAATCGCGTTCAAGATGTTGTTTATGTAAATCCGGGAGACATTGAGCGGCCGGTTGGTCTCAATTTTTTGGAATATGATCCGCGTTTTCCCGAGCAAAAATCACTCATCGTCAACGAACTCTTGGATATTTTCAACAAGCTCTATGATATGAAGACCGTGGGCGGTCCAGCTTTTGAGCAGTATTTTCGTAATGCCACTATGCTGGTCATGGAGGATCCAGCTTCCGGCAACACGCTATTGGAGATCGTACGCGTACTCATCGACAAAGAGTTTCGCGACTACAAGCTCTCGCGCTCGGCAAATATCGTGGTCAATAGTTTTTGGCAGAAAATCGCGGAAAAAGCCACTGGTGAACAGGGTTTGCAAAACTATGCGCCGTACGTAACTAACAAATTTGATAACTTCCTCTCCAACGACATCATGCGCCCGATTATCGCGCAGGAGCATAGCGCGTTTAGTTTCCGCGAGGCGATGGATACACAAAAGATTTTGCTCATCAACCTTTCGAAAGGGCGCTTGGGCGAGCTCAATTCTTCTTTGCTCGGGCTCATTATTGTAGGGCGTATACTGATTGCCGCACTCTCGCGCGTGGATATCGCTGATGAGTCAGCGCGCAAGGACTTTTTTTGCTATATCGATGAGTTTCAAAATGTCACGACAAAATCAATCGCCACGATTTTGTCTGAGGCGCGCAAGTATCGGCTCTCGCTCATTGTGGCGCATCAGTTTTTGGGCCAGCTCGAAGACGAAATCAAAAAGGCGGTATTTGGCAACGTAGGCTCGATACTCTCATTTCGGATAGGGTCTGATGATGCCGAGTTTATGTCCAAGCAGTTTGAGCCGGTGTTTGGCGAACGCGACTTGTTAAACATTGATAACTACAACTGTTATGTTAAACTTTTGATACACGGCCAGACATCGAAGGCGTTCAACCTTAAGACCTATCCGCCCCCGAAGGGCAACGCCCAGGTTCAGCAAGCGGCGCTCGAGTATTCGCGCCTCAAGTACGGAAGGCCGCGCAGTGAAGTAGAAGAAGAAATAAAAAAACGATTTAGCTATGTTTAAGAAAGACTCGGTATATGCACTTGTGATAGGGCTCATTACGGCCTTCTTTGCGTCGTTGATTTTGATCAATACGGCAACGCCGCTGCGGATTGGCAGTATTGATTTGCCGCTCTGGACGCTCTTTATCACGCTTCCGATTGTCGAATACATTGCTTACGTTATTGCTTCCGGGCTTTTTTCCCACGTGCTTGCGCTCAAGCAGCTTGGGCGTTTTGGCATTGTAGGGCTCATGAATTTTTCTGTTGATGTTGGGATTCTTTCCGCGCTTTCAGCGCGAACCGGCATATACGGGGGCGTTGCAATCATTCCGCTCAATATGATTTCCGTGGTGGTGGCTATTATTAACAGTTACTATTGGCAGCGCAACTGGACGTTTGCAGAAAAAGCGCCGCCCACCCGAAAAGAATTTACCAAATTTGTGGTAATTACGCTCATTGGTATTGCTATCAATAGCCTTCTTGTCTACTTCTTCCTTGAATTTGTAATGCCAGGCGGCGTACTGACGCCTGCGCGACTTGAAGTGGTTGCAAAAATAGGCGCTACCGTGGTTTCTCTCTTTTGGAATTTTCTTGGCTACAAATTCCTTGTTTTCAAGGAAGGCAACAACTAGTGGCGGCGTGCGGTATTTCTTGATAGGATTTCACCATGAAAGGTGAAGAGCACGTAGTATTATATCGAAAGTACCGGCCCCGCACGTTTGACGAGGTAGTAGGGCAAGAGCATGTGGTGACGGTGCTCAAAAATGCCCTGCGCCTTGATCGGGTTGCACACGCTTATTTATTTGCAGGCACGCGAGGAACGGGGAAAACAACACTTGCGCGCCTTCTTGCAAAAGCATTCAATTGCCAAAATCGCGGCAAAGATGGTGAACCATGCAACACGTGCAATATCTGCCGCGAATTTATGCTCGGGCGATCGCTTGATTTGATTGAAATTGATGCCGCTTCAAATCGCGGCATTGATGATATTCGCGAGCTTCGCGATGCCGTGCGCTTCAGCCCCATGCAGGCGAGGCGCAAAGTATATATTGTGGATGAAGTTCACATGCTTACCAAAGAAGCGTTTAATGCGCTTTTGAAAACGCTCGAAGAACCGCCCGCGCACGCCATGTTTATTTTGGCTACTACCGAGCTTGATCGCGTGCCTGATACTATTTTGTCGCGGGTGCAGACGTTTGAATTTCGCAGACTTTCGCAGGAAAAAATTCAAAACCAGCTCAAGGAAATTTTGAAAAAAGAAAAATACAAGCTTAGTGATGAAACGATCCGTCAGATAGCATTTTTGGCAGACGGTTCAATACGTGATTCAGAAACTATGCTTGGCCAGGTGATGGATGCCTATCCGGAAGGCGGGGAAAAAGATGCGCTTGAAAAACTCTTTGGACTTCCGCGGTTGCAAGCTGTTCATGACTTGATTGATGCCTCGCTTGCCAAAGATGCAAAGCGCATTATAGAAACCATTGAAAAAATAAAAGAAGGCGGTATTGACCCAAAAATGCTCTCGCGTATGTTGGTGTACGAAATGCGGATGCTGCTTTTTACGCTTCTTGATCCGGCGCGCGTCGCTGACGAAGATTTTGCCAAAAAATATAGCCGCGAAGACATATCGCGGATCAAAACATTGCTCGTAAAATTGCTTGAAGCGCATCACAAAGAATATCGCGGCCCCTTTCAAGAATTGCCCGTGGTGCTCGCGCTCCTTGATTCGCTTGTTCAATAAAAAAAGACGATAGCTAGGCGACTATCGTCCATTTGAGGTTTTCGCCTGCCCAGAATGGCCCAATAGTCCACGAGTCGGCTTCGTAGGATGTGGGAACTTGGCAAGGCTCTCTCCTGAGTGTGTAGGTGCGGGAAGCAGGAGGGAGGTTGAAAGCGCGGCGGGCATTTTCGCTCGTAAAGCGCTTGAATATCTCTTCACGGCCTGAAGTGAGCAGGTCGTCGAGAGCGTGCGCATAGAGAGCGGCGAGTAGCGGTGCGGTATAGGCGCCGCACGCACACTTACCCTGATGAACAAATTTTGCATTCAATGGATGCGGAGCATCGTCTGCACCTGCCATGACCCAGTCATAATTGTCGGCAACCAGTCGAAGCAGGTCTTTTTGATCTCGGCGGGTTTTGATGGGTGGTTTGCACACTGCGCGCACATCTCCAAACGTGTCGTCCTTGTTTGTTGCCAGATGATGAGCGGTGAGCGTGACATAAAACCGTCCGCTTTTTGCCATCTCTTCCCAGAATGGTATACATCGCGCATCCGTACCATGCTCCCAGATTATGACGCCTTCGGTCTCGTTCAGAAACATATCGCAGATGGGGAAGAATTGATATTCGGCATCTTCATCGGGGACGGTCATCGAGGGATGTTCTGGGTGAAAGTGGCATCTCATCCCGAGTCTTCCCGCACACCTCACGATGTTGAGAATGTGTTCATAGCACCTGACCCCGTTACTCGAATGTACCGTTCGCCCTCGTGGGTATATTTTTGCATCGAAAATACCGTGTTTAATGCATTCGTGGATTTCGGAAACAGTGGTTCGCTCAGTGAGCATGATGCAGGGAAGGAATGTGAGGGTCTGCCCGTTGGGGACGCATTGCCCAAGTGCCTGAATATAGGCTTGGACTTCTTTGGCTCGAAGAAGTCCTTGAAGTGTGTTCGGCATGGGGAGTACAGTGTCGACCCCGCCTTTGAGCGCGAGTTCAACGAGTGGCTTCATGACCGACCCCTCTCTCAGGTGAGAGTGGGGATTTACGATAGCCGGTAGTACCAGTTCCATTGTTACCTCCACTTTCATTTATTGACAGAGGGCGTTCTACCCGAAGGGTACCTCGTGGTGGCATGGTCACACAATATTGATTTTTTGGGTTTCTATTTTATAATCTTGGGTAAATGTCCCTGTCCTTCATGAGGAGGTATCATGAGCAGCAATGCAGTCTTGCAGATAGAGTCGCCGTTACGTCCTTGGTGCAGAAAGGTAGACAACCGCCTGGGCTCCGAGAGGCTTCGGCAACTCGACAATCTCATGCCCGGGTGCGATGAGAATCTCAAAGAGTTTGGCAAGTTTCTTGCCGCACGCCTTACCGATAGGACCATAAATCCTGTTCGCTTTGTGAGCTTTGGGTTTCTGTTGCTCGTTGGGTTTTACCGCCCGCTACACAAAGAAGGCGGTGATAGCCCGCTTGATCAAAGAGACCTCGCTTTTTACCAGCATCTCTTTGAGAGATTCCCCGATATCGCCCGTGCGGCGTTCGACGACGAAGATTTCGTGCATGAGGTAGAGAGTGTGTGCCACTGGCCCGATTTCGAGGTTTTTCAATTAGCCGGATCATAATCCGGCTTTTTTCTTTTGCGTTGTATTCCATAAAAAAACCCAGGCTGAGTGCTTGGGTCTGTTGCTAGTACGTAAAGAAGGAACGCTCATGCTCGATGATGACCCGGCGGCTGTCCGGATTCCCCTTGTTCAAAATGACCTCACCGATGATGCGAGCGTCGATCATGCAGTCGCGAGCGGCGCCGAGGCAGATTTCAGCAGCTTCGCGCGAATCCACTACCGCTTCGAGCATATGCCCCATGTTGAACGTGGCAAACATCTCCTTCCACGGAATTTGACCTTCTTTCTGGATGAGTTCAAATACTTCGGGCGTAGGAAACAGATTGTTTTTGCGGTAGGTGATGCCCGGCGAGCCGAAGTTTTTGATCTTGGTTTGGCCGCCTCCCGAGCAGTGAATGAGCCCCATGACATGCTCATGGCCTACGCTTTTGATGAGAAGGCTAATGAGTGGCGCATAGGTGCGGGTAGGAGAAAGAAGTTGTCTTACGAATACGGACGGAAGCCTATCCAGACCAAGCTTGCCGCTGTATACAAGATCGATAGAAGTTTCCGGCGCGTAGGTTTCTGTGTAGACTCGAAATGCTCGCCCAAGCACTGAATGCCGCGCGTTGGTGAGTCCGTTTGATCCGACGCCAGAGTTCCAGGCTGGTTCCCATGACGCTTGCCCGGTTGAGCTAAATCCCACAAGGATGGCGGGGCTTTTGATGTTTGCGGCGTTGATCACCCGGTCTCTTCTCATGCGCGAGGTAATGGTATTGTCTACGATGATGGTGCGCGCGAGATCTCCGAGGTCGGCAGTTTCGCCTCCTGCGAAATGACAGGGAATGCCCCAGTTGGTCAGCTCACTGCACAGTTTGTCGCATGCTTCGATCAGTGTGCTGATGACTTCTCCCGGGATTCTGGCTTTGTTGCGGGCAATGGAGAGGGAAACCACGAAGGGTCCCAGCGAGCCCACACAGGCAGCGTCGTTAATGTTCATGGCGAGACTGTCTTGCACGATGCCTTTCCATACCGAGAGATCTCCCGTTTCCTTCCATACAAGATAGGCAAGCGCGCTTTTGGTGCCAGCGCCATCGACGTGCTGAATGGTGCAAAAATTATCATCGCCCACGAGCACGTCTGGCAGGATTTTGCAGAAGGCTCCCGGAAAAATGCCAGGATCGAGGTTCTTGATGGCGGCTTGCACGTTTTCTTTGCTTGATGAAACGCCGCGTTCTTCGTAAAGCGGGGTATTGTTTCCCATACGTTCCTCCTTCTTGGGTTGTGAGGTAATTCGATGACAGGGTAGCAAAAAGAGAAGAGACGAGCAACTCGATAAAGAAAAATAATTTCGGCTTTTTCTTTTGATTGATATGCGCTAGAATAATTTTAGAAAAGGAGGCTCCCGCGTGAGGAGACTGACAGGCGACATTCCCGACGAAGTAGTATCAAGCGATAGGAAAAGGCAACCGCTGAAACGGCGGCGCTTTTGGGGGAACGGCGTTCTCTTGGGGGCGCTTACCGATAAAGTGCGTGCGGGGCGGCCGCCCAAAGAAAATGTTCCAAGGAGACGAAGTTACAGAAACCCGTGGTAGCAATAAGCCCCGGGTTTTTTTTTGAGTAGAAATTTCAGCAGAAATTTGATATAGTCTTTTTACTATTGGGGAGTCGTCTAACGGCAGGACATCGCCCTTTGGAGGCGAGTATCATGGTTCGAATCCATGCTCCCCAGCCAATTCAACCTTGTCCTAATTGGCTGTCCCTCCTGAATGAAATCCGAACTTTTTATCAAACCAATCCCGACGAAAACTGACCGCCTCCGCTTGGATTCGACAAGCTCACCACGGGTCGCTCCGGCGGAACGCTCGGGCGCGGCGGAATTCCCCCCACACCCCCCTTCCGCCGCGCCCTCGCTTCTCTGATTTCGGCGAAAAAATCCAGCGGCTAGAAATTGATAAAAATCAAAAAATATCATAAGATAATAATATCAAGCTACTATCATTATAGTAAAGTTTTACTACATGAGCAAGGATTTGCCCACAATCGCCAGAAATATGAAAAAGTATCGAGATAAGCTTGGTATTTCGCAGGACAAACTATCCAAAATAGCTGAAGTTACTTTGCATACGATTACAAAAATAGAATCTGGCGCAACGCCCGATCCGAGGATTGAAACGCTTCGGAAAATCGCCAGAGCGTTGAATGTTGGGGTTGATGACCTTTTGAAATAATATGACCAACGAAGAAAGAGCAAAAACAGTAATAAAGAAAATTTCTTACATTACCGTTGCAACTGTTTCGGAAGATGGGATGCCTTGGAATGCACCTGTTTTTGCGGCATATGACGAAAATTACAATTTTTATTGGGGCACATATCGTGATAGTCAAAAATCGAAAAATATCCGACACAACAAGAATGTATATTTGGTAATTTATGATTCCAATGATCCTCCTGGCGAGGGATTTGGTGTATACATAAAAGCTACTGCCGAAGAGTTAACGGTTGTCAGTGTTATATTCAAAAGCTACAGGTTCACCATGTGTGATGTGGAACAAGCACTTTGGGTTCGGGAAGTATTACTACAAGGATAGTAAAGGCGGGGGACACAGTTTTTACATGACCGGTTTTACTATTGCGAGACATGGATTTACTCTTTACTTAGATTGGTGGAATTATAAGAAGGATATTGAAAAAATCGGGAAGTATAAACTCACTGGCAAATCATGCCTTGCTATCAAGAGCATTGCCGATATAGACCCGAGCGTGCTCAAGGCTGTCATAAAGAACTCGTGCGTGGAGATGAAAAAAAGTATACAAAAGCGTGATGACGAGTTATACTACATGAGAACGTAAAAATATAATATTAATAAAGTAAATTCAAAATATATGAAAAAAAATCCTGGGGTTTGGTTTGAAATTTATGTTGATGACATGGATCGAGCAAGAAAGTTTTACGAGACCGTGTTTGCAACAACGTTGACCGATATGGCTATGCCAGAAGGTTTAGATAACGGCATGAAGATGTTATCCTTCCCTTCTACCATGGAGCCGGTCGGTGGCGCAGCTGGGGCACTAGTTAAAATGGAAGGTGCAAAAGCAGGGAGCGGCGGAACTATTATTTACTTTGGAACAGAAGATTGCGCTATAGAGGAAGCACGTGTAACATCAGCAGGAGGAAAAGTATTTAAGCCAAAAATGGGTATCGGCGAATACGGCTTTATAACTATTGCTGTTGATACAGAAGGAAACATATTCGGTATACACTCCATGAAATAAATGTGGGAAAATAGTACGTGAAGAAACAAACTGTAAAGATATCAACCGTCTTGATGGAGCAAAGACGGTGAGGCCTGTGAAAGCTTGCCAAAAGTTTCGCAGTAAATTTCTTATTATTTCTTATTCATTAACTAAAAATTATGCTAAAAGAATTTAAAGCGTTTTTATTAAGAGGTAATGTTGTAGATTTGGCAGTCGGTGTCGTCGTCGGTGCGGCGTTTGGAACTATCGTCTCTGCTTTTGTTTCTGATTTGCTCACACCACTTATTGCAGCTATAGCTAAAGTGCCAGATTTTAGTGGTCTTGTCTTTACTATCAATGGCAGTAAGTTTATGATTGGGCATTTTATTAATGCTCTTATTTCGTTTATTCTCGTAGCCGGCGCAGTATTCTTCTTCGTGGTCAAACCGATGAATATGCTTATCGCAATGGCTAAAAAGGAACCGCCGGCTGACCCTACTTCCAAAAAGTGCAAAGAGTGCTTGAGTGAAATCCCGATTCAGGCAAAGCGTTGCTCACACTGCGCACAGGTTGTTGCCTAAGGTTCAATATTTTTACGAATAAGCTCTCAAAAAGGCTTATATATGGAAAGATCACATTAATCGTGCTCTTTACCTTGTAGTACGTGAAAGTACGTAAAGTGTATTATTAAACCATGAAAAAATATATCGGCATTGGGATGGGAATTTTTGTTCTGATCAGTCTGGGTATTTTCATATACATCAAGGGCGTGAGTCAAATGCCAAACGTTACCAAGTCTTCAGATGTGCCCTCTGAAATACGGACGACCTTTGCAAAAACAGATTGGACAAGCGTAGATCCGAATCTAGAGCGAGCGCTCTCTGGCGGCCCCGGGAAAGACGGCATACCCTCCGTTGACGCCCCAAAGTTTGTGCCGG
>Ga0194121_10009648_pt1 | contig 11911 bp, 10 predicted proteins | sample TA2MahCa50mmetaG_FD_148609 | JGI IMG/M metagenome (GOLD analysis project Ga0194121, IMG submission 148609) | Freshwater microbial communities from Lake Tanganyika, Tanzania - TA2015020 Mahale Deep Cast 50m | ecosystem: Environmental > Aquatic > Freshwater > Lake | place: Tanzania: Lake...
AGAATCTTAAAGTCAAAAAAAAAGGACGAATTTATTCGTCCTTTTATAATGAGTTGAAAACGCTTTAGAAATTGTAGGCAACACCTACAGTTGCGTTCATGTATTTAGTGATGCTGCCGTCAATTTTATAAAGCTTGGGCATATAGGTTGCATCTAGTAAGATTCGCACATGATCGGAAATGCGATAGCTTGGGGTGATGCCTGCCATAATGGCAACCATGTCGTCTCCGCGGAGTAAATAAGTATCATTAAATAAGAAATTTCCGTTGTTGAGTAAGGCAGCCCCTCCGTGCAGTTCTAAACCAAATTTGGCATCTTTATTGGCTAAAGCAACCACATTGAGGTTGAGCTGTAAACCAAGTCGGTTGAGGTTGTCATTACCAACGAGGTCTAAACCGCCATCTAATTTAAGACCAAAGCTTGGTACAAAGTTGTAGGTTAGTGCTGTATTGAAGCATAGACCTGTACCAGCTTCGCTGAGTAGGTGTGCTCCTGCATTGAATTGTACGCCCATTTTACCTTTTTGAGCAAAACCCAAAACTGAAGTTGACAAAGCGAAAACAAGTAAAATCTTTTTCATATTGTAAATTTTTATACACGAATTTATCAATTTAATTTTAGTTGAGCCTGAATCATTAGAAAAAATATAAGTTCCCCTAATCAAACAGATAGCCAAATTGCAGCTCGAAGGCACTCTGAAATTGTGGCGCTTTTGAGAAACTAGAAACCGTAAAGTCATATGCGCATGCCAATTAAACCGAGCCCAGATTCAGCTTTTAGATGTGAATGCACGCTTACGACCGCGTTTGGTTACCGCCCAAAAATACACTTGCAAATTGTCCACCGGGAATGGCATTGGACTGTATCAAACTCCCGTCTTGCAAACTGCGTTTTTGAATTTCGTTGCCGCGGTGCATATATAGATGATTGGCGGTTGTAGCCAAAGCATTGATACCCGCGTTGTCGTAGCGGAAATTTTCACATTTGTATCCCCACCCTGCACCATGTGGACCTTTATAAAAAGAACTTGAACCCGTCGGACAGCCGCCAAAATTGTCGCTGAGATAGCCAATTGTGTCGTGGGTCATGAAATAGTACTTTCCATTGGGCGCGGAGGTAATAGCCCTTACCTCTTCCAAATTGGGTGGAATACTAGTGGTGGGGCCATTGGAAATAAACTGTTGGTTACTGATATTGAGTGTTGTGGTATTGACATTATACACTACAGCATCGAGTTGGAATAACGCGCCTCCCGTACCTCCTATCACCAATCCTGTTTCATCGCAATTAAAGGCAATCGTCCAGAATTCGGCACTCGATAAAATGCCACCAGGACTCGGGTTATTAACCAACAAAGCACCTGCTGGGCTTATTTTTTGAATTTGAGCAACTGAACCAGCGGTCACATAAGAATTACCTGCGTTGTCTACAGCAAAAGTGCCCAACCAAACATTGGAGGTGTCAAAGGGCGTGCTGTAAGTCCAAAGCAAAGTGCCAGTAGCGCTGTACTTCAAAATTTGCATGGGCATGATGCCTCCGAGTGCATACGCATTGCCAGCACCGTCGCGCTCACATTCCCATACGACATCCCAATTGGTTGCAAAGTTGGGACTTTGGGTCCAGGGATCAATGACTAAAGTTTGTGAATGGTCGTATGCGCCTATTTGGAAACCAACGGTTGGTCCATTTAAAGTAAAACATGAAGCCACTACCCTACTCGTGTCGCCCTGAAAACTAAAAGGCGCGTGGTCTCGAACGGGGCCAAAAGCAGTTGGGATCAGGATATCTTTATGCAAATCCATGCTGACAGGGCGGTCGTATTTCAATTGTATCTGTGCAGGATTAGCTCCGGGATGCACAATGAAAGCATATTTAAGGCCATCTAATGGATGTACGGTATATTCTAAATCGATGAACGGATAAATATTTTGATAAACCAAGCGCTGATAAGCACGACAAGCGCTGGCCTCAGGATAAGAGTAATATGCCGCTTGTATTTCCTTACCCATGAGTACAACACCCTCATTTTGACCTGTAAATTGAATAGAAAAGGCATCCGTTTTAAAAGCGAACTTACCGACTATTTGTTCCTTTTCTTTGTAAATTGGGACTTGAGTTGCATACAGCGCCCTAAGGCTATCGCGGGTTTCTTTTGCGGTTTGGCGTGCCTCTCAAAAATAATACCGAATACCTTTGGTTACGAAAAAAATACGCGTTGAACCAAAATCTATGGCGTAAGCAATAGGGCCGGTTTCAAGTGTTTGATACGCATCAAATTGTCCTTTATTTTCTATAAAAACGCGTGCTTTTTGGTAGGATTGTTGCCAGTCGTTTTGGAAGGGTTGTGCAAACCCCTTCGAAAAAATCAAGGCAAAAATAGCCTCAAAAATAAGGGCTTGGAACAGTTTCATACAAGCAATAGTTTGCTCTAAAATAAGCAAATAAATTGCAAATCAAAAAGTTATTGTTTCACTACCCGTAATATTTGCGTACGCTTGTCAATGGTACATACAAGCTGGTAAGTACCTGAGGCCAAATGGCTTAAATCAATTTCTTGTGCATCGTTAAAATGAGTGATATGACGCCCTTGCAAATCGAATACTTCGAGCTGTACTACCGCTAGATTTAATTTAAACAGTCCAGTACTCGGATTGGGATAAACTTCAAGGTTTGTTACAGTGGGGTTATTCAAACCCAATACATCGACAAAAACGCTGTCCGAAATACTACACCCATTTGCGTCAGTTACGAGCACTGTATACCATCCACCGTCAAGGTAAACCGCCATACTATCTGACTGGGTGTTTGGTCCTGACCATGCGTATTGATACGGCGAAACACCACCACTAACTGTGGCTGAGGCCGTTCCGTCTAGGCTACCAGCTCCAGAAGCCAATGTAGCATTTAAGGTTAGCGTCAAGGCAAGTGGTTCGGCAATTTGAATGGATTGATTGGAGGCAACACAACCCAGAGAATCATTTACCATTAAAACATAAGTGCCTGCCGACAAATTATTAAATTGACCAGAAGTATTGACCAACGAACCTATTTGATAAGTGTAGCCACCATTGCCTCCGGTGGCAGTTGCGTTTACTTGGCCGTCTGTAAGACCCGAACAAGAGACCGACTGAACGTTGTAATTCGACACAAGTAAATCAGGTTCGGTAATGACATACGCATACGTTGCCGTACATGGGCGTGCGTCGGTAACAGTTACATCATAAGTACCCGGACTTAAATTGGCGTTGTAGGCTTGACCAACCCCATTGCTCCAATCAAAAGTTTGAGGAGCAAATACCAAACTGACATCCAAGTCAATACTGCCGTTGGCCGCACCATTACAAGTAACCATTTGGAGGGTTGCGCTATTAACTACTGGGGCAGCATAAGGCACAAAAACGGAATCTACCACCACACAACCATTTGTGTGGGTTATAGTGACGGTATTCCAGCCTTCTGTAGCGGACAAATTGGTTTTACCACTCACGCCGTTATCCCATAGAAACTGGCAGGTATTGAACATACAAGGGCAACCAGAACTGTTTACCACCGCCTGACCATTGCTGCCTCCAGGGCAGGTCGGCGCCACCACACCTCCAAAGGTAATCACAAATGGATCAACCAAAGTAGTGGTATAGATTTCATAGCAACCTGCATTATCAGTAACCTGTAAAGTGTAGGTACCTGCTGGAACATTTTGAAGCTGTGGGGCGGTACTTCCGTTTGACCACAAAAAGGTGTAAGGAGCCGTTCCTAGACTAGCTACTGGAATGATGGCTCCAGAAGAACTGCCATTACACCACGGTTGCGTAACGGCAACATTCGACAAAATGCTACCAGGACCACAATTGGTTGTTTGGTTAAAATAAACGCCATTGTTTTGGGTACTCAGATAAGAGCCCCATGCCAAACCAGCGTTAGGAAAAACTGAACTGAGTTCTACTCTATTCAAATATACGCCCTTCCAACCCATTGGGTTAAGGCTGTCTTTCTTGACGACATAAACGAGGTCGAGTAAGTTGTCATTATCCAGATTTGTAAAAAGCGGGGTAGATCCGATATTGACACCAGTTTGCTGGCCAACCAAGGGTTGAATGGTATGTGCCACAAAATCAAAGACTTCCAAACGGTGTTTCCATACGCCACTTTGCATGTAATTAACCGAGAGAATTGCTTCATCGCGGCCATCGTTATTGAGGTCAATTGCATTACCCGAGGCAAATTGCAGCAAGCCAATACTGTCTTTGAACACCTCTTGACCGGACTCACCATCGAGCAAGACTTGGTAATAGTCGGTGTAAGAGGAGCTGGTTCCTTTTGCCAATGACAAGAATACGTCGGGCGCAAAGTTACCTGTAAAATTACCGATCACAGGTTCGGCACTAGACTCCGTATTGGGTAAATCGTAGCTCCAAACGGTGCTCCAGTTGGCCGCTTTGATTTTTGAAACCTTGCCTCCATAAGACTGAATAATGATGTCATACTGTCCAGACGCATTTTTAATCAAAGAAGCGGGCGCCACAAAACCCAGCTGGGGGTCGGTCATGAGCACAATTGACGGCGCCAATGTATTATTGAGTAAAGCACTCAGTGGGCAAGCCCAAAAACTACCGCCCAGCGTTTCGCCGCCAGTTCCATACAAAACCCATTGGGTACCGTTGCCCTGTACATCGGCTACCAATGCAGAACAATAAGTTTCTGCGCTATCTGGCACAACGGCTTTAGCCAAAAGTTGGCCATTCATGCTATTGACGACCATCAAATGCCCAGGTGGGCGCGTGGTATCCCAAACCGGAGCGGCGTGGTCTCCACCATTTGCCACCAAAATATCTTGTACGCCGTCACCACTCACATCGGCAATAAACTGCGGATTATAAAAATTATACAAACCGCTGTCTGCAGGATTGACATTGTAAGGAAAATAATCCCAAATGAGTTGACCATTTGACCCATTTATAGCCAGCAATTGCGCCTGCCGACCCACTATAAACACATCTTGGACGCCATCGTTGGTAATATCTTTGAAAATAGCACTGCCAAACACTTCGTTACGCGCAGGTCGCTTCCATAACAACGCGCTATTAGCGCCATTGTAGGCCATGATACCATTATTGCTGTACACTCCGTCGGTACCACCTCCAAACACCACATCTTTGATGCCGTCGTTGTTCAAATCACATGCACGCGGCGAGGACAAGGTTGGGATGGAATCCGTGAATGACTGCCAGTTTTGAGCAAATGACGAGCTCCAAGTTAGAGTGGCAAGGACAACAAGTAAATTTTTGAACATAGTCAGTGTTTTTAATTATGTAAATTTAGGCAATTATCGGCTGAAAGTATTAGATTTGTATCCGTACCTTTTTTGTGTACAATGGCTCCGTGGCGCAACTGTATAGCGCACTGGATTTCGGCTCCAGCGGTTGTGGGTTAGAATCCCTCCGGGGTCACCAGATAAAAACCCAGCAGACAAGTGCCGGGTTTTTTATTTTTTGAGGTTCCTTACCCGTTTTGAAAAGCAGATTACATTTACTGTATTGGGTATACAGGCAGGGCTAATTAGAGCCAATCGATATTAACTTTTAAAACCGAATAAAAATAAGATAAACCCGATGCCTTTTAGGCCTTGAAACAAAAAAACTACACTTTTACAAAGTACCTGTAACTGTTGAATTCAGTTGTGAATAATTGGAGTTTGAAAACCAAAAATGGAGATTCCTAATCAGTGATTGAAACGTCCAAAACACGAGATTGGCCCTGCTTTTCACCAAAAAAGAGTCCAATCAACTTATATTCCCTTGAGCAATTCGTTGTAGAGATCATTAAACGAGATGCCGCCCGTTGTTTTGGTTTGAGACAACTGCTTAAATTCCACAAGCGCCCACAATACAAATTCCATCAAAAACGGCAAGTCTTTGGGCTCCAAATTGGGCTGATACGTTTCCAAAAAAGAAATGAGTGGCGCAATGCTCAAAAGAGCTGCATCGTGGTTTTGATTGCTTGCTTCGTCGGGTAATTCAAAAGCATTTACGGACTTGAACCATTCTATAATGGCGTCATACGGTGTAGACTGCTCCTGTTTTTTAAGCTTTTCAATTTTAGGAAAATAAGTTAAAAACAAGGTTTTGGTTGCCTCGCCGATCAACTGATTGGCCACAAACGCGCTTCCCTCCTGCTCTCCTTCATAAACCAACTCTATCTTACCCGTAATAGCTGGTAGCATACCAATGAGGTCGCTGTATCGAACCGTTGTTTGATTCTCATTGTTGAGAATGGCCCTACGTTCAGCTGTACTGACCAAATTTTCGAATGCGGTGATACTCATACGGGCGCTCACACCACTTTTATAATCAATATAGGGGCTCTGACGCGCCTCAAAAGCGATTTGCTCTAAGATGTCTTTGGCCAGTTCAGGAACATACACCTCAACCGCTCTTTGTTCGAGTTGCTCGGCTTCTTGTGACGTAATTTTTTTTGCTGTTTTGATATCTGCGGCGTAGTGCGTCAGAATCTGAGATCCAATGCGGTCTTTGAGTGGCGTGATGATACTGCCACGGTTGGTATAGTCTTCGGGGTTGGCCGTAAATACAAATTGTAAATCGAGGGGCAAACGCAATTTAAATCCTCGAATTTGCACATCTCCTTCCTCTAAAATATTGAATAAAGCCACCTGAATGCGCGCCTGTAAATCTGGTAATTCATTGATGACAAAGATAGAACGATTGGCACGCGGAATCATTCCGTAATGCAAGACGCGTTCATCTGCGTAGGTCAACTTAAGGGTAGCCGCTTTGATTGGGTCGATATCACCGATGAGATCTGCAATGGTGACGTCGGGCGTGGCAAGTTTTTCAAAAAAACGCTCCGAACGATGCAACCAGGTAATTGGTGTTTGGTCGCCTTGTTGGGCTATCAAATCGCGGGCAAACCGACTCAAGGGGTTCAGTGGGTCATCATTGATTTCACTGCCCGAAACCACTGGAATGTATTCGTCTAGTAAATTCAAAAGTAAACGAGCAATACGGGTTTTGCCCTGACCGCGTAAACCGAGTAAATTGATGTTGTGCTTAGACAAAATAGCGCGCTCGAGCTGTGGAATAACAGTTTGCTCATAGCCGTGCATATTTGGGAAACTGGCTTGACCTGACTGCAGTTTTGCAATAAGGTTATCGCGCAGTTCATTTTTGATGCTTTTGGAGACATAACCAGCTGCTTTGAGCTGACCTAAGGTAGAGATGGTTGCGTGCATTGCTTTATTGAATTCGTTTTTTTCTATTCGATTGGTAGTCGTGGAAGATCATTTCGCCAAGACCTTTGAGCCCCGTAAAAAATGCTTTTCCATTATTGGATTTGGTAAACTCTTCTACAAAAGATTGCAAATAAGGATCTCGGGCAATCATAAAGGTGGTGATTGGTATGTGCAGCTTGCGGGCCTGGGCAGCCATGTTGTAGCATTTTTCGACAATAAATTGATCGAGCCCATTGCTATTCTTGTAATATTGCCCATCGGGTAAACGCAAACAACTCGGCTTGCCGTCAGTGATCATGAATATTTGCTTGTTGGTATTGCGTTTTCTGCGCAAGATATCCATAGCTAGTTCAAGACCAGCAATGGTATTGGTGTGATAAGGCCCAACGTTTAGATACGGTAAATCTTTGATTTGAATAGGCCAAGCATCGTTGCCAAAAACCAACACATCAATGGTATCTTTTGGATAAGTTGTGGTAATGAATTCTGCCAGGGCCATCGCCACTTTTTTGGCGGGTGTGATGCGGTCTTCGCCGTAGAGAATCATGCTATGACTGATGTCAATCATCAGGACCGTACTCATTTGAGATTTGTGGTGGGTGTCCTCTACTACAAGGTCTTGTTCATTGAGGACGAAATCCGAAATACCATTTTGAATTTGGGCATTTTTAATACTTTCTGTCATAGCAATGCGCTCCAAAGCATCTCCAAATTGAAAAGCGCGGTATTCGCCGGTGGCTTCATCGCCTTGCCCGATCTTTTTGGTACTGTGCTGACCCCTACCACTCTTACGGATGTTACCAAAAATTTGTTCCATGGCATTTTTACGCAATATGCGCTCGGTTTTGGCCGTAATGGCCAACGGACCCTTACCATCTGGTTGGATTTCTTCTTTGAGATAACCGCGTTTTTTGAGTTCCTCAACGAAGTCGTCTAAAGTGTATTCTGGGGTACTCAGTTTGTATTCTTCGTCGATAATTTTGAGCCAGTCTAGGGCCTCTTCAACGTCGCCAGAGGTATGTGTGATGAGTTCGCTAAAGACGTCAAATAGACGCTCAAACGGTGTTTGATCCGGAGCTTCATAAGGTTTAAAAACAAAAGTGGAGCGAACCATAAGACGTATACGTCAGATAAACATCAGTATGTAGAGAAAGTTTAGCGCTCAGTACGAATTTTGAAATTTAACTACTTCTCGATGTCTTGAAGGTGCAATTCTAATGCCTTTACAGAGATTTGTATTTCCCAAATCAATAGTGCCAATGAAACAATTAATAAGACAAGTGCCATACCGAAGGTGAAGACGGCGAATGTTTGTTGTTGAATATAAATTAAGAACATAGCCAGCACACAAAGCAAAAGACTCGAAATACCAAAGATTTGCATTGACCGAGTAAGGTACAAGCGCTTTCTTATGTTTGCTATTTGAGCCATTAACACATGACTTGGATCCTTTTTGTAAGCACTATGTAGATTGCGTATAATGTTGGCATAAGCCAAAAAGCGATTGGTATAGGCTAACATGATCAACGAAATTGATGAAAATAGTAGCGCAGGGGTGGTAAGTGAGAGCTCAGTCATTAATCATTTATTTTTCGTATCATTTCCAAATACATAGCCTCTACTTTGTTACGGGCCCAAGCCGTACGTCGCAAAAAAACCAAACTTGATTTGATACTCGGTTCGTGTTTAAAACAGTTAATATTGACCTTAAAAGCCATGTGCTCCCAGCCGTAATTTTCGACCAGTTCTTCTAAGATTTGAGCTAATTTAACCCCATGCAACGGATTATTGGGTTGTTCTTGCATGAAGTTATTGCTTTTGCAATTTATGATAGGTGATTTTTGTAGTTTTCATAGATATGGATTTATATCAAAGATAATTCTTCCCTATCAAACGTAGTTTGTTTGCAGTACATTTATAAAGAAAATGCAAACATTTTATTATACCCAATGTTCTAACGAGTATTCAAAATTCACACATTACACATGCACTTTCAAGAAATTATACAAACACAGCAGGCCTATTTTCGCAGTCAACGCACAAAACCAACGCATGAAAGAAAGGCTCTATTAAAGCAATTCAAAAAAATGCTCGTAGACAATGAGCAACAGCTTTATAAAGCGGTTCATGCTGATTTTGGCAAATCCGAACACGAAGCGTTTTTGACTGAAGTCGCTATTTTGATAAAGGATATCGAAGAAGCGCAGCGATCTTTAGCCAAATGGACCCGCGCAAACCGAGTTACAACTAATTTGGTGAATCTGCCAGGTCGTTCATACACAGTCGCCGAACCTTATGGGCAGTGTTTGGTAATTGGTGCATGGAACTATCCTATCCAACTTTCTTTGGCACCGGCTATTGCTGCACTGGCTGCGGGCAATACGGTCATCTTGAAACCTTCCGAATTAGCTACTAATTGCGCACAATGCATGGCTGAATTGGTGGCTAAATATTTTGATCCGGCAGTATTTACAGTGGTTCAAGGCGGTATCGAAGAAACGCAAGCATTGCTTGCTGAGCGCTTTGACAAAATCTTCTTTACGGGTAGCCCTGCAGTGGGGCGCATTGTATATCAGGCCGCAGCCAAACAACTGACACCCGTTACACTCGAACTCGGAGGCAAGAGCCCCGCAATTATTACAGCAAGTGCCCATTTGAATGTAGCCGTAAAACGCTTGGTTTGGGCCAAATTCCTCAATGCGGGCCAAACATGTATTGCGCCAGATTACGTTTTTGTGCACACTTCTGTTTACGATACCTGTTTGGAACTGTTCAAAAGCCAAATTGAAGCCAACGATTATCGGCTCGATGCGCACAATTACGTACAGATTATCAATGAGCGCCATTTAGAACGATTAGAACGCCTGATTGAAAAAGAAAAAATATTTTTTGGGGGCAAAGTTGATCGAAATAACCGAACCATTGAGCCTACAATTTTGCGCGATGTCAATTTAGATGATTTGGTCATGCAAGAAGAAATTTTTGGTCCGCTGCTTCCGCTTATTAAGTACCAAGATTTTGAAGCGGTCTTACAACACATCGAAAACAACGAAAAACCGCTATCGGCCTATTTGTTCTCCAATGACCCAAGCGAACAAAAAATTTGGGAAAACCGGCTTTCTTTTGGAGGAGGGTGCATCAACGATGCCATTATGCACATTACCAACCCCAATTTACCTTTTGGTGGCGTTGGGCAGAGCGGTACCGGAAGCTATCATGGCAAAGCAGGTTTTGATACTTTTTCACATTTCAAATCGGTTTTCAAAAAGCCTACCATTTTTGAAGTACCTTTGAAATATCCGCCTTATACCTCAAGTAAACTGGCCTGGATCAAACGCTTACTTCGCTTTTCATGAACCCTATTGCAAAATTAGCCGGTGTCGGTAAGGAATATCAAGTTGGAGACCAAACAATTGTGGCGCTGCAGCCGATTGATTTAGAAATTCAATCGGGTGAATTGCTACTTATTATTGGCCCATCTGGATCAGGTAAAACCACCCTGCTCTCCTTATTGGGCTGCGTGATTTACCCATCCTATGGCCAGCTATGGGTCAAAGATCAGCTCATTAATTCGCTCTCTTCCAATGAGCTTGCCGCTTTGCGCTTGAATACAATTGGTTTTGTTTTTCAGAGTTTCAATCTGATAGCGCCGCTCAATGCCCTCGACAACGTCATGATGCCGCTGCAGCTGAAAAAACTTTCCAGACAAGCTGCCAAACAAAAGGCACTGGCAGCCTTAGAACTTGTTGGGATGTCTGATCGAAAAAACAACTTACCCAAGCAACTCTCTGGCGGTCAACAACAACGCGTGGCTATTGCACGCGCACTCGTTACCGATCCGCAACTTGTGCTCTGCGACGAACCTACCGCTGCGCTTGACGCCAATTCTATTTCTACCGTAATGCAAGAACTCGTCAACTTGGCGCGCAACGGTAAAGCGGTTTGCGTAGTTACCCACGACCCAAGGTTGTTGCAATATGCCGACCGCATTATTGAAGTAGACGCAGGCCATGCCACCGAAATTTCTAAATCCGATTTAACTCAAAAATTAGCCATTCATTGATATGTATTTCAAAATAAGCTCCCTTGTTCTTTTAACCCTCTTGCTAATCTCTTGCGGAGGTAAAGAAGCACCCGTTAAACTCGAAAAATACAAAGTCAAAGCCATTGATCAAATCATTGGTGTTGCCCGCATCGAACCCGCAGCAAAAATTAGCCCAATTGGCTCTGAAAGCGCCGGTAAAATCATACAAATTCATGTCCAAGAAGGTCAATTTGTAAAAAAGGGGACTTTGCTCCTTACTTTAGACCAGTCGCTCGACGTCGCGCAGCTCCAGCAAAGCGAAGCCAAATTGCTCACCAAACAACAGCGTAGCAAAAGCTTAGAAGCTAAAATTGCCGCACTCGAACTCAAGATTGAAATTGCAGATTCCGAACGCAACCGCGACCGCAACTTAGCCAATGCCCAGGCAGGAACTCAAAAAGCCGCCTTTGATTCGGAAAACATTTACAAAAACCTCAAAGCCGAACTTACCATCGCCAAAGCAGACTTAGCTGAAGCAAACGCGGCGCTTGGCGAAACCAAAATGGAATTGAATTACACGAAGAAGCTATCTGACAAAAAAAATATCTATGCTCCTGCCGATGGCATGGTCCTCAATTGGG
>Ga0194121_10009658_pt1 | contig 11906 bp, 6 predicted proteins | sample TA2MahCa50mmetaG_FD_148609 | JGI IMG/M metagenome (GOLD analysis project Ga0194121, IMG submission 148609) | Freshwater microbial communities from Lake Tanganyika, Tanzania - TA2015020 Mahale Deep Cast 50m | ecosystem: Environmental > Aquatic > Freshwater > Lake | place: Tanzania: Lake...
CCCAAAGGCAAAGCGGACAAAAACTCGGCCGACACATTCACCACCGCATCAAAATGGTCATACCAAGTGAAGAACACTTTTTCGTTCGGAAATGCGTGGCGTTTGCCGTCACTGCCGTACAGATAAACGGCTTTGCAGGGATCATCGGCCGTTGTGTGAGATGGGCAAGATAATTTAATCAGAGATCCTTCACGCGCCTCCGGTTCGCTTGGGATGACCGTGGGAACCGACGGGAGTGCTTCACTCGCCGTTGGCTGGCTCGCTACGACCAACGAGAGGACCACGCTCTTGAGATCATCCATCGTGCCCACCGCCCAGATGGTGCCGCTCGCATCAATCCATCCGTTCTTGAATGTATAACGTTCGGTTGAAAAATCGTCCGCTGTCCACGTCGCCCCGCCGTCCGTTGAGCGCACCACCACCTTGTCGCCAACGGCGACGATGGTGTTTCCGGAGCCGCGAATGTCAAACAAGGTCTGGGACGTAAGGCCGCTGACCTTCACATCCGTCCACGATACCCCCGCGTCCGTTGTTTTGCGCAGGGTCCCGCCTGCACCGACGACATAGCCAACCTGTGCGGAAGCGAACCACACGCCATATAGATTGGCATCGGCGACCTTCCCCTTGTTCACCCAGTTCACGCCGTAGTCCGTTGTCTGCAACAACACCCCTTCGTATCCGACAATCCAGGCCGTGGCTTCGGACAAAATATGCACACGCTGGAGCGAAAGTGTGGTCGGCGAAGTCACCGTCTGCCAGAGTTTCGCGTGTGGGTGCAGAGACAAGATACGACCACCGGACCCGACGGCAAATCCATAGTTGCCGTAGGTGGCAAGGTCGTACAAGTTGTCGCCGACCCCAAGCGAGACATTGCTCCAGGTCGCGCCGTTGTCCATGGACTCGCGCATCGCGCCGCCCTCGCCCACCACGCGCAGGGTTCCGCCGTTCACATCGACATCCTGCCAGTAAATCGCGGCGTTCTTATCAGCGACCACCCAGGTCGTTCCCCCGTCGGTTGAGCGCAAAATATTCCCATTGTTGCCAGCCGCAATCAAGATCTCGCCCGTGCGCGCGATCCCCCGAAGTCCCTGCACGGTCCCCAGATCACTCGTCTGCCACGCGGCGAACGAGGAAAACGGAAAGGTAAAAAGCATGAGACAGGCGAACAGGACGAGTCCTCTGCGGTCATGGCAATCCCCGCGAGCGACGTGGCGAAATAATCTCTGCATACGCGATCATCATAACATACAGATGGCTTCGTCGCTACGCTCTTTGCACTGATCTCCTCTGAAAAATCCTCGAAGTTGTCTGTCGTGGTGTGGGAACAGGTCTTCCAAACAAAATCCGGCCCGAAGGCCGGATTTTGTTTACCCGTGGCGAATCGATAGATCTTTAGATCCACCGACTCCCCCGGCTGTGCCGGGGTCGCTCGGGATAACCCGTTAGGGTCAGATTACTTGGTCCATGTCTCGCCGGTGAGGTCGAGATTCCTAACCAAGAAGCCGTTGTGCCAGTCACCCGTCGAGCTCGCGTTTGCGGCGGACGCGTGAGCGGCAACGGACAGATCGGACCAGATAAACTCTGCGGCGGTACCGTCAGATACGTTGGCGGCTGCGCTGGTGAAGAGTTCCATGATCTCGGACTGTCCTGCGGCCTGATCCGTCTCATCGTTGATGAAGACGCTCGTGCCGTTGGTGGCGGAATCCTGTGCGAGGAAGAGGCTCACAGAGTCGCCGACCGTGTCAGCACCGGTCAAGCGGAACCCCTGCGGCGTGCCGCGCACGGTGTAGGTAACGGTCTCGCCCTCTGAGATGGTGTCTTCCGTCGTCCAGGTCACGACCAAATCTTCGTCGGATTCGAGAAGACCGTTCGTGCCTGTGACGCTGTTTCCATCCTCGTCCACCATCGTAACGGAAGACGTGATGTCAGCGCCGTTCTTGTAGAGCTTGAGCGATTCCACTTCCAGTGTGTCAGCTGTACCACCGTCGGTCCACGCCACGGTCAGCTTGAACTGCTTGACCGAGAGCGACCCGCCGGAGGAGGCCACGGAGAACTTGTAGAGATCGGTGGCCTGACCGTTCACCAGCGTGGAGTTCGTGAGATCAACATGGTTGAGGGTTGGGATGGAAGCAAACACGAATTGGTTGTTTCCGATCACCGACGCGTCGGCCCATGTGACCGCATCCGGAGCGTTGGAATCGTCCGCGGCAACAGTGTTTGCGCGGGTCGTTTCCACTCCATTGCTGTCAGCCGCCTTAATGCGCTCGAGTTCATTGCGCAAGTCGGTCTGCGAGGTCGCACCGCCCGGACCCACGACCGCAAGCGCGTACTTCAAGGTAAGAGTCTTGGAAGCGTTAGACGCAACCGCGATGTTCAAACCAGTGAAGGTACCTGCCGTGCCGGCAGTGGCGTTGGTGTCGTCTGCTTCGTCAAGCACCGTGCTGGCAAGCATGGAGCTGCCGTCATAGAGGCGAACCTCGCTGATGGCGCCAGCCGCAGCCGCAGAACCCACAGAGGTCTTGAGTTCTTTGATCGTGAAGGACTCGTTAGAGGCGCTCACGCGGTACTTGGCGACCGTCACTTCCTGATTGTCGTAGATGACGGCCGAAACCGGGTGATCATCGTTGAAGATGCTCATATCGCCCGTGCCGATCGTGACGGTTTGACCGGACACTTCGGCTGTCGTCGGGGCAACACTGGAGAGCATCGTCGTTCCGTTGACATCCACAACCGCGATCACGGTTTCAGCTGCCGAAATCGCGCTGTCAATGTCTGCATAGACATCCACATAAATCGTCTCACCCGCCTTGAGGGCGTAGTTGATGGACCAGGAGTTTCCTGTTTCTGCAACAGAACCCTTGGTGGAAGTGGTTGTCAGGTTGTTGGACGGACCGTACTTCAGATAGAGGTTGAAGAGGTCTGTCGTCGCTGCTGATGTGTCTGTGTCCAGATCGACGTTGATGTCGGTCAGGTTCACACCTTCGGCCGTTCCAGCGGTCACCGTGAAGGACCCAATCTTGTAGTTGGTCTTGGGATCAACGGTGGTCTGGCTGGCGTAGGCGTTGTTGCGGGCAACCGTAAGCGCGGCGGTACCGGCGTTGACGGACAAGGTGTTCGCAATGACCGCCGAGGTCGGTGAACTGGTGTAAGAACCAGAGGTCATGCGCTGAACATTGCTCGTCGCGGTCATGTCGGAGAGTTCCGCGCGGACGGTGTCCGCGTTCTCGATGTTGTCCGTGCCGTCGCTGTCAAAGATGTCGGCGCGGATTTCAACTGTGCGCGGGGTGCCCGGCATCACGACAAACGAGGAACCGAACGTGTACTCGGTGTAGTCCGTACCGGCACCGGCGTTGGCCTCGAGGCCAGCCGTGGAACCGATTTGGGCACCATCCAAGTACACAGCGCCGTTGCGCAGGGTCACATCTTCGCCATCGGACTCGGTGAAGGCAACGCGCAATGTCTCAATTTTCATCTTCTCGCCGAATGCCTTGACGGTCCAGCGGCCGAGCACGATGTTGGAAGCGGTTTCCACCACTTCGCCAGACGGGGAATCCCCGGTCTTCGTGAAGGTCACAGAACCTGTGGCAATGGTCTGAAGTCCAGCGTCCATCGCGGCAAAGCCGGTAGCGGCGCCGCCGGTCGGGCGGACGGGCTGACCGTAGTCGGAGTCAACCGCGACGAAATCCGCGCTGTTGCGCAGACCCGCTTGCACGGTGCGGCTTGAGCCACCGACCACATCGGCTTGGATTTTGACGGTATGGTTGCCAGTCTTGAGTTCAATCGGGCTGCCGGACATGTCAAAGGTGACATAGCCGTCTTCATCTTCCTGCGCCACTGCGCTTCCGCGCATGACGCCGCCGATGTAGAGCTGCCAGTTCTTGACATCCGTATCATCAATGGAACCGATGTTGCGGAAGCGGATCGCCTTGAGCCAGAGCTCGTTGTTGGAAACAGCGAGCGTGCGCTCCCACAGGCGAACACCTTCTGACGGGTCCAACGCGTTGTTGGCTGCCGGGGTGGTCGTATTGGCCGTTCCAAAGGAAGCTGCGCCAAATGTGGCCGGGGAGGCAGCGATCGTGTGCGTTGCCCCCTCAAGCGGGAAGGAGCCGGAAGCGGCGCCACCGTTTGAGAAGGTCATATCCGCGGCCGCGGCAAGCTTCAAGCCGACGGTCTGTCCGTTGGTGTTGGCTGCAATGTCAGAACGGACGATAAGCGTCGTTGAGGAACCAGCCGGCAGGGAAACAAGACCGGTGGAATCATTGAAGGTTGCTTTGCCATCGGAGATGGTCGCGGAATCGGAAAGGCGGACATACCCCTTAAACAGGTACAGGTTTGAAAGGGTGGTGTCAGCCGATACGCCGGTGCGGGTGAGCGACAGTTTGTTGAGCTTCACCTCGGAACCGGAATTGTTGGTGAGCGTGACGTGTGCGAGATCCGCGACACCCTGGCCGGCAATCAAGGTTGATGCGGCCGGGGAACCGGCGAGGCTCACAGAAACATCCTTGGAGGAAATCACCTCGGACGTCGTCACTTTCTGGGCGCTGTCCGCCAAATAGGCGAGCTTGGCACCGATCGCGGAACCGGCGGTCAATCCGCCAAGGTTCACGCCAGAACCGTCCAGGACGAGGCCAGACTTAAACCGGTTGGCCATCATCCCGTCGGCTGTCACCATGTTCTTTTTCCCACCCCAAACGAGGTAGGTGTCAGAACCGCTCTTGACGAGCGCACCTTCGTAGGCCGAGGCGGCGCTGGTCAAAGAATCGCCGACTGAGTAATCCACGAAGAACACGTCTGGAACATCATCGATGAATTGGTTCCAGTCGTCGCCGGCAAGGCCTTTGGCCACCGCTTCGGATTCAATCCAGTGGACGGATCCGTTTTTGGCGACCGCGTAGGTCTTTTCATCGCTGGTGATCTTGATCCATCGCGCACCAGGTCGGTACACAATGTTGCCAGCAAGCGTGATGTTGGCGAGTTCGGCATCCGACATCGTCACCACACCACTAAAATCGTTATACCAGGAGAAGAACGTCTTCTCGTTGGGGAACGAATAGCGCTGTCCGTCCGAACCGTAGTAGTACACGGTGGAGAGCGTCGTGCCCTTGATGAGGTCGCCGTAAGAAGCGGCGGACGCTGTCTGGGGCGCGAGAGCTGCGAAACCGACGGACCAGAGGATGGTCGCGGCGGCGACTGCAGAGGTCAGCGCTCGTTTTGCAATTGAATTGGTCATAAGTAAGAGTATCCTTTGCCCGGTTTTGGGGATCGGGCGAACCCTTTTAAGTGCGCGCAGCGACCGTTAAGGGATCATTTCTCTCTATCAGTGCGAGATCCACACGAGTCAGATGTATCTACAAACAGTGAGCGATGAACAACCGTGAACTGTCTGTGGACACACCTGGCCGTGGAGAAGCCGTGCTGGTATGGAGAAATGATCCCTCCAGGTCTCGACCTTTTCAGCCGCGCGTTATTTATGTCCCTTTGGAGCTGAATTCAGGGCTCCAAAGGTGAGTGAGAGGCCTATCAGGATGATCGGCCTCCGGCTCATTTCTTTTTTATTCTGCCAGCTCCCTCAATACCTGAAACGCCCTGCGATACCATCCTTGTTCCTTCAGCTCAATCGCCTGCTCCACCATCTTTTTCTGCTCTTCATTCAATCCCCGTGCGCGCACAGAGACGAGTTCTTTCTCAAATGCCGCCTCCAGTTCAAACGCGGTCGCTTCGTCCTCCACCGCTTCATGCGCCGTGATAATCACCTCTACCGCTTCATCTTCCGTCTCTTCCAACAGCGCCTGTACTTCATCCACCTCTTCTTTTACTGCTTCTGGAATGTACGCGCTCGTATTGGCCACGCTCGCCTTGTACGATCCCGACTTGCGCCCGATCTCGCGTGCAAGTTGGGTCTTTACCTCCGCCTTTGCCTCCACCTTCAGATCCTCGCGAAGGGTCTGCACTTCTTTTTTAAACTGGTGGAGCGCCAGGCGCACGGATTCTGGATTCTGTTTATAGGATGTGGCGGAAAGCTCCACCATTTCTTCCAGCCGTCGCGAGGTGAACTCTACCTGCAGTTTCGCTTTTTGCTCGGGCGCGAACGCGAGCGATAGTTGAACTCTCTCAAACGCGAGCTTGGCCGGATAGAGCTTCTGCCCAGGCAGAGATCCAAGCGAGGCATTGCCAACCCCGACCCAGCCGGTCAGAAGAAAAGCAAAGACGGCGAAGCCAGCCGCAAGCGGCCTCGCCATGGCACGGGTTGTCTCCCACAGGTAAAACTCCAGGTAATCGCGCACACCAAAACGAACGGGTTCACCGGATACCGGAAAATTATTCTGTGCGGCAAACCGATCCCAAAGCCGCTCTATATCAAAACCACCGCCGAGCTCCTGGGCGTTTTTTGACTGTTCCAACAGGTTGATAAACTCACGATCGTTCATACTTCGCTTTGAGCTTCTTGAGCGCACGGTTGAGGGTGACGGAAACGGTGTTGCTGGTCGTCCCGAGCATGTGAGCGATCTCCCGAACCGGATATCCTTCCAAATGACGCAGGATCACCATTTCCCGTTCGTTGTCATTGAGTTCGCGCAACCCTTGCGCAAGAAGCGAGACATCAATCTTCGCTTGCAAATCCTCCACGGAATCTTTTGAGGGGATGGATAACTCGTATCCGTCACGTTCTATCGGGATCACCTGCGCCTTCTCGCGGGCCATATAAAAGTTGGCCACCACCGAGCGCGCCACCGTAAACATCAGTCCCGTAAAGTGCTTTACCTCTGTGCGCGTTAAGTAATCCCACAGCTGCAGGCACACCGTTGAATAGGCATCCTCCGCGTCTTCGCGACTTGGGAGTTTGAAATGGAGGAAGCGCAGGAGGGCTGGGCCGTGCTGCTTTACCAGCACGGTAAAAGCGCTTCGGTCTTGGAACGCGCGGATGCGAAGCAACAGAAATTCTTCTTTTTTATTGTGTTCGTGTTGTTCGCGCACATTATGGTTGAGATTCAGCGTATTTCGTTAACAAACGTAGAGAGAATACGCTTATTTAACGAAAAAATCAAGCCATGTACCTCTTATTCAGCATTTTGTTGACTTTTTTCTCATTTTTGTTTACACTAGCGTAAACAATTTTATTTATCCACACTCATTTCTGCTAGAACGGTTTAAGTCCGTGGATCAAGGAAGCTCAAGGGACTTTTGCAGAGGTCCCCATCCTATGAAACCAAAGGAAACCATACGATTGAGCGTTTCGGAAGCGGCGAGAATATTCGGAGTCAGTTCAATGACGATCCGCCGCGCGATCAAAGACCAAGAAGTTACCTATGTTGTCGTCCAAGGACGCTATAAGATCAATTTTGAGTCTCTTCTTCGGTGGTCTCAGCGGACGACGACTGTGCGTCACAAGCGCGACCATGACGGGATCGGTCAGTTTGTTGAACAATGGAAAATTCGAAACCGACTTTTTTCACCTAATCCAACGATCGTAAAGGAGGATGACGTCCATACTTGAGATTGCTCTGCCCGCTGGGCTTCGCAATGACCTCAAGCCCTATGTCACGCCTCTTCGCATCGCTAGTCGTAGCGGCGACGATCGTCGCTTCCCTTCCCGGCTACGCCATCGCCAAAACGACTCCCACTCCATTTGTCCGTTCCGCGGCCGTGTATCTTTGGGGCGGCGCGGCGCTCAACGGAAATCTCAAAGCGCTGTCCAAGTTTGACCTGCTTGTTTTGGGTTCCGAAACCCAAGTATACAACAGGTCTTTTTTTGCCGACATCCGCGCGCTCAATCCAGATATTCTTATCCTCGCGTATGTCCCGACCGTCAGCTGGAACGATGCGTTTTGGAACGACCCTCTTCACCAAAAGATGTTCCCGAACATCCGACCAGAGTGGTGGTTGCGCGACGCGCAAGGCAACCAAAAATCCGTATGGCCGAACACGCGCGCGCTCAACCTGAACTCCGGCTGGACGGAGTATCTCGCCTCGCATGTCAAAAACGATCTGCTCCCGACCGGGTACTGGGACGGTATTTTCTATGATGAGGTGCAGGACTCCATCAGCTGGACCGGCGCGACCGATGTCAATCGTGACGGCGCGGACGATACGCCTGCGCAGGCCGATGCGCTCTGGGCACAGAACTACAAACGGTTGTTTGAAACCACGCGTCGGATGATCGGAGAGGAGGTGATTCTCATCACCAACGGCAGTTCCAACGCGGCCTTCGCGCCTTTCGTCAACGGCCGGATGTTTGAAACCTTCCCTTCCTCGCACAACACGCTGGCTGAATGGCAGAATCGCGCGCGGGATTATCTCGCGCTTGAGCAACGCATCGGCTACAACCCGTCTGTCTTTTTTATCAACGCCAATACGGACCACACGGGCGGCACGGGCACACAGGACGACTATCGCGCCGTCCGGTTCGGTCTGGCGACCACCTTGCTGGGCAACGGCTACTTCGGCTACGATGCCGGATCCACGAACCATGCCGTTGTGTGGCCCTATGATGAGTACGACGCCTATCTGGGCGCACCCAAAAGCGGGCCGACCAATGTCACCCATCCCCCACAACGCACCATCGGTCCGGGCGTGTGGCAACGCGAGTTTACGGACGGCAAAGTGATCGTCAACGCAACGGAATCCGCGCAAACGGTTTCACTCAGCGGTGAGTTTGAAAAACTGCACGGCACGCAGGATCCGATCGTCAACGATGGGTCCATTACTTCGCGCGTCACCCTTGCCGCCAAGGACGGCCTCCTTCTGTTGCGCCCGCTTGAACGCATCAACGATGCCATGTTTTTGAACGGCGCGTTCGCCCGCGTCTTTAGCGCGGACGGCCTCCAGAAACGCACCGGCTTTTTCGCCTACGAAAGCGCGCACCGCGGTGGTACGCAGGTCGTCCGATTTGATCTGGACGGGGACACACAACGCGAAACGATCGTGGCGGACAAACGGCATGTGCGCGTGTATGAAACGGATGGGTCGCTCTACGCCCAGTTCGCGCCCTACGGCGACCAGTACCACAAAGGCGTCAACCTAGCGGTTGGCGACATTGAAAACGACGGGTCCGTGGAGATCGTCACTGGCACACAGCGCGGCGGGGGGCCGCATGTGCGCGTCTTTAACAAGGACGGCGTGCTCATCAACCCGGGCTTTTTCGCGTATGCAAAAAACTTCCGCGGCGGGGTGAATGTGGCGATCGGGGACCTCAACGGCGACCACATCAAGGAAATCATTGCCGGCGCGGGGTTCGGTGGCGGGCCGCATGTGCGCGTGTTCAAAAAGGACGGAACGCTGATCAACCCGGGATTTTTCGCTTATGACACGGGATTTCGTGGCGGGGTGAATGTGTCGGCCTCGGATGTGGACGGCGACGGGGTGGACGAGGTGATTACCGGCCCGGGCTACGGCGGGCCGCCGCTCGCGCGTGTGTACGACCGCGACGGGAACCGGAAGTCGGAGTTCTATGTGTTTGACCCAAAGGAACGGCGCGGCCTGGAAGTCGTTGCCAGTGATGTGGATGGGGACGGCCGCGCGGAGGTGCTCGGCCTGACGACCGACGTGTTTACCTTCAGTGGATTTTAAAACATACTGACAGGGCGTGGTTGCCCTCGTGTGACCAACGTCATCTCTCACACCCCCATGGCTTCAGCACTCGCTGCTTGCCAGGACCCAAGGTATGCCTCTGACAGACGAAATCAAAAAAGGAATCGCGTGCGACAGCGTGGGCAAGCCGGACTCGGCGATCGGACGCGCGGTTTGCTTGTCCGTGCATCCGGGCAAGATGCTTCTGTTTCCCCTCCTGCACTGGTACCGCTACCACTACGCGGGCCGGTATCGTTTCGCGCGCGCGGTGTTCACTCTGGATCTCGTCCTCATTACGCTCATGCTCACGCTCGCCGCTGTCGCTCTGTACGCCCATGTGTTTCGGCCCTCCGCGTTTACAGACCGCATCACCTTTGACGCAAGCATTGCCCCGCGCGAAGTCACAACGGGCGCGTCAGCAACGATCGTCATCCGCTATACCAATGCCACAGACGAAGAACTACGCAACGTCCATGTGTCCGTCACCGAGCCGCGCTATTTTCACCGCCAAACCTTTGAGGGAGGCGGCGATATCGGGACGATCCCTCCAGGCGGAAGCGGCAATATCCATCTCAAGGGAGTGATGTTTGGCGACGTGGGAGGCGAACAGACGTTCCAGACGAAGATGGCATTCACCTACGGGAAGGATGAAGACATCGCGGGCGAAAAGAGTGACTGGCAGGTGTTCTCGCCCACGCGATCGGCGCTCTCGCTCACACTTGAACTCCCAAACCGCCTCGTTCCGTTCCAGCCAATGGAAGGCGTTGTGCGCTTCCATAATACCTCGGAGGTGGCATTTCCGGTTGTCAGTATCCTCCCGGAATGGCCGGCCGGTTTTACCTTCACCGCCTCGGACGCCCGTTATCGAAACGGCCAGTTTGAAATCCCCTCCGTGGATCCCGGAGAAACGGGTTCACTGCGGTTCACCGGTGTCCTGCAGGAAGCTGTTCCCCAAGCCCTCTTCGTCTTCCATCCGTCTTTTACATTTGGCGATGACCGTTTCCGACAAGAAACACTCACCCACACCGCGCCGGTCGTTCCGCTTCCGGTGGAACTCACGCACGCGTTTGACACCAACACGCTCACACCCGGGACCACGACGCGCGCCATCGTCCGCTATAAGCAAATCGGCGACACTCCCGTCTCTGATGTTTCACTCACGCTTTCATCCGAGAGTCCGTTTTTCATCGCGCCTCGTGCCGTTGCCTTGGGTGGACTCAAACCGGGCGAGGAAGGCGAGGTGGAAATGGAAGTCGCTCTACGCCCTTCGCTTCTCCAAACGCACACGGATACGTACGAACACCTGCGCCTCGCTACGCGCGCGTCCGCGACGTATCTCCTTGGCGATGGGAGCGGCCAGCGCGTCGCGTCCCAAGGACCGGCGATGACACTCCCGGTTACCACACCCGTCCGGCTGGAGGCATTCGCGCGATACCGCACACCAAGCGGCGACCAAATCGGGCGCGGACCTCTTCCGCCCGAGCCCGGACGCGAGACAACCTATTGGGTGTTTTGGAACATCGCCGGGACCACGAATGAACTCAAGCATGTACGCCTAGAGGCCACCCTCCCCGAGGGTGTGCGCTTCACCGGCCGCCAGACCGTCTCGCAGGGCGACGGGGTGCAGTTTGATGAACGCGAGCGCACGATCACCTGGACCGCTGACGAAATCCCGCCAACCCTCGCGCCGCAGAGCAAAATCGTGGGCGCCGCGTTTGAACTGGGCATCACACCTCCCCATGCCCCCACATCCTCCCCACCCATCCTCACAGACATCCTGCTGACCGCCACAGACGGCTTTACCGGCGCGTTTGTGTCAAAACGCGCCCCTGACCTCAACGCGCTTGTCAACCCATAACCAGCAGTGCCCCAACCGACCCCACCGGTGTCTGACCCCTAGGTAGGGATAAATAACCTCTCCAAAAACGGCTAAAAAAGCCGTTTTTTGATGAAAAGGATTGACAAAAACCCATTTTTTTGGCATAATGTGGGGCTCTATGAAGATTGCGATGATCGGACAAAAAGGCATTCCCGCCCGTGCTGGAGGCATTGAACGCCATGTGGAAGAGCTTTCAGCCGAGCTTGCCGCGCGGGGACACGAAGTCCTCGTGTTTTGCCGTTCCTGGTACGTCTGGCCGGTGCGCAACCATCGCGGCGTGCGCTGTATCACCGTGCCTACCATTCCGACCAAACACTTGGACGCCATTGTTCACACCTTCTTCTCCATCCTCCAGGCCGCGCGCGAGAACGTAAACATCTTTCATATCCACGGGGTGGGGCCGGCCCTGCTCTCCTGGCTGCCGCGCCTCCTGTGCCCCCGCGCACGCGTCCTTGTGACC
>Ga0194121_10009672_pt1 | contig 11892 bp, 11 predicted proteins | sample TA2MahCa50mmetaG_FD_148609 | JGI IMG/M metagenome (GOLD analysis project Ga0194121, IMG submission 148609) | Freshwater microbial communities from Lake Tanganyika, Tanzania - TA2015020 Mahale Deep Cast 50m | ecosystem: Environmental > Aquatic > Freshwater > Lake | place: Tanzania: Lake...
CGGACTATCCCCACCCCGAGGGGTTGGCCGATCCCGTGACGTTCGCGGAGCGGTTGCACGGGCTTCCCGACCTGGATGTGCGGTGCGTCATGCGCGACAACCTGAAGGGGCTGCTGGACACGATCGACGTCAGATGAGCGCGTCGCTCGCGGGGCGCGTGGCGCTCGTCACCGGCGCGGCCGGGGCTGGCATCGGAAAGGCGTGCGCTCGACGACTCGGACGCGACGGCGCCACCGTCGTGGTGACCGACGTGCACGAAGCACGCACCGACGCGACGACCCGTGAGCTTGCCACCGAGCTCGCGTCGACCCGCGTGCTCGGGTTCTCGCTCGACGTCACCGACCGTGCCCGGGTCGACGCGGTGCTCACCGAGATCGCTGATTCCGTCGGTCCCGTCGACATCCTCGTCAACAACGCAGCGATCAACGTGCTCGGACCCGTGGCGACCTACGACCCCGGCGACTGGGATCATGTTCTCGAGGTGGACCTCACCGCCTGCTGGTACCTCATGCGTGCCGTGCTGCCCGCGATGACTGCCGCGGGTCGAGGCAGCATCGTCAACATCTCCTCGGTCGCCAGCGCCTTGGGCGGCGGCGGCACCGAAGGCCCCTACGCGGCTGCCAAGGCCGGCCTCGAGTCGTTGACGCGCACGGTGGCAGTGGAAGCGGGACCCCACGGCGTGCGTGCCAACGCGGTGGCGGTCGGCATCGTGCGCTCGAAGTTCGTCGAGAAGCATGCGGAGCAGCTGGCACCATCGGCGGCCCGAGGACCGCTGCGCCGGATGGGCGAGCCCGAGGAGATCGCGGCCGTGGTCGCCTGGCTGGCCTCCGACGAGTCGAGCTTCGTCACCGGCGAGACGATCAACGCCAGCGGCGGCTGGCACCTGTCGGGGTGACGGCGTGATCCCCGGCGGCGGGCCGCAGACCGCGGCCGCGGTGCTCGACCGCGGCGTGCGGGATCACCCCGATCGAGAGGCGCTCATCGGACGCGCGGGACGCATGACGTACGCCGAGCTCGACGCGCAGGTCGACCGAGCCGCGCACGCGCTTCGCAGTGTTGGCATCAATCCCGGCGATCGGGTGGCTGCGTCGCTGCCGAACGACGTGCCGATCGTCGTCGCCTTCCTCGCGTGCATGCGCATCGGTGCGATCTGGGTGGGCATCCCCCAGGTGCTCGCGCCGCCGGAGAAGCGGTTCCTGCTCGACGACTCTGGCGCCAAGGTGTTCCTCGACCCCGGCAACGAGCTGCTCACCGACCTGCTGGATCCGGCCCGTGATTCCCTCCCAGTGCGCGACCACGTCGATGCGCATGCGCCAGCGGCGATCGCGTACACGAGCGGCACGACCGGCTACCCGAAGGGTGCCGTGCACAGTCAGCACAACCTCTTGTTGCCAGGGGCGGTCGCCCGCCATCGGGGGCAGTACCAAGACGACGACCGATTCGGCGTGATGCTGCCTCTCACTCTGCTGAATCTCATCTGCCTGGGACCGCTGCTCACGTTCCAGGTGGGTGGCACCTGCGTGGCGATCGACCGGGTCGATCCGGTCGGGCTCGCGGCGTGGATCCGTGACGAGCGCGTCACCAGCTTCGCGAGCGTGCCGACGATCCTCCACGGGTTGCTCACCCACCCCGATGTCACCGAATCGGATCTCGCCAGCCTGCGCACCCCTGGCGTCGGCGGCGCCGACTGCCCCGAAGCGTTCCGCGAGCTGTACCGCGCCCGATACGGGGCCGAGGTCACGATTGGCTACGGACTCACCGAGGCGCCGACCGCGGTGACGATGACGAACCCGGCAGCTCCGCCCGTGCCCAACAGCGCCGGCCGTGCACTTCCGCACGTTCGCGTGTTCGCCGCCGCCGACGACGGCCACGAGCTCGGGCCCGGTGAGGTGGGCGAGCTGTGCGTGGGGCCCGCACGCGAGGGTGAGTGGGCCGACGTCTACACGCCGATGCTCGGTTACTGGCAACAACCGGACGCGAGTACGGCCGCGCTCCGAGACGGTGTGCTGCACACCGGTGACCTCGGATCAGTCGATGAGAACGGCGAGGTGTTCGTCGCCGACCGACGCAACGACGTCATCATCCGCGGTGGCGCGAACGTGTACCCGGCCGAGGTGGAACGGGTGCTTCACGAAGATCCGCGGGTCGAGGCGTGCGCGGTCGTGGGCACACCCGACGAGCGACTCGGTGAACGCGTGGTGGCGTTCATTCAGCTGACACAAGGAGCGAAGGCCGAGGGCATCGAAGCCGAGATCCGTGCGCACTGTGCCGCGAACCTCGCGAAGTACAAGGTGCCCGAGGAGATCGTGTTCCTCCCCGAGGGCGAGAGCTTCGAGCGCACGCCGATGGGCAAGATCAGGAAGACGGTGCTCCGAAACCGACTCCGAAGCCAACGGTGATCAAATGCGCTCGCAGATCAGACGCCCACTGCGCGGGATCGTCGAGCCCCCAGCCGAGGTCGGGGAGGTCGAAGTACTCGACCGACACGCACCCTTGGTAGTCAAGCTGATCGAGGCGCTTGCGCACGGCAGTGAAGTCGACGACGCCAGACGGGTCATCGATGTGCACCTGTGTCGAACCCGGCTTCCCCTGGCGCAGCTGCACGTGATCGGCGAACTCGAGCATGTCGAGCGCGTCCTCGCCCCAGTCCGACACATGCCCGGTGTCGACGAGCAGTCGAAGTCCCGGCACCTCCGCCATCATCGCCTTCGCAGATTCAACCGAGTTGACCACTGCGCCGGCCCATGGTTCGAGCAGCGCGCCGGGCGAGCCCTTGAACCAGCGCACGGTGCGCTCCCAGATCTCGGAGTGGGTCGCGGGATCGGGTGAGTCGGTGGGCGCCGGCGTCGTGCACCAACCGGGTTGCGGCTTCGGGAACGACGTCGGGCACCCAATTGGCAAGACAAGGGACGCCGGATCAACGTCAGTGCTGACGTCGATGTGCTGGTAGCCCGCGTCCTTGGCGATCAGTGCTCGTCGGACCGGATCGGGCTCGCTCCAGTAGACGACGTCCACCACTCCCACGCGGTAGGTCAAGCGTCCACTCCCACGCGGTAGGTCAAGCGGTCGCTACTTCTTGGGCTCGCCCGAGAACTCCATGCCCGCTGGCAAGACCATCCCCACATGCTGGAGGTGCTGGCCGAGCACCTGGTCGAAGTGCTCGGCGACGAGCTCGGGCGTCCAGCCACCGTCGCGCCACATGAACGCGATCTGCTTCGGCTGCTGGAAGATGGTGTAGGCGTAGTCGGTGCGGCCGAGGATCTGACCGTTCACGTGACCGGCGCGCTCCGATGCGAGGAACGCGACGAGTGGCGCGTTGAGCGATGGATCCTGTTCGGGCGGAGGCTTCTCTCCCGACCTCTCATACAGGCCCGCAGTCATGCGGGTCGCGCCCGCGGGCGCGACCGCGTTCACCGTGATGCCCGACCGTCCGAGCTCCATCGACCAGATGAACGTGAGGCCCATCAGTGCAGCCTTCGCCGCGCCGTAGTTGGTCTGCCCGAAGTTGCCCCGCAGGCCGGCCGACGAGGTGATGTTGATGATGCGGCCGTAGCCGGCTTCCTTCATCACCGGCGCCGCGTGCCGGGCGCAGTTGAACGAACCCTTGAGGTGCACGGCAAGCACCGAGTCGAAGTCCTCTTCCGACATCTTGACCAGCGTGCGGTCGCGCACGATGCCGGCGTTGTTCACGAGGATGTCGAGCTTGCCGAAGTGCTCGACGGCCGTCTTGATGATGTTGGCGGCACCGTCGAAGTCGGTGACCGAGTCGTAGTTCGGCACACCCTTCACGTCGGGCAGACCGAGCGCCTCGATCTCCTTGCACACCTGCGCGGCGGGGTCCAGCTCTCCGAGATCAGAGGCGGTGCCCTGGCCGTCGAGCGACACGCCGACGTCGTTGACGACCACGCTCGCGCCCTCACGGGCCATGCAGAGCGCGAACTCGCGGCCGATGCCGCGACCCGATCCGGTGACGACCGCGACTCTTCCGTCGAGCAGTCCAGCCATGTCAGACCTAGGAAAGGCTGGCGGTGGCGGTGCCGGTGAGCACTTCGGTGCCGTCCTGGTTGGTGACCGCGCACTCGACGTCCACGAGCTTCTCTACCTGCCCATCCGAACTTGGTGCCTCACGCTTCCCCGTCACCTTTGCGGTGCAGGTGAGGGTGTCGCCGGGCCAGACCTGCTTCGAGAAGCGCATCTGGAACTTCCGCAGCGCCTCGGGACCGAACCAGTCCTTCAGGAGCCGGGCCAGCAGTCCTGCGGTGAGCATGCCGTGGCCGAACACCGACGGGTTGCCCACTTGGGTGGCGATCGTGTCGTCGTGGTGCATCGGGTTGAAGTCGCCCGACGCCCCCGCGTAGCGCACGAAGTTCGTGCGGGTGAGGGGTCCCACTTCCAGCGGAGGCGCTTCGTCGCCCTCCGAGATCTTGTCGTACCCAATCTTGCTGCTGGTCTGCGTCATGGCGGCGGAGCGTATCGCGGGCACCGAAAAGGTGACACGACTGTCAGAGCGCACCTACCGTCGCTCCCTGGATGGGGGGCATGGGGAGGACGACGAAGGGACCGGCGCCGCCGCGCGGACGGGATCGGGCGCTACGGGCACGCGGCCAACGAACACTCGAACGGCTCCTCGCGGCCGGCGCCCAGGTGCTCGCGGCCCGCGGCTACCACGCGGCGCGCGTCGACGACGTCGTGAAGGCCGCCAAGACGTCGCACGGGACCTTCTATCTGTACTTCTCCTCGAAGGAAGACCTCTTCCGTGCGCTTGCGGTCGACGTCGCCGAGGAGATGCTCGCGCTCGCCCGCGAGCTCCCCGACCTGAAGCCGGACGCCTCCTCCGACACGTATGCCGACTTGCACGACTGGCTCACCCGGTTCCGGGCGCTCTACGCACGGTACGGGGGCGTGATCCAGACCTGGACCGAGGCCGAGATCGTCGACAGCGAGATGGGGACGGTGGGCGGTGACCTCGTCGTGCAGTTCTCCCAGGAGCTTGCGGCTCGGTTGGAGCGAGCCGCCCCCGACCTGCACGCCGGCGTCGCCGCGCTCGCGTTCGTCGCCATGATCGAGCGGTCGAACTACTACCTCGAGTCCAAGCAGGTGCGGGTCGACCCTGATGAGATGGTGTCCACACTGGCGATCGCAGTCCACGCCGGCATCTTCGGTGCCACTGCACGACGACCTGCGGTGACGCCGACGTCAGTTTCGAGGGCCGACCCTCTGCTGCTCGAGGAGGGCCCCTGCGTCGACATCGCCCTCGAGGGCTGATCGCCGCCCGACTACAGAGACAGCGAACGCCGACCGCGGGTGGGTTCCACGGAGCGCCCGCGGTCGCGCACGCCGGACCCCCGGCTATATTCCTGACACCATCGTCAGGCCCACGGGCTGCGCCCTCACCCGAGGGCCGAACACAGGGGGGAACATGCGGAGACGAGCGGCAGTCCTGCTGATCGCCACGCTGACCGCGGGGATGCTCGTGGTCGGGGCGGCGGCCGACGCAGGCGCACAAGGCGGCAAGGCACCCAAGTGCAAGGGCAAGACCAAGGCCGCGGCAATCGAGGCCATCGAGGAGGCGTACTTCAAGTTCCTCGACGGGGCCAGCAGCCCGACGTTCGAGGACAAGGCGCCCTACATCCAGTACATGGGCCCACCGGTGCAGAGCCCCGCGCTGATCGCGCTCTACCAGGAGAGCTCGGCGGCGAACGAGGCGGCCGCGGCCACCACCTCGGTCCAGGTCAACGAGGTCACCTGCACCGGCAAGAAGACCGCTGACGTGCTCTATGACCTCGTGCTCGGCGGGGAGCCGGCACCGGGCATCGCGCCCCCGGGCAGCGCGATCCTGGAGAAGGGCAGCAAGCAGTGGAAGGTCACTGCGCAGGCCTTCTGTGACCTGACCGCGCTCGGGAACGCCAGCGTGCTCGAGTCGGGCCCGTGCTCGGAGATCCTCTCGGGCAGCGACCCCTCGGACCTCGAGGACGCGTAGGCCGAGCTCCACCAAGCAGTGCGAGAGGCCGCCCTTCGGGGCGGCCTCTTCGCGCGCGCGGTGCGGCGATCAGGCTGAGCCGTTGCCCGGTGGCGGCACCTCGCCGTGCACCGCCGGCAAGATGCTCTCGCTCACGTCACCGAGCGCAGCGACCGGGCCCGACAGGGCGACGCGGCCCTTGGACATCACCACGACGTCGTCGGCGAGCGTGAGCGCCTGGTGCACGTGCTGCTCGACGATGAGCAGCGACGTCCCATGTTCGCGGATCGTCGCAAGCGTCCGGTACACCTCGTCGATGATCACCGGTGCCAGACCCAGCGAGAGCTCATCGGTGATGAGGAGCTTGGGCTCGTGCACGAGCACCCGGGCCAGCGAAAGCATGCGCTGCTCGCCGCCCGAGAGCGTGCCCGCGATCTGCTTGCGCCGCTCGCCGAGGCGCGGGAACTGGGTGAACGCCTTCTGGATCGCGTCCTTGGCGCCGGCCCGACCGAACACCTGCCGGAAGGTCAGCGCGAGGTTCTCCTCGACGCTGAGCGTCGAGAACACCGATCGACCTTCGGGCGCGTGCACGATGCCGATGCGCGCCAGCCGGTACGGGCGTCGGCCGGTGATCTCCTCACCCCGATAGAAGAGGTGTCCGATGGTGGGCTTCACGAGGCCACAGCACACCCGCACCACGGTCGTCTTCCCCGAGCCGTTCGCACCGAGCAGCGCCATCACCGACCCGTCACCCACCGTCAGTGACACGCCGAAGAGCGACCGGAACGGCCCGTAGCTCGCCTCGACGTCACGCAGCTCGAGCAACGGCGTGCCGCCGGGCGCCGGGGCAGGTGCACGAGGGATGGCGGGTCCAGTCACCCCACGTCCCCCAGGTAGGCCTTGCGCACGACTTCGTTGCCGAGCACCTCGTCGGTGGGGCCCGAAGCGATCATCGTGCCGAAGTCGAGCACGAACATCCGGGTCACGAGGTTCGTGACCATCTCCACGTCGTGCTCCACGAGCAGCACCGCGAACTCGTGGTCCTTCTGGACGATCGCGAGCCGCTCCGCGAGCGCGGCCGTCTCCTTCACGTCGAGCCCGGAGGACGGTTCGTCGAGCAGCAACAGCTTGGGTTGCGTCATGAGCGCCCGCCCGAGCTCGAGCAACCGGCCGCGTCCGAGGCTGAGTGACTCGCACGGCTGGTCGGCCTCGCGCTGGAGGCCGAGCAGCTCGATCATGCTCTCGGCGCGCGCCTGCTCGTCGGCCGAGGGCTTGGCCAGGTTCAGCAGGTCCTTCCAGATGCTGCCGCTGCCGTTGCGCTGGCGTTCGGTGACGAGGAAGTGGTCGCGCACGGACATGCCGGCGAAGAGCTCGAGCCGCTGGAAGGTGCGCCCGAACCCTCGCCGGGCCCGTTGGTACACGGGCAAGGAGCTGATCTCGTCGCCGTCGAACCACACCTCGCCCTCCTGGGGCTGGAGCATGCCGAGCAAGCAGTTGAACAGCGTGGTCTTGCCCGCACCGTTCGGGCCGATGAGGCCCACCAGCTCGCCCGGCTCGACATCGATGTGCACGTTGTTGAGTGCGGTGATGCCGGCGAAGCGCATCGTGATCCCGCGCACGTCGAGGAGCTTGCCGGGCGTCGGGCCGCTGCGCTCTGCCGGGACGCTCGTCGCCACGTCGGTCACTCGGAGCCCCCGGTCGGGACGGCCACCGCGACCTCACGGGCTGCGAGGTGGGTCTTCTCCTCGGGCGGCTCGTAGCCCTCGCCCCCGATCGCGAGCTCGTTCACCGCGCCCTGGACGCTGGCGACCCACTGCACCCAGACGATCACCCATGCCGACACCACGAAGAAGACGGGCCAGCCCGAAGGCGGGAAGCCCTGCTCGAACAGGCTGCCGGTGGACTGGCCCGTGAGCGTCGTGCGTTGGAGCAGCAGCGCGCCGAAGACGACGAAGCCGGCCGGCGCACGGCCCTCCCGCCAGGAGATCGGCGTCGTGAGCCAGTTCCGCCGCGTGGCGATCGTCTGGACGTGCACGGGCAGCAAGAAGAACGCCGCGCACGCGTACCCGGCCGCGGCGCCCACGAGCACGCAATCGGCGAGGCTGCCGCGCAGCGGCCATCCCTCGCTGTCGAACCACACCCCGGCCAACGCGCCGACCGTCGCCCCCGCGGTGAGGATCAACCACCCGAAGCGCACACCTCCGTCGCGCTCGAGCCGCAGGCTCGTGAGCAGGATCCATCCGAACCCGTACAGGAGGCTCGGGACGATGAAGAACAAGATGGTGGGGCTGCGGACGCTCAACCAGCCCTCGGTGAAGAGGCTGCCGATGAGGATGTACGCGAAGTAGAGCAGCGGTCCTGCGAACACCGGCCCGGCCGCGAACCGAACCGGCGTGAACTCCTTGGGGAGCTCACCTGCGGCCTTCAGCTCCTTGGCCCGGTTCCCGAGCGCCCGGGCGCGGATCTGGGCCAGGATGCTGCGACGGGTCTGGAACTCGACGATCCCCTCGGGATGACGGGCGTAGGTGATCGCACCGAGCCCGAAGAGCACGATCGCGAACTCCGACTTGAAGCCGAGCTCCGGGAGCAACCACGTCGAGAAGATGACGAACCCGAGCGCCGCGTTCACGGCACCGTCGACCGTGCGCGAGCCGAGGGTGACCACCAGCACGACCCATACGATGCCGAGGAAGGACACGGTCTCGCGCGGTGTCGCGTTCTCGGAGTGCAGCGCGAGCAGCGCGCCGCCCAGCCCCGCGATGCCGGCCGAGATCGCGAACAGCTTGATGCGCAGCATTCGTGCGTTGATCCCGATCGAGGCCGCCGCGGGATCGCTGCCCCTCAGGGCCGCCATGTAGCGGCCGGTGGTCCCGTTCCGGATCAGGATGACCAGGAAGCCCACGACCGCGAAGATCGCGAACACCACCAGGAACCAGCGGCGGTCGTGCTCCGCCGAGAGGAAGTCGGGCCGGTCGATCGGCAAGCCCGAGTCCCCGCCGATCACCGACTCGCGCCGCAGGACGGTCTTGTCCAGCATGAGCGCGAACGCCAGTGTGGCCAGGGTGAGGTACAAGCCGGCCAACCGTGCCGGAGGTCGCCGGGTGACCCGCGCGACCAGGGCCGGCAACCCGTCCATGAAGAGGACGAGGATCGCACCGACGACCCCAGCGCCCACGGCGGCGATGGGCAACGTCGCCAGGGAGGGGATGTCGAGGTCGCGGAACAGGTGCACCGCACCGAACGCGCCGATGCTCGCGAACCCGGCGGTGGCCAGGGAGATCTGTCCACCGAGACCGGTGAAGACGGTGATCGACAAGAACATCACCGCGTAGACGAACGCGAGCGTGATGCGCGCGACCCAAGGCCCACTCACGAGGGTGAGCATCACGGTGATGAAGCCGATCATGAAGACCGGGAACAGGAGCTTGGTCGTTCGCTGGAGCGCTTCGTCCTTGTACTCGTGCGCCATCGCGGGCGGCGGCGGATCGACTCCGGCGAGCGGATCGGCCGCGGCTCGGCCTTCGCGCAAGCGCGACCAGAACACGAGCAGCAGGAACAGCACGAGGAACGGCAGCGAGGGCCGGACGTCGAGCGCGAGCGTGCTGCTGGCGAGCAGGTCCTGGAGCATCCGGCCGACGAAGCCGATGCCGATGGCACCCACGAGCGTCATCGGGATGTTCTGGAACCGGCCGACCGCGCCCGCGGCGATGGCCGCGACGATCACGAGCTGGTACTCGGTGCCGTTCACGCCTTGGTACTGCGGAGCCAGGAGCACACCGGCGAGACCGGCCATCGTGCTCGACAGCATCCAGGCGACCATCCCCACGCGTTCGGCGTCGACGCCCGCCAACTCGACCATGCGCGGGCTCTCGACCACGGCCCGCATCTGGAGGCCCATGGCGGTGTAGCGGAAGAGCAACCCGAGCACCGTCGCCGCAACGACCGTGATGATGATGATGATCAGGGAGTCGGGACTGAGGGTGTTGTCACCGATCGGGAAGAAGTCGATCGACGAGCGTCCGAGGAAGCCGGCCAGGCTCGGCGGGAAGTCGCCCGGCGTGTACGAATACAGGGCCTTGACGATCTCGGGGAACGCGACGAGCAGGCCCAGCGCGGTAACCAGCTTCACCTGCCACGATGCCGTGCGCATGTAGCGGAACAGCGCGCGGTCGAGGAGGAGCCCGGTGAGGGGCGCCACCACGAACACCGTGACAAGGAACGCGACCCAGATCGCCCACCCATGGTTGACGATGCGGTCGTACCAGAACCAGGCACACAGGAACGCCTGGCCGCTGAACGCGAGGTTGAAGACGCCAGACGTCTTGTAGGTGAGGACGAGACCGACGGCGACGAGGCCGTAGATGCACCCGATGGGCACACCCTGGACCACCCAGTCGACCAAGGAGTCCATCGGGCGCGCGCTACCAGTCGATGCCGGGCGTCACCGCTGGCGTCGTCGTCGTCGGATCTCGGTGAGTGCCCTTGCCCTCAGCCAACGGCCGCCTCTGGCACCAGCGTTGGTGGCGTCTCCCCTGCCTTCAGCGGACGGAAGTAGGGCGTGAGCTCGTCGGGCAGCGCGGGCGTGAGCGGGAAGCACACGAACGGCTGGCCCGGCTGGCCGTAGATCGTGACGAACTCGCCGTCGCGCACCTGCTCGTACACGTCGCACGCCTCGTACCCGGCTCCATGGCCACCACCACCGGGCTGCCAGCCGATCGGCGGCAGCATCCCGTCGGCGGTGAAGTCGGTGATGCTGTTGATGGCCTCGACCAAGGACTCCCGTGTGACGTCGGGTCCGGCCGCTTCGAGCCCCGCAACGAAGAGCGCGGCGTTGATCCAGCCAGCCTGACTGTGCTCGCTCGGCTCGATGCCCCGCTTCTTCATCGCCTTCAGGAACTGCTTGGTGCCCTTGGGCAGATCCTTGCCGTGCCACGGCGCGAAGCCGAGACGGAAGATCCAACCCTCGAGTGCGTCACCGGCCTTGTCGAGCGTGGACTGCCGGTAGCCCTCCGGTGCGTAGAACACCACGTCGTTCACGCCGGCCTGACGGAGACCTTCGGAGATCTTGAACCCACCGTTGAACTCCATGCAGGTGGCCACGAACTGCACGCCCGCGTCTTTCATCGCCTGGATGTCGGCCGCGATCTCGGTGACACTGAACCCGAACTCGAGCGCCTGGTTGGCATGCGCGACCTCGATGCCGTACTTCTCGAAGCCGGCCGTCACACCGTTCACGCACTTGGCCGACGAGATGTGCGTGTAGCCGAACACCGCGACCTTCGTGAACCCCTCCTGCATGGCGATGTACGACGGTGCCACGCCTGGGCACTCGAAGCAGAGGAACGAGCCCTTCTCGCCGAAGAGGGTGTCACGCGGGCACTCCTGGATTTCCTGGTTCTCGATGAGCGCTCGTTCGATCACGGCGTGCTCGTCGGCGGTCGCGCACCACGCCGGCTCGACGTTGATGCCGAAGCCCGGCACGTCGTTGTCGGACAGGTACTTCCCGCCGAGCGTGAACGAGTTCGTCATGATCGGGAGCACCGCGAAGACGTTCTTCTCCTCGACCAGGTTGCGCACGGTGATGGCACCGGTGGAGGCCTGGCCCTGATCGCTCGCCTTCGCGACGAGCTTGAGCTTGCGACCGTGCACGCCACCTTGCTTGTTGATCAGCTCGAAGTAGGCCTCGACTCCTTCGAAGCCCTCCGGGTACGCGACGTTGAGCGTGTCGTTCGGCGGGCTGGCGTACCCGCCGACCCGGATCTCGGTGTCGGTGACACCAGGGGTCTTCTTGCCCCCACCGGCACCTGCGGTCACCGCCTGCGTCCCCACGAGTGCGGCCGCGACCAGACCAACGGTGATGACAGCCAAGAATCGGCGCATCCGTGTTCCCCCCTCTTCGATCGACCCAGCGGTCGACGACTGGGCGGCACTCT
>Ga0194121_10009675_pt1 | contig 11889 bp, 10 predicted proteins | sample TA2MahCa50mmetaG_FD_148609 | JGI IMG/M metagenome (GOLD analysis project Ga0194121, IMG submission 148609) | Freshwater microbial communities from Lake Tanganyika, Tanzania - TA2015020 Mahale Deep Cast 50m | ecosystem: Environmental > Aquatic > Freshwater > Lake | place: Tanzania: Lake...
TACTCTCGAACCAGCTCCTGTTGAAACAGAATCCGTCGAGTCAGAAGAACCTAAAAGCGAACAGCTATAAGCTAAAAGTTTTTTTTATATGTTTTCCGCTATTTCACACATCTACACCGTTGCCCTCCTTCAACCCATCTTAAATTTGTTGATTTGGTTGTATAACCTGATCCCGGGCCAGGATTTGGGTTGGGCGATCATCGTGCTTACGCTTTTGATCAAACTTGTTCTGTATCCGTTTACGGTCGCGCAGATCAAACAACAGCGTGCGCTCCAGAGCCTTCAACCAAAGATAGATGAGATCCGCAAACGATTGAATGATAATAAAGAAGAGCAGGCAAAAGAATTGATGGCATTATACGCAAAAGAAAAAGTAAACCCAGCCGCCTCTTGCTTGCCGTTGCTGATTCAATTACCAATTTTAATTGCATTATACCAAGCCCTCTCTATCAGTTTGGGATCCAATGAACTTAATCTCCTCTATACATTTATCGCTCATCCCTCATTCATTAATACCAAATTTTTGGGATTGCTCGATCTCACTCGCCCGAGTTACATGCTAGCTGTCGCCGCCGCTTTAATCCAGTTTGTGCAATCAAAGCAGATGCTGAAGCCTCCGGCTGCAACCATAACCCCTCCGCCCGCAGAAGTCGCTCAATCACCGGGCGCCAAAGATGAGAGTTTGGCCACGACCATGAATAAACAGATGATGTACATGATGCCGGTCGTCACGGGAATTATTGGATTTACTCTGCCCGGAGGTCTTACACTGTATTGGTTTGTGATGAGTTTGTTGACCATCCTCCAACAGGGCTGGTTGATTAAACGCATGCCGCCAAAAATGGAACCGCAATTAAGTAATGAGAAACTATAGTAAAACGTAATGAGTAATGCGTAATGCGTAATGAATGATTGAGACCAGCTTTACATATTTTACACTCCTCAGTTACACTCCAGCCGATTCTATGCAAACATCTTCCACTTCAGTTCCATCTCGTCGTCGTGTGCGTCGTCGTGTGATTGGTCTCGCGATCCTGTTTTTGGCGGCTGCATCCTTTTCTTTTCCAGGGCCATTAAATTGGTTGGCACGTCTGTCACAAGATGTGATCGGGATCCAATTGGGAAATGTCGAAAAACCGTTTGTGCTTGGATTGGATTTACAGGGTGGTACTCGCTTGGAATATGAGGCGGATGTGTCTAAGGTATCATCCGTAGATAGAAAAGAAGCATTGGTTGGTGTGCGAGATGTGATTGAGCGTCGTGTAAATTCTTTGGGGGTGTCTGAGCCATTGATCAAGACGATTCAGGCAGGCGATTCTTGGCGCGTCCATTTGGAGCTAGCGGGGATCAAGGACATTCGCGAGGCAATTAAATTAATTGGGGAGACCCCGATTTTGGAATTTAAGGAAGAGGGGAATCCGACGCCGCCCTTGACCGATGCGCAAAGAAAACAGATAGAGACACAAAATACGGATGCCAAGAATCGTGCGCATGCGATTTTGAAAGAAGTTCAAAAACCAAAGGCAGATTTTGGAGCGATCGCGCAACTCCGAACAGAAACCAACACATCCACAGCAGGAGATCTTGGATTTTTAAAGGAACAAGGCGCGTACAACGATCTTTTGACCGTGGCAAAGACCGTGTCTCCTGGTACGATTATTCCGTATGTGATTCAGCGCTCTAAGACGTATGCCGTTGCCAAGGTGGAAGAAATAAAAGATCAAAGTAACGAGGTTCATGTCCACCATTTGCTGCTTGGATATAAAGGAGCGGCCAGCGCATCATCTGACCGAAGCAAGGAAGAGGCGCGTGCAAAGATTGCCGAACTCCGAACAAAAGCAACCCCAGAAAATTTTGCAGAGCTCGCAGGTGAGCATTCAGAGGAGCCAGGGGCGAAAGAGACAAAGGGGGATCTGAAGTGGTTGGCAAAAGGGTCAACCGTTGAGGCATTTGAAAAAGCCGCTTGGGAATTACCCATCGGAGCCATTTCCGGCATTGTGGAGACAGAATTTGGATTTCATTTGATTTGGAAAAAAGAAGAGCGCGTGGTGCATAATCCGCGTGTGCGTGCGATTGAGATAAAACGCTTGGTGGCGGAAGATCTTGTGCCGTCAGAAGATCCATGGAAATCAACCAAATTAACCGGTCGAGAACTATCCAGCGCACGAGTGGATTTTGATCAACAAACCGGTGCGATCCAGGTTGCTCTGCAGTTTAACACGGAAGGAGCAAAGCTGTTTCAGGAGATCACGAAACGGAATATTGGAAAACCGGTAGGCATTTTTCTAGACGGAGACCTTATTTCCTCACCCCAGGTATCGAATGAGATTATTGGTGGACAAGCGGTTATCACGGGAAATTTTGGGATCGAAGAAGCAAAAATTCTCGCGCGGCGCCTTCAGGCCGGTGCTCTACCCGTGCCGATTAAGCTTATTGCACAACAGACCGTAGGACCGACGCTCGGAGCTGATTCCTTACAAAAATCTCTCTCAGCTGGCTTGATTGGGTTTTTGCTTGTCGGTGTGTATATGCTTTTGCTGTATCGATTCCCGGGATTTATCTCGATCCTCGCACTGGTGTTGTATGCAGCGATCTCCGCCGCCCTCTTTAAGTTGATCCCGGTGACGCTCACGCTTTCTGGAATTGCCGGGTTTATACTATCGATCGGGATTGCTGTAGATGCAAATGTGTTGGTTTTTGAACGTTTGAAGGAAGAATGGCTGGAAGGCAAGGGATTTGCTCAAGCCTTGGAAGATGCGTTCCGCCGTGCGTGGCCATCCATTCGTGATGGGCACGCGACCGTCCTCATTTCTTGCGCGGTGTTGTATTGGTTTTCCTCCTCGATTATTCGGGGATTTGCCCTCACCCTCGCGATCGGTACACTGATTTCGTTATTTACGGCCGTGGTTTCCTGTCGAACGCTACTCCGCTTTGTTGTCGGAACGCCGATCACAAAATTTGGATGGCTGTTTTTGAAGCCAAAAGAAAGAGTAATGAGTGATAAGTAATGAGTAATGTCACACCCCCTCTTCATCTATGAAATTTAATGTTGTTAAGTTGAAACCAATCTGGTACACGCTTTCTGTCATCATGATAGCAGGATCGATCGCCATGCTTTCCATGTGGGGATTGAAACAGGGCATTGATTTTACCGGAGGATCTCTTTTAGCGGTCCGTTTTTCCGCTACCAGTGGGACCGCCTCTGGCGTAGAGCGCCGTCCTACATCAGTTGAGGTCCAGCAGGTATTAGATCAAACAAAGATTGATCTTGGAACGGTCGTGATCCAGCCGGTGGGTGATACGGACATGCAAATGAGTTTACGCAACATGACAGAGGAGGAGCATCAAAAGGTGTTTGGAGATTTACAAAAAGCGTTTGGCAATGTGACAGAACTCCGGTTTGATTCGATCGGACCCGTGGTAGGAGAAGAATTGCGTCAGAAATCCTTTCGCGGATTAATCATCGCGCTCGTCGCTATCTTGTTTTATGTCGCGTACGCTTTCCGGAAGGTTTCCTCACCCGTCAAGTCCTGGAAATACGGAGTCGTGACCATTCTTGCCGCATTCCATGACGTGATTATTCCGGTCGGAGTGTTTGCTTTCTTGGGTCATTTTTACGGAGTGGAGATCGGGACGTCTTTTATCGCGGCGATCCTGACTATTCTTGGCTACTCCATCACGGACACGATTGTGGTGATGGATCGTATTCGTGAAAATTTGACTAAGCTTAATGGCTCGTTTGCCGACATTGTCGCTACCTCTGTTCGCCAGACCTTTTTGCGTTCATTTAGTACGTCGATGACCACGCTTCTTGCTTTATTTGCCATTTATTTCTTTGGTGGAGAAAGCTTGCATGAATTTACCCTCACGTTGATTATTGGAATCGCGGTAGGAACCTATTCCTCGATCTTTATTGCATCTCCTCTTCTTGTATCGTGGCAAAGCTTGAGCGCAAAGTTGCGGAAGTAATACAAAAAAGAATACCTGGCATAAAGTATTTAGCACAATACACTTTTTGTGCTATCCTGTAGTTGCGCATGTTCGAATACTTTTCAAAGTTTCTGAATTGGTTGCAAGGCGGGGTAGATGTATTTTTGAATCTCGCAGGAAACGATCCATTTTCTGCGATGTGGTTTTTATTTTTGCATGGAGGATGGATTGCTGTTGCTTGGGCATTGGGATGGGGAGCGCTGTATTATTGGCAATTTAACCGCCAAGGAAAATTTGGAGCAAAGCGAGAATGGATTTTATTACGCGTCGCCGTTCCCAAGGTTTCTGAACAGACTCCAAAAGCCGTGGAAAACATGATGGCGTATTTTGCTGGGGCTCACCAATCAAATTCTTGGACGGATACATGGATTCGCGGTGTATCTCAAGCGCCTATTTCCCTTGAGATTGCTTCCTTGGGTGGTCAGGTGAGTTATTTTATTTATTCAGAACGGAAAATGCGCGATCTTGTTGAGGCGGCCATTTATGCCCAGTATCCAGATGCCGAAATTCAAGAAGTTGAGGACTACGCAAAAAAGGTCCCCAGCCATTATCCAGACGAAGAATGGGATGCTTGGGGCGTGGAAATGATTAATGTGATTGCGGATTCATACCCATTAAAAACCTATCACGATTTGGTTGACCCTATTTCTGGAGAGTTTAAAGACAATCTCGCCGCAATGCTCGAGGGCTTTTCTCGTCTTAGTGCTGATGAGCAAGCTTGGTATCAGATTGTGATTACTCCGACCGATCAAAAGGCGGCAAAAGCGCGTGCAGAAAAGTTGATTAATAAACTTAAAGGAATTAAGGAGGAACATAAGGAGAGCATTCTAGAACTCCTTGTGGACATCCCTCTGAATATTGGGAAGACATTTATTCATGTTCTATTAGGAACAGCGGAAGAAGCCCCACATAAAGAAGAAAAAAAGGATTTATTTCCTAAGCTGTTCGCCTTGTCTCCGATGGAGAAAGAAGTTCTTGAAGGTGTCGAGCGCAAGGCGCAAAGAATTAATTTTCAAACCAAGATCCGTTTCATGTACATTGCTAAGAAAACCGTCATGCAAAAGTCGCGTGTTGCGAACCCATTTGTTGGTTCGATCAAACAAACCAACAACATGTTTAGTAGTCAATCGTTGAAACCGGAAACGAATGTCGTGGGTAACAGTGGCGCCCTATGGTTTTTTAAGGATCTGCGTAACAATATTCGTAAACACCACCTGATCACTGCTTATCGCGCGCGTTCGAATTGGGCCGGCTGGCCATCGTATACCTTATCAACAGAGGAATTGGCGACGTTGTGGCATTTCCCGATCTTGATGCAGGTCAAGGCTCCTCAGTTGAGTCGCACGGAAGCGAAGAAGAACGAAGCACCCGCAAATATTCCATTTGGATAACCATGATTCAATACAATCACGATCACGAGAATGAGATAACCTTATTCGCTGAAACCAATTTCCGAAATCAGCGTCGGCGTTTTGGTATTAAAACAGATGATCGTCGGAGACATGTGTATGTGATTGGAAAGACCGGTACTGGTAAAACGACTCTGTTGGAAAACATGTTACTGTCCGACGTCTATGCGGGTCATGGGTGTTGTTATATTGATCCTCATGGCGATACAGCGGAAAAATTATTAGATTTTATTCCATCGCATCGGATGAATGATGTTGTCTATTTTAATCCCGCGGATGTGGATTATCCAATGGGATTTAATATTTTGGAGACAGAAAACGATGAACAGAAGCCGTTGATTGCCTCCGGTCTCATGGGGGTGTTCAAAAAGATTTGGCCGGATGTGTGGAGCCCGCGCATGGAATATATTTTGATGAACTGTGTGCTCGCGCTTTTGGATTATCCTGGAGCAACACTCCTGGGAATCAATCGTTTGTTAGTCGATAAGGAATACCGCGCGCGTGTGATCGCTAAGCTACGTGATCCGATCGTGAAAACGTTTTGGGTCGCAGAATTTACTTCATGGTCAGAGAAATACGCGACGGAAGCGATCGCTCCGGTGCAAAATAAAGTTGGTCAATTTTTGTCGTCTTCCGTTATTCGTAACATCGTGGCGCAGGTGAAATCAACCTTGAATCTGCGGCGCATCATGGATGATGGAAAGATTTTGATTGTAAACCTGTCCAAAGGGCGTATTGGAGAGGACAACATGCGCTTGCTTGGAGGAATGCTCATTACCAAACTGCAACTTGCGGCTCAAGAACGTCAGAACATTCCGAGCGAAGCGGAGCGTCGGGATTTTTATCTTTTTGTTGACGAGTTCCAAAATTTTGCGAACGAATCATTTGCGAACATCTTATCCGAAGCGCGTAAATATCGTTTGAATTTAACGGTGGCACACCAATACATTGAGCAATTGGATGAAAAAGTGACCCCAGCCATTTTTGGAAACGTCGGGACGCTGGTGACGTTTCGTGTGGGATCTGCTGATGCGGAAGCGATGGAGGTGGAATTTGCCCCCACGTTTACTCCGGAAGATTTGGTGAATCTAGCAAAATATAATATTTATTTAAAATTGATGGTCGATGGAATGGCGACCCCACCTTTTTCCGCGATGACGCTCCCTCCGATTGCGGAGCGGACACGTTCGACAGCGAAGGTTGTCGCGGTGAGTCGTGAGCGGTATGCAGAAAGCCGTTCTGTGATCGAAGCAAAAGTATTGCAATGGAGTGGGATGGAGGCAGCTGGTTTGCCTGCAACGATGAGCGTTCCGGAACAGATCGGGGGAGACGTGTTGTTAAATGGAACGCCGGCTCTCCAGTATCCGTCTCTTAAAACAGAAGAAGAACGTGTAGAGGAAGTGGTTCCGGTTGTAAGCCCCGTTCCGTCGTTGACCCTTGAGCCTGTTCAAGAAGATACACACGAATATTTAAAGATTACACCCGAGCGTTTGGCGGCGATTGCAGCCAATAAACCTCAGGGTGGGGGAAAGAGCAATCGGCCAAATTTTCCGCACACCTGTACACGTTGCGGCAAGGTGTGGAATTTGGCGATTCAATTGGATCCAACGCGTCCCATGTACTGTCCGGAATGCCGACCGATTGTGGCAGAGGAGCGCAAGAATAAATCGAGTCACATGAAGCAAATGATGAAGGAACCCATTCCGCCCGATGAAGATGATCGAGTTCTACCACACACGCCTCCAGCGAGTGGTCCAAACCGGCCACGCGTGATCATGACAGAGGGGAGGGGGTTGCCGTCATTAGGAAGTGAAGCAAAGAAGCGGAAGCGGAAACGCAAGAAGGGCTCAGGCCAATCATCAGCTGGCGGAGGTGGAGGGATGATGCAGGATCTTGCACAGCAAAAAGGAAGACCGATTGAAACAGATAAAAAGAAATTGGAGGAACAGGCGGGAGAACCAAAGGGAATGGATTTAGATTTAGAGATGGATGATCCGGGAAGTGGTCAATCCTTGTCACCGGGGACACGGGTAAAATTTTAGATTTGTCACATCGCTCGCGAGCGACGTGATTTGCTTTTTTTCTGGCGGGGCGCATTATGATAGGTATATGTCTGAGCGCATCACCTTTCAGACGAGCGATGGAGTGAATATCGTGGGGACGTTTATTGCCCCGGTAAACGCGAGGCGTTGTGTTTTATTGCTGCATATGATGCCGGCAGATCGGTCGAGCTGGCAGGAGCTTCAAAACAGGCTGGAGGATAAGGGAATGGCGTCATTAGCCATTGACTTGCGTGGGCATGGGGAAAGCGAGGGCGATCAGGAGTTTCAGGCAGAGTCTGAAAAGGATGTGGAAGCAGCGCTTGTGTGGTTAGAAGAAAAAGGATTTTTGCATGGACAACTGGCGATGGTCGGCGCATCCATTGGAGCGAATCTTGCCTTGCAGGCCGTGGCAAATCATCGGGATATTCCCAAGGTGGTGTTGCTTTCGCCCGGAGAAAATTATCATGGGGTCAAAACATTTGAATACGCCAAGCGGTTGCGCCATGAACAAGCGGCATTGATAGCCGCGTCAGCCGTGGATGATGAAGAACCGTTTCAAGCCGCAAGAAAAATTGAGGAGCTGATGCCGGGCGATCACATCGTGTTTAAAATGTTTGAGCATGCCGGGCACGGAACCAATTTATTCAAAACCCACCCGCATTTGATAAAGGAAGTGGCGGAGTGGGTTTGTGCGCCCTAAAACATCCCCAGAACAAGCGTATGTGTTTCTGGCTTGGAGAGCCAGGGTCACTTCCGGGGTCAGTTCTAGGGTCACTTCTGGGTCAGGTCTGGAAGTTGACAGCGCTACCTCGCGGAGTCGGCGCCGACGCGTCGTCAGTAATGCACCTTCAACAACAGCCGGTCTCTCCACCCGCACCTCGCGGGATCCTGGAGGGGCCGGCTGGTTCTTTTTATGCTAGAATAGATTTATGCTTGGAACGAAGGCTTTTTTGGGAGTTATTTTTTTTGTCGGTGGTCTGTTTTTTGCTGTATCTTCGAATGCAGCCGTCTTAAAGACCGACGCGGTGCCATTTGTGCCTCTAGAAAATGAATTTGCCTCTGCTATTGTTTTGGTTCCCCACACGCATCAACAACTCTACGCTTTTAAACCTGATCACGCGCGTGTCGCCGCGAGTCTGACCAAGCTTGCTAATGCGCTTGCGTTTGTTAAATCAAATCCAAAGTGGCAAAAGGTCGTCTCTATCAAAAAAGTGGATGAGGTTGGTGGCGGGCGTTTGCGTGTCACCTCGGGAACACTTCTTACCATCAAAGACTTAATGTTTTCCAGCATTACGGCCAGCGCGAATAACGCAGCCACGGCATTAGGACGCATTTCTGGTTTTGGTTCTAAGGGATTTATTCATCAAATGAATGCACAGGTAAAATTAGCCGGAGCCAAACAGTCGGTTTTTTTTGATGCCTCGGGGATGGATCCGCGTAGCAAAACAACGGCGCGCGACATGGCCTTGATTGCAGAAAAGGCATTCAAACAACCCATGATTCGGCAGGCGGCACAGCTTGGAACATACGATTTCCCGTTAGTGGGAACCCGGGAACACAAGGTGATAAAAAATACGAATTATCTTTTGACGCAAGATGACGATGTCTGGGTGGTGGGCGGTAAAACAGGATATCTGGAAGAATCAAAATATAACTTTGTGGTGCAACTCCGGCCGATGTCGGCGGATGGCCGATCGCCCGATCCATCGAAAGAATTAATTATTACTGTGCTTGGGGCGCCCACCAAAGAAGGGTCGTTTAACGCCGCTAAACGTTTGGCCGAGTGGGCCTGGTTTTATCATGAATTTTGATCACGTAAAACAATTTTTGGAAGAGCGTGGCGAACCCACGTATCGTTTAAAGCAAATCAAGCAAGCGTTTTACGTGGATCTTCTTGGTAGTTGGGAAGAGGTCACGGTTTTTTCTAAAGAGCTTCGCGAGGTTTGCAAACAAGCAATTCCCTGGGATGCGCTCTCATCCGTCAAAGGTCAGCAAAGCCCTCATGGCGATACCATGAAGACGATTTTGGCTTGTGCAGATGGAAAAAAGATTGAGGCCGTGCTCATGTGTCATGAGGACGAGCGAAACACCGTCTGCATCTCGTCTCAGGTTGGCTGTGCCATGGCCTGTTCTTTTTGTGCAACAGGAACGATGGGGCTCAAGCGTAATCTCACGCGCGATGAAATTGTGGAACAGGTGATTCACTATGCGCGTGTGCTCAAGGCGCAGGGGGAGCGTGTCTCCAACGTGGTATTTATGGGCATGGGCGAGCCAATGCATAATATGGATGAAGTGATGGCGGCCATTCGCGTTTTGAATGATCAAACCGGATTTTGTTTGGGCGCGCGTCATATCAGTATTTCCACGTGCGGAGTGGTTCCAGGAATTCTGCGTCTTGCGGATGAGCCGCTCCAAGTCAATCTGGCGATTTCCCTTCACTCGGCCATCGACGAGGTCCGGTCCAAAATCATGCCGGTAAACAAGGCCTACCCACTTGTGAAACTCATGGACGCGGTACGTATCTACATGGAAAAAACAAATCGCAAAGTCATGTTTGAATATTTACTGCTAAAGGGGATCAATGATCGAGAACAGGATGCGGTCGCGCTTGCCAATCTGTTACGCAATCGCCTTCGCCTTTCCCACGTCAATTTGATAAAATATCATCAAACAGAAGCTTTTCAGGGAACCGAGCGCCCGGATCGGATCGCGTTTCTTGATCGCTTGCACGAACTGGGCATTCCTGCCACGCATCGCATCACGTTTGGAGAAGATATTGATGCAGCTTGCGGCCAGCTCGCCCTACGAGAGGAACAGGGAAAACTCCTGGATGGACTCGCCGCGGTCCGCGCCGCAAGAACATGAAGAATCTTATATTATTGTTCGTCTCTGTTGCCGTGGCCATGATCGTCGCGCCTCTTTTTTTGATCGGTGGATCTGATCCACGATGGGCGATCGTGATTGCTCAAACCGAGGAAAAAGGATCTGGGGAAACCCTATCGACGTATCAGGTGCCAGAACCGGAGATTATTTCTGTCGGCGGCAAGATCGCGGGAGACCCTACTCCTAAGGCAGGGGAGACCGCGATTCGTGTTCCGGTACTTATGTATCACCACATTCGCCCCATGCGATCGCGGTTTACAAGCGCGGAACGTGTCTATACCGTGACCCCTGAGTCATTTGAAAAACAGATGCGCGACTTGGTTGAAGCAGGATATCAGGCAATTACTCCCGATGATTTGTCGCGCGCCCTCCAAAAAGGTCAAGGGAGCCTGCCCAAAAAACCTATACTCATCACTCTGGATGATGGATTCACAAACCAATATGAATATGCTTTTCCGATCCTCAAAGAACTAGGACTGACGGCCACTTTTTTTATCGTTTCAGAGGCGCACGATTTACAAGGAAGTATGGATGAACACATGATTCAGGAATTAGATGAAGCTGGGATGGTGATCGGCGCACATACCAAACATCATGTGTTTTTGACACAAGAGCCTGCAAAAGATCGTTGGGAAGAGATTGAAGGATCAAAAAAAGATTTGGAGACGCTTTTGGGTCATCCGGTTACATCGTTTGCCTATCCGTATGGCAGTTGGTCACCAACCATTGTGGGGGAGGTAGAGAAGGCGGGATATGATCTTGGGTTTTGGGTGCGTTCCGGTTCGCTCCATGTCGACTCCGCACGATATATGTTGCGAAGGATTCGGATCACGGATCAACAACAGATCTTGCCATTGTTGGAAAAATATAGTACACCCCCCGCACCATGAAGCGTCAAAAACAAAAAGTCTTAGTCGGCATGTCTGGCGGCGTAGATTCCAGCGTGGCCGCGGCTTTGTTAATCAAAAAGGGGTACGACGTAACCGGGGGATTTATCAAAAATTGGTCTGATGCAAAAGATCTTTGGACAGGCGAGTGTGAGTGGCGAGGAGAACGACGGGATGCCTTGCGGGTATGTGCTCAGCTCGGCATTTCGTTGCTCACATTTGATTTTGAAAAAGAATATCGCGCGCGCGTGCTCGATCGGATGTTTGAGGAATATGAAGCCGGATTCACACCAAATCCAGATGTGTTGTGTAATGAGGAAATCAAGTTTGGATTATTTTTTGAGCAAGCGATGCAACGTGGTTTTGATGTTGTGGCCACCGGCCACTATGCACAGATCAAAAGCGGCCGCTTATTGAAAGGCAAAGATCCAGCCAAAGACCAGTCGTATTTTTTGTATCGACTTTCGCATGACATTTTGCAGAAGTCGCTGTTTCCCATAGGACATCTCAAAAAAACAACTGTGCGGAAGTTGGCAGAGAAATACCAGCTTGCAACCGCAAAAAAACCAGACAGTCAGGGAATTTGTTTTGTGGGCAAGCTCGATTTTCATGCATTCTTGCGAAAAAAAATTAAAGAACGCCCGGGGGAGATTGTGAATGAACAGGGAGCAATCATTG
>Ga0194121_10009683_pt1 | contig 11883 bp, 9 predicted proteins | sample TA2MahCa50mmetaG_FD_148609 | JGI IMG/M metagenome (GOLD analysis project Ga0194121, IMG submission 148609) | Freshwater microbial communities from Lake Tanganyika, Tanzania - TA2015020 Mahale Deep Cast 50m | ecosystem: Environmental > Aquatic > Freshwater > Lake | place: Tanzania: Lake...
GAGCGGGGCGGTGGCCGACCCGTCGACGCTCGTGGAGACGCTGCACGCGCGCGGGGTGCTGGTGGCCGCCGCGACCGACCTGCTCGCCTGCACGTTGCTCACCCCGCCGGGGGAGTGGGGGGCCGACGTGGTGGTCGGATCGGCCCAGCGCTTCGGCGTTCCCCTCGGCTTCGGCGGCCCCCACGCCGGCTTCATGGGCACCCGCCAGGCCTACGCCCGCAACCTGCCCGGCCGGCTCGTGGGCGTGTCGGTCGACGCCGGTGGGCGGCCCGCGCTGCGGCTGGCCCTTCAGACCCGCGAGCAGCACATCCGCCGGGAGAAGGCCACCAGCAACATCTGCACCGCGCAGGTGCTCCTGTCCGTGATCAGCGCCCTCTACGCGATGTACCACGGTCCCGACGGCCTGCGGCACATCGCCACGCGGGTGGCGCGGCTCACCGAGGTGCTCGCCGAGGGCCTGCGCCGCGGGGGCGTCGACGTGGTCACCCCGCACCACTTCGACACGATCACCGTGCGGGTGCCCGGCCGGGCCGACCACGTGCTCGCCGAAGCGCTCGACCGGGGCGTCAACCTCCGCCGGGTCGACGGCGACACGCTCGCCGTCGCGCTCGACGAGACGTCGACCGCCCGCACGGTCGCCGCGGTGTGGGGCGGGTTCGGCCTGCCGGGCGACGTCGGCGCGGTCGACACCCTCGACCGTGACGCGGCCCACGGCATCCCCGCGGCGCTGCGCCGCACCAGCGGGTACCTCACGCACCCGGTGTTCTCGCGGTACCGGTCGGAGACCGAGATGCTGCGGTACCTGCGCCGCATGGCCGACCGGGACCTCGCGCTCGACCGCACGATGATCCCGCTCGGCTCGTGCACGATGAAGCTCAACGCCACCGCCGAGATGGCGCCGGTCACCTGGCCGGAGTTCGGCACGCTCCACCCGTTCGCCCCGATCGATCAGGCCGTGGGCTACCGGCGCCTGTTCGCCGACCTCGAGGCCTGGCTCGCCGAGGTCACCGGCTACGACGCGGTGTCGCTCCAGCCCAACGCGGGCTCCCAGGGCGAGTTCGCCGGGTTGCTCGCCATCCGGGCCTACCACCGGGCCCACGGCGACCTCGATCGCGACGTGTGCCTCATCCCGGCCAGTGCCCACGGCACCAATGCCGCCAGCGCGGCCATGTGCGGGATGAAGGTCGTGGTGGTGAAGTGCGACGACGACGGCAACGTCGACCTCGGCGACCTGCGGGCCCGGGCCGAGGAGCACGCCGACCGGCTCAGCGCCCTCATGGTCACCTACCCGTCGACCCACGGCGTCTACGAGGAGCACATCCGCGAGGTGTGCGACGTCGTGCACGCGCACGGCGGGCAGGTGTACCTCGACGGCGCCAACCTCAACGCGCTGGTCGGCCTGGCCCGGCCCGGCTGGCTCGGTGCCGACGTGAGCCACCTGAACCTGCACAAGACGTTCTGCATCCCGCACGGCGGTGGCGGCCCGGGGGTGGGCCCGATCGGCGTGAAGGCCCACCTGGCGCCGTACCTGCCCAACCATCCGCTGCAGGGTGACGCCGGCCCGGCCACCGGGGTGGGCCCGATCTCCGGTGCTCCGTGGGGCTCGGCCGGGATCCTGCCGATCCCGTGGGCCTACGTGCGCATGATGGGCGGGGAGGGGCTGCGGCGGGCCACCGAGGTGGCCGTCTGCAACGCCAACTACGTCGCCGCCCGCCTGCGGGACCACTTCCCGGTGCTCTACACCGGGCCCACCGGCCTCGTGGCCCACGAGTGCATCCTCGACCTGCGCCCGATCACTGCGGCCACCGACGTGACCGCCGAGGACGTGGCGAAGCGGCTCATGGACTTCGGCTTCCACGCGCCGACCATGTCGTTCCCCGTGGCGGGCACGCTCATGGTGGAGCCCACGGAGTCGGAGTCGCTGGCCGAGCTCGACCGGTTCTGTGACGCCATGATCGCCATCCGGGCCGAGATCGCCGCGGTGGAGCGAGGGGAGTGGCCGGCCGACCAGAGCCCGCTGCGCCACGCCCCCCACCCGGCCGACGACGTCACCGGCGACGACTGGGCCCGCCCGTACCCCCGGTCGCTCGGCGCCAACCCGGGCGGGGGCCCGATGGCGGACAAGTACTTCCCGCCGGTGAGCCGCATCGACCAGGCCTACGGCGACCGCAACCTGGTGTGTGCGTGCCCGCCGTTGGAGGCCTACGTCGACGACGTGTGAGGCCGGTGCGCCGGACTCCCCACGGTTGGATGGATGCGGGGGAGGGCCGGCCCGGCACCTGCGCTCGGACGCGGGGCGGGCCGCTCGGCCTGCCTCTCGGTTCGTTCCCTCCATAAAGTGACATAACGAGGATTATCGGCATGACGGGATGGGCCGAAGGGTGGCCCGTTCGGTCAACGTGTCGCGGCGACGGGTCCACCCCGGTACGAGCCCCAGACGCTCCAACCCGACGGGAACCGGCCGACGACGACCGCGGCGTAGTAGCCGGCCTGACCGACCGTCGGATCCCACAGCTCGACACCCAGCGTGCGCTCGGCGACCTCGGGCTCGCAGAACTGCCGGAGGCTGAACCGGATTACGGCGCCGTAGGCGTTCTCGGTGGCGCCGACCCGGTAGACGGCCCTGGGCTCCACCGTGGTCGGGTTCCATCCGAGGAACTCGATGGCCGCCGCGACGGCCGCCGCCTCGTGGAGCGGCGTCGGCAGGTCCGCGAGCGGCTGGGTGGGACAGAAGCACGGCACCTGGACCGGTACGACTCCCTGGGCGGTGGTCGGGAACGTGGCGCTCGGTGGTATCGAAGGGCATCCGGCGATCGGTGGCGATCCGGTCGGCTGGAGTGGTCGACTCGTAGCCTCATCGGCCGGTACTGTCGGCGGTTCGGCCCGACCGCTGGTCGCCGCGCTGATGGCCGCTGCGGCGAGGACGAGTACGGCGACGGCGCCGAGCGGGACTGCGACGGCTCGCTTCCGCACGGCAGGCAGTCTCGCGCCGTCGAGCCGGCTCGTCGACGCTGGACCGGATCCAGGCTTGCAGGCGAACGCGTGTTCGGGTAGAGTGAGGGGAGTCTCACTTCCCCGAGGCGCTCGATGACGGAGCCAGGGAGCCCAAAGGCTCCTCCTCCGCAGCCCGTCATCCGCCGACATCCGTGGTCGGGTCCGTCGAAACCGGGGAGGTGTGCCGTGAGCAATGCCGTGGAGGGCCTGCAGTCTGCGGTGGCGGCGATCGCCGCGACCGACCGGGGCGGCTGGAACTCGTCCGCCCGCTCGGAGGAGCTGGTGGAGCTGCTGGGGGTCCGGGAGCGCCTCGATGCCGAAGTCCTGCGGCTGACCGGGGAGTGGGAAGCGGCCAAGGACTGGGCTGCCGACGGCGCCCGCTCCCCCGTCGCCTGGCTCGCCCACCGGGCGCCCCTCACCCGCCAGGACGCCGCCACGCTGGTGCGCACCGCCCGCCACGTGCACGACCACCGGGCCACGGCGCAGGCGCTGGCGACCGGCGAGATCACGGCCACGCACGCCGAGCTCGCGGCCCGGGCCGCCCGTCGGCGGGAGGAGTTCTACGCCGAGCACGAGGTGACCCTCCTCGAGGTCGCCCGGGACCTCCCGCCGTCGGGGTTCCGGGTTGCGGCGCAGCACTGGGCCCGCTGCGTCGACGCCGTGGCCGGCAGGGAGAAGCGTGGTCCGGCCGACGACCTCCTCGACAGCTACCTCGACGCCCAGGCCACCTTCGGTGGGGTGGGCCACCTGGAGGGCCGGCTCGACCCGGTGTCGTTCCAGGCCCTCCTGCAGCGCCTCGACGCCCTGGAGCCGCCCGACCCCACCGATGGGCCCCGGCCGCCCCGCACCCTGGCCCGGCGCCGGGCCGACGCGCTCATGCGTCTCGTGCACGGCGAGGGGCGGCGCGCCCGGGCGGCGGTGGAGGTGATCCTCGACGTCGACACGCTGCTCGGGCGGCTCTCCCCCGATCCCACCGCGCAGTGCTGCGAGCTGAAGGGCTTCGGGCCGATCCCGACCGACCTGGCTCAGGCGCTCGCGTGCGACGGTGCCGTGGGGAGGGTGCTGATGAGGGGCAAGTCCGAGGTGCTCGACCTCGGCCGCCGCACCCGCCTCGTCACGCCGCCGCTGCGGCGCATGCTCGAGATCCGTGACCAGACCTGCACGGAGGAGGGCTGCGACGTGCCCGGCTGGTGGTGCGACGCCCACCACGAGGTGCCGTGGTGGGCGGGCGGTCCCACCGACGCGCGCAACCTGCGGCTGCGGTGCCGGTACCACCACCTGCGGGATCACGCCCGCGAGCTGATGGAGTTCCGGGTCGGCCCGCCGGGGGCCCGCGGCGACCCACCCGGCCTGGGGCTCGCGTCGTGAGGGATGGCCGGGGCTAGCGTGGCCCCGTGCCGCCCGGTGAGAACCGCCCCGACAACAACACGCCCCTGAACTGGGCCGTTGCGATCGGCTCGCTGGTCCTGCTGATCATCGTGCTCGTGATCCTCGCCGTCGTCCTCGACTGACGCGCGCGATCCGACCGCTCGTCAGCGGTCCACGATGCAGTGGTCGGTGAGGAACTCGTAGAGCCCGCTCACCAGGCGCAGGTCGCCGAGGTCCTCGAACGGCACCCACACGGCCTCGGCGGCGTCGTCGCCGGCCACGGGCGGTTGCTCGGGGTCGAGGACGGTCACCGCGAAGTCCATGATCACGAAGTGGTACGGCGCCGGCTGGTCGCCGAAGCGCTCCACGTACCCGAGGAAGCGGTCGACCACCACCTCGAGGCCGGTCTCCTCCATCACCTCGCGCACCACCGCCTCGTGCAGCATCTCCCCCGGCTCCACCCGGCCGCCCGGCACCGACCAGAGCCCGGCGCCCGGCCCGTGGCCCCGTCGGATCATCAGCAGCCGGTCGTGGTCGACCGCGACCGCGCCGACCGCCACCTCGGCCCGCAGCGTCACGAGCCGTCACTCGCGCAGGCGGACGTCTCGTCGTGGGCGTCGTTCACTCGGAGTTGCCGGCCGCCACGCCGAGCGGCTTGTGCATCGTGAGGCTGCGTGCGACGAAGCCGTGGGTCTCGAAGAAGTTCTTGGCCGCCCGGTTGCCGGGCAGCGCGGTGGCGTCGACCCCCACGCAGCCCCGGTGCGCGGCCCACTCGAGCAGGGCGCTCACGAGCGACTCGCCGACACCCACCTCCCGGGCGTCGGGCTCCACGTACAGCTCCCCGACCACTGCGAGGTGGGCCCCATCGGGCAGCCGGTGCCGGCGGGTGATGGCGTAGCCGACGACCGTGTCGTCGACGGTGCCGACCAGTACGCAGTCGTCGTCGTAGTCGAGCAGCGCGCGCAGTCCGGGCTCGTGGTGCTCGACCGGCTCGTGGGTGCGCCACCAGAGGTCGCCGCCGCGCTGGCCCTGGAGCTCGGCCCGCAGCGCGCGGGTCAGCTCGAGGATCCGGTCGACGTCGTCGGCGGTCGCGGGTCGGGTGGCTTCCACGGTGCTCCCCTGTCGGGTTCGGCGTCCGCCGCGGCCGGGCCGCGGCCTGCGGGCCTCAGGACGTGAGGTTGTCGATCGAGGCGAGGATCGTGCGCCGGGCCCGGTGGGCGAGCTCGTACACCCGCACGCGCTCCAGCGCCCCGCGCGACATCCCGTCGAGGCGCTCGATGATCTGCGAGGCGGAGAGGCCGTCGTACCCCGAGATCGGCAGCGCACCCGCGTCGGTGCCGGCGCTGCCCGCGCCGGCGGGTCCGGCCGGGTCGGCGGCACTCGCGGTGGCGGACGACGCCCCGGTCGACGGTGCGCCCTGATCGCCCGGGGCCCCAGCGGGGGCGCTGGCCGATCCGGCGGTGGCGTCCGCAACATCGGCCTCCGGAGCGGCGCTGCCGCTGCCGTTGGGGCCCGACATCGTGCGCGCGGCCTGCGACGCGACGTTCGCCGCGGCGCCCGCACCGGCCTTGACGGCCGGGCCCGCCACCGATGCCGCCATGGCAGTGGCCTGCGCCGCGATCTTGCTCAGCCCGGCCACCGAGTCGGCCATCCGCTGCTGGGGCGACGGCGAGGGCGCCGGCTCGGGTGGGGCGGTCGCGAAGCCGAGCTTCTCCTCGACCGTGCGCCGTACGCCATCGAACTCACGCTTGCCGCGCGACACGAACAGCTCGCTGAACGTGGGCGCGCTGTCCTTCAGGTAGCAGGCGAGGCCGAGCGGGCCGTACACGAGGAGGCGCATCGCCCGGTCCACGGTGTCGTTGCCCACGTCGCTCTCTCCCACGCCCCACGCTCCTGGCCGTCGGCCGGTCAGTCTACGGGCGCGTCGCGGGGGGTTCGCTCCGGGGATGCGCCGACCCCTTCCGGCCCGCCCGCTCCCCCGCGCACCCAGCGCCGCTGGGCCACGATCGCCGTGGCCACGACGCCGACGAGGCACAGGGCGAGCACCCAGTCGCCCAGGCGGACGAACGGCGTGGTGCCCGTGGTGGTGGTGATCCGCCCCTCGGTGATCGCCTGCGCGAAGAGCTCGGTGCGGTCGCGCACCCGACCGTCGGCGTCGATGACCGCCGAGATGCCCGAGATCGCCGCGTGGAGCACAGGGCGCCCCGTCTCGGCGGCCCGCATCTGACTGAGGGCGACGTGCTGCGCGCTCAGTCCCGAGCGGCGGTACGAGCGGTTGTTGGTGCTCACCACGAGGAACTCGGCGCCGTCGCGCGCGGCATCCCGGGCGGGCGCGGCAAACGCCGACTCGAAGCAGATCACGGTCTCGAACCGGTGTCCGCCCGCGGTGAAGGCCTTCCGGCGATCGCCGGCGGTGTAGTCGAACGACACCTGGTCGAGTGCGCCGGCGACCCCCGGGATGCGCTCGAGCCACGACCGGAACGGCACGTACTCCCCGAAGGGCACGAGGTGGCGCTTCGCGTACTGGCCGGCCAGCGTGCCGTCGGGCCGGTAGACGAGGTTGGCGTTGTACAGGCCGTCGTCGGGCGCCGCCGTTCGCGCGTTGACCACGATCGTGGCATCGAGCCGCGCCGCGAGGTCGACCACCTCGTCGCGCAGGTCGGGGTTCCGCTGGGGGTCGCGCTCGAACGCCGACTCGGGGAACACCACGAGGTCGTACCGGCCGTCGAGCTGCTCGGCGAGCGCGAAGTGCGCCCGGGTGAGGTAGTCGTTCGCCTCCTCCTCGTCGGTGAGGTCGCGGTTCTGGTCGTTGCCCTGGAGCAGCGCGTAGGTGACGTGCCCCGTCGCCTGCGGCGTCGGCCGGAGGGCCGTGGCCGCGGCGACGACGACCACGATGGTGCCCAGGGCGGCGGCCGGCACCCAGAGGTGGCGCCGGCGGCGGGCGGCGGCGATGCCGAGCTCGAGCAGCCAGCCGTTGACGGCCACGATCACGAACGAGGCGAGCGGGATGCCGCCCCACGTGGCGAGGGCCCTCCCCCAGGACTGGTCGTGGAGGACCAGGCCCACCTCCGCCCACGGGAGCCCGCCGAGGGGGAACCGGGCCCGGAGCCCCTCGAAGACCACCCACAGCGCGGCGACCAGCCATGGCGAGCGGACGCCCCGGCGGGTGTACGCACCGAGGAGCGCGCCCATCGCGGTGGGGAACGCCGCGTTCGCGAGCACGAACGGCACGATGGCGACGACGCCGAAGTAGCGGGACCACTCGAAGACGATCGCGTAGTAGCAGATGCCGAACGCGAAGCCGTAGAGCGCGCCGTCACGCGACGATGCGTCGCGCCACGTCCACAGCAGGGGAACCAGCGCGACGAACGCGAGCCAGTCGAGATCGAAGGGCGGGAGCGCCAGCGCGAGCAGGATGCCGCTGGTGGCCGCCGCGGCCCCCCGGACGGCGCGCTCCCGGGATGCGGAGGCGGGCGACGCGGTGTGCGCTACGCGCAGTCGCGGCAGAGCATCCGCTCCTCGTCGGCGAGCTGGTGCCGGGGCAGGACCAGAAAGCAGGACGAGCAGAGGAACTCGCCCGGGCGCCGGGGGACGATGCGCGTCGGACCGTCGGCCCGGTCGTCGGCGTCGGCCTCGTCGTCCTCGACCTCCTCCTCCTCGTCCTCGAGGGTGGCACTCGCGGTGCGCTCCTGGAGGAGCGCGTCGAGCGGGGCCTCGACGTCGTCGGGGTGGAGCTCCTCGTCGAGGTCGAGGACGTCGCTGTCCTCCTCGTCCTCGTCGGTGGCCAGCGTGCTCGCCGGCTTGGGTGTGGCAATGCTGTCGGCGTCGAGGTCGTCGTCGATCTCCTCGACCTCGATGTCGGCGTCGAGGTCGTCGTCGAGGTCGAGGTCGTCGTCGATCTCCTCGATCTCGTCGATGTCCTCGAGCTCTTCGTCTCCGACTTCTTCTTCGAACTCGTCGTCGCTCATGTCTCGTTCCGTGTCGGTCTGTGCGAGTCGGATGGAAAGCGGCGGGAGTATAACGCCGCGCCCCCGCAACTCCGGGCATGTCCCGAGAGTTCCCCTGGCGACATCGCGGCGAGGGGCGCGCGTCGCCGCGGTTGCCCGCCTCGCAGGAGTCGGCGCGAGGCCCAGGAGACCGTTGGGGCCGCTGGGTGGCCCGCACCCGGAGGTGGGGTTATCGCAGCGTTCTCTACTTGATCTCCTGGGCCCCGCCGCCGCACGGTCACCCTTCGCCGTCTCGCGGGGCAGGCGCGGACGTCGTGTCGGGATGACCAGATCAGACAGTAACCCCGATGGGTGGCATTCCTGTCAAGTCGGAGCGAACCCCCGACCTGGGGTGACGCGCGACACCCCAGGTCAGACGGGGTGGAGAATTCTCGGCGCTGCGCACGAGTCGCCACACGGTGCGCCGACCCCGCCACGATGCGCGCGGACGCCGGCCGCGCCGCGTGACGGCCGGCGGGTCACGAAGAGGCGCGGCGAGCCTCGGCGGCCCGCTCCGCCTCGAGTCGCTCGAGCGCGTAGTCGCCGTGATCGACGTGACGCATCGCCTCGGCGATCGCCCGGTGACCGGCCTGCTCGGCGATGAGGCGGTGCATGTCCTGGCACACGACGCGGTACGTGGCGTGCCCCTGGGGCGCCGTGCGCAGCTCGAGCACGTGCATCGCCTCACGCGCGTTCATCTGCATGACGAACCGCACTCGGTACGCGAGCGACACCGCGTACGACGCCTGCTCCGGGAAGTCGAGGGCGAGCGTGTCGTACAGCGCGCCCGACCGCTCCATCGCCTCGACGAACGTCTCCTCGAGTCCGGCCGACGCGATCTCCGGCGGCACGTCGTAGCCGTGGCGCGGCGACAGCCGCTGCCACTCGATCGTGAGCATGCGGTGGCGTTGGAGGTCGCGGAACGCGCCGTAGTCGGCGAGCACGTCGAAGCGGTAGTCGGTGCGCTCGAACGCCCGGCCCGGACGGTGGCGGCGGTTGTCGCGCTCCCCCACGTAGGCCCGCAGGAGCGCCACCCGCTCGTCGGCCCCGAGGCGCCGCACGCGTTCGAGCACGCGGTCCTCCGACATCGTGGCGTGCGGGTAGCAGATCGCCGCCAGCACCTTGTCCTCGCCCTCGGGGTCGAAGTCGGTGAGCACCACCGAGGCGCGGGGCTCGGGCTCGTCGGTCGGGAACAGCCGGGCGACCATCGCCGCGGTGTCGCTCCGGGTCTCGGCGAGGTACTCGCTCCACGCCACGCCGCGGTCGACGCGATCGACGCGGGTGAGAAACGACGGGATCACCTTGCGCAGCTCGTCGAGCATCAGCTGCGAGTACTTGCGGGCCTCGGGGAGCGGGTGCGCGCGCATGCGCAGCAGGAGCGCCTCGAACGCCTGCCCGGTGCCGTAGATGCCGACGTTGGACAGCGTCGCCGCGGGAAGGATGCCGCGCGCCGCGTCGCACGCCTTCGCCTTGATCGTGCTCTTGTAGACGAAGTCGGAGTCGCCCGGCTCCTTCGGGTACGTGTCGCGCGCCCAGTCCATCAGGACCGTCATGCACGCCGCGTAGTCGTCGAACAGCGCGTCCATGTCGGCGACGTAGCGGGCGCCGAGCGGTGAGTCGAGCACCTCGGCCGGCCGGTAGAACCGGTAGCGACCGCCCAGGCGGGAGTCGTACGGGATGTAGCGGGTCGACTGCTCGAGGTAGGCCATGAGCCGGCCCCACTCGAGGATCTTCGTGAGCACGTTCGACGCCTGCTCGCACGCCAGGTGCACCCCGCCGAGCTGGGCGACCGAGTCGTCGCCGTACTCGAGGAACACCTTCTCGTAGAGCTCCTCGGCCCGCTTGAGGCCGATGCTCGCGTCGACCCCGAGGTCGCCGGTCAGGTCGAGGTCGCCGACGAACTCGTCGAGGAACAGGCGGCGCAGGCTCTTGCTGCTCCGGGAGTACCGGGCGAACAGGGCGCCCTTCACGACCTCCGGCAGGTTGACCAGCGCGAAGACGGGGCCGTCGAGGTTGGTGAAGTACGGGCGGAGGATCTCGGTCTCTTCGGCGTCGAAACGCTCGGCCACGTACTGCATAGGGACGCTGATCGTACCGACGGGGCGGTCCCGACGGGCGCACCCTGGGGTCGCCGGTTGCTCGGGGGTTCGGTCCGGACCGCCGGCAGTCGCCCTGCTGCGCTCCACGCTCGCCGTCGGGTCCGGACCCGGTCGGAGCTGAAGGCCGGCGGTGGCCGGCGGCGGCTCAGAGGAGGACGTGGGCGGCGGCGGGGAGGACGACGGCTCCGAGCTCGCCGGCGGTGGAGAGGGGGTGGCCGTCGACCTCGACGGGCTGCTCGCTGTCGTACCACTGCACGCTGATCCGCTTCCCGGAGGCCTCGAGGATCTGGGGGTGGGGCACGTGGTCCCCCCGGGCGAGGCGCCGGCGCATCTCCCGTCGGTCCCTCGGCGCGAGCGCGTAGACCTGGACCTCGATGCGACCGTCGCCGGGATGGCCCCGGGGGGCGACGTCGGCGCCCCGGAGGAACTGCCCGTTGGTGATCAGCACCGTGGTCGCCTCGTCGTCGATGCGGGACCGGCCGTCGATGTCCACCGCGACCCGCCGGGCCCGGTGGTGACGCCGAAGCCGGTCGGGCGCCACGCCGAGCACGACCACGTTGGCCGCGGTGACCCCGTGGCCCAGGTCGATCAGGTCGACGGGCGCCGCGGTCGTGCCGGTGGGTGGGGTGCTCCCGAGCCCCAGCGCCCGCGCGAGATCCGAGGAGCCGTCGGGCAGGAAGCGGATGAACGCCCCTTCGGCCCCCCGGGCGGCGTCGGCGAGGGCGGCATCGTCGCCGGCCACGTCGATGATCCGGGCGCCGGGCGGCACCGGCACCTCCCAGGGGTGTCCCGGGCGGGTCAACGGCCACCCACCCGGCTCGCGGCTGCCACCACGCTGCGGGTGCAGGCGGTCGACGCCGCGCGCGCGGCATCGCGGACCCCCGGATCGGGGCTCACCTCGGCGATCTGCCGGAGCAGGTCGGCGGTCTGCTTCACGTTGCGGACGAAGTCGCCGGCGGTGAGCTCGTCGTCGAGCACGTCGATCAGGGCGTCCCCCCGGGCCCATTCGTGGATCACCGGCGTGAACCCGGGATCCGGGGGGCGGGTGGCCGGGAGGCGCAGGTCGTCCTCGGCGTGGTTCAGGTCGCGCCAGCGCCGCTCCAGGCGCCGGTAGGCGTCGCTCACCCGCTTGGTGGGCCAGCGCAGCGGGGGCATCGGCGTGTCGCCGTCGGGGCCGCGGCGCTCGTAGGTGAAGCACGACACGACCGCCGCCACCTCGGGAGCCGACAACCCCGCGAGCCATCCCTCGCGGAGCGTCTCGGCCACGAGGAGGTCGGTCTCCGACGACAGTCGGGCCAGCAGCTCGCCGGCCGGGGTGAGCGTCCAGCCGTCGACGTAGCCCCACGACTCGAGGAGCTGGAGGACCTTGTCGAACTGGCGGGCGAGGCTCGCCCCGCGCGCGCGCACCCGGCGTTCGAGGCGGGCCACGTCCTTCT
>Ga0194121_10009685_pt1 | contig 11882 bp, 10 predicted proteins | sample TA2MahCa50mmetaG_FD_148609 | JGI IMG/M metagenome (GOLD analysis project Ga0194121, IMG submission 148609) | Freshwater microbial communities from Lake Tanganyika, Tanzania - TA2015020 Mahale Deep Cast 50m | ecosystem: Environmental > Aquatic > Freshwater > Lake | place: Tanzania: Lake...
GTTGAATAGGTTAGACTCCAAGAAGATTTGACCATCCGTAATCGAAATTACATTCGTGGGGATATAAGCCGAAACGTCACCCGCCTGGGTTTCAATGATCGGAAGGGCCGTGAGCGATCCTCCTCCTTTTGTTCTCCCTTTGAGTGAAGCAGGCAAATCGTTCATGCCCGCGATGATGTCGTCGTTGTAGTTGAGCTTGCATGCACGCTCGAGGAGGCGACTGTGCAGGTAGAATACATCGCCCGGATAAGCCTCACGCCCTGGGGGGCGACGCAACAGGAGCGAAACCTCACGGTAGGCCACCGCCTGTTTCGACAAATCATCATAAATAATGAGTGCGGGGCGACCCGTATCGCGGAAATACTCTCCCACAGCCGCACCAGCCATAGGGGCATAGAATTGGAGTGGAGCAGGGTCAGAAGCAAAGGCTGCTACAATCACTGTGTAGGCAAGTGCCCCTTTTTCCTCCAAAATCTTGGCAATTTGCGCCACATTCGAGGCTTTTTGTCCGACGGCCACATAGATGCAAAACACAGGCTTTCCAGCATCATAGAATTCCTTCTGGTTGATGATGGTGTCGATGGCAATCGCCGTTTTTCCCGTTTGTCTGTCGCCAATAATAAGCTCGCGCTGACCGCGACCCACAGGAATCATGGCATCAATGGCCTTGATACCGGTTTGCATGGGCTCATGCACAGGCTGCCGGAAAATAACACCCGGTGCTTTTCTTTCGATGGGCATCTCGAACAACTCACCCTCTATGGCACCGCGACCATCGATGGGTTGTCCGAGCGTATTCACCACACGACCCAACATGCCTTCCCCTACTTTGATGGATGCGATCAGTCCGGTTCTGCGGGCTGTATCGCCTTCCTTAATGCCTTCGGCAGAGCCCAGAAGCACCACCCCCACATTATCCTCTTCAAGGTTGAGCACAACCCCGCGTACACCATGGTCGAACTCCACAAGTTCTCCCGATTGCACACGAGTAAGACCATACAAACGGGCGATACCATCGCCTACCTGTACTACAGTGCCTACTTCCTCCAGCTCTGTGGCTGATTTATAACCTGATAATTGCTCTTTGAGAATCGCTGAAATCTCATCTGGCTTGATCTGTGCCATGGCTTAATATTTTTTGATGTAGGGATTGTCTGAAAATAACTGCTTGATTTCTTGAAGCGAACGCGCAATGGACCGTTCGTAGCGTCGGTCTTCAACCTGGATCACAAAACCGGCCATGAGACTTGGGTTGATGCTGGTTGACAATTCGACGGACTTGCCCGTTTGCTGGGCCACTATGGCGGAAATGTCTGATACTAAACCCTGAGGCCATTGAACTGCTGTTTCTAGACGTGCCCGAACAATGCCTTTTTGCGCCCGATACATTTGTGAAAAGCTCTGTACCATGCCTGGAATTACGCTTTCCCTTCTCTTTTTAATGACCAACCGAACAAAAGCAGAGGTCAGTGGATCAGATTGCCCGGAGAAAAGGGCATCCACCACACCAATCTTGGATTCGGGTCGCGTAACTGGGCTGCGGAACATAACCAGCAATTCTCTGCTGTTCGTGATGGCCAAACCCAAATGCTCCATATCGCGATAGACCGCTTCGAGCTTGTTTTGCTCGGTGGCCAAGCGCATTAATGAAGCAGCGTATCGATGGGCAACCCGGATATCAGCCATGGAGAAATTAATTGAGTTTGATTTTGTCCATCTCAGCGCGCACAAACTCCTCTTGTTTGGCTTGATCGGCGAAATGGTTACCCAATACTTTCTCAGCCACGTCTATGGCCAATTTGGCGGCCATATTTCTCACTTCTGTGACCGCTGCCATCCGTTCATTGTGAATGGCTTCACGCGCTGTCTCCAGAATACGAGAGGCTTCATCGGTAGCCTTATGCTTAGCCTCTGAAACGATAATATCTCTCGTTTTCGCTGCGTCGGCCATGATCCGATCGCGTTCGTCTTTCACTTCGGCCAATAGTCTTTCGCGTTCGCCAGAAAGGCTGCCCACTTCGCGACGAGCCTCTTCAGCTGCTTGAATGGCTTGGGATATCTTCTGGTCGCGCTCGTCTACAGCATCCAAAATGGGTTTCCACGCATACTTTCGCAAAACAACCATGAGGATCAAAAAAGAAACACTGGTCCAAACAATCAGACCAAGACTGGGTTGTATGAGTTCTTTCATGAGACTATTGAATAATGGAAGAAGTTCTGATCATCAATTGACCAGAATGAAACCAATGTAAAAGAGGGAGATTAACCAGCCACCAACAGAGACACAACCACTGCGAACAGTGCAGCACCTTCAACAAGGGCAGCGGCAATGATCATCACCGTTTGAATTTTTCCGGCGGCTTCTGGCTGGCGGGCAATAGCCTCAAGGGCTGATCCACCGATTCGGCCGATACCAACACCTGCTCCTAAAACTGCGAGTCCGGCTCCGATTGCTGCAATACCTGGAATAGTCATAATGATTTGATTTAAGGTTGAAAGAATATGGGGTTTAATGATGTGCTTCTAAATGAGGTTCTTCTAGCGCCAGACCAATAAAAAGAGCCGAGAGCAGGGTGAAAACATAGGCCTGTAGTGCTGCTACCAACAGTTCGATGCAAGAAATAAAAAGTACGAACACTAAAGAAACTGGGGCAATGAGCAAACTTTTGAATACGAAAATGAGCGATACCAAACTCAATATTATGATGTGCCCAGCGGTTATGTTCGCAAACAAACGAATCATGAGGGCAATCGGCTTCGCCACGATACCAACCATTTCAACAGGAATCATAATCGGATAAAGCCATAAGGGAACGTGCGGAGTAAAAATATGTCCCCAATAAGTCTTGGTGCCACTGAAATTAGTTATAAGTAGTGTAAAAACGGCAAGAGTGGCTGTTACACTGATGTTTCCAGTAAAATTGGCACCCGAAGGAATGAGACCTAAAAGATTGTTAATCCAAATAAAAAAGAAAGCGGTGAGCAAATACGGCATGTATCGCTTGTAGTTATGACCAATATTTGGGATAGCGATATCGTCACGAACAAATAATACAAGGGGTTCAACCACCTTGGCTATTCCCACTGGCCTGCCGTGAACGCCCTCATAGGATTTGGCGCCGCTCATGAAAATCAAAAGAAGCAGTAAAACAGCCACCAACATGGATGCAACATTTTTCGTGATGGAGAAATCCAAAACAGAATGTCCTGCCAAATCCAAGATGTGACCATGCTCGTCGAGGGCATATACTCGATCCCCTTTGTTGACTTGAGCATGCCCGTGCTCGAATGCGCTCGACATAAACAGGTCGAACTGACCCTCACTATACAAAATGATGGGTAAGGGAATAGATACCGGATGATCATGGCCGTCGTGTCCTGGCAGATCAAACAAATGCCAATCGTGGTTGTCCAACACGTGATGAAGTATCGTTGTAACCGGATTAAATTCGCTTTCAGAGCCTGATGAATCCTGGCCAGAATGGCTATCAGAGGCTAAAACAGGAGAAACAAAAAAAATAAAACCAAAACAAACAATCAAGGAAAGGCGCTTAGAACCTAAAAGTAGGCTTGACAATCTAAAGAAATTCGCTTGATTTTGAAGCGTATGGTGCATTTATGTTGTTTTCGAAATCGGTCGCAAGATAGAGAAAATACCCAATAAAAGCACCCCAAGAAAAATCAGAAAAAAAAGGGGGAACGAAATCATAAAATCGGCGGATAAAACACCCGCTTTTTTATAGCTAAACGCAATAAAGAACAAACCAAGTAGAAAATGCATGACTAAAAAAGCCATCGAAATCGGAACTTTAGCTGCCTCATAGCGCCGCCCAAGAATTCTACGGAATGGAATAAGCGCCACAAACAATCCACCCACCAAGAAGGCCTCAACCACAAAGATGAGTCTCGCTTCTTGACTGCCGTACCACACTTCCACAGTATCTTCCCATTCCAGCAGCAAAACAGAAAGAGCGACTACACCCGAATACACCATCCAAAAGATCAATGGGCTATTCGTCTTGTTCTTTTTCATCATTGTCTATACCCGAAAGTGAGCGCATAAGCGAGCAAAAAACCCCGATTAATGCCAGCAAACTGCTGAGTGCGGTAAAATAGGGACGGCTTGTTTCGATCCATTGGTCGAACTTCTGACCTACCCATGCCGCTATCAAGAGAACAACCACCCATTGTATGCCAAGTGAAGAAAATTTAGCCCACTTTCTAAGCGAGGGAAAACCTTTAGGAGAACCCCTCGATTTTTTAGCACGAGAATCTGACTTCTGAATAGATCGAGGCCGTAAATTCCCCATGATCCGGTCTAAATAAACGACCTAAGCCTCGCGAACCGTTCGCAATTTTTCTACACCAGCGGGCTGCATGCTGCATCCACCAGAGAATTGCGCGCCTTCCTCCACCACGAGTCGTGCGGTTTTGATATCCCCGTTGATGCGGCAATGTGCACGCAAGGTCAGCGATTCTGAAGCCTCGATGTTTCCCTGTATGTGCCCTCCCACATCGGCGAACTGACAAATCACATGGCCTGTAACCTTGCTCTTGGGGCCTAAAGCCACCCGGCCGGTAGAATGAATGTTGCCTTGGAGTTCTCCGTCAATGCGAACGTCGCCTTTGGCGTGTAAATCACCCTGGATACTAGAGCCTTCAACCAAAAGATTTAAGTTTTGTCCGGCTTGAACAATGTTTTTTATGGGGTTAATCATTGAACTGATTTGAAAATTTGCAGGATTCAGGAAAGGAAAGCGGGTGTTCGAGGAAAAAAAATGAAGTGGCAAATTAGAAAAAAAATGTCAATAATTTAAAAAGGATGCCGGATTGAGGGCGCTGCCATCTTGCCACAATTGCACAGAGATCGTTTGGGTCTCACCGGCTTGATTATTGCCATTTTCTGTCCTGCCTGCTAAACCGAGAACATCTCCAGCCTTCACTGATTCGCCCGTACGCCTCAAAGTTTTGCGCAACTTACGGTAACAGCTGATGGCATTGCCCGGATGCTGAACGATAACGACATAAAGGTCAGATAGGGAATATCCTTGAAATACAATTCGTCCGTCGAGCATCGAATGAACCGCTTGTTCACCAACCACCGCGATTTCGAGTCCAGCAGATGGATTGGCCGGGCTAAATGGCCGATGCACTCGGCCATTAACGGGTTCAAACAGGCTTTGTCCGAAAAAACGAATTTGTCCGCTCACATCCGACAAACGGGCATCCGTGAAATCTTGCTCAATCCACTGGCGCAGCAGAGAATCCGCCGTAGTCCGCGCGAATACATTCGCCGCTTGAGACAACAGGATCGTGTCTGAGCGTGTTTGCTTGCTCAATGTATCGGCAGGCATCCGACCCTCCAGAACTTGTGAAAAACCAGCCCAACGGGCTTCAGCACCGGCCATGGACTGTTCTAAGGAATCGACTGTTTCCAAAAGACGCAGCATTTTGAGTCGTTGACCTGTGTCGGCATAACCCGGGATGTACTCCCGCAAGGGTGTGAATACGACAAGGGAGGTGATCAGGAGCGCAAAACCGATAACGGCTGTGCTGAGAATGATAAACAAATTGAGACGAGACAGGCTCACCGAGGCCTGCTCCTCAAAGGAACCATCGTCGAGTACCACCAGCCGATAGCGCGTACTCCATTTCTTTTTCCAATCGTTGAGGCGAGGCATAAGCGACAAAAATAGCATCATTTGCAAAACTAATTTACCCTGCTTTGGATGAACGCCTTGAAAAAAGAACTATTTTTGAAGTTTAGACTCCACTAACATTGACTCTATGATCAGACCCTTTACCCAACTCACCGCTTTTTTGGTGGTTCTGTTTTTGTCGCTTTCGGCAGGCGCTCAAAATTGCCCAACCGGACAAACCCGTATTACGGTAGTCCTCACGCCTGATAATTATCCAGGTGAAATTTCATGGATCCTTCAAAACCAAATGGGTGATACGTTGATGCGCAGGGATTCTGTGGTGGGCGGACAGGTGAACCGCGACTCCGTTTGTGTGCCAGCGGGCACCTGTGTATACTTCACTATAGTCGATAGTTATGGTGATGGAATTTGTTGTGCGCACGGCAATGGCTCCTATCAGTTGTTGGTGAACGGGCTTGTTCAGGCGAGCGGCGGACAATTTGGACGCTACGAAACCAAAACGGTGAACTGCGGCAGCAGTCAATCCTGTCAACAAGCCTTGGTGGTAGACACTGGTAGTTATGTCGCCCCTGTGCGCAATAGTTGGTTTAGCTTCAAACCCGATAGTCTGGGTGCCTACAGCATCAGCACGTGTGGGGCACCAACGGGTTGGGATACCCGCATTTGGGTCTACAATAATTGCAGCATCCCTCAGCTGGTTATGGACAATACAGGGACCATACTATACAATGACACCAACTCTGTATGTGGGCAAAGAGCAAGAGTGCAGGCTTATATGGACACTGCCACTACATACCTGATCCGTATTGGAGGGGCCAATGCCCCTGGTCCTATACCATTTAACATCTCGTTCATTGGTGCCATAGCGGGTTGTCCTGACTCGAATGCTTGTAATTACAGCCCGCTTGCCACCGTTTTCGGTCCTTGCTACTACAACAACGACCCGATGTGCCCCCCAGGTCCAGATTTGACCATCGCTCAAGGCGTTTTCGAGACTTCGCTTCAACGCTCAACCGTTAGCAGTACGACTTGTAGGGTTCAGGAGAAATGCCTTACGGGTTTTGGCACCAGAACCATCATTCGTTTCACCACGGACATCAGAAATATCGGTCAAAGCGACTATTTCATAGGCAGTCCCTCTACCCACCCAGGTCAGTTTAACACCGTAAACTGCCACAACCACACCCATTATGAGGGTTATGCGGAATACGTTCTTTACCCGGAACCCACCGCTCAAGGCTCACGCATTCCTATTGGATTTAAGAATGGCTTTTGTGTGATGGATTTGGATTGCCCTCCCGGTATGGCGAAATACGGATGCAGCAATATGGGAATCACAGCAGGCTGTGGCGATATATACAGCCGTAGTCTGGAATGCCAGTGGATTGATATCACCGATGTACCTGATGGCGATTATATCCTGGCCATGAAAGTGAATTGGGATCAATCTCCTGATGCTTTGGGACGCTATGAGACCAATTATGCGAACAATTGGGCACAGGTTTGTCTTAATATTTACACCAATGCCCAAGGTAAGCAATTCACCCGCGATACTTCTTGTGCACCCTACCGCGATTGTGCCGGTGTGGCTTATGGAAATGCCCTAAGGGATTGCGAAGGTGTTTGTGGCGGAAGGGCGATGATTGGTGATTTGAATGCCGACACGGTCAGGAACGCTGTGGATTACGGTTTGTATTCTGGAGGATTGCTTCAGGATACGCTTCGTTATAGTGTTTGCAAGGACGCCACAGGCGACAGTTTGATCGATGTATGGGATCTGGTGCAGTTGGGCAATTGCCTGCAACTCAATGGCAGCAGCGGAAGTTGTAATTTCCCCCAAGGGCTTAAAAACCCAGCTCAAACTGTTCAGGTGCGCATTGATGTACTTGATACGGTCCAAAATTACATAGACATCAGTATGCGCAACAACGATGCAGGATTGGTGGCCATGCAGTTTCAGGTGCACGGTTTGCGTTTCACTTCTGCCATGAGCCTTTTGCTGGGTGGTATGCCTGCCCATCAGTTTCAGGTGGGTGCCGATGGAATGGTTTTGTTTACCATAAATAACTTCGCCCAAGAAATTCCCCGTTCGGGATCTTGGCGCTCTGCTGTCCGCTTATTCTTCAGCCGGACCACCGATAGCTTGGTTTATCTGGAAGGGCCTCGTGTGGCGGTGAACAATGGACTTGAAAAGAACACCTTAGAAACAGATTTAACTCGGTTTAGGGTATTCCGCAACACGACCTCCGTCAAAGATTTATCCCGCCGACCTTCATTTATTGCCTTCCCGAATCCTTCCGAAGGTCAATTTAGGTTGCAGGGGTTGCCTGATGCAAGACCTGTTTCCTTACAGGTTTTCGATAACTTGGGTCGTTTAATCCAGGAGATCGATGCGGTTGATTTCAGTAGCGGTGCGACTGACCTGGATCTGGGTGGTTTACCCCCCGCGGTTTACCACCTCATGATGAGGGGGAGTAGCGGCACCGCTGCTCAACGGGTTTGGATCCGGAAGTAGACGGTTTTTACCGAAGGTTTGATGGGTAGAGCAGTAGCGGTACCCCTGCTCAACGTGTTTGGATCCGTACGTAGACGGTTTTTACCGAAGGTTTGATGGGCTAGACTTAACGCTGAACCCGTAAAATACCCTGTAGCGGTTTCTTATCAGGTATTTCAATCAAATAAACATAACTACCCGCTTCTAGGTCTGTGGCTTGATAGTCGTTGGCGTAGGCCACTCGATCATAAACGGATTGACCCCATCGATTAAAAAGCCGAACACGCGCCTGGGGATAGGCCTCAATGTAACGAATGTAAAAGGCATCGTTGACTCCGTCGCCATTGGGCGTTACTACATTATATACCTCAAGTTCCAATTCATCGACTGTAAATTCAAGGTAATTGCTTCGTGTATACCGACCGTCCTGATCATTGATTGTATGCACATGCAACCGAAATCGGCCCAATGCGCGTGGCTTCGAAAAATCCAAGAAGGTGTCTGTAGTGGTGGCCACCCTCTGAGAATCTGGCCCAGCATCGGGGCGACTCATCCACAGTTCATAACGTGGGTTTGGCCACGCCTCTGAATAGGGCAGCCATGACAGTCGACCATCGAAAAGGGTGGCATCGGCCAGAAATGCACTGGGATCGGTCAACAATATTGAACCAATCGAATCGCCCGGGGCGCAATCGGGGTTGTAATAGACCTGTAAGATCAGCCTGAAATCGCGGCTGTCTTGGGTTGGGTCAGGCTCTTCTGTGTAGTATAGCGTGTCGGATAGTTGTGGAATGAAGGCGATGTCGCTCCACTGCCGTCCTTCAGGACGATCGTTTCGTTGCAAGCGGTAGCCCCGAAAAAAGTCGGGATCTATGCCGGGTGGACTTTCCCAAATGAGGTTCAATCCCTGGTTATTGGGCGTAACACTCACATTTCGCATGTTTACAGGCCGGGAATAGGCATAACAATTAACAACACGAATGGTGAGTGAATCGAAGTCATCGATTCGGGAGTTGCAATCGCCCAAAATGGGGTTCCCATCCAGTCCATTGCGAACCACCAGATGATGGTCGCCAGATTGCACCAAGCGGGTAGCAAGCAAAATGAGGAGGGAATCGCTTCGGCCATCGGTACAAAAAGTCTGTACCCTGTAAATAGGGATGGGAACTCCGGTTGGGGAATACAACCGCAAGTCGGAACCAGAGGAATCGACAGAGGCGCAACGAAACTTGCCGCGGGTTCGTACCCAAAGGCTATCGCTGTAGCATTCTGCTTCTATGATGGGCAGTCGACGGGTGGTGTCGATTGATTGAAATCCCAACAAGGAGGTACCCTCGGTATAAATCACCACATCGCGAATCGAATGCCGATCGGTCGCACCACCTGTGCTGGAAGTGAATCCGAGGTAGCCCACATAGTTAGCGGGTGCGTAAACGCCACTCAGCCATACCACACTATCAATCATAACACGCACAAAACCACTGTCGTAGTCGACCTGCGCTGTATGGTAATTATTGGAACGCATAAAGCTGAGGTTGCCATTGGTGTTGTTGACCTTCACAATGCCGGCGATGCACTCGTTGTAGCCCGGACCGCTGTAAATCTGAACTTCTGGATTTGCTCCGCAGCCATTATCCCATGTGTCAAAAACCACTTTGAGGCCGTTGCCATTGGTGGGGATGCCTATGCCGCCACCCGAAATAAATCCTGCAGGTGGGATGTCTAAAAAGCAAAATGCAATTCCATCCGCAGCGGTTCCTTCCCACATGCGAAAATCGAAGCGGGCACTCCAACGGGTACACAAACTTAAATCGAGGGGCTGGTTGTAGAAGACTGCACCGCTGTTGTTGTTGGTGGGAGGAACCAAGATCATCTCATTGCTGAATGTATCGACGTCCCCATTGGTGTCTCCTATGCCTGCGGCACCGATGAGTGACCATCCTGCTGTATTCATCAATGGCTGCCCCTGAAGACGGGCATAGACAAAGCCTTGTGTGTGCCCAAGCAAGGGGATTAAGCAGAAAAGTGCACCCAAAAACAATCCCATGCCCACAGGCATAAAAGGACTAAAAAAATCCCGAATAGCTAACTGACTTAATTTTGCTGGATGCACCATATGTATAACCAATACTGCAATAATAGGACTTATGCAGGGAAATCGCTCTTTTTGATCCGTCTGTAGGTGAAAAGTCGAAAAAAACTGCATATTGCACGCTAAAAAATACCATGCCAGCAGCCATCAACCTACCTTCCTCTGCGCACCCGGACGCTAATTCTTCGCATCCCGAACAAAGCTATGGCGGTGCCCTCACCACCTTGGTTGTCGTTTTCTTTTTCTGGGGATTCATTGCCGCCGGAAACAGTGTGTTTATTCCGTTTTGCAAGCATTTTTTTCGTCTCGATCAATTTCAATCGCAGCTGATCGACTTTGCGTTCTACACCGCCTATTATGTTGGGGCGCTTGGACTATTTGGCTTTGGCATGTGGCGGGGTTTTGACCCTGTGACGCATTGGGGGTATAAAAAGAGCATTGTCTATGGACTGCTTTTTTCTGCATTTGGGGCGTTGGTCATGATTCTGGCGGTGGAAGCTAAATCCTACGCGGCAATGCTGGGCGGGTTGTTTGTGGTGGGACTTGGCTTTTCCTTGCAACAAACCGCTGCGAATCCCTTTGCGATTTTATTGGGCGATCCCCGCAAGGGGGCGGATCGGGTGAATTTGGGCGGAGGGGTTAATTCGTTCGGTACGGCTATAGGCCCACTTGTGGTGGCTTTTGCCTTGTTTGGCAGTGCCCACAGCATGACCGACGAGCAAATCCAGAGTCTGCCCTTGGGAAAGGTGGTGACCCTCTACGCAGGTGTTGGGGCACTCTTTTTGGCCGCAGCTGCCCTTTTTCACTTCTCTAAACAAGTGCCATCGGGTGTGTCGCGCGAGTCCATCGAACGCGCGCCGAAAGCGTGGCGACAATTGCTCTTTATGACCCTTTTGCTGTTTGTTTGGTTTGGATTCATTTTTCATTCCTACCGCTCGCCCGGTGCGCTGGTCGATGAAAGTCAGGTGGAATGGCTGAGAATGGTGTTGTTGGTTGGGGCCTTGGCCACGGTGGTCGGCTTTCTTTTCAATGCCCGCATCCAGAGTCGGATTGAGCCCGAAGGCTGGGGCGCCATTCAGTATCCGCATCTCGTTTTGGGCATGCTCGCTATTTTTACCTATGTGGGGGTAGAGGTGTCGATCGTGAGTAATTTATCGGAATTATTGAAGGACCCCAAATTTGGTGCCCTACAGGCCAGTGAGATTGCGCCTTATATTTCTATGTATTGGGGTAGTCTGATGATTGGGCGCTGGACGGGTTCGCTGAGTGTTTTTAATCTGAAAGGAGAAGCGAAGATGCTCGCTACTGTACTGGTGCCTTGGCTGGCTTTTGGTGTTGTTGTGGGGATAAATCTGATCGCGGGCAAGGATATGCTTCCTTTGTACGCATATCAAGCGTGTTTATTGGTTCACCTGGGCGCCACGCTCTATGCGGGCGATCAACCCGCCCGTAATCTGATGGTCTTCGCTCTATTTGGGGTGTCGGCTATGCTGGTGGGCATGATGAGCAAAGGCACGGTAGCCATTTATGCATTTTTGGCAGGGGGACTGGCTTGCAGCATTATGTGGCCTTCCATTTTTACCCTGGCCATTTGGGGATTGGGGCGCTATGCCGCACAGGGCTCTGCTTTTCTGGT
>Ga0194121_10009687_pt1 | contig 11881 bp, 9 predicted proteins | sample TA2MahCa50mmetaG_FD_148609 | JGI IMG/M metagenome (GOLD analysis project Ga0194121, IMG submission 148609) | Freshwater microbial communities from Lake Tanganyika, Tanzania - TA2015020 Mahale Deep Cast 50m | ecosystem: Environmental > Aquatic > Freshwater > Lake | place: Tanzania: Lake...
AAATGAATATGACAGATCCCCGAATCTGTTGAAAGGAGTATCGTTTAATCGTCGGTAGCTTTCCTATAAATCGTCGACGCATGAGTCGCGCATAGGTCATACGAATAAGACTTAACTGACTAACGGGAAGAGGGGCAATTAACGGCATCATTGACTCAAACAACGCGAATCGCATCTTGGGGGGTAGATAATGAAAGTTCATTCCCAAGATGCCGTCCGCATCCTTCATGAGCGGTAATACTAAGGGAAAACGATCATAGACAGGAGTTGTTTTTGCTTGATATTGAAAGGTGTAAAACATGCCGGGGATTATCGCTCTGGGAGAAACAATCATGCTTTTAAACTTTTGATATTTCTGCACCAGCGCGTCCTGATCTTCCGCAGTAATGCGTCCTAATATATACGTGGTATTTTTTGCCCATAAAATAGTGTCGGGGGAAGCAACATTCATTGCTCTGGCGCCAATTTTATTTTCTAGGGGAATGAACGAGACACCAAGCGTGGACGGTAACGCGTTTCCCACGGATGCGGTTGTTACCGCGCCGGGAGGCGTTTCGTGAAGCTGTCCTCGCAACGACGGAGTATTTTTTGATTGACGAAGATATTGTTCGATAAGAACATCTAGTAAATTACCGCCCATTAGGATACAACTCCCGTTCGGTTAAGATTACAAACTTCCACCCTTTATTAACGCAAAACTCATTAGCTGCTTTCCATTTAGCTTGATTCTTGGCGTATTCAACGGTCTCACGAAGCTGTCGTCGTGTATTGGTGTAGGTTTTAGTTTGTGGCGAACGTGTTTGTGCTGAGGGTTTGATTTCAACCATCCACGTTTGTCGTTGGTTTGTGGTAGTTCGAACATTTAGAATAAAGTCTGGATAGTATCGATGCCACTTACTGTCTCCGATAAAGTAATAGGGCACAATAAATTCCTCTGACGCCCAGTCGAGCACATCGGTATGGGTATCACAATATTCCATAAACGTACGTTCCCATGCGCTTCGAAAGATAATGTTTCGAGGGTTTCCAATGTATTTGCGCGGGTTGCGTGGGGTGAAGCGTCCTTTTAATGGCATATATATGAATAGCTACATCTTTATTTAGAAGGCCTTCATCTTATGGCAAACAACGTATTTACACTTCTAGACAATTATCAAGATAAATCGATTGATACTGCCGTCCCCTCCTTTTTAGAAGATAATATGGTTGTTCGATATCCTCTGTCATTAGGTAAAGCTCAGGAAGGAATACCTTTTACGTTATTCATGCCGTATAAACGTAAAACCGACACCAAACCGCGTTCAACTTTAGGGGCTGCATCAAACGCTGACCTATTTACAAGCTTTCCGACTCCTGATTTTGCAATTGCATTACCTACTCCAACAAGTGCATTAAAAGCAACGTATGAAGCAGAGTATGCGGATGTTAATTTAGGTCAAGCGGCGGGCCTCTATACTTCGGCGCTAAGTGGCACCGGTGGCCAAGTGATGATGAACAAGCTTATTACAGCGTCCGCCGCCGCGCTCGCCGCGCTGGCCGCGGTAAACATCGCTGCTGATGCTGTTGGACTAGACAATTCTAACATAAAGGGGGGCATTGCGGGGGTTGGCGCTTTCGGGCTTGAAACAGCGCTCCTCGGGCCGACACTCGCAACAGATAGGCTGAAACTCGCGATGACACAAACAATCCTATCTATGGCTGGTGCGGATGAAGGGGCAGCTGAAGTACTATTAGGATCGACCAGTAATCCATTTACGGATCGATTGTTTAAGAATGTTCAATTCCGCACACACAACTTTAACTACACCTTTCTTCCAAAAAATGAAAAAGAATCGCAAGAAATTGATAAAATTATTCAACTCTTTAAATATGCTATGCTTCCTCGTCCGACATCACAGACAGGAGGGATATTGGGGGGAGACGCAAATCTTCAAGGATTTTTTGAATTCCCCTATGAGTTTCAAATTACGCACTCAATTCAAGCTACTACTTTTACATTGCTTCCTTCGGTGCTAGAGTCAATGGAAACAGATTTTGGAGGAGGTACTGATAGTTTAAAATTATTTAAAAAAACGGGTGGAGGAAAGCAATATCCCACCAAGATAACGGTTAGTATGACATTTAAAGAAATGGTATTGTTAAATCGTGATCGCATTGTTAATTTTAGAGAACAGATGTGGGATTTTGTGGGTCCACCTGATTCCAACGCAAAACGGTATCGGTTCTAATTGGAAAACAAGTATGCGATATTTTCAAAATTTTCCATCAGTCGTTTATCGGACAAGCGAAATAGTTAATGGGATTCCACAATTAACTGATCGCATTGTGCCCAATATGACAGTACGGTTTAAGCCTTTTTTTGAAAACTTTTCCTTTGTTCCATACACGGTTCAAGACAGAGATCGCCCTGATACGGTGGCGGCACAATTCTATGGTTCATCCGAATACACATGGGTCGTATTGCTATCCAATGAAATGAATAGTTTATATGATTGGCCAATGTCCTCACGGGAATTTGCTGACTATATGAATGCCAAGTATGAATCCGCGCCGGGCGCTAATGATGGAATTGCTGAAGCACAAAACACAAACACACATATCTACGAGTATCGATGGATTCATCCGACAACAGGGCAAAAGTTAGTGGTGGATCAAACATATTATAATAGTTTGGATTCCTCTCAGCGCGAATCAATAACGGTGTATGATTATGAATCGGGGTTAAATGATAAACGGCACACCATAAAAATATTAACCCAAGAGGTGTTTGCTTCTTTTCTCCGACAGTTCCAACAGTTTGTTTCTGTGGGGTAATACTGATGAGTGTGTATAATAAAAACGTTATTATTGATAATCTACAGATAACGTCTGTTCTGGTTGGGGCATTAAAAAATTTAAGTGGCTTAATACAACGGTTAGATATTTTTGAAGACATTTTTTCCGGTGGGTTGATGGGGAATATTGTGTTTGATGATTCTATATCCTTGTCAAATCATTTTAATTTTAATGGTACGGAGATATTGAATATCGGGTTTAGTTTAGTTAACCCAACGACTCGTCAAAGACGTACTTATAAGCCCCCAGTATTTACAATTTATCGGCAAAAAGATCGCATACCTGTAACTCAGGGAACTGAAAAATTCACATTGTATTTTTGTAGCCCTGAGTTACTATATTCGAACCTTCGTCAATTTTCTAAAACTTTTGAAGACTATCCACATAAAATTGTTGAGGATTTGGTGCGAAAACCCTATGGGTTGGATAGTAAAAAACCGTTCGTAGAGTTAGAAGAAACCAAACGTAAAATTAAAATAACATTGCCCTATATGCGGCCGTACGAAATGATTAAGCTGCTCACACTACAAGCGCAATCAAAAGATGATTCAACAAACTACGTATTTTTTGAAACGTTACAGGGATATTATTATGTGTCGTTTCGTCGATTGCTTGAACTTGCATCAAAGAATCGCGAAGAAATTCCTACCATTTATATGGAGTTGGGTGGTCATTCTGAACAAGGGAATACTAAAACCAGAATTAAAGCGGATAACCTACATATGGTTAATTCGTTTGATATGTTATATGCCGCATCGCAAGGATATTTTGCGTCAACAACTATCGCACCGGATGTTATGGCCGGCCGCTGTGGGTTAAAAATCAACGGGTTCGGACAACCTCGAACGGGGGTACCAGCTCGCACTAGTAACTTTAGTAATTTTCCTTTATATTCGAAGGGGTTTGCGCGGGGATTTCCTGCGACCTCTAGAATATTTTTAGTACCAACTACAGAATTCAGTGCAGCAAACACACAACTAACTAAACAAGATACGTATATTACTGATAATTTTTTGTCTCGCACGATTGATGGTCGAAATCGAGAGTTACTTGGTCTGCAAACGCGAACAATTCGTGGTATCGTGCCGGGGGGCCCTGAATTAAACCCAGGCAAAATAATCAACATTAACTTTCCAAACTCACGAACAGATAAAAAAAATGTTCCTGATGTGTCTTCTGGTTTGTACATGATTATTAACACTCAGCATAGTATTGTGCCGACAGGCGCTGGTGGGTTTTTGTATGAAACTACGTTTGAAGCGGTATCTGATGCTCGTGGAGTTGCACTATAATTAGGCAAATTCACTTGTTTTGAGTTTTCATAAACCTTTCTGTAAATGCTGCGATAAATAATTACATGGAACAATTAGGTCAAATTAATTCCCATGACTTTATGGGAAAGAACGGATTTTATTGGTGGGTTGGAGTTGTTGAGCGCACCGATGGAGATCCATTAAATTTAAATCGTGCCAAAGTTCGTATTTTTGGCCATCATCCGTTGAATAGAAACGCGGTGCCTACCGAAGATTTGCCGTGGGTGTTGCCCCTCGCGCCGTTAAATAATCCCTCCGGAGTAAAATCTCCTCCTCCAAGCACATGGGTATTTGGATTTTTTCTTGATGGCAGCATCGGCCAGCAACCAGTCATGATTGGTGCGTTTGCTGGATTGCGCTATCAAGAATGTGTCGATGCGCCCCAACTTGACGCGTTTGGAGTTATGGAAGTATAACATATGCCACGCTTAAATGCTGAACTATCCGTCGCAATGGGAAATAACTCCAATAAGCCCCTATCTTATGATACAAATCTGTTGTTTTGGGATAGTAATGCACCAACTGATGCGTTAGTGGGCCAATCAATTGTCGGAAGTAAAATTCGCTGGCTAACAAAGACGAATTTGGTGTTCGAGTCGTGTCAGTCCGGCACGTGCCGCATTTATACTTACGACACTCGTACCGGAGTCTGCGCACAGGTTTCTGCCGCTGGTGCCGATGAATTGTATGCGGGTGGAGGTGTGTGGGCAAAGTATTTAACTGGAACGGGCTATGTTGATTCTGAGGGTCGTACAAACGCGACATATGGAGTTGCGGGGGTAGACGACGATGGAACCGTATTAATCATTCTAGACGCTGCGGATCGTGCTGGCCTGGGGTATCTGGACGCGGATGCAGCGTCGACGAGTAATGTTGAAGTTATTTGCTATGATGTCCTTGACCGCATTCCGTCGGCATCTATTCGCGAAGGGGTAGTAGTTTTTCATGCGGGTGGAGTGTTACGGCGATATGATATATCCGCGGAACAATTTAGTCATACCAATGCCCCCATACTGCTAGGAAGTTATGATAAAACGTGGGTCGTTGGGCAACAAACATTAGGCTTGGGGCAAGTTGTATTTCAATTCGAGGATTCTGTTGGATGGCGATTAGGGGCGGCGTCTGATAATCATGCCCCAGATATTCGAATATCCAAAGATGAAAAAACTCTTACCGTGGTGAGCAGTAAATATGAGGATGAAAATCCGTATGATGCCGTAAAATATTCGTTTGATATAGTCACTGCGGGTATTCATCGAAGACAATATAACTTGTATACGATTTCAAATGGCCCGTCACCAACAGTTTTTCCCACAACAACTCCTCTGGACACAGGGGCGGATGTTATTGCTTCGGATGTCATTACTATTCGCGAGTACTCCGCAAACAATTCAGGTCGTGGATACGCACAAGTGATTTCGAGTGAAGAGTGGTTTGGTGTGTTGGGAGGAAAAGACATTCGAGGGTCATGGCAATATGGAGTAACGGCCGTGGTCGCCGCCACAAATGCCACGGGAGAATCACAGGTAACGGTCAAAGATTCCGATAATAACACCTACCAGTCAGGTCGCACAAGTCACGGAAACTCGTCGGTGTTTATTCGTCCCGCAACAACGTCAACAAACGCAACGCCATTGTGGGAAGTGACGTGGGTTGCAAATTCAACCACCTTTTCTCGGGTTACCCTTGATACGTCTCTTGTAAATACTACAGCTATTGCTAACACAACACTAACCATTGGTGATGCGGGTATTCTTGATGTGGCGTCAAACAATACACCTATTGCTGCTGAAGACAATGAAGCGGTATGGCACGGATATGTAAGATTGCAATATCCATTGACACGAGGAGATTGGACGGTGGGAAAAGATGTCACTCCTAGCTGCCCCTCGACTGTAGAGCGATTGGTTGCGTGGAATAATGATACGGCCGAAGCGTATGTGGTTTGGAATGCGAACACCACACAGGAAAGTATTACTGCACCCGCACATCTCGCATTAGAGTTAACCTCGACCGAAGACACGACAGCCGCGGTGGTTGCAGGCCGACGCACCACTCTTATTCGTGAGCATCAGTGGCAACCGCTTTCTGTGCAAGATTTACGCTTAGGTAAAACTCCGGGACTTTTTAAAGGATAATAGTATGGCAGATCAATCAGTATTCCGTTCGTCTAAAACTATTGGTCTTACGGCAAAAGTATTAGCGGCCGCAGCGCAAGGAACATCTGACACGCCGCCCGCATCGGCTGGGCCGGATGTGCTTAGTCGTGGAGCAAGTATTTGCAAGGCAATGGGACTTACGGGCGGGGGAACAGAAAAAATTCAAGAGATGCCGTCTTCGTATAGTAACCCCACGGATAATACCGTGTTATGCGAAACAGAGCACGGGCACTCTATCCAAGTGGATGATACGCCAAGTAAAGAAAGCATTCGAATTAATCACGCGCACGGCTCGTGTATTGATTTTCATCCAAATGGTCCGGTAAAGTATAAAACTGCTTCAACTCGACAAGATTGGAGTCTGGCCGGTCATGATATTGTTGTGGAGGGTGGCGATTGTAGAATTGTTGTGGATAAAGGAAAGTTCGTCATAAACGTAAAAAACAATGAGCTAGAAATTCACGCTGAGTCTGCGGTAAAAATTAATGCCAAAGAAACGATAGAACTGAACGCGGATACTATTCGTTTGCATGGACACAAATCAATTGCGTTAAATTCTCCTAGCGTAGATATTGGTGGGGGGTGTGGCGGTATGCCGCCAATGATGTCATTACCGGGAGGAGTCACGGTAAAATCTTTATGGCCGCCAGACATGACTCTTGTTCCTGCGATTAATCTCGGGTTAGGAGCAGCAGGCACAAAAGCATTAGGGGCTGCACTGAAAGTTAAAGATAAACGATTTGATAAGGTAAAAGCGGGGGCGGCCGCGGCTGGGAAAGAAATACCAAGCACGGATGGCCTCAGCTTAACTAACATAGTCAGTCGCGTAATTAGTGCTATTAAAGTTGTTGGCAAACTTCCCGGATTACTGTCACAGCTTGCAACCGCAGCTATGGGATTTCCGTCCCTTCCCAATAAGGCTTTAATTGGATTGGCAATTGTAAAAGCTCTAAAAGATCATGCAAAAGATGCCACAGGTCAACCTGCATTTTCAAAAATGGAAAAACAGCCGGAACAAATCCCGCTATCAAATCCCTTTTTATATAAATCCGATCCTGAATTTATTGCTCGCCGCGGCCGAACATTTGATACACCCGAAGATGTTCAAAACGAAGAAAGCTACAATGCACATATTAATTTAAGTGTAGAGTTAAAAGACTACGCTCAAGAAGAGAGAACATCGCCTGGAGAATCAATAAAATCTGATACAACACTCCCCGCAGCAGAGCCACATCCCGCGACTGCATTTCCTTTAATTTCTGGAGGAACAGCTTCGGTCACCGCAAACGATATTGTAGTGACAGGTGTTAATACCATGTTCACGGAAGATGTGGAGGAAAATGAAACCATTATTATTGGTCGCGCAGAAGGAAAGGTTCGCTCAATTGTAAATAACACGGTTTTGATTTTATCAGAACCGTGGCCGGGACAAACAGAAAAGTCTGCGGCGGTGCAATCCTATCGGCTCCGTCCGATTAAAGAGTATTTTGGAGTATTTAAATACGGAGATACTGCACCATTAGGAAATACTGGATTGCCGTTGAGTGCGTTCTTTGTGAATTTCCAAAGTCCTATTACTGAAGTGCCTCGTGTAAATGTGGCAGCACTAACTGAAACGTTAATTGGTGGAAGTGATAGTCTCTCTGACGGAGCATCTGGTGGAGATGGTCAAGAGTGCGGAGAAGCCGCAGCAATTCCAAATGTATTTGGTACTGTAAGCGATGTTTATAATCGTGGGGCATTTGATTTAACCACTGATGAGGGCGGCGGAATCTTCACTAATCAGGTAGTGCAGGCGTTGGGCCCAGAATGGGGACACATTAGAAAGAATCCGGGTCAAACACAAGCATATGGCCATGCGGTGGATGCGATTATGTATGAAAGCTCCACACAATTATCGCCTAACGGTAATCGGTATCAAGTGGTTGATATTATTGCAGCACATGGTTCGGCCTCGGCCAGGCCGGCTTGGCAGCCTGTATGCGCACCTGTTGATGGCAGCAATTGGGGTGGAAAAAATAGTTCTGCTCCTAGCACTGGTGGCGGTGATGGTCAAGGTGGAGGTGATACTGTTACATCACCTGAAACTGGGCCTTCTGGAAACTAATATAATGCGTATCATAACACTGAGGTATAAGCATGGGATCACCTAACCCCCCCTTAACAGGAAAAGATCAATTTGGTGCAACAGATACTACTCCAGAAGAAAATCGGAGAGTAACTCCCCCACCAAAAGTTAAAAAGAAAATACCAAAAGCACTAGGAAAACTCGCACGCTTGGTGAATAAAGTAGCAGGAAGTAAACTTGGTGCAGCGCTAAAATCAAAAGTATTGCCCTTGGCCTCCCGTGCTGCACTTGGCCCTGTTGGTGGGGCACTTGCGGCAAAAATTGCGGGAAAATATGCTACTCCCTTGTTAGGAAAATTGACTGGAAAATTATCGTCGGTATCAAAATCTGCCAACGAAGTATCTACTGGAGTTGAAGTCGATAGAGAGAAAGATCCAAAAAAATTACGACGGCCGTTCAAGGAAGGATTTTCTATTGCAGCAAGCGCCGCAGGAAAAGCTTTAGCGGAAACCGTTTCCCGATCATTATTATCAACGTTTGGATCTGCGATATCAATTGGGACTGGAATTGGAACCGCGTTAGGAGCATTTAAAACCGTGGCAGCGTTGGCGCGGTCTCCGAGATTTTTTAATCCAACTGGCGCTACTCCTGCTGGGATTGATCCTAACGACGCTATAGCTGCAAACAGAGCGTTTCGTCATGTGGAAGTTAGCACCCCCGAAGAGCGATTATATCCACAAGCAGGCTTGCTCGAAGACGAATTAATGTATCGGTTGGTATTGCTAGCAGAAAATGTATATGAACCAACTCGTCTTTTTGTACATATTAAGGGGTGGGGTGTTCCTATTATATTAGAAGCGTTCCGTGCCGAAAACTCTACCACAAGCCCACACGAGCGAGGGGAAGCATTAGATATTCGCTTGGATAACACTGCAACCGCCGAACGATATCTTGAACTTGCACAATGGATGCGAGACAATATTTTGTATGACCAGTTAATTTTATGTTATGACATTTCTGGTTCAAACCAAACATGGATTCATGTGACGTTTACCATAGAAAACCGCCGCCGCGAAGTAAAAACAAAAACGTTTAATGATACGTTTGTGAATGGATTACACATTTATAAAAGAACTACAGGAACTGATACAGCAACGCAAGAAAACATAAAAGAAGGTGATAAGTTTATCGATATGTTGGCAGCACGAGAACAGCGATTAAACCCCGTCACTTCTGAAACGCAAACACCGCAAGAGTTAACAAAATCATTTAAAGAAAGCAGTGATACGAATCCGAGTCAAGTATGTACTAGCGATCCGTTTGGTAACCCCTATGTACCCGATAACTCCAAGCAGGGTGCAGTACTGGCTGTTGTTGCTGAGTTGTTAGCGATTCCAGAATATTTGGCCATGGCACAAGCTGAAGATCGGCGAGTAATGGTACCTTTTGCCCGCGAGGTAGCTCGCCGTGCGGGGGTGGGTATGAATGCGGTTCGTGGAAATGGGAGCGATCCATCTGGAGATGCAATTGCAATTAAGAATCCAACCGCAGGAAAGGGATTTGGTTCGTGGGACAGCGATAAACGCGTACAGATTATGGATATCGTCGTTGGCGCACATGGAGGATCGGGGTCAAGTCCAAGTCCGGGGTGGATTGATGTCACGAGTATTTGTGAGGATGATACCGGTGGGGGATATATCGAACCCTAAGCATAGAATATGTGTAGGACTAACACCCTCATTTTAGCACGTTGAATTTAGATAATAAAACTGCTACGGCAAATGTCTAAATATGCGTATGGCATCTTCAGATACTGTTTATAGCGACTTTAACATCACGTTCTTGCCCGATCCAGTTACGGGAGATTTACAAAAAGTAGAGAATGATGATGCAGTTAAACAATCTATTCGGCTATTAGTGCTAACCGCGTTAAACGAACGTGTGTTTCAACCCGGACTAGGAAGCACTTTACGCCAAACGTTATTTGAGCCACTGGATGATATTACAACAACAATTCTTGTAAAAACTATGGCTGATGTTATTAGACAGTTTGAACCGCGCGCGGAATTAGAATATATTGATGTGCATACGAATAAAACTCCCTCTGGTGAGCTATTGGATTCGAATTCTATTTGGGTTGAATTTGTTGTGCGTGTATTAAATTTACCCAGCCTAGTTTCTACAGGCGTGTTATTACGTCGATTACGGTAATTACTTTATGCCATCTATTCCTTCGACCTCAAATATTCAAATCGTTCCGTTGGATTTCGACCGCATTCGCGGAGATTTAAAACGGTATCTTCAAGCACAAAGTGAATTTCGCGATTACAACTTTGAAGGTTCCGCGTTGTCGTTGTTTTTAGACGTTTTATCCTATGATGCATACTATCATGGTTGGTATGCAAACTTCGTAGTAAACGAAGTTTTTTTACAGACCGCACAAATTCGCAATTCTGTGGTAGCCGCGGCGAAACAAGTCGGATATATCCCTCGTTCTGTTACTGCATCAACGGCTGAGGTTGATGTAACAATTAGAAACGTAAGTTCCAGTGAAAGTATTATTACGTTTCCAAAATACACAAAAGTTGCATCAAACGTTGCGGGAGAACAATTTACCTTTTATACGCTAGAAGACACGGTGGTATACCCCAACGGCAATACAAGTGTAACGTTACGTGGAGTTGAACTTCGTGAAGGCACATTACTTACACAAACGTATACAATCACACCTCAAAATTTTTCAAACACGGGTACAACGCTCCGAGTGTTTAATCAAAATGTAGATACGACAACGCTAAGCGTCGCAGTACGACCGACGGTAGGAAATACCCAATCATATGTGTATAAGCAAGCCACCTCGTCGGTAACCGTAAACTCAACGTCAAACGTGTACTTCTTGTTTGAAACAAACGAGGGTGATTATGAAATTCAATTTGGAGATAGCCGATTAGGGCGCAATCTAACACCTAATAATCAAGTAATTATTCAATATCTAGACTCTCGTGGCGTGGCCGCAACGGGAGCAAACACGTTTACGTATGCGGGTAGTAGTCTTGGCGCCATTAGTGGTACCACGAATGTATCCATCGAACTTAGTAACATTAACATTCCTGCCTATGGAGGCGCACCACGGGAAAGCATTGAGAGCATTAAGCGGTTGGCGCCAAATATTTATCAAGCACAGGGACGTGTTGTAACTCCTGACGATGCGCGTACTATTTTATTGTCTGAAGTAAGCGGCATTGACTCGTTAAGTATTTGGGGTGGGGAAGATAATGATCCACCGGCGTATGGAAAAATGTTTATTTCCCTGAAACCCGTCAACGCGGAACGGTTTGGCCCGACACAGAAACAAAACATTATTAATAAAGTGTTGCGTCCAAAAGCATTACCAATTGTATCGTTTGAGGCGGTAGATCCCGACTACATTTATTTGGTGGTGAATTCAGAGGTTCGATATTCTCCTGCGTTGACGGCATTATCTTTGGCGGAGTTACAGGAAACTA
>Ga0194121_10009692_pt1 | contig 11878 bp, 9 predicted proteins | sample TA2MahCa50mmetaG_FD_148609 | JGI IMG/M metagenome (GOLD analysis project Ga0194121, IMG submission 148609) | Freshwater microbial communities from Lake Tanganyika, Tanzania - TA2015020 Mahale Deep Cast 50m | ecosystem: Environmental > Aquatic > Freshwater > Lake | place: Tanzania: Lake...
CGCGCGCGCGACGGGTGTCGCCCCGCGCCTGGGCGCGGGGCCGCTCGCGATTGCGGACGTCAAGGAGGCGAGCGCCAGGGTGTCGCCGCGTGTGCTCGAGGCGGCGATCGTCGAAACGGGCACCGGGTTCGACTTGAGCAGCGAGGCGCTGCGCGATCTCGATCGCGCCGGCGTCGCCGACATCGTGATCGACACGATGGTGGCCGTGTCGTACCCGCGCGAGTTCGTCGTCGATCGTCCATCCGCGCCGCTCGGGCTCATGTCGGACCTGGACCCGTGGTTCGGTGCGTGGGCGTTCCCGTACTACCCGAGCGTGTTCTACGACCGCTACGGGTACTCGCCGTTCCTGTATTCACCGTTCGGCTACGGCTACTGGGCGTCGTACTACCCGTACGGCTACACCTTCCTGCCGGGCGGCAGCCTGGTGCCGGCGACGATCGCGCTGGACCCGTCCGACCGGAGCGGCGGCGACGGCCGCGCCGTCAACGGCCTCGGCTACACACGCATCCGCACGCGGGGCGAAGTGGCGGCGGAGCAGGCGGCGAGCCAGCGCAGGACGGACTCGGGCAACGGCGTCAGCGGCGCGTCGTCGGCGAGCAGCGGCGCGTCCTCGTCGTCGGGATCGTCGGGCGGCGTGTCCTCGTCGGGGTTCTCCAGCGGCTCGTCGAGCTCCGACACGGGGCGCACGGCGGTGCCTCGCTAGAACGGTTTCTGAAACGTCGTAGTGTCCGGCTTTAGCCGGACCAAGTTGATCGGCACCGCCGTGTGTGGTCCGGCTAGAGCCGGACACTACGAAGAAGTCGAAACCGCGCTAGACATTCATGTCGCTCGTCCTGTTGATTCAAACAGGAATGTCGGAGTAACGCTGCGCGCCGTCCGGCGCGTAGCGAAAACATTCAGCGAATCGACGGGAGACGCCGGCGCACGGATCTGGCTCGGCTGTTGTTCTACTGCGAGCGTATGGGCACGACCGTCCGCGTGGAGCCTACATCTTCGTAGGCTGCGCCGGGCGCCGGTGGCAGTCTTGGGGGGGCGGCTTCCTGCCTACCGCAGCCCCATCGACTTCTTGTAGTCCGCCCAATCCCGTTTGAGAGCCAGGAATTCCTCCACCGTGCGGCAGCGCAGGAAGGGATTGGTCTGCCGCTCGAGACCGATCGTCGAGCTGGGCCGCGCGCCGTAGTCGTGTCCCGGCCACACGGTCGCCTCGTCAGGAACGGCCGCGAGCACCTTCTGCAGGCTGTTCCACTCGGTGCGCGCGTCCTCGTCCGAGCGCGTGCCGCCAACCTTGCCGACAAACAGCAGGTCGCCGGTGATGAGCAGCCGCCAGGTTGGCTCGAACAGCACGATATGGTCCGCGCAGTGCCCGGGCACGTGCAGCACCTGCAGGCGGATCGCGCCGGCGCGCAGCTCCGCGCCGTCCGCGAGCGGCACGTCCGGCCGGAGCGAGGGGTGCGCGGCCAGCGGCGCGCGCGTCAGCTCCGCCGCGCGCTCGTTCCCGTTCACGTGATCCGGGTGGCTGTGGGTGTTGACGATGTGGGTGACCGTGAGGCCCTGGTCGCGGGCGCGGTCCACGAACTGGTCGGGCGAGTAGGACGGGTCCACGAGGACCGCCTGACGGGCGTCCCGGTCGCCGAGGAGGTAGCCGAAGTTGCGGTCGCCGCCCGACCGGATCTGCTCGAACACCAGCTGCATGGGGAGAGTGTAGCCGCACGCTGCGCGTGCGGCCGCGGCTCAAGTTTCATCCTCCGGTGCCGATTGCAGGATCGTGGCGAACGTCTCGACCCGTGTCCGTCCGCTGGCGCTGCTGCCGGCGGTGCTGTCCCTGGCCGCCGGGTGCGCCGGCGGCGGGAGTGCGCCCACCGCGCCCTCCGCGGCCAACCCGACGTACCAGCTGGCGGGGACCGTCCGCGACGCGAGCGCCCTCATCCCGCTGGCCGGCGTGACGGTGTCCGCCGCCGACGGCGTGAACGCGGGGAAGTCCACGGTCAGCGGCGCCGACGGCCGGTATGCGCTCTCGGGCCTGCTGACCGATTCCTTCACGCTGCGGACGCAGAGCACCGGGTACGAAGACCACCTGCAGGACGTGCGCGTCACGCAGCACACGAACGTGGACATCCGCCTGATCCCGAAGCGCTCGGTGAACAGCGGGTGGACGCACGGGCAGCTCTATTTCACCGCCGGGGGCTCGCGCGCCGGCAACCGGCTCAGCAACCCCGTCGTCACGCAGAACGGCTCGAGCGTGAGCGGCCAGGCGAACACCGCTGAAGGCGGAAGCGTGACGTTCACCGGCCGCCTCGAGGGCGCGCGGTTCATCGGATCGATTCGCGCGGAAGTGGCGTTCGGGTCGCCGCTGAAGCGCTGCCGCGGCTACGCGCCGATCGTCGAAGGCCGCATGACCGGCGACGCCATCCAGCTTGCCGCCGACACCATGGGGCTGGAGAACTGCGCGGGCGTCCTGGCGGCAACCGCGGTCGAGCTCAGCATCCAGCCCTGATCCCGTACAATAGGGAAGCGTTCTGATTCGACCAACCGGGGGCGAATTTGGCTTCGACGGGGGTACAGAATCGCGGGATGCATGCCGAGCACCATTAACTCGTTAATCTGATGGAACATCCGTTAACTGCGGATTCTCAGTACGCGCTCGCTGCTTAATTAAGCAGTGACGTCTGCCCTGACCTCGCCTGGTGGTTGGGGGCCAGACGCCATTAAACAGGCTGGCGGCCACGTGGCGGCTCGGCGCGTGGCCGTGAGATGAACCGGGTCTGGTGTCCGGCGGTTTTTCGCCGCTTCCTCACGCCGGGCACGAGATTTCAGAAGCGGACACGCATGTAGAGTCCCACGACGACGTGCTTTCGGACGCGGGTTCGACTCCCGCCGCCTCCACCATTCGACTCGCCTTTCATCTCGCCTTCGGCGAGCCGAAAGGCTCGCTCATGGCGAGCCATGTTCAGGGAGAATGCCCTGAGCGAGGGAGCGAAGCGACCGAGTCGAAGGGCCATCCAGAGACAGCTTGATCGGACTTTGACGACGATGGCATCGTCGTCTGAGCGTGTGGTTCGCCTACATCCTTCGCTGCGTCGATGATTCGCTGTACATCGGCGAAACGAATGACGTCGAGCGGCGACTCCTCAAACACAACGAGGGCAGCGCATCCGCGTTCACCGCGAAACGACGGCCAGTTGTCCTCGCCTACTCAGAACGATTCCCTTCACGCGACGATGCCCTCAAACGCGAGCGACAGCTGAAAGGCTGGACGCGGGCGAAAAAGGAGGCGCTTATCGCAGGTGATCCTGAACGGCTACGGCGCCTCTAAGACAAGGTCGGCATGAGCGATTCGTTCGCGCTGTGCGTGGAAGATGGGGGAATGGAGGACCTCGAGGTCCGAAAGGTCTATCAGCGTCTGCCTGATCGCGAGGCTGGCCGAGAGGGCTACGTTCGGGTCATCGATGAATCTGGTGAGGATTACATCTACCCTTCCGGCCTGAGTTCCTTGATCCCTGATTTCCCGCCGCCTCCAACATTTCTCCACGACCAGAGTAACGGTCGTAGTGTCCGGCTTCAGCCGGACCTTCAAGCAACCGAATCGCCGCGTCGAGCGCTGCCGGACTCACGTGCATGTAGCGCTGCGTCGTCTCGAGGTCCTGGAGTCCGGCGAGCAGAACGTGCGACGGAGGATGTGGACGCCCGGCTTCACCTCGCGCGCCTGGCGAGCGGGGCACCGTCCACGAAACACTCCACGGCATGAGTGTTCTCGTCGACACGTCCGTGTGGATTCGGTTTCCTGTCGAATCGCGCCGTTGATCAAGACGTACACAGGCTCCGTTGGCCGCCGACACTTGCGATTACAAGCCGAACGACAGGAGCGATCAGCCTGCTGTCCGCGATTGCGACGCGATCTCGGCGAATCGGCACAGCACGCGATCGATCTAGGGGGGAGCCGCCTCCCGCGCGGTGAGCGCGATGAAACGGCTGCAACACGACGATAGGAGAGACCGCTAGGAAACTTACTCCGACCAATCGAAGGCAGCACAGGTCCCGGACTGGCAGCCTGCTCCTCCGGAACCCAAACACCATCACCCCTGTCCAGGCGTTTTCGACGGCCCGTGCGCCCCCGGAGAGATCTGCGCGTCCGGACTGCCTCGCGCCGGTGGCGCGGCTACCGCGGATGCTCATGCTACAACTGGTTCTTCACCAGCATCGCGGCGACTGCTTCGCGCGCTCGACTGGGGCTCAGGCGAAGGCCGGATGCCAACCGTTCGAGAAACCTCTTCTCGCGCGCGTCAATCCCGCCCTCGGCAAGCAACAGGTCTGCGACGATCGTGTACGCCGGCAGTCGCAGCGTCGTTGGAATGCGCTTTGTGGCCGCGACGATCACCGAAGCGGCGTCCTCGCCCTCGAGCTTGGTCTTCGCCCTGTCCACGAGGCGACCAAGCGCCTCACCTGACTTGTGTCGAAATCGGCGTGTCGACCAGATCAGGTGATGGGCGCGAGCCAACTCCTGGCGCGACACATGACCGTTGGCGTTCATTGCCGCGATGAAGAGGGCTATCAGGGCACCGTCGATCTCGATGCGCCGCAACCGACTGGAGGCTGCTGCTCGTTTCACCACACCACATGATTGATCAAGCCACCGCCCTATACCACGCCCCGCTGCGGACGCTGTGGCACTGACGTGCCAGCTGTGGGGCGTCCGAATGTGGTGCGCGCGCTCGCATGCGCCGGCATCGCGTTTCGTCTCCACGTCGTCACCCGGGATTCTTCCCCGCACCAGCGAACTTTCACGCAGGACCCGCTATGCGATCGCCTGTCGGCACGCGTATCGGCATCAGGTGCCGCGCGTATTCGGCACGTCCATTGCTCGAATGTCTCGAGAAGCTGCTGGTCACCGCGGACATGGAGCGAGGCACCTTATGATCGCGTTCACACACATCCTCTGCCCGATCGATCTCAGCGACACGTCCAGTCGCGCCATGGCGCATGCCGCCGCGCTGGCTCGTTGGTACGGCGCGCGACTGACGGTCCTGCACGTCGTGCCGACTTTCGACCCGGTGCAGGTCAGGTCGGGCGATCTCGCGGGGCCCGTTCGCATTGTGTATCCGGCGCCGCGTGAAGACGTGCTCGCTGAAGTCATGCGCGTGGCGATCGAGCAGGCCGGTGTTGCCCCCGACGCCACGTTCGCCGCGGAGTCTGGAGATCCGGTCACCACGATCATCGACCAGGCGCTCGCGATGTCTGCCGATCTCATCGTCATGGGCACGCATGGCCATCGTGGCTTCAAACGCTTCCTCCTCGGATCGGTGACCGAACATGTCCTGCGGGAGGCCCCGTGTCCGGTGTTGACTGTTCCGCCACACGCCCGTGGCACGACGGCCGGCGCGGTGACATTCAAGAACATCCTGTGCCCGGTCGATTTTTCGCCGGCGGCGCTGCAGGCCCTGGGGTTCGCGTTGGATCTCGCGAGGCAGGCCGACGGCTCCGTCACCGTGCTCCATGCCATCGAGTGGCTGGCCGAGGAGGAACCGCGCGCGCATGCGCACTTCCAGGTCGGAGAGTACCGACGTCTGCTCGTCGAAGACGCGCAGGACCAGTTGCGCGCACTCGTGGCCGAGGAATCCCCGGACTGGTGCGAGGTCATCCCCCGTGTCGTTGCCGGGCGCGCGTATCGGACCATTCTGGAGGTTGCTGAGTCTGGGCCGGCGGATCTGATCGTCATGGGTTCGCAGGGACGCGGCGGCGTGCGCCTGGCCCTCCTTGGGTCGACGACCCAGCAGGTCGTCCGCGGGGCGGCCTGCCCGGTTCTGACCGTGCGCGGCGCCACCGAGGTCGTACAGCCGTGAAGTTCAGTGTCCTCGTGCTGGCGTACGACGACACGATCGTCGTCGAACAGGCGGCGGCACTCGATCCGGCCGTCGTGCGGGCAGCCGACACGATCATCGTCACGCTCGCCACCGACCCGCGGGAGGTGCGGACGCTGGCTGCGGCGAGCGGCGGCGCCCTCGCCGATCCGACGTGGGCGTCAACGCTCGGCCAGCTCGATTTGGGGGAAGCGGCACTGCTTCTGGCGCGCGTGGTGCGTGAACGCTACGACTTCCCGGACGTTCGTTCGCGTGACAACCCCTGGTGCCTGTTCCGCGCACAGAAGTCCGCCTGACCGATCATGAGTCGCTGGCGTCGTTGACGGGTTTTGACGGCAGGAGCGTGACGAGCACCTTATCGATGCGCCGGCCGTCCATGTCGACCACCTCGAACAACAGGTTCCGGCTCTCGACGCGGTCGCCGGCCGCCGGGACTCGCCCGAGCCGCGTCATGACCAGGCCCGCGACGGTGTGGTAGGACCGCGACGCTCCAGCCTCCGGCTCCTCTACTCCGATGCCAGCATAGAAGTCGCCGATGGACAGGGCCCCGTCAACCAGCCACGACGCGGGCGTTCGCTCCACCAGCGTCGGCTCCTCGTGAGGAGTCGTCGCGCCGCCCGGCGGCGCGACGAGGAATTCGAGCAGATTGTTGAGCGTCACCAGTCCATCGACGCCGCCATGCTCGTCGATGACGAGGGCAAGGTGTGTTCCGGTGCGCTGGAATTGTTCGACCACGTCGAGTGCCGGAGACCGTTCAGGCACGAACACGGGTTGACGGATCAGCGTCCGCACGTCGACCGACGCTCGGGGATCGGCATCGTGTTCGGCGACCCAGATGTCACGCACCGTCACGATGCCGAGAACGCGATCGAGACTGCCGTCACAGACGGGAAACCGCGAATACGGATGCCGACGGACCACATCCAGATGTGCGTCCAGCGCCTCGTTGGCATCGAGCCAGACAATGTCCCGGCGCGGGGTCATGAGCCCGGCCACCGGCTCATCGTCCAAGCGGAACGTCCGCTCGACGATGTGCCGTTCGAACGGATCGAAGACGCCGGCAGCCGTGCCGGCCGCCAGCATCGCTGAGACATCTGCCCGCGTCACGGAGGATTCGCCGCCCTGCGGAAGTCGGAATACCTTGATCACGAGGTCCGAGGTGTATTCCAGCGCCGCGACGGCCGGTGCCGCGATTCGCGACAATCGGCGCATGGGTCGCGCGACCAGTGCGGCGAACCGCTCCGGATTGCTCAGCGCGATACGTTTGGGAACCAGTTCTCCGATGATGACCGACAGGTACGAGATGACCACGACGACAAGCGCTACCGCCAGCGCTTCGCTGTACCCCGAGAGTGCCGGATACGCGGCAAGTACCACCGCGAGTTCCTCGGCGATCGTCGCCCCACCGTATGCGCCGGACAGAATTCCAATCAACGTAATGCCGACCTGAACGGTCGACAGGAACTTCGTGGGTGACCGCGACAGCTCCGCAGCGACTCTGGCGGCTACGTCACCACGTTCGGCGCGCTGCACCAGACGCGATCGCCGTGCCGACACGATCGCAATCTCCGACAACGCCAGGTAACCGTTGGCGATGAGAAGCAGCAGGAGGATGACGAGCTCGCTCGTAACGTGTGGCATGGTTGTGTGCCTGTCGGTAGACCTGAATCGTCGAGGTTGCGCCGGACCGCGTGCGGTTCCGCGCTGTCCTCGCGTGATACGCTCGCCTTGAATCGGCTCTCACGCCATGACGGCCAATGCATTCACCGAGATCGCCCTCATCGTGCTGGCCGCGGCGGCGGTCGGCGCCCTCGGAACGTGGCTGCGCCAGCCGCTGATCGTCTCCTTCATCGCCGTCGGCATCCTCGTCGGACCCGCGGGCGTCGGCCTGGTGACGCAGCACGAACAGATCGAGCTGCTCGCGAGCATCGGGATCTCGCTGCTGCTGTTCGTCGTCGGGCTGAAGCTCGACGTGCACACGATTCGCACGCTCGGCCCGGTCTCGTTGGCCACCGGGATCGGGCAGATCGTCTTTACGTCAGTGATCGGCTTCGTCATCGCGGCGGCGTTGGGCATGGACGGTCTGACGGCCACCTACGTTGCCGTCGCCCTCACGTTCTCGAGCACGATCATCATCGTCAAGTTGCTGTCGGATAAACGGGAGATCGACGCCCTTCATGGACGGATCGCCGTTGGTTTTCTCATCGTGCAGGATCTCGCGGTGATCCTCGCGATGATCGGCATCACCGCGATCGGAGGCGAGCGCACCGAGGGCCAGAGCCTCGCGGCGCACGCCGCCCTGATTCTTGCGAAGGGCCTGGGGTTTCTCGCGATCGTCGCCGCACTGGCGATCAAAGTGTTGCCTCGCGCCGCCACCCACCTCGCACGCACCCCGGAACTGCTCGTGCTGTCGGGCATTGCCTGGGCGGTCGTGCTCGCGGCCGCCGGCGACAGACTCGGCCTGAGCAAGGAAGTCGGCGCATTCCTGGCAGGCGCGTCGCTCGCGTCCACGTCCTATCGCGAAGCCATCGCCAGCCGGCTCGTCACGGTGCGCGACTTCCTCCTGCTGTTCTTCTTCATCGATCTTGGCGCGCGCCTCGATCTCTCCCTGCTGGGAGCGACGCTTGGCGCCGCACTCATCCTGTCGCTGTTCGTGCTGATCGGGAATCCGCTCATCGTCATGGCGATTATGGGCGTGATGGGCTACCGGAAACGTACCGGCTTCCTCGCCGGCCTGACGGTGGCCCAAATCAGTGAGTTCTCGCTGATCCTTGGCGCGCTCGGCGTGAGCGTCGGTCACCTCGGCGGCGAAGCGATGGGGCTCATCACGACGGTGGGCCTGATCACGATTGCACTGTCGACGTACATGATCATCCACTCCGGACGCCTGTATGCATGGGTTGGTCCGTGGCTCAGCATCTTCGAACGGCGAACTCCCTACCGTGAAGCCACGGAAGACTCGGCGTCGTTGCCGGCGGCCGACGTGATCGTCCTTGGGTTGGGCCGTTACGGCGGTGGGATCGTCCGGCACCTGCTGCTGCGACATCGTCGGGTGATGGGAGTCGATTTCGACCCGGAAGCGCTGGCGCGCTGGCGCGCAGAAGGCGTTCCGGTGCTGTACGGCGACGCGAGCGACCCTGAGCTCGTCGAGTACCTGCCGTTGAACGAGGTCAGTTGGATCGTCAGCACGGCGCCGGACATCGAAACGAGCCGCGTCCTGCTTCACCACCTGCGTCACCAGGGATACCGTGGCAAGGTGGCCGTCGCGTGCCGCACGGCTGAAGATGGGGACACGTTGCGTCTGGAAGGCGCCGCTGTCCTGCTGCGTCCGTATGCGGACGCCGCGGAGCAGGCTGCCGATGCCATCACGACCGCCGCCGATCGCCTGGGGCCACTCGCCACCGCGGCGCCTGGACTGCGAGAGGTGCGACTCGCGTCCACCTCGCCGTGGGCTGGTCAACGGATTGCGGACGTGCCACTTCGTGAAAGCTTCGGCGCGACGGTTCTGGCAGTCAGTCGCGGCGGACGTAGCGCCTTCAACCCAGGCCCGTACTTTCAGTTGTTTCCGGGAGATCGCTTGATCCTGTCGGGTAACCCGGATGCCCTCGACAAAGCAATCGAATATCTGATGCGCACCGATCATCCCAGCCAAGCGGAGCCGGCGGAAGACTTCACCGTGCAGGAGGTACACGTGGCATCGATGGCTGGCTGGGCCGGCCGCACGCTCGCTGCGCTGCAACTCCCGGCACGATTCGACGTCACCGTCATCGGCATCGCGACGGCTCACGATCGACTCGTCGCACCAGACCCACACCGACCACTATCGGAGAACGACCGGCTGATCCTGGCGGGGACCCCGCAGAATCTGCGGCGGGCGCACGAGGCCGAGGTGACGCCGTCCCGTGATGCTAGGCACGAAGGGTGAGAACCGGGCACGCGGCCCCTCGAACCACGTGATGCGTGTTCGAGCCATAGAGCATTAGATCGAGTCCGCCCCGTCCCTGCGCGCCCATCACGATGAGGTCGGCGCGGTGGGTGGTCGCGTACCCCAGCATGGCGCGATAGGCGCGCCCGATAACGACCTGCTCTTCGATTCGGCACCAGGTCGCATCCCGCTGTGCCGCCACCGCATGGACGCGCTCGCGGGCGTCGTCGATGATGTGCTGTCGCCCCTGCCGGACGGCCGCGTCCACATGTTCGCAGGGCTCCTCCGCGTCCATGTAGTCGAGTGCGTGCAGAATCGTCACGCATCCATCCGCCTGACCGGCGAGATCGAGCGCGTAATCCAGTGCCCTCAGCGATGATGACGAGAAGTCCACCGGGCAGACGATCCTCTTGAAGGGCGTCTGTGTCACCGCGTTGGGAGACGCCGAAGGGGACACCGTGAGCACCGGACAATGCGCGGTGCGAATGACCTTCTCGGTGACTGAACCCAGGAGCAATCGATCGAAGCCTCCGCGGCCGTGGGTGCCGAGGACCAGCAGGTCCGCGTCGCGCGCTCGTTCGACGATAAGGACATGTGTACGCCCCTCCTCCGTCATCACGTCGGGACCGAGTGCGGTTGCGTCAGCCTCCGCGATCGACCGTCGCATGTCCGCCAGGACGTCGGCCCGGACAGGGGCATAGGGCGTCCGTGGGTGGTCGCCTTTCCACGGAAAGCTGGATTCCATGTTGTCGTCGAAGACGGGTACGACGTGGAGCAGGGCCAACCGTCCGCCGTACCATCTCGCGATCGCGGCGGCACAGGCTAACGCACGCGTGGACGTCTCCGAGAAATCGATCGGGCAGAGAATCCGCTGAAACGCGACCACCTCGCCTCCTTGCCTTGCTCGGGCGCTATGGCACCACCACGACTGGGATGGGGCTGCGGTCCAATGCCCCGCTCGCGACGCTTCCGAGCAGCAGTCGATCGAGGCCTGTCGCACCGCGGGCGCCGACCACGAGCAGGTCGGCGCGCGAGCGTCCCACCCGGCGGAGCAGTTCGCGGAGCGGTGCGCGGCTGGCCACCACCAGCTCCACCTTCCAACCGCGTCGCGCCAGCGCCGTGCGCGCGCGATCGAGCTCTGTCCGAGCGCGCGCCTGACGGCCGCGATTGATACGGTCGATCTCGGATCGGGCGGTCGCCTGCATCGCCGATGTCAAGTGCACCTGCGACGGCAGCGCCATCTTCTCGACCGCCGTCAGCAGGGTCACGCGGCGGCCACGACCGGGGAGTCGCGCGACGAAATCGACAGCCGCGCGCGCCTGACTCGAGCCATCGACCCCGACGACCACCCGGTCAAGTGTCGTGAGCGCGCGCCTCGTGACGAGCACGGCGCACGGAGCCCGCCGCACGACTCCGCGGGACACGCTGCCGGCCAACAGACGGCGGAGAGGACCCTGGCCGCGCCAGCCGATGACAATGACGTCGGCGCCGACGCGCGCGGCCTCGCGAACGATGGCATCGGCGGGCGCCCCGTTGACGACAACCGCCTGCGCGTCTGGCCAGCGTGCCGCCAGCACGCGTGTCGTCCGCGCCGCGACGACCTCTGACGTCCGGTCGAGCGCCGCCAGAAGGATCGACCGACGATAGTCGGGCCGTACGTACCGGGCCACCACACCGTGCGCGTCGGATGGGGCTGGCCACGGGAACCGAACCGCCGTCGTGACCGCCGCCCGTGCCACGCGAGATCCGTCGGTCGCCACCAATACACGAAATCGCTTACGCGCAGCCATACATCTCCTCGCTTGCCCGCTCACGTGTCACGCCGCCGGAGCGATCACTGCACGTCCGGCGATCTCGCCACCCTTGAGTCGTCGGTACACCTCGTTGATGCGGTCGAGCGGTGCGATCTCGACTGGAATCGGCGTAAGCCGGCCCGTCTCCGCGAGTGCAATGACCGACGTCCACCACGATGACCCCGCAACCCGAAAGCAGATGGAGCAGCTTCAGTCCGTACTGGCCGAGCCCTCCGAACCCAATCAGGAGCGCGAAGTGATCCGGCTGCAGGAAGGTGAGCGCCTTCTGAACGGCGCGGTACGGC
>Ga0194121_10009697_pt1 | contig 11871 bp, 13 predicted proteins | sample TA2MahCa50mmetaG_FD_148609 | JGI IMG/M metagenome (GOLD analysis project Ga0194121, IMG submission 148609) | Freshwater microbial communities from Lake Tanganyika, Tanzania - TA2015020 Mahale Deep Cast 50m | ecosystem: Environmental > Aquatic > Freshwater > Lake | place: Tanzania: Lake...
CGGCACCGGCGGCGGCGCGAAGGCGGCGAGGCTCGCCACGGCGTCGGCTTCGTAACCCCAGGCGGCAATCACCGGCTCGCCCGCGACCACGAACACGAAATCGTCCGAGGGTCGCGCGGTCGCGAGCGCCAGCGAACGGCCGACCAGGCGCGCCTCGTCGCTGCCGGACGAAGCCTCGAGCTGTGCGCCGAGCGTGCGGATGGCGTCGAGATGGCGCTCGATGGTCTGCAGGGCGTGGGCCCGCGCGCCGTCGTCGAGGTCGGCCAGACGCTGCACGTCACCGGAGCGCGCGGCGTACCAATCGATGCCGTCGCCGGACTCGCGCAGCTGCGGTTCGGCCAGCAGGTCGGCCGGCCCGTCGCCCAAGCGGCGTCGGATGACGGCCAGAAGCTGGCCCGCCACGGCATGCAGCGGATCGCCGCGCACGCCCAGCGGCCGCACGCCGAGGCGTGTGGTCAAGATCAGGGTGGGGCGTTCGCCCATGCGCTGCCGGTGGCTCCCTCGGCCATCATAACGCCCTTAGAATCTGGCGGGTTTATGACCGATTCCCTGCGGATTCTGGGTGACGGTCCGGAAGAGCCCTCGGTTCGATCGGCCGAGCGTCTCGCCGGGCGGGTTGCCGGCGTCACCAGCGCAACAGGCGATGACCGACCAGAGCGCCCAGCCCGATCACGGGAATCGCCGCCAGGCTGTACCAGGTGACGACGAACAGCGGCGAATCGTCGGCGCAGTGGAAAGCGTACAGCAACGCGCCGGTCGCCGCGGCGGCCAAGCCGGCGGCACCACCTGCCAGGGCGGGCGAAGCGGGCGCGCCGGCACGCAGGGCGGCGAGCAGCGCCGCCAGAGGGGCGAACGACAAGATCGGAACCACGGTCAGGCAGACCACGGAATTGCTGCCGACCAGCCGTGCTGCCCAGGAGCCGCTGGGCGTCGTGGCAAGCTCGAGGGCGACCGCCGCACCTGTTGCGGCGGCGAGCGGCCACAGCAGGCGTACAGCGCGTGCCGACGCCGTCGGTCGGGCAAGCGCCCGGCACAGGCTGAACGCCAGGACCAAGGCCAGCAGCACCAGGCCGACCTTGAGGTCGAAACGCCAGGTGGCGAGCGCCGCCGCGATGTCGTCGCGCGCGCCGAACGCGATCACGAACAGAACGAGCGAGGCGAGCCCGCCCAACGCCAGCGCCGCGCCAAGGCGCCACTGCGCCAGCTTGCCGCCGCGGTGGGCGGCATGATCGGCGACCAGCGCCTCGATCAACCTCTCGGTCTTCATGGCCGATCCCGACGGTATGCGGCGGCCAGGGATTTCAAGGCGCGGTGCAGGGCGACACGGACGGCACCCTCGCTCATGCCCAACCTGATCGCGACGTCGGCCGCGCGATGCCCTTGCAGGCTGATCTCCTCGACGATGCGCCGTTGGCGCGTCGGCAAGCCGGCCAGCAACTTCTGCGAGTCGACGATGGTTGCGGCGTCCTGGCCTGCCGCCGGCAGTGAACCGGCATAGTCGTCGATGTCGACATGATCACGGAAGCCGTGACGACGCAGATGGTCGACCAGCTTGTGACGGGCGATCGCGCGCACCCAGGGCTCGAGCGGCTGCGCCTCGTTCCATGTCTCACGCTTCAGATGCATGGCGAGCAGTGTCTCCTGAACGACGTCTTCGCCGTCGGCCGTTCCCTGGCCGGCCGCGACCAAGCCGCGCCGTACCACGGTGCGCAGCCAGACCGCGACCGCCAGAAGCAGCCGCCGATAGGCTTCGTCGTCGCCCTGCCGGGCCCGGCGCATCAGCGCGGAGAGATCGGTCGGATCAGCCAACGAGGCCTGTCCCTCACATATTCGTGTACGGCGGGAAAACATTACACGCCGATTGCGAGTTAGCTTGTTCGCCCGGACGCGGCCAAGCGAAAAAACCTGTCTTGCCTGTAACGTTGTGGCGACTGGCCGCGAATGAGGTCATGCGAGCCTGTCGCTCGCCTATAGAGGAGGACTCCATGAACAAGCGTACGCTGATCGTAACTGCCGCGTCGATCTTCGCGGCCGGTGCGTTCGCCACCACCGCCACGGCGCAGACCGTGAAGTGCTCGGGCGCCAACGCCTGCAAGGGCACCAGCGCCTGCAAGACGGCGAACAGCGCCTGCAAGGGCCAGAACGCCTGCAAGGGCAAGGGCTTCTCCGAAGCCGCCAACGCCGCGGACTGCACTTCCAAGGGCGGCAAGGTGATGTAAGTCACCCGTCAGGGAATAGAGCGGGCGCCTGGCAGATCGCGGGCGCCCGCACTTTTTGTCGACCATGATATGATGGCCGCCCGCATCGATACGCGCCCGGCAGCGAGCGATCGGGCGCCGCAGGAATTGCGAGGTGGCGAATGAACGCACTGATCACGATTCTCTACGACTGGCCACGGCTCGTCACCGGCTATCTCGCTTGGCTGCCACCGTTGGCGATTCGCATCGTCGTCGGCTGGGTGTTCTTGTGGACGGGCTGGCAGAAGTTGAACTTCCTGCCGCGTATGACCGAGAATTTCCGCGAATGGGGCATCCCGGCGCCCGAGATCCTGACACCGTTCGCTTCGGGCATGGAGTTCGTCGGCGGCTTGTTGCTGCTGGTCGGCCTGTTCACGCGAATCGTGTCGATCCCGATGATGGTGATCATGCTGGTCGCCATCGCGGCGGCCAAGTGGGGCGACGTCGATTCGCTGCAGACATTGCTGGGCTTCGAAGAGATTTCCTACTTCGTGATGTTCGGCTACCTGGGCGTCGCCGGGCCGGGTCCGGTGTCGCTCGATCATCTCGTCTTGAGGAAGCTGCGGCGGAACCGGCCTGCCTCCGACTACGGCGCCTGAAGCGGCGGTCGATCGGTTCCCCACGTCGGGCGTCGCCCTTGCAGGTCGTGACGACCTTGCCTAGAACATTGTGAGTTCAGCTGGAATCAGCTGAACTCATAATGCCTGCTGCAACACGCGACACCGCTGCGCGCGAATGAGATGACGGCGGTGGGAGGAAGGGTACGATCATGCAGCGGCGGAACTTCGTGGCCGGCGCCGTCGCCGTCACGATGGTTGGTGACGGGCAGTTTGCGGCGGCGCAGACGGCCGAGTGGGAGATGCTGTCGGCGCCCGACGGCAGTTGGCGGCTGGACATGCCGAAGGGCAGCCAACGTACGGTGGTCACCGAGGCGGACGGCCGGGTCCGCGTGCAGTACGGCTACTCGGCGACCGCCGGCATCGGCCTCACCTTCGCCATCGAGCAGATCGCGCAGGGAGCCCTCGACCGCTCGCCGGCGGTGACCGATGCGCTGCTCCTGACCACCGTCAACCTGATGCTGAGGGCTATTCCCGGCGGGAGGGTCGAGCAGCAAGCCCCACTCGTTCTTGGGTCGGCGCGCGGGCGCTCGTTCGCTGTTCGCATCGATCATCTGCAGGGAACGTTCGCCGGCCGCGTCTACGTCGCCAGTCGCGCGCTGTACGAGCAGATGGTGCTGGTCCGCGACGACCAGCGTGACAACCCGATCGTCGCGCGCTTTCTCGATTCACTGCGGCTTGCTTGACAACGTTGGTCGGTCGCCTTCCAGGGAACTCATCATGCCGCGCCTGTTGATCGTCAACTGCACGCCCGACGCCTTCCTGCAGCGCATCGGCGGCCAGGGCGGTCGACCGTACGATGCGCTGTTTATCGAAGCGATCGGCCACCATCTGCCGGCCGGGCGAGCGATCGACTCCTTTGCCATCAATGTCGCCGACGGCGAGCACCTGCCCCAGGGCGTCGGGCTCGGCGATTTCGATGGTGTGTGGATTTCGGGCTCGCCCTTCAACGCCTACCGGACCGACCAGCCGTCGGTGGGTGCCCAGCTCGCTTTGGCGCGCGAGATCTGGCAGGCCGGCGTGCCGGCCTTCGGCTCGTGCTGGGGACTGCAGCTGATGGCCGCCGCCCTGGGTGGAACCGTGCATCTCAACCCTCGCGGCCGCGAGATCGGCGTGGCACGGCGCATCTGTCCGACCGACGCGAGCCGTGCCCACCCGCTGTTGGCCGGCAAGGACACGGGCGCTTTCGATGCACTCTGCTCGCACGAGGACGAAGTGGCGACGCTGCCTGCCGGCTCGACCGTCCTCGCCTCGAATGCCGTCAGTGCCGTGCAGGCGGCGGTGATCGGCGACGGCGACCGGCGTTTCTGGGGCGTCCAGTATCATCCCGAGTTCGACTTCTCGGCCGTCGCTGCGATCATCGCCTTGCGTGCCGAACGGCATTTGCAGGAAGGGCTGGCCCGCACGCGCGAGGAGGTGGCGGCGATCGTCGAGGACTTCCACGGCCTCGCCGCCGATCCGACGCGCCGGGACCTCGCGTGGAAGTACGGTGTCGGCGCCGACATCCTCGATCCCAAGCTGCGCACCGTCGAATTCGGCAACTGGCTCAATCGCGAAGTCCTGCCGTCGGCGGCGCGTCGCTAAAGCATGGTCCGCCCAGCTGACTCCAGCAGGGCGGACGGTGCTCCAAGGCGGTTTCAGATCTCGATGCGGCCGCCCAGCTCGACAGTGCGGCTGGCCGGCAGGCCGAGGAACTCGCGCGGGCTGGCGGCGAAGCGGGCGAGCATCAGGAAAAGCTTGCGTTGCCAGATCGGCAGCAACGGCCGGTCGCCGCCCACGATGTTGTTGTGGCCGATGAAGTAGGACGTGTGCGCCGGATCGACGGGGATGCCGCGGTCGGCCAGGCCGGCGATGTCGCCCGACACGTTGGGCTGCTCCATGAAGCCGTAGCGCAGCACGACACGGTGCAGGCCGTTGCCCAGCTCGACTACTTGCAGGCGCTCCGCTGCGGCGACGACGGGCATGTCGGACACCTCGACCGTGAGCAGCACGACATGCTCGTGCAGCACGCCGTTGTGCGTGAGGTTCTGCATCAGCCCGTGGGCGGCTGCGTCGGAGAAAGTCGTGAGATAGACGGCCGTGCCGCTCGGTCGGTAGAGCCGGCCGGGCTCTACGGTCTGCAGCAGCGTGTCGAGCGGCATCACCCGCTCCTTCTCTCGGGCGCCGACGGCGCGGCGGCCGCGATACCAAGTCCACATGCCGATGAACAGCACGGTCGCGATCGCCAGCGGCACCCAGCCGCCCTCGACGAACTTCAGCATGTTGGCCGAGAACAATGCGCCGTCGACGGCAAGCAGGAGGACGAACAGCGGCACGACGACGATCAGCGGCCATTTCCAGCGCTGCAGGACCAGCGCCAGCACCAGGATGGTGGTGATCAGCATGGTCCCCGTGACGGCGATGCCGTAGGCGGAGGCGATCTCGGGCCCGGTCTGGAACGCCAGCACGATGCCGATCACGCCCAGGAGCTGCAGCCAGTTGACGGCCGGAACGTAGATCTGGCCGAACTCGCTCGCCGAGGTGTGCTCGATGCGCGCACGCGGGCTCAACCCCAGCAGGAGATGGTGGCCTGTGAAGCGATGACGGTCGCAGCCGTGGCGACGACGACCAGGGGATAGAGCGCCCAACTCGGCGCGGCGAGGAAGAACGGATTGGAGATCGCCGTCGGATCGGCAAGCAGCAATGCGCCCTGGCCGTAGTAGTTGGCGAGCAGCGCCGGCAGCACGACGATCAGCCAGGCGGTGCGGATCGGCTCGCGTCCGAAGTGGCCGATATCGGCGTAGAGCGCCTCGGCGCCAGTCAGCGCCAAAGTGACGGCGCCCAACGACACGAATGCCACGGTCTTGTGGCGCAAAGCGAATTCGATCGCATGCAGGGGTGACAGGGCTCGAAGCACTTCCGGGTGTTGGACGATCTGGCGCACGCCCAGGAGCAGCAGGATGACGAACCACACCAGCATGACCGGCCCGAACAGATTGCCGATGCCGCCGGTGCCGAAATGCTGGACGGCGAACAGGCCGACCAGCACGACCAGCGCGATCGGCACCACCAGCGGCTGGAAGGCGGGTGTGGCGACGTTCAGCCCTTCGACCGCGCTCAACACGGAGATGGCGGGCGTCAGCAGGCAGTCGCCGTAGAACAAGGCGGCGCCGGCGATGCCGAGGACGATGTAGACGCGCCGTCGCCGGCCGGAAATCGTCGGGTCGTGCGAGACCAGCGCCATGAGCGCCAGCACGCCGCCTTCGCCATGGTTGTCGGCGCGCATGACCACGGTGACGTACTTCAGCGTGACCACGATCAGCAGCGCCCAGGTGATGAGCGACAGCATGCCGAGCACATTGTCGGGCGTCGGCTTGACGCCGGTGAAGTCGCTGAAGCAGGTCTGGACGGTGTAGAGCGGGCTGGTGCCGATGTCGCCGAACACCACGCCCAAGGCGGCGAGAGTCAAGCCGGCCGAGCGCTTGCCGGACGCAGGCTGCGTCGCCGCCGTCGTCATGCCCCCGACCGATCCCCCATCGCTTTCCGGCGATTCTGCTCGACGGACGGAGAGGGTCAACGTGAAATTTCGGCGTCGTCGTCAGAAGGATTTGGTGATGGTGAATATCGCCCGGGCGGCGCAGTTCTGCGTGCTGCCGCAGTTCGCGGCGTCGAGATTGGTGTCGACATAGGCGAAAGTGAGATCGACGCCATACACCGTGGCGGTGACGCCGATCTGCCAGTCCCAGTAATTGTCGCTGCCGATGCCGTAGTTGGCGAAACGCGCGACGGACTGGTTGCCGACGGTGCCGAACGCCTTGAAGGCCAAATTATCGCCCGTCTTGATGAAATCGAACGGCACGACGACCTGTCCCCATTTGTACCAGGCGTCGCCCGAGTTGGCGAAGAAGTTGGGGCTGTAGCGCACGGCGCCCGAGAGCTGCGCGGCGCCGAGATCGTAGCCGGCGACCAGGCCGAACTCGCTGAAATCGAAGAACAGGTTCGCCGGCGCGCCCGGGTAGTTGTACCGGATGTAGCCGAGATCGAACGTGAGCTTGTCGTCGAGCAGCTTCAGTCTCGCGCCGGTCGTCAGATCGATCTCCGCCACCGCACCACTGCCCGGAAAGTTGACGTTGGAGCCCCAGGCGCCGAGATAGGCGCTGAGCGGCACCGTCTCGCTGATCGTCGGCGTCTCGTAGCCGAACAAGGCCTGGACGGCCGGCTGGCGCTGGGTCTGCGAAATGCCGCGATAGGCGTAGTCGGTCGTGACGGCAAAGCTTGCCGTCCAGCTCCCGCCGAACGGCGCGGCCCACTTGTCCTTGTCGTCGGGCCATGCTGGAGCGGTGCCCACGAGGCACAGCGCGCCGCCCAACAGCCCTGCCAATCGCTTCTTCATAGCTCGATCCCGACTTTTCGGCAGGAAAGACCAATTCCCTGGCGAAATCCATCGAGATGCGATGGCGCCGCGCGTTGCCGATGGTGACGGTGTTCGCCGAACTGCTCTAGGCTCCGCCTTCCACCAGGAGGAGACGATGGCCGAGAGCGAGAACTACAAGAAAGGCACCGAGATTCGCCGCAAGCTGATGGGCGAGAAGTACGCCGAACAGATGAACAAGTCGGTCTATGCCGACCCGATGATGCAGAAGTTCGGCGACTATGCGCGCGAGGCGGTGTTCGGCATGCTGTGGAGCCGGCCCGGCCTCGATCTCAAGACGCGGGCTCTGATCTGCGTCGTCTCCGACACCGCCCAAGCGCGCTGGCCGGAGCTCAAGATTCACCTCCGCATGGCGCGCAATCAGGGTTGGACGGAAGACGAGCTTGCCGAGGCGCTGCTGCACATGGGCGGCTATGTCGGCTTGCCGTCGGTGCGCGAGGCGATGTTGACGGCCAAGGAAGTGTTCGAGGAGATGCGTCACGAGAAATGACGCGTTGCTGCGCAGCGGGCCATTGCGGCGGCGGCCGCCCAACGGACGGTGCAGGCGAGGGAGCTTTCCCCGCCGATCCACGGCTTGCAGGAAACGAAGGTCGCTCCGCTTGGTGCTTCGCGCTACGGTCGGGGCGACGGAGAGTGCGATGGTGTTGATGACGACCAGCGATCTGCCCTTGCGGCGGATCGCCCGCGGCAAGGTGCGCGACATCTACGAGGTCGATGCCGAGCGCCTGCTGTTGGTGGCGACCGATCGGGTGAGTGCCTACGACGTGGTCATGGCCGAACCGATACCCATGAAAGGCGCGGTGCTGACCCAGATCAGCGCCTGGTGGTTCCGCCGCCTCGACGGCGTGGTGAGGCACCACATGATCGCAGCCGACGCCGAGGCGATCGTGGCGGCGGTGCCGGCGCTGGCGCGGCACCGCGCCGAGATCGCCGGCCGCGCCATGCTGTGCCGACGGGCCACGGCGTTTCCCGTAGAATGCGTGATCCGCGGCTACCTCTCGGGTTCGGCGTGGCGCGAGTACGCCAAGGCGGGCACGCTGGCCGGCGAAGCGCTGCCGGCCGGCCTGAAGGAGAGCGGTCGCCTCGATCCGCCGATCTTCAGCCCGGCGACCAAGGCCGAGAGCGGACACGACGAGAACATCACGATCGGCCGCATGATGGAGGTGTTGGGCGCCGAGGTGACCGCCGAGCTGGAGCGTTTGACCCGGCTGGTCTACGGCAAGGGTCGCGACGTCGCCTTGAAGCAAGGCATCATCATCGCCGACACCAAGTTCGAGTTCGGGCGCACGGCGGCGGGCGAAATCCTGCTGATCGACGAGGTAATGACGCCCGACAGCTCTCGCTTCTGGCCGCTCGACGGCTATGCCCCCGGTAGATCACAGCCGAGCTTCGACAAGCAGCCGCTGCGCGACTGGCTGGATGTCGAACGCCACGGCGGCCGCTGGAACGGCGAGGCGCCGGCACCCAGCCTGCCGGACGAGGTGGTCGATACCACGAGCCGGCGCTATCGCGACGCCTATCGGCGGCTGACCGGCTTGGAGCTCACGGCGGCGTAGTCGTCCTGCCGGGGATTGTGGGAGTGCCAGTCTGGCGGGGTGGCGCCGCCACTCGTGTCGCTGGCCGGCGGCCGTATCGACACGAAAGTCCGGAGGACCGGTGTAGGCACTGCTGTACCGGCGTGAACCGTTGGTCCCCTTGAGGGGCGGGTCGCCCAACCCCGCGTCGAGGACGATGAAATCGCGTCCTTCGGCCTGACTTTTGCACCTCGCTTGGTGCTACGATTTGCCGGGAGATCGGCAAGGCGGGAGGGCAATGGCCATGGCAATCTCAAGACGCGGCTTCGCTGTCGTGGCCGCTGCGGCGGCTCTGTCCGGCGGTTCTGCCACGGCACAACAAATGAGCGCCGTCACCCAGCTCGGCTGGCTGCGCAACGGCGAGTACGCACCGATCATGATCGCCGAAGCCAAGGGCTTCTTCAAAGAAGAGGGTATCGATCACAAGATCGTCGACGGCGGGCCAGGCAAGAACCCGATCCCCATCGTCGCTGTCGGTCAGGCGCAGTTCGGTCTCGCCACCAACGGCATGACAGTCGTCACGGCGCGTCTCGCCAAGGATCCCGTCGACATCGTGGCGATCGGCACGCTCTTTCAGCAGGCGCCCACTGCCTATCTCACCATTACGGCGCCGGACGCACCGCCCGCCAAGCCCAAGGACATGGAAGGCAAGACGCTCGGAACGCAGGTCGGCACCGAGTACCTGTTCCAAGCCTTCGCCCGGAAGAACGGTATCGACCCGGCAAAGGTCAAGGTCGTGACGGCGCAGGCGACCGTCGAACCCCTCATGGCCGGCAAAATGGACTACTTCCTCGGCTGGGTCGTCAACCAGACCTACCAGATCGAGCAGGAGGCGGCGAAGGCCGACGCGCCCGACACGGTCAAGGGCAAAGCCTGGCGTGCCATCAGGCTCAGCGAATGGGGCGTACAACTCTACACCGACGTGATTTTCACTTCGGCCGACACGCTCAAGAAGAATCCCGAGCTGGTGCGGCGCTACTTGAAAGCGGTCCAGCGCGGCATGCAGTACGTGATCGACAGCCCCAACGAATCGGTCGAGATCCTCGCCAAGTTCCCCGGCCAAGTCGAGGACGCCAAGAAGCTTGCTTGGCGGTTCAAGCTGCAGAATCCGTTGTTCCAGAGCGACTATTCGAAGAAGAACGGCCCACTCACCATGGACCCCGAGGTGTGGCAGGGCATGATCACCTTCCTCAAGGAGGGCGACCAGATTCCGCGGACCGTGCCGGTGGCCGAAGTCATGACCAACGAGTACTTCGCCAAGAAGTAGCCGCCATGGCGGCGACGATCTCGATCCGCAACGTGTCGCGTCGGTTCGGCGAGACGTGGGCGTTGCGACCCGTCGATCTCGAGGTTGCGGCCGGCGAGTTCATCGCCCTCGTCGGTCCGTCGGGCTGCGGCAAGACCACCTTGCTGCGCATCGTCGCCGACCTTGTCGAACCGTCGAGTGGCGAGGTGCGCATCGGCCCCGACACCGCCCGCCGGGCGCGGCAGGAGCGATTGCTCGGTCTGGTGTCGCAGCGTCCGGCCGTGCTGCCGTGGAAACGCGCCATCGACGACGTGCGCTTCACCCAGAGGATCGCCGGCAAGGTCGGCTTCGATCCGGGCAAGGTCCTGCGCGAGTTCGGATTGGAAGGCCATGAGGCCAAGCGCGCTCGGCAACTGTCCGGCGGCATGTTGCAGCGGGTCAACATCGCCTCGGCGATCGCCCACGATCCGGCCGTTCTGCTGATGGACGAGCCGTTCGCTGCCCTCGACGAGATGAAGCGTGAGGAGATCGGCGAGTGGTTCGACCGCGAGCTGGCGATGCGACCCAAGACCGTTCTGTTCGTGACCCATCACATCGATGAAGCGGTCATGCTGGCCGACCGCCTGCTGGTGTTCTCGCCGGCGCCGGGGCGTGTACTCGAGGTGGTGGACGTACCGGTACCGCGGCCGCGTGACGTCTCGTTCCGACAGGACCCTCGCTTCGTGGCCATCGCCGCGCATGTGCGTGGCCTTTTGATGCATCGCCAGGCTGCATGACACCGCCCGATCTCGCACTGTCGGCCGATATCGGCACCGCTGAAAAGCGATCTGCTTCCGGCCCGGCGCGGTCGCGGCAGGTCGCAGTCGCGATGTTGCGCGTCGCAGCACCGGTCGCCTCGGTGCTGCTGCTCTGGTACTGCTCGATCTGGTTCTCCGGCCTGCCGGCCTTCGTCATCCCGAGGCCCGAGCGCGTGCTCGAAGTGTTGTGGGTCGACCACGCCTTCATCCTCGAGCATCTGTGGGCGACGCTGCAGGTGGCGGCGATCGGCTTCCTGTGGGCCAACGTTGCCGGCATCGGGCTCGCGGTGCTGTTCGACCTCTTGCCGCCGACACGGCATCTGCTGTTGCCGGCCGCGATCACGCTGCGTAACGTGCCCTACATCGCGCTGATCTCGGTGCTGATGCTGGCCTTCGGCGATTCGATCCTGAGCAAGACCTCTATCGTGGCGCTGTCGGGCTTTTTCCCGGTGCTGGTGAACACCATGGCCGGCCTACGCGCCGCCGACGAAGTCCAGCTCGACCGCATGCGCATCCTCAACGCAAGCTGGTGGCAGACTTTCAGCCAGGTCCGGCTACCCTACGCGCTTCCATCGATCGTGGCGGCGCAGGAGATCACCGGCTCGGGCGCCATCATCGTAGCCATTGCGGCGGAGTGGATGATCTCGTCGACCGGCCTGGGCTACGTCATCAATAATGCAATGCAGAACTACCGGGGAGACAAGGTCTATGCCGTCGCGCTGCTCGCGACAGCCCTGTCTTTTCTGATATTCTCGTTCGTCCACTGGCTGGGCAAGCGGCTCGACTGGCGGACGGGCTATCAACAGCGCGGTTAGCCGCGCGCATCGACGATCGAGGAGGCGGACATGGCGGCAGGTCTCTCGGTTCCCGCATCGGAAAGGGCTCAAGCGATGCCGGCAGGAATCCCGGTGATCGACATCGGCGACCTCTACACCGGTGATCCGGCGGCCAAGAAAGCGGTCGCCGCCAAGATCGGCGCGGCCTGTGAC
>Ga0194121_10009704_pt1 | contig 11864 bp, 12 predicted proteins | sample TA2MahCa50mmetaG_FD_148609 | JGI IMG/M metagenome (GOLD analysis project Ga0194121, IMG submission 148609) | Freshwater microbial communities from Lake Tanganyika, Tanzania - TA2015020 Mahale Deep Cast 50m | ecosystem: Environmental > Aquatic > Freshwater > Lake | place: Tanzania: Lake...
CGACATCCACGACGGCGCCCCGACCTCACGGTTGGTCGGGCCGAAGATCGAGCGCACCGCCTGCTGCAGGACCAGCGACAGGCCCCAGGTGGCGAGCAAGGTTTCGAGCGGCCGGCCGTAGAGGAAGCGGATGACGCCGCGCTCGATCGCGATGCCGACCGCACCGGCGACCAGGAAGGCCAGCGGCAGGGCGATCAGCAGCGAGGCGTCGAACAGGTGCGGGGCGGAGGTGCGGATCACGTCCTGCACCACGAAGGTCGTGTAGGCGCCCAGCATCACCATCTCGCCGTGCGCCATGTTGATGACGCCCATGGTGCCGAAGGTGATGGCAAGCCCGATTGCCGCCAGCAGCAGAACCGAGCCCAGCGAGATGCCGTACCAGACGTTCTGAGCCGCCTCCCAGACGGCAAGTGTCTGGCGCACCGAAGCCGACGCGTCCGCCGCGGCCACCTTGATCTCGGGATCGGTCGCGACGTTGGCTGCCGCCTGCAGGGCGCTCAACGCATCGCGGTCGCTGCGGTCGCGCAGCACCTGCAACGCCGCGAGCTTGTCGGCCTTGGATGCATCCGATGCCAGCACCACCGCGGCACGGGCTTGGCTGAAGGCGGCCTTGACGCGAACGTCCTTCTCGGCGGCGAGCGCGGCATCGAGGGCAGCGAGCGCCGCCGGATCGGGCCGCTTCAGCAGCGACTCGGCGGCGCCGCGGCGCACGCGCGGATCGGGATTCATCAAGGTGAGTGAACCGACCGCCGCGTCGATGACGCCGCGCAGCCGATTGTTGACCCGCACGCGGTCGAGTTCGGCCTCGATCGCGCTGCCTGCAGCCTTGCCGGTCACGGCGTCGGTCAGGACAAGCTGATTGCCCTCGGACTTGGCGATGACCACGACCTTGTCGGCCTTGCGCACATAGAGCCGGCCCGCGCCCAACGCCTCAAGGATCGGCGCCGCGCGCGCATCGCCCGAGGCCGCCAGCGCACCGATCGCCGCTTCACGTTCGCCGAAACCGCCGACGGTTAGGTTGGCGACCAGGGCCGTCAGATCGGCCGCCATCGTCGCCGTGCCGATCGACAGGGCGGTCAGCGCCGAGAGCAGCACCGCTAGCCTGCGCAGAAGGTTCATGGTCGAGGACTGGCCTGGAGATGGGAACGGGGCGACCAGTCAGTCGCCCCGTCCTGCCGGTTGTCGAATGGCCTGGACGGACAGGCGTTCTACTTGCCCTTGCCGCCGCACTTGCCTGTGGCGGCGTTGAAGTTGCCGCAGTTCATCGGCTTGCGCCAATCGGCGATCAGATCCTTGGAGTCGGGCAAATAGGGCGACCACTCCTCGGCGACCACCGTGCCGGCCGTCTGCCACACCACGTCGAACTGGCCGTTGGCCTGGATCTCGCCGATCAGCACCGGCTTAGTGATGTGGTGGTTCGGCATCATCGCCGAATAGCCGCCCGTCAGGTTCGGCACGGTGATGCCGATCATGGCGTCGATCACCGCATCGGAGTCGGTCGTGCCGGCCTTCTTCACCGCCTCGACCCACATGTTGAAGCCGATCACGTGGGCTTCCATCGGATCGTTGGTGACGCGCTTGGGGTTCTTGGTGAAGGTCTGCCAGGTCTTGATGAAGGCGTCGTTGGCCGGACTCTTGACCGACTGGAAGTAGTTCCAGGCGGCGAGATGGCCGACCAGCGGCTTGGTGTCGATGCCGGCCAGTTCCTCTTCACCGACCGAGAAGGCGACGACCGGGATGTCCTTGGCCTTGATGCCGGCGTTGCCGAGTTCCTTGTAGAACGGCACGTTGGCGTCGCCGTTGATGGTCGACACGACGGCGGTCTTCTTGCCGGCCGAGCCGAACTTCTTGATCTCCGCCACGATCGACTGCCAGTCGGAGTGACCGAACGGCGTGTAGTTGATCATGATGTCTTCCTGCTTGACGCCCTTCTGCTTGAGGTATGCCTCGAGGATCTTGTTGGTCGTGCGGGGATAGACGTAGTCGGTGCCGGCCAGAATCCAGCGCTGCACCTTCTCGTTCTGCATCAGGTAGTCGACCGCCGGGATCGCCTGCTGATTGGGCGCGGCGCCGGTGTAGAACACGTTGCGCGAGCTTTCCTCGCCCTCGTATTGCACGGGATAGAACAGGATGCCGTTCAGCTCCTCGAAAACCGGCAGCACCGACTTGCGGCTGACCGAGGTCCAGCAGCCGAACACCGCCGCGACCTTGTCCTTCTGCAGGAGTTCGCGCGCTTTCTCGGCGAACAACGGCCAGTTCGAGGCCGGGTCGACGACCACGGCTTCGAGCTTCTTGCCGAGCAGACCGCCCTTCTTGTTCTGCTCCTCGATGAGCATCAGCATGACGTCCTTCAGGGTCGTCTCGCTGATTGCCATCGTGCCCGACAGCGAGTGCAGAATACCGACCTTGATCTTATCTCCCGCCTGGGCGAATGCGTTGCCCGCGATACCGGCCATAAGGCCGGCGGCGACGAGGCCCGTCCTCACCATTGTTCCCAACTTCATCCCGCTCTCCTCATTGTCGACGGAACTCCCCGTCAGAGGCGGATGGTGCGAAGATCGTGCCAATCTCCTGTGGAAAATCGTAAATTGTCCTACTGAGCGGCTAGGACAAGCGCTCCACCGGCCATGACCAGTCCGCCGAGGCCCCGGATCGCCGCCTCGCCGACCAGCCTTTGCGCCAACCAGCCCAGTCCGAAGCCCGCGCCGATCAGAGCGGCGGTCGCGCTCAGGAAGGCCAGAATGTAGCCGCCGGGGCTCATGGCCGGGGCTTCGATGGCATGGGCATAGCCATGGAAAACCGCGAACAAGCCGACGACGACCATGGCGGCCGGCAGCGGCAGGCGCACTGCAGCCAGCACAAGGCCGCCAAGCAGAAACACGGAGGCTAGGATGCCCGCCTCAACAAGAGGCAGTTTTATGCCTGCGAAGCCGGCAGCTGCTCCAATTGCCATCATCGCGAGAAAGGAAGCCGGGACCATGAAGGCGGCCGACCGGCGCTGTGTCGACAGCAGCCATGCCCACATGCCGACGCCGACCATCGCCAGCAGGTGATCGACCCCGGTGAAGGGGTGCAGGAAGCCCGCGCCGCCGTCGTGGCCGGGATGCGCCCAGGCCGGCGCGGCCAGAACGAGGCTCAGGGTGGCGAGGCTTCCGATGCGGGCTTTCATTCGTGCTCCTCCAAAAACCGTCTCAACGCGCCGGCAGGCCGCCCTGCCGTACTATGAACGAAGCGATATCCGCTACTCCCTTATTCTCCTTCAAGTTGGAAAACAGGAAGGGCCGCTGGCCGCGCATCTTGCGGGCATCGCGATCCATGACATCAAGATTTGCGCCAACCAGCGGCGCCAGGTCGATCTTGTTGATCACCAGCAGGTCCGAGCGCGTGATGCCGGGTCCGCCCTTGCGCGGGATCTTCTCGCCGGCCGCGACGTCGATCACATAGATCGTTATGTCGGCCAGCTCGGGCGAGAACGTGGCGGCGAGATTGTCGCCGCCGGACTCGACGAACACGATTTCGAGCTTGGGCCACTTGCGCACGATGTCCGAAACGGCAGCGAGATTGATCGAGGCATCCTCGCGGATTGCGGTATGCGGACAACCGCCGGTCTCTACGCCGACGATGCGCTCCGGCGCGAGCGCACCGGCGCGGGTCAGGAACTCGGCGTCTTCCTTGGTGTAGATGTCGTTGGTGACGACGGCGATGTCGTAGGCTTCGCGCATCCGCTTGCACAGGCGCTCGACCAGCGCGGTCTTGCCCGACCCCACCGGGCCACCGACGCCCACCCGCAACGGCCCCCGCGAAACCATCAGTGCATCTCCTGCGTCAGCAGCGTGATGAAGCCCACGCCCAAGGCAAGGCAGAGCGGTGAATATATATAGAAATCGAGAGTGCGGAACGGCTGGGCCGTGAACCGCCCGCGCCAGCGCGGACTGTAGCCCGCCGTCCCACGCAGGAAGAAGACCGCGCCGATCACGATCGAGCCGATCAGGACGAAATTGCTGTCCGGCCAGCGCAACATCACCCACGGCCAGGCAGCGACAGCAGCGAGGGCCGCCGCAACGCCAGCGCACTGCCAGGGCGGCGGCATGCGGATCCGGCCGTCGCCGATCACGGCCCGGGCAAGCAGCGACGCGCTGGCGGCCGGCCAGATTCGCCCGGTGGCCCACCAGGCATGGGCCAACGCCAGGAAGGCGATGACGAGCGAAAGGACGAGCGGCAGGGTCATGAGCGGAACAACCGAGTGTACTGCGTTTCGTGGCGCAGCGAGCACCAATCGAGCAAGGGCGTGGCGGTTCCAACCTCGTCGAGGTCATGGACCGCCAGCGCCGCGTCGACGCTGCGACGCACGGCCGCTTCGAGCGCGGCCAGCGCCCGTTGCCCGTCGCTCTGCCCCAGCGGCACGGTGCGCACCGCGGCCGAGATCAGGTTGGCCGCGAAGGCATGCAGGTAACCCGCAAGCGCCAACTCCAGCGCGATGCCATGGCACGCTGCCGCCAGGGCGACGGCGACCGGCAGGGCCAACTCGTCCTGCACGGCGTCAAGGTCGGGATGCGGCCAGGCGGTGCGGGTGATCGACAGGAACGAGCCGCCCTGCTGGCGCGATTCCAGAGCCATTTCCGAGGTGCCGCGCCAGGCGGCGGCGCGCTCGGCAAGGGCCTCGAAGGCTGGCCAATCCTTCGTTGTCGCCGCCCGCCAGGCCGCCGCAAAGAGAGCGCCGTCGACCCGTCCGGTGCCGTCACGCAACACCGTCTCCAACCAGGCGACCAGCGAGACGCGATCCGTGACGAAGCCCTCTTCGACGGCCGTCTCGACGCCGTGGCTGTAGCTGAAAGCGCCGATCGGATAGGCCGGCGACAACCAGGCAAACAGGCGATAGAGACGATCGGGCGCGACGTCAGGCATGACGCTCGGCATGCAACGCGCCATGGCGATGGTCGGGATCGTGATTGTGCTGTCCGTACGCGCCGCCTTCGGGATCGAACGGCGATTTCACCTTCGTCACCTTTGCGCCCAATCCCTTCAGCATGTCGATGATGACGTGATCTTCGCGGATCAGAATGCGGTCACCCTCGATCTGCGCCGGCAGATGGCGATTGCCGAGATGCCAGGCAAGCCGCGCGAAGGATGCGGCGTCGCGGCCTCTCACCTCGACCAGATCCTCCACAGCCGCCTTCACCTCGACGTAGCCACCCTCTTCCAGGCGGAGCCCGTCGCCGCTGTGCAGCACGATCGGATCGACCAAATCGAGCAGGAAGTCGAGACCGCCATCGCCCAGCATGCGCAGACGCCGCCGGTAGCGGTCGTCGAACAGCAGGGTGACAGTGTCCATCCGCTCCGCGCCGGGCCAGCTTCCCGCGCGCACGACTTCGATCGCGCGCTTCATCAGAACAGGAAGTAGCGCTGAGCCATGGGAAGGACCTGGGCTGGCTCACAGGTCAGGAGCTGGCCGTCGGCCCGCACCTCGTAGGTTTCGGGATCGACCTCGATCGCCGGGCAGAGCGCGTTGTGCACCATGTCCTTCTTGCCGATCCGGCGCGTCCCTTTCACGGCCAGCATCGGCCGGCTGATGCCCCACTTCTTCGCGATGCCCTTGGCGAGGCTGGCCTGGCTAACGAACAGCGCCGGGCTGACGACCAGGCTCCTGCCGAAGGCGCCAAACATCGGCCGGTAGTGCATCGGTTGCGGTGTCGGGATCGAGGCATTGGGATCGCCCATCGGCGCCACCGCGATCGAGCCGCCGATCAGCACCATCTCGGGCTTCACGCCGAAAAAGGCGGGCGACCAGAACACCAGGTCGGCGCGCTTGCCGACCTCGATCGAGCCGACATGGCGCGAGATGCCATGGGTGATCGCCGGGTTGATCGTGTACTTGGCGACGTAGCGCTTGGCACGGACGTTGTCGTTGTCGCCGGTCTCCTCCCTGAGGCGCCCGCGCTGCTTCTTCATCTTGTCGGCGGTCTGCCAGGTGCGGATCACGACCTCGCCGACGCGGCCCATCGCCTGGCTGTCGGACGACATCATCGAGAAGGCGCCCATGTCGTGCAGGATGTCTTCCGCCGCGATCGTCTCCTTGCGGATGCGACTCTCGGCGAAAGCCACATCCTCGGGGATGCGTTTGTCGAGGTGATGGCAGACCATCAGCATGTCGAGATGCTCGTCCACGGTGTTCACCGTGTAGGGCATCGTGGGATTGGTCGACGACGGTAGCACGTTCTTCTCGCCGGCCAGGCGGATGATGTCCGGCGCGTGGCCGCCGCCTGCGCCCTCGGTGTGGAAGGTGGCGATGGCGCGGCCCTTGAACGCCGCTCGGGTCGTCTCGACGAAGCCGCTCTCGTTCAGTGTGTCCGTGTGGATCGCGACAGCCACGTCCATGCGGTCCGCGACCGTCAGGCAATTGTCGATGGCGGCGGGCGTGGTGCCCCAATCCTCGTGCAGCTTGAGGCCGCAGGCGCCGCCCTCGATCTGCTCCTTGATGCCGGCAGGCCTGCTGGTATTGCCCTTGCCGAAGAAGCCGAGATTCATCGGTAGGCCTTCGGCCGCCTGCAGCATGCGGCCCATGTGCCAGGGGCCGGGCGTGACGGTGGTGGCGAGCGTGCCGTGCGCGGGGCCGGTGCCGCCACCCATCATGGTGGTGATGCCGCTGCACAACGCATCCTCGATCTGCTGAGGCGCGATAAAGTGGATATGGCAGTCGATGCCGCCAGCAGTGAGGATCCTACCCTCGCCGGCGATCGCCTCGGTGCCCGGTCCGATGACGATGTTCACGCCGGGCTGAACGTCGGGATTGCCGGCCTTGCCGATGCCGACGATCTTGCCGTCCTTCAGGCCGATATCGGCCTTCACGATGCCCCAGTGGTCGAGGATCAGCGCATTGGTGATCACGGTATCGACCGCGCCCTGCGCCCTCGTGCGCTGGCTCTGGCCCATGCCGTCGCGGATCACCTTGCCGCCGCCGAACTTCACTTCCTCGCCGTAGATCGTTTGGTCCTTCTCGACCTCGATGAAGAGGTCGGTGTCGGCCAGCCGCACCTTGTCGCCCACCGTCGGGCCGAACATGCCGGCGTAGGCGGCTCGCGAGATCCTCGTCGGCCCCTCGTTGGACGGCCCAACCCTGGCGATCGGACCGAGCTTGCCGGACACCCGGGCCTGGAATCCGTGGCTTTCGCGGCTGCCGAGATAGGCCGTCAGCCGTACGGTACGCGACTGACCGGGCTCGAAGCGCACGGCGGTGCCAGCGGCGATATCGAGCCGCATGCCCTTGGCGCGCTTGCGGTCGAACGCGAGCGCCTCGTTGGTCTCGAAGAAATGATAGTGGCTGCCGACCTGGATCGGCCGGTCGCCGGTGTTGGCGACCTCGATCGAGATCGGGTTGCGCTTCTTGTCGACGTTGAGCTCGAGCTCGCCTTTCGCGGGGAAGATCTCGCCGGGCTTCATCGGGGTGCTCCTTCAGCGGATCGGATGGTGGACGGTGACGAGCTTGGTGCCGTCGGGAAAAGTCGCCTCGACCTGGATCTCGTGGATCATGTCGGCGACGCCCTGCATCACCTGGTTGCGCGTCAGCACCTTGCCGCCGTCGCGCATGAGTTCGGCGACCGTGCGGCCATCGCGTGCGCCCTCGACCACGAAATCGGTGATCAGGGCCACCGCCTCCGGATGGTTGAGCTTGATGCCGCGCTCCATCCGGCGCCGCGCCACGTTGGCCGCCATCGCGACCAGCAGCTTGTCCTTTTCTCGCGGCGTCAGATTCATCGGCAGCGCTCTCCCTCACTCGCCTGCTAGCTATACCACAAGATTCCAAGATCGCGGGCCAGCGACAAATCCCCAACGACAGGCCGGCTGACGGTTTGACACTTCCGCGCCCCGCAAGACATGGTCCGACCCGACAGGTTGGGAGGACATGCACGCAATGACCATGCCGATGCGGCGCCTGCCGCGCAGTCCCGTCGTCGAGTTCGGCGATAATATCCTGCGCGGCATCGGCCAGGTGATGCTCCAGAACAACCCGATCTCCGGCCTGCTGTTCCTCGCCGGCCTGTTCGTCAGCAGCTGGCAGGCTGGTGTCTACGCCTTGTTCGGCACAGCGGTCGCGACGGCCACCGCCAGGCTGCTGGGCGCGCCGGCCGCCAGCGTAAGCAGCGGCCTGTATGGGTTCAACGGCGCGCTGACGGGCATTGGCCTTGCGACCTTCCTGCACCATGACCTCACGCTGCTGGCCTATGTTGCGATCGCGACGATGTCGGTGACCGTCGTTACGGCGGCCATCCAGGATTCGATCGGCGCCAAGGGCTATCCGCTGACCGGGCCGTTCATCGTCACGACGTGGATCTTCATCGGCGGGGTCTATGCCTTTGCCGGGGTCCTGAATGCGGCGCTCGACTCGCCTCACCTGCCGAAAAGCCCGCCTTCCGTTCACGTGCCGTTGGGGCTCGGCGATATCGTCACCACCGTTCTGAAAGGTGTCGCCCAGGTCATGCTGCAGGAGAATGTCTGGACGGGTGCGCTCTTCCTGACCGGCATCGCCGTCGGCTCCCGCATCACCGCTGCCGCGGCCTTAATCGGCAGCATTGTCGCCCTGGCGCTCGCCTGGGCGCTCGGCGCGCGGCCGGATCTGATCCGCGCCGGCATCTATGGTTTTAACGCGGTGCTGACTGCCATGGCGCTGGGCGGCGTGTTCTTCTTGCTCCATCCGAGGATCATCGTCGTCACAGCTATCGCGGTCTGCTTCTCGACCATCCTCTACGGCAGCCTGGCCGCCATCCTCCGCCCGATGGGACTGCCCGCACTAACGGCGCCGTTCGTGATCACCGTCTGGCTGTGCTTGTTGGCGCGCGCCTCGCTGCCGCGCTTGGGGGAACTGTCGCCCACTGCCCCCGGAACGCCGGAAGAGAATCTCCGGACTACACGCCCCTCTGCATCGAACCAGACCTGACGGGCGGAACGACCATTGCCTCAGATGTGCCAGACCCTTGGCAGGTGGCGGCCGCGGAAGTCTCCGAGCAGGCGCGTCGACGCCTGGCGTACGGCCGTCGCCTCGCCGAGCAGGCGCGCGATCATCACACCGTTCACCAGTGTGGCGCCCGCGCGCACCTTGTCCGCCGCGTCGAGCAGGGCGCGCGCCTTCTCGAGGCGCGGCTGCGGCTCGTCCCAGACGCCGATCACGGTCGCGAGCGCATTGGCGTCGCCGAAGCCCGCGCCCGCCGGGGTCTCGCCCTCGACCCGCAAGGCGTCGGTCCAGGCCAGCCGGCCGGCCCGCCGCACCGACCAGATATCGAGCAACAGGCCCGACCGGAAGCGCTCGCCCGACGCCGCCCGCCCCAGCACCACCATCTCGCAGGCGAGCAGCGCACCGCCCGGCGCGACTTCGGCGACGGTCCGCCGCTTCAGGCGTGCACCCTCGAAGACGATGGTCTCCTGCGGCAGCCAGTCGAGGGTTGCCGCCGCGCCCACCGTCACCGCGACGTCGATGGTGCAATGATCGCCGGCGTGGGCGGCACGATAGACCTTCTCCGCCGCCTGGGTTGTCACCACGGCCTCCGCCCCGGGACCGACCTTGATCTCCACCGCGAGCCGGTCGCCATCGGTGACGCCGCCGGAGGTCGTCACCAGAACGGCCTGCGGCGGCTCGCCGGGCTCGGGGTCGGGAAACAGCACCCGGCAGGGATCACGCTGATAGAGATCGGCCAGCCGCGTGGCCCCGTCGCGCACAGCGAACACGACCCGGCTCTCGCCGGAGGCGCGTTGCAGGCGGGGTCGGGCGGTAGCCTTCATGAGCCGGTCCTTGATAAATTACGGATCGAAATGAGCAAGGCCTTCACCAGGGAAAGCGACGGCGACGAAGACGACGATCTGCCGGAAGGCTCCGGCGGACTGCCGCTGTCGGCCAAGAACTACATGACGCCCGCCGGCTTCGCCCGGATGCGGCAGGAACTCGACACGCTGATGCGCAAGGAACGGCCCGACGTGGTGAAGGTCGTGTCATGGGCTGCCTCCAACGGCGACCGTTCGGAGAACGGCGACTACATCTACGGCAAGAAGCGGCTGCGCGAGATCGATCGGCGCATCCGCTTCCTCAGCAAGCGGCTGGAGCGCTCGGAGGTGGTCGACCCGGCCAAGCGGCCCAAGACCGACCAGGTGTTTTTCGGCGCCACGGTGACCTGGGCCAACGACAAGGGCGAGGAGCGCACGGTCAAGATCGTCGGCGTCGACGAGGTCGATCTCAGCAAAGGCCATGTCAGCTGGATCTCGCCGATCGCCCGCGCCCTCCTGCGCGCCCACGAGGGCGACGTTGTGAGGATGCGCACGCCGGCCGGCGAGGAGGATATCGAGATCGTCAAAGTCACGTACGTGTGACCGGCGGCTGTTCGGCGATCTGTCCCGGCTTCCGAACGTTAGACGAGAAAGCCTTGGACGCCGGCAGGCCCGGGCAAATGTCTTGCCGACAAGCGCGTGACGGCGGAAAAGCAAAACACCGCCCACTGGAAAACGTTGCCTGCCCACTCTGACCGACGCGCCGCAAGTCCCCTCGGCGAGCGAAGAAGGTCACCCCAGCAGACCGACAACGTCTTGGGCGCGTGCGGCACCGTGCGTCGAGTGCCTGTCCCTGCTCAGAACTCCAAAAGCCCGGCAAGCGTAGCGTTTCTGGCACCGTAGCCATACCGTCATCGGCATGCTCACGCTTCTGTCCGCCCTCGGTTCCCTGCTCTCGTTCCGGGTGCGCAGTCGTGCCTCGCTGGAGCTCGAACTCGTCGCTCTGCGGCATCAGGTGACCGTCCTGCGCCGGCCACGAACCGGCCGGCCTCGGCTCTTCGCCGCCGACCGGCTGCTCTGGGTGTGGCTTTACAGACTCTGGCCGAAGGTCCTCGACGCCATGGTGCTGGTCAAGCCGGCAACCGTGATCGACTGGCATCGCAAAGGCTTCCGCCTCTACTGGCGGCGGCGATCACGCCACCTGGGACGGCCCGGCATCAATCGCGAGGTCCGTGACCTGATCCGCAAGATGAGCACGGCAAACCCGTTGTGGGGCGCTCCCCGTATCCACGGCGAGTTGCTCAAGCTCGGCATCGAGGTCAGCCAGGCCACGGTCGGCAGATACCTGCCGTGGCGGCCCAAGCTCCCCTCCCCGACCTGGCGCTCGTTCCTGCGAAACCACATGCATGACACCGCAGCCGTCGACATGTTCGTCGTCGTGACGGCCAGGTTCCGGCAGCTCTACGCCTTGATCGTCCTTGGTCACGAGCGACGAAAGATCCTCCATTTCGATGTCACCCCAAACCCGACGCAAGGCTGGCTGGCGCGCCAGATCACCGAGGCCTTTCCCTGGGACACCGCCCCTCGCCTTCTGCTGCGAGACCGCGACGCGTCGTATGGGCAGACCTTCCGTGATCGCGTCGAGGCGATGGCCATCGAGCAGGTCGTCACCGCGCCGCGATCGCCGTGGCAGAACGCCTATGTCGAACGCATCATTGGCTCGATCCGTCGCGAATGTCTCGATCACGTCATCATCTTCGATGAGCGTCACTTGCGCCGTGTGCTGTCCGAGTACTTTCGCTATCACCACCAAAGCCGCACGCATCTCTCGCTCGGCAAGGATTGCCCCGAGCCCCGCTCCGTGCAGCCGCCCTCTGCCGGCAACGTTGTCGCCTTCCCACAGATCGGCGGCCTGCACCATCGCTACGAACGCCGCGCAGCTTGAACCAGTGCCGGCGTCTGAACCTTGCTGCCGCCGCGGCGTCGTCGGCCGTCCGCCATCGCGTCGCTTGGGGCCAGGCGCGCTCAGAGCCTCATGCAGGAAACTCGCGCCCGCAAGACAGTGGCGCTCTGGTCAATGCCGAATATCGATGGTCGCGCTCCTCAACGGAAAA
>Ga0194121_10009708_pt1 | contig 11860 bp, 10 predicted proteins | sample TA2MahCa50mmetaG_FD_148609 | JGI IMG/M metagenome (GOLD analysis project Ga0194121, IMG submission 148609) | Freshwater microbial communities from Lake Tanganyika, Tanzania - TA2015020 Mahale Deep Cast 50m | ecosystem: Environmental > Aquatic > Freshwater > Lake | place: Tanzania: Lake...
AGACCGGGCCGGCCGGCGCGGCGGCCGCGCCGGTCGTCGCGATCGGGCGCACCCCGCGGCCGCTCGACATCGCGCTCTGGCTCATCCTCCCGGCCATCGCCTCCGCGATGCTGCTCGCGACCACGAACCGCCTCACCCAGGACATCGCGGTCGTGCCGTTCCTCTGGCTGCTGCCGCTGAGTGTCTACCTCGTCTCGTTCATCCTCACGTTCGACAGCGACCGCTGGTACGAGCGCAACGGCTACACCGTCGCGCTCGCCGCCCTGCTGCTTGCGACGGCGCTCGTGATCGGTCGCCCGCTGGACCTCAAGCTCTTGCCGCAGATCCTGCTCTTCACGAGCGTCCTGCTGTTCGTCGCGATGTCGTGCCACGGCGAGCTGGTCGCGCTGCGGCCCGGCGCGCACCACCTCACGCTCTTCTACCTGATGGTCGCCGCGGGCGGGGCGCTCGGCGGGCTGCTCGTCGCGGTCGTCGCGCCGCTCCTCCTCGACGGCCTCTGGGAGTACCACGCCGGCATCGTGCTCACCGCGCTCGTGCTCGCGGTCGCCATCGGGCGCGATCACATCCCGCCGGCGTTGCACCCCACCGCCTCCGGCGCGCGCCGCGCGTTCGCCGGCGCTGGCGTCCTGCTCGCGGTGCTCTTCCTCGTCGTCGTCGTGCGCATGCTCGCCTCCGACGTGCAGCGCTCACGGGAGGACGCGGTCGTGCTCACGCGCAACTTCTACGGCGCGCTGCGCATCCTCGAGGCCGGGAGCGACGAGCAGAGCCGGCGTCTCGAGATGGTGCACGGGCGGATCACGCATGGGGTGCAGTTCACGAGCGACGAGCGGCGCACCTGGCCGACGTCGTACTACGCGCCGGCGAGCGGGGCGGGGCTCGCGCTCACGGAGCACCCGCGCCGCGGCAACGGCGAGCCGCTGCGCGTCGGCGTCGTCGGGCTCGGCACGGGAACGCTCGCGACCTACGCGAAGGGCGGCGACACCGTCCGCTTCTACGAGATCAACCCCACGGTCGAGGAGCTCGCGCGGGCGCGCTTCACCTACCTCGCGGACGCTACGGCGCGTGGGGCCACGGTCGACGTGCTGCTCGGCGACGCGCGCGTCGTGCTCGAACGCCAGCAGGAGCGCAACGACCTGCAGCGCTTCGACGTGCTCGTGCTCGACGCCTTCAACTCCGACGCCATCCCCGTGCACCTGCTGACCGCGGAAGCCTTCCGCGCCTACCGCGCGCACCTCGCGCCCGGCGGCGTGCTCGCCGTGCACGTGAGCAACCTCTACCTCGACCTCACGCCGGTGGTGCGGGCGCTCGCCGCCGAGCAGGGCTGGTCCGCGCACTTCGTGGTGGCGGAGCAGGATCTCGATCGCGGGATCTCGTACTCGGAGTGGGTGCTCGCGACGTCGAACGACGCCTTCGTCGCGCGGCCTGCCGTGGGGCAGGCGATCCGCCCGTGGTCGGCCGACGCGCGGTCGCCGCTGCGGTGGACGGACGACTTCACCAACGTGCTGCGCGTGCTGAAGTAGCGCGCGGCCGCGCGCGGCGGGCGGCGCGGCGGCTCAATCCGCGAACCGTATGCGGTCCGGGAAGACGCCCTCGAGGAAGGCGTCGACGCGCTGGCCGAGCTGGTCGAGCCCGCCGAGCTGCGCGAGCGCGCGCTCGCCGTCGCCGGGGTCCGCGAGCTGTGCGCCGCCGTGCGCTCCCGACGCGAGGGGCACCGGCAGCCCGTCGACCAGTCCGGCGCTCTCCGCGGCGTGCCGCGCGACGAAGACGAGCTCCGCGAGCGAGCCCGCCTCGCTCGCGCCGGGATCGGCGTCGCCCGCCGCGATCGCCGCGACGAGCGTCTCCGGGTAGTTCCAGTGCGTGGCGAGCGCCACGCCGAGCTCCGCCTCGGTGAAGCCGAAGAGCTCGCGCTGCGCGTCGCGCAGCGAGATCCCGCGGCTCTGCGCGAACTCGGCCGTGCGGGCGAGCGCCCGCGGCGCCATCTGGTCGATCGCGAGCCGCCCGAGGTTGTGCATCACCCCGGCCGTGAACGCCATGTGGCGGTCGGGCGACTGCCCGGCCATCGACTCCGCAAGCAGCCCGACGGCGACCGAGAACCGCCAGAACTCCGGGTAGTCGATGTAGTTCGTCTCGGGTGGGGTCGCCTGCATGAGCGAGGCGGCGAGCGCCGCGGAGCGCACGGTGCGGAAGCCGAGCAGCACGACGGCGTCACGGATCGTGACGATCTGGCGGTTGTGGCGGTGGGACGGCGAGTTCGCGATGCGGAGGATCTTGGCGGTGAGCGCCTGGTCGGCGCTGACGACGATCGCGAGGTCCTGGAGCGAGAAGTCGTCGCCCTCGGCGATCGCGAGCAGGCGGCGGGCGACGTCGGGGAGCGGGCGCAGGCCGCCGGCCTCGGCGACGAGCTCGTCGAGCAGCGGGGCGGCCGGCACCGTGGCCGGGCGCGGCGGCTCGCCCGTCGATCGGGCGGGCGCGCGGCCGAGTGCGCCGCGGGGGACGGGGTACGGACCCTGGTCATCGCGCACTCCTCCGCGTGTGGCCGCGGTGCGCCTGCAGCCTGACTCGCGCGCGAGCAGCGCGCCCCGATACCACTCGACTCGCTTGAAGAGCCCGTCGCGTCCGCCGAAGTCGGCGAGCAGCGCCTCGTGCTCGGCGACCCCCTCGAGCGCGGGGCCGTCCGGGCGCGATGCCGTCGCCCGCGCCGAGCCGCCACGCCGCCTCGCGCGCGTGCCGCATGCGCTCCGCGAGCGCGCTCGACGACTCTGCGCGGTGGTGCTGCTCGATCGCCTCCACGACCTCGCGCGGGAAGTCCCACGCGCGCGCGACCTCGGTGCCCCACTCGACGTGGGCAACGCCGAACACCTCGCGCTCGGCGGCCGAGACGTTCGCACCGCCGGCGGCGCGGTCGACCACCGCGCGATAGCCGTGCGGCTCGGAGGCGGCCATCGCGAGGCGGCCCACGTCATGGAGGAGGCCCGCGGTGAAGGCGGCGGAGCGCGCGCCGGCGTCGGCGGAGACGCCCTCGGAGAGCAGCGCGGTGAGGATCAGGTGGCGCCAGAGCTCGTCGGCGTCGATCCCGGAGCGCCCGCTCCCGCGGAAGGTCTCCTTGAGCACGGCGCCGGCCAGGATGCGGCGGGTCATCGAGAGGCCGATGCGGACGATCGCGTTGTTCGCGGTGGCGATGCGGGTGAGCGGCGCGGAGGCGGCGGAGTTGGCCGTGCGCAGCACGGAGGCGGTGAGCGCGGGGTCCGACTCCACGAGGAGGACGACCTCGCTCAGGCTGGGGACGGGCTGCCTCAGGATCGAGAGGACGCGGGCATGGGCGACCGGGAGAACGGGCAGCGCCAGCGCGACCGTCATGGACCCTCCACGCCGCGGTCGCCGCTCCCTGGCATCCGCAGGCTCATGGCGCACGCCCAGGGGGCGCGCGGGCCGGTCCGTCCGCCGGCGCGGAGTTGCTGCTCTGAGTATCGGCACCCCGAGCGCGTGACTTGAGGCCGGGCGCCCGGACTCGGCGGCTCGGGGGTACGCGACGCCCGTTCCGCGCCGATGATCGCGTGAACGCCAGTCAGCTGAGCAGGGAACGCGCATGCCGATCGTTGGTCAGCCCTACGCCTTCGAGATGCGGGACGTGAAGGAGGCTCCGGCCGAGCCCCGGGGTGTACGCGCTCTTCTCGGGCCGGAAGCTCGTCTACCTGGGGCTTGCCGAGCACAGCCTGCGCGACTCGCTCGAGGCGCAGTTCGTCTCGCAGACGGTGGTGACGTCCGACCAGGAGATCACCGGGTTCGTCGCCGAGCCCTCGGAGGCGGCGGCGGAGCGCTACCGCGAGTTCCTCTTCGAGTTCAACGCGACCTTCCGGGCACCTGCCCGAGCGCAGCGTGCGCCGGCAGTCGGAGCCGGCGACCGGCGGCGGCGGGCGCTGGGTGACCGCCGCGCGGATCCCGAGCGCGCCGCAGTCGCAGGCGGCGAAGGCGCCGGTCGCGCGCAACGAGCCGCCGGCGCGCCGGCCGCGCTGGAGCGACCACCCCTCGTCCTCGTCCCCTCCAGGCGCGGGCGCGCCTGCGGCCTGCACGCGAGCCGCGCCGCCGCCCGCCGTGCCCCGCCGGGGCCTCGCCGTCGCTGTGCAAGAATGGCAGGCGCGCTGCTCCTCCCGGGGCGCGCGGCGCCGAGCGAGGCATCCCGTGGGCGACCAGCTCGCAACCGCACGCGCGCTCGCCGGCTGGGCGATCCCGCCGGTCACCGCCGTGCGCCTCGGCGGGGGCGGGGTCAACGAGCACTGGCGCATCGACACCCCGGACGGCGAGCGTCGCGTCCTCCGGCGCTACCACCTTCGGCACGCGGCGCACGCGATCCCCTACGAGCACGCACTGCTCGACTTCCTCGCGGGGCGCAGCTGGCCCGTCGCGGCGCCGCTGCGCACGCCGGCAGGCGAGACCGTCGTCGAGACACCCGATGGGCGCTGGGCGCTCTTCCCGTTCCTCGAGGGCGCGCCGCCGCCCTCGGAGCCGCTCTTCCAGCAGCGCAAGGGCGCGGTGCTCGCGCTGCTCCACGCCGACCTCGCCGAGTGGGACTCGCCGGGGCAGCGCCCGACGTTCGGCCGCGTGAGCGACCTTGACCTCCCCGTGCGCGCGGACGGCTTCCCGTCGTTCGGCGCGGTGATCGACTGGTTCGGTGGGGTCGACCCGGCGCGGGCCGCCGCCCTCGCGGGCTTCCGCGAGCGCAACCTCGCCGACCTCGAGCGGCTCGGCTACGACGAGCTCCCGGACGTCGTCATCTACAACGAGTGCCTCTCGGACAACGTCCTCTTCGAGCACGACGACGTCACCGGGCTGCTCGACTTCGACCTCGCGCACGAGGACGCGCGGGTGGCCGACGTCGCGCGCAGCCTGCTCTTCGACTGCTGGCCGCGGGGCTGGCATCTTCACTCGTGGATGGCGGGGTACGCGACGCACGCGCGGCCCCGGCTCCGCGCGAAGGAGATCGACCTGCTCCCCGCGCTGATGCTCGCGAACGAGCTGTGGAACACTGCCGTGCCGCTCTCGATCAGCGCGAAGCGCGGCGACCCGGGCTGGATGCGGGAGTCGGTGCGCGAGTCGATCGACGAGCGGCTCCCGGCGATCGAGGCGGCGCAGGCGGAGTTGCGGCAGGTGCTGCGCGGCGGCGCCGGGCTCCCCAACTAGCCGCCGGCGCCGCGTCGCCGGACGCGTCGCGCCGCGGGTCGCCACCGGGCGTTCGGTCCGGGCGCCGCGGCCCAAGCCGGCACTCGACTTCTGGGTAGCCCTCGGCCAATCGACTTGCCATAATGATCGGGGAGCCGGGGACGGCGGGGATGGGTGGTGCCGGCGCATGAGATGGCTCGGCGGGACCGCACGCCGCGTGTTCGCCATCGCGCTGCTGGTGGGGGCGGCGGGAGCGGTCGTTCACGAGGCCCTGGGCCGGCTGCTGCACCGGGTCGACCTCCCGAGCGCGGTGTTCGATCACGGTGACAGCCTCGCGATGGGAGTCGCGATGTTCCTCGTCGCGCTCGCCGCGGGGGCGCTCGCGAACCGGTTCGCCCGCAAGGAGCAGCGGCGGGTCGAGACCGTGCAGGAAGCGCGCCACCACGTGCGGAACGCGCTGCAGGTGGTGCGGCTGCACGAGGAGGTCGCGCCGAACCCGGCGCGCGCGCGCATCTGGACGAGGCCGTCGAGCGCATCGAATGGGTGATGCGCGAGGTGCTGCCCGCGGTCACCGAGTCGCCGTCCGATCTGCAGTCCGAGCCGGCTGCGGGCGCGGCGGAGCCGGCGGCCCGCGAGCCCGCCGAGACGCGCGACCGGGCGGCTCCCGGGTAGCGTCGCATCGCGACCGAGCCGCCGGCTACACGACCGGCGACGATCCCCCGTCGATGTTGATCGAGGCGCCCGTGACGTACGAGGCGCGCGCCGAGGCGAGGAAGCAGATCACGTCGCCGGCCTCGTGCGCCTCGCCGACGCGGCCCAGCGGTACGCGCTCGCCGATCTGGGCGTAGAACTCGTCCAGCGTCATCGACGGGTTGCGCTCCTGCGCGCGCTCGTAGCGGCGCTCGTGCTGCCCCGCCTTGATCAGCCCGATGCAGACCGTGTTCACGAGGATGTTGTCCGCGGCGTAGTCGCGGGACATCGCCTTCGTGAGCGCGATCCCCGCCGCGCGCGAGAGCGACGTCGGAAGCGAGTTGCCGCCCGCCGCCTTTCCGCCGGGTGTCGTGATGTTGACAACGCGGCCGCCGCCGGCCGCCTTCATGTGCGGCAGCACGGCGCGCGTGCAGTAGATCGCGCCGTAGACCTTCAGCCCGATGTCGCCCGCCCACGTCTCGTCGGCCACGTCTTCGAACTTCGCGGCCGCCGAAGTGCCGGCGTTGTTCACGAGGATGTCGACGCCGCCCCACTCCTCGACAACGCGCGCGACCATCGCCTGCACGCGCGCCTCGTCGGTGACGTCGCACGGGATCGCGAGCACCTCGCCGCCGGTGGCGGCACGGATCTCGGCGGCGGCGGCCTCGAGCACCTCGCGCCGCCGCGCGCAGATCGCGACGCGCGCCCCCTCGCGCGAGAGCGAGAGCGCCGCGGCCTTGCCGATGCCGTCGCTCCCGCCCGTGACGATCGCGACCCGCCCCGCGAGACCCAGATCCATGCCTGCCTCCCGCCCGCGCGCGTCTCCCAACCGACGTGGGCGCAGAGGGTACCGCGACGCCGCATCCGATAGGCTGAGCGGGACTCCGGGGGCGGCGGTGCCCCGCGAGCGCAGCGGTGGGGGGGACGCCGTGGAGATCGGACTGGGGCTCGACGCCTCGCTGGGGATGACCTTTGACGACCAGGCGACGCTCGCCCGCGAGGCGGCCGAGCTTGGCTACATGAACCTCTGGACGCCCGAGGGGATCGGGCTCGACTCTTTCCAGCTCTGCCTGCTGCGCTGGCAGGCGACGCGCGCGGTCGTGCCCGAGGGGCTCGTCACCGGGATCGGCGTCTCGAACGTCGCCTACCGCAGCCCGACCGCGTTCGCGATCAGCGCGGGGACGCTGGGCGCGCTGACGGGCGGGCGGTTCGTCCTCGGGATCGGCTCGGGGCGCACCTACAGCGCCTCGCTGCGGCGGGCCTTGGGGCTCGGGGGGCGGTCGGCGCTGGTGATCATGCGCGAGTACCTGGTGACGATGCGCGCGCTGCTCGCGGGCGAGACCGTCGATCACGAGGGCGACGCGGTCACGCTGCGCGGCGTGCAGCTCGGGATCGCGCCGCCGCCGAGGACGCCGGTGTACCTCGCGGCGCTCGGCCCCGAGATGCTGCGACTCGCGGGGGAGGTCTCGGACGGCGCGGCGCTCAACTGGTGCAGCGCCGAGCAGGTCGCCTGGAGCCGCGAGCGGCTGAACGAGGGCGCGGCGAAGGCGGGGCGCGACCCGAGCGCCGTGCAGATGGCGGAATACATTCGCATCTGCGTCGACGAGGACGTGGCGTGCGCGCGGCGCGGGCTCGCCCGCGCGACGATGGGCTACGCGCTCGGGCAGCAGGTGCCGACCGAGCGCGAGCGGCGCCTCGGCTACCGCGGCCACTTCGAGCGGATGGGGTTCGCGGACGAGCTGGGCGAGCTCGACCGCATGCGCGAGCGGGGCGCGAAGCAGGATGAGCTGCTCGACGCGTTCCCCGACGAGATCCTGCAGGCGGTGGGGTACTACGGCCCGGCGGGGGGGGCGGCGGAGGCGTTCGCGCGGCTGGCCCACGGGCTCGACACCGCGATCGTGCGCGTGGTGGCGTCGCGCCCGGGGCTCGACTCCGTGCGAGCGGTGATGCGCGCGTGCCGCCCCGAGCGCGTGCTCGCCGCCGCCGGGTGACGCGGCGAGCCGGGAGCGGGCGCTCGCTAGGTGCACATCCGCCGCACGATGTCGTAGGTCAGCTCGCAGCCCAGGCGGAGGTTCTCCACCGTGATGAACTCGTCGTTGCCGTGGAAGCTCGCGAGCTCCTCGGGGCTGTAGATCCCCGGGACGAAGCTGTAGGCGATCACCCCCGCCGCGCGCAGGTAACGGTTGTCGGTGGCGCCGATCGTCATCGACGGCACGACGACCGCGTCCTCGAACGCGCTGCGCGCGCTCGACTCGATCGCCGCGAACAGCTCGGTGTTCCACGGCGTCGCCGGCGGGGGCTCCGGCGCGTCCGGGTTCGCGAGCTCGACCGCGATTTGCGCGTCGTCGACGACCGCCTCCACGGCGCGCCGCCACGTCTCGCGCGACTCGCCGGGGAGCAGGCGGCAGTCGAGCGTGGCCTCGCTCCGCGCGGGGAGCACGTTCGACTTCACGCCGGCGCGCACCATCGTCACGTTCAGCGTGTTCGTGAACATCGGCAGGAGGCCCCGCCGCTCGCGGATCGTCGCGTGCAGCGCCCCCGCGTCGGCGGCCGCCGGCATCAACCCCGCCTCGGCGAGGCGCGCGACGTACGTCTGCGTCTCGGGGGTGAATGTGATCCCGCGGTCCCACTCGGCGAGCCGCACGAGCGCGCGCGCGAGGCGCACCATCGAGTTGTCCTCGTGCACGAACGAGCCGTGGCCGGGGCGGCCCACCGCGACGAGCCGGATCGCGCTCCCGAACTTCTCGTTGACGGCGATCGGGAAGAGCCGCCGCCCGGAGACCTCGCGCGGGAGGCTCCCCTCGTTGAGCGCGTACTCGGCGTCGACGAGGTCGGGTCGCTGCTCGATCACCCAGCGCATCCCCCAGCGGCTCCCGGCCTCCTCGTCGGGCACGGCGAGGAAGACGAGGTCGCGGCGCAGCGGGAGCCGCGCGCGGTGCGCGAGCAGCACCGCGATCAGTTGCATCACGCCGCAGCCCTTCATGTCGATCGCGCCGCGGCCGTAGATGCGGCCGTCGCGCACTTCGCCGGCGAACGCCGGCACCGTCCAGTACTCCTCCTCGACCGGCACGACGTCCGTGTGGTTGCCGAGCAGGAGCGGGCGGCGGCTGCCGTCTCCGCGGAGTCGCGCGTGCACGAGCGCGCGCCCGGGCTGCGGCTCCGCGTACTCGGTCGCGATGCCCTCCGCCTCCAGGATCCCGCCCAGGAAGCGCGCCGCCGCGCTCTCGTTGCCGGGCGGGTTCGTGGTGTCGATGCGCAGGTAGTCGCGGAGGATCGCCTCCGCCTCGGCGTGCACCGCGGGCCAGTCGATCGACATCGGCGCTCCGTCCGCTCGGGGAGGTGCGTGAGCCGACGCGCTACGCGAGCTTCTCCTGCAGCCAGTCGGCGATCGTACTGACGCCGAGCGCGCGGTTGTCGCGCTGGCAGTGCTGCGCGCCCCCCTCCGCGCGTGTGAAGATGCGCAGCGTCTTGTCGCGCGAGCCGCACGCGCGGTAGAGCGCGCGGGCGTCCGCGAGCGGGACCTGGCGGTCGTCCTCGCCGTGCAGCAGCAGGAACGGGCAGCGCATCCGCTGCACGACGCCGTCGAGGCGGAACGGCTCGAGTCGGCGCAGCGCGTCGTGGAGCGACTTCGCGCCGAGCACCCACTCGATGTGGTGCCCCGGCACCGAGAGGTCGGTGCAGAACGCGGCCTCGATGCGACGCTTCCACGTGGCGTGGTAGTCCCAGATCGCGCCCCAGGCGACGCACGCGCGGTAGCGCGGCTCCATGCTCGCGATGCGCGGCGCGTAGTAGCCGCCGAGGCTGATCGCCATCACCGCCGCGCGCGAGGCGTCGACGTCGCGGCGCCCCTCGAGGGAGTCGAGCGCGGCCGAGCCGTACGACTCCGTGTCGTGACGCAGGACCTGGCGGCGGAAGCGGATCGCCTCGCCGTTGCCGGGCCCGTCGACGAGCAGCACGCTCATCCCGCGCCGCGCGAGCTCGGGCGCGGCGATCGCGTACTGGATCTCCTTGGTCACGTCGAGGCCGTCGAAGAAGACGACCACGGGCGGGCGGCGCCGGCCCTTCGTGTGCGCGTGCACGAGGTAGGCGGGGAGCGAGCCGCGCTCGAACGGGATCTCGACGCACTCGATCGGCGGGCCGTCGCTCAGCTCGGCGAAGCGATGGAACGACTCGACCGAGCGGCGGTAGACGGCGAGCGCGCGGCGGTCCTTCGGCGTGCGGAAGCGCTCGCCGTACTGCGCGTAGAGACAGGCGCGCAGGTAGGCGCCGGCGGCGGTGAGCGGGTGGCCGGCGCGCTCGGCCTTGCGTGCGAGCCCGCGCACGTGGTCCGCCATCGCCGCCCACTCCTCGAACCAGCGGTCGTCGTCGCCAAGGTGCGAACGCAGCCGCCCGGCGACGCGGTCGACCTCGCCGAGCTCGGCGCCGCCCGCGGCTGCGGCGCCGAGCAGGCCCTCGATCGCGGCCGACCAGCGGTACTCGCCGGGGAAGTACTGGAAGAACCCGGGGTGGTTGGGGGTGGGCGCGGGCGCGGTCATGCGGGCCTCCTCGTCGGTGCGCGAGCGCGGAGCCCGGGGATGATAGGCGCGACGGGGGCGAGGGAGCGCCCGGGCGCGCCGCGCTCGGCGGCCGCTAGCGCACCGCGGGCATCACCTCGTCGGCGAAGATCGCGAGCGAGCGCGACGCCTCATCGTGGGTGAGGTCGCCCCACTGGAACGAGCTCACCCAGTAGTTGCACTCCGAGCGCTCGACCCAGCGCTCGACGTACTCGCGCACGGTGCGCGGGGAGCCCGCGATCAGCGCCTCGCCGCCGAGGTAGCGGTCGAACGGCGCCTCGCCCGGGGCGCGGCCCGTGCGCTCGGGCGGCTGCCACGCCGTCGGCATCTCACCCGGCGGGAGCGGCTTCGCGAAGTGCGTGCCGTACGCGGCGTACGCAGTGTGTGCGCGCGCGACCGCCTCCTCGTCGGTCTCGGCGATGAACGTGTGCTTCATCGTGCCGAACCACGGCGCCCCGGCCGCGGCGTGCGCGTCCGACCCGGACTCCAGCTCGCGCGTCCAGATCGCGTCGAAGCGCGCGCGCAGCTCGGGGAGGCGGTCGATGCGCCCGGCGCCGATGAAGTGCATCCCGAGCTCCGCCGCTCGCTCAGCGTTGCCCGCGTACCAGAACGGCGGATGGGGCTGCTGGAGCGGACGCAGCTCCATCCACACGTCCTCGAAGCGGAAGTACTCGCCCTCGAACGAGAGGAAGTCCGTGCAGAGCCCGCGCCGCAGGATGTCGAGCGTCTCGCGGAAGCGCGCGGCGTTCTCGGCGGCGTCGCCGCCCCACATCGCGAACTCGGTTCCGCCACCGGTGCCCGCGCCGACGCCGACGTCCACGCGACCGCCGGAGAGCTGGTCGAGCATGCAGATCTCCTCGATCAGCCGGATCGGGTGGTGGAGCGGCAGCACGTGCACGAGCGAGCCGAGCCGGATGCGGCGCGTGCGCTGCGCGACGGCGGACAGGTAGACGACCTGGTTTGGCGCGAGGCAGAGCGGGGAGTGGTGGTGCTCGGCGACGTGGTAGCCGTCGACCCCGGCGCGGTCGGCCTGCTCGAGGAACTGCAGCCGCTCCTCGTACTGCTGCGCGAGCGGCACGTCGGCGCGCCGCTCGAGGTGGTCGAAGATGCCGAAGCGCACCGCGGTCATCGCGCCCTCCGCGGCGGCGGGATGGGGGCGCCGCCGAAGGCCGGCATCATACGCGGGCGCGTGCCGAGGGCACGCGCCCGCCGCGGACGGGGCGCCGTGGTGGTCGGGGGGCGCGCGCTAGCGTCGCCCGCGCGTGGCCTCGAACGGATTGCCGATGCGCTCGCGCTTCTTCGCGCAGTCTGGGCAGAGCACGGACTTCTCGCCGAACTTCGTGCCGCCCTTGATCACGTAGGTGCCGCAGAGCGCGCACTTCCCCTCGACGCCGGCCTCGCCGTACTTGTAGCCGCCCGGCTCGGGGCGGGCGCCCGCGGCCGCGGGCGCGGCCTTCGCC
>Ga0194121_10009709_pt1 | contig 11860 bp, 11 predicted proteins | sample TA2MahCa50mmetaG_FD_148609 | JGI IMG/M metagenome (GOLD analysis project Ga0194121, IMG submission 148609) | Freshwater microbial communities from Lake Tanganyika, Tanzania - TA2015020 Mahale Deep Cast 50m | ecosystem: Environmental > Aquatic > Freshwater > Lake | place: Tanzania: Lake...
CTGGATGAAGTTCGCGCCCCTGTGGGGCACGATGGCACTGTGCCACAGGGGTGTTACGCACTATTGGGGTCGGCGTGTGACGCCCAGAAGAGGTTGGTTCCGAACTGCAAAACCGGGTGGATTGTCCCCTAGACTCGCTCGCCAGCAGGGAAAGTCGTACTTGCCATATTTGCAAATCTGTTTTCGCGCAAGGAAGAGACCCAGTTTTCGCTCCGAAATTTCGGTTTGGGGCTTGACATGATGAGTTTGAGGTGAATAGGATGTCTCGTGACACAAATGAAGCGATCGGCTCTTGAACTACCACGTAGTTTGGAAAAAGCACGTGGTTGTCTTGCGAAACAGGGGGTTGTATGGAAGTAGGGGGACTCGAATCCACCCGGTCGTTTTGCCGACGAGAATTCGGCAAGCAGGTTCGTCGGCTGCGCCGAGCCCGTCTCATGTCGCAGGATGAACTCGCTCGAGCGGTCTTTCTCAGCGCAAGTCAATTGAGTCGCATTGAGACTGGCAGGAAGAAGGAGATCTCGATCGAGTTGGTTGAGAGGCTTGCGCAGCACCTGAGGGTTACGCCACTGAATCTCGTGGGGTGGGCGGCATGACGAAGAGTCAGAGGATGCGAACCTCCCCGTGGCTGCGGAATCTTGGATGGACAGCGGTAACACTGCCCTGTACCTCCAAGCGCGTCTTGCCAACAGGCTCTGGACTCTATGCGTACGGCGAAATCTGTCGCGTGGGCGGTCTTCCGGTATCGGTCGCATGGAGGTATGTCGGGAAGGCATCAAACATTCGGCACCGCGTAATCTCCGGACATCACCCCGATCGAGAGCCAAATCACGCTCTTCGAGACTGGTTTCGTCAGGCGAAGGACAGTGAGCTCTGGTTTGTGACGATAGCGCTCGAAAGTTTGGACTCGGTCGAGGGCCATCTCATTCGTGAATTGCAACCATCGTTCAACTCGCATAAGAGGTTGAGTTCCCACGTCGCACAAGTGAATACGCTGCCTACCCAATAACACACAGAAGGAAGGAACATCATGGTAAACCAAACAACCCCAGCGCAGAATTACATCGAAATCAAGCGCCGAGAGCGTGAGGAGAGCAAGAAGTATTACGCCGAACTCGGCGGCACGCTCGTGGATTCAGGGTCATTGGAAGTCACACGCGGCTTCATGGGCCCGAACAAGCCCTTCTACACGTTCCAGGTCACCTTGGGCTGGGTTAATCAGTTTGTGCATCTGGTCGGTGAGATGGAAATGTTCAATGCTGAAGAGGATCGGTATTCGCGAATCGGTGATGAATTCGGAAACATCGAGATCAGCTCCGAGAACATTGACCTCGTGCGCCAGCGGCCAATTGACTTCACCCGCGAAGTGCCGATTGCGAAGTATCTCATTACGCATCCGTTGCACAATCTTCCGGACTTGGTGCTTGTCGGCACGGCTGACTGGGTTGATAACTCAAATGCACCTGAATGGGTGGACGGAGTCGCAACACGAGACAGCATTGAGGTTGAAGAAATTGCAAGTCATCTGGAGAAGGTTTTGTGGCGTGCGCCAAAACAAGGTGATCACCGCATCTATGCACTTGACGGCCAGCACCGCGTGATCGGCGTAAAGGCTGCGCTCAAGATGATTCGTGAAGGATTCATCCAAGAAAAGCGGAAGACCGGTGAAGTAATTCCCCGTCGGACACAGCGTCTTGAGGTCTGGTTTGAAGCGATTGATGATGACGGCACGCTTGCGCGTCAAAGTCAACGTCTTCATGTCGAATCCGTTGGAGTGAAGTTGGTACCCGCTGTCATCAAGGGAGAAACGTGGGAACAAGCAATCCAGCGACTTGCGTCGATCTTCAAGGCCTTCAACAACACCTCCGTCCGCATCTCCGACGGAGCAATGGCGGCGATGGATCACGAAGATGGTTTCGCAATGACAGCCCGGCGTGTGTGGAAGAGTCACTCGTTTCTAAAGGACGACACGAGCTTGAGTCGCCCACGTCGAATCAGTCCGACTCACAACACCATCTCTGCGAAGAGCACCACCTTCACAACGCTCGCAACTCTCAAGCGAATGGCGGTTTTTTTGTTGGCGGGGAATCCCGAGTTTGCGACCTGGTACGCAGCTACTAGGAGAAATCTGATGGGGCAACCGCCATTGGAGGCCGACGTTGCTGCCGCCAGCGAAGTGTTCGGTCAGTTCTGGGATGGAATTGCTGAAATCCCATCAGTCTCCGAGATCAATCCTCCAAACGCAAAGTCGGTCGTTTCAAAGAGGGCATTCCCATCCGAGGACGACCCTGACGCCGAGGGACACATGCTGTTTCGCCCAATTGGTCAACAAGCGCTGGCTCGCGCAGTCGGGCTGCTCACTAATCGACAGAGACATCCGATGACGATCGCGCAAATCTTTGACCTGCTCAATAAGTACGACAAACGAGGTGGATTCAAGATGACGAAGACCACGAACCCGTGGTGGGGGGTCTTGTACGATGCCGGAAAGGAAACCCTCATCACTCGGAATGAAGTGCTTGCTGCAGAACTTTTGGAGTACATGTTGGGGGGCGAGGAAGACGTCTCAAATCGAGTGAGTCTTCAGCGACGATTCGCTCGTGCTCGCAAGATCACCGAGAACGACGCCCTAGATCTGAATGGCAAGCAGGTTGGGTTCGAAGAAGTAGGGCTGCCTGAGGTTCTCTAGAGCGATCAGCACTCATCGAAGCAAGTAGACGAAATTGACCGATAGGTAAGGAGAGACCGATGTCAAAGGAAACACTGCAGCACCTCAACGAAAACGTGCTTGTGGGGTTTGTCGAGAAACGAGGCATGGCCTGGCACTATCGCTTGCACCTGCAGGGAGGTGAGCCGAATCACTACACGGGTCCGATCCCGATTGACGATGTGAAGCGACGTCTTTTCAATTGATCGGCTCTCGAAACGACCGAGCTCGTTGGGCAGTTTGATGATAGAGCCTCGGTGAAGGTGCCGGGGCGCAAACTGCTCGTCCGCAGCGACACCCATGGGATGCTGGGATTACACACTTCTAGTTACGTCGTCCATCAATATGACGAGTGGCTGCTTGAAAACGTTTCGGTCCTCCTCGACGATGAATTGCGAATCGGCTCTGCTGGACTGCTGGAAGGTGGCAGGGTTGCTTGGGTGCAGGTGGAGCGGCCAGACAACATTGTGTCGGCAGGGGTCGAGTTTCGTCCGCATATATTGGCGACCTCGTCGCATGACGGGAAGCACCCAACCTTGTATAAGACGAGCTACACCATCGTGGTTTGCGACAACACTCGTGCGCGCGCGCTGCGCGAGAAGAGTCCCGAACTTCGCGTCAAGCACTCTGCCAAGAGCCTGCCCCGTCTAATTGTTGCGCGCGAACGGCTCAAGATTCACTTCTCCCATACCGCCATAGACGGCTTCAAGCGTGAGATTGAGGAGCTGATGTTGATCCCTGTTGAGGATCGTCAATTCGATCGATTTGTCAAGGAGTGGACATCTCTCGAATCGCTCAAGCCGGCTTCTCGCAGGAACCCATCGGACCGCTCGACGAAGACCGTGGGGCTTGTGGCGGAGCAGGTCCAACAGTTGTGGCGCGATGATCTTCGGTGCACGCCATTTCGAAACACCGCATTCGGTGTATTGCAAACCGTGAACACCTGGAGGCAGCACACACGTCCCCTGCACCTCAAACGGGACGAACTCGCAACTCAGTATCTGGATTCAATCTCGGGAACTACAGATCATCTCGACAGGCAGGCCCTGCAGGTGCTTAGTTCGATTGTTGAGTGGCTGGCGCAGTCGCAGATCTTGAGTCACCAAAAGTCTTCGCGGCGTTCAGCGAAGAACCAGTCTGATATCAAAACCTCGTTTGCTCAACTCGCTCAACGAGCGTTCGTGACTCCTCGAACACCGATTCGTGGCTGAATGAGAATCGAATAGCACCGCGGACTCGCCAGTCCTCAAGCGCCATCGCTCGTAAAACGTGACTTAGCTCGTAAGAGTGCGATGAGCACGCGGCACCGTTCGACACTGCCACAAGATCTTTTGTTGCCACGATAAATGCCTCGGAGTCCAGACCTCGGAACGAGGCATTCACGATGTGCGGAATGGACTGGCCACGATCACCATTGACGACCCCGCCAGCTGCCTTTACGAATTCGAGGACTGACACCTCGAGTTCCTTGACTAGAGTCCGGCGCATATCGTGCTCGGAGTGCGCAAGTCTTGCCGCTTCGCCGAAACCAGCAATTAGCGATACTGGTTGGGTGCCGGGTCGAAGCCCGCGCTCTTGGCCACCACCAAACATCAGCGGGGTCAGCGGCGGCGGTGAGCCATTCGCGCGTCGCCGTGTTATGAGCGCACCAATGCCCTTCGGCGCGTAGATCTTGTGGCCACTGATTGAGATGAGGTCTATTCGCGAGTCTCGGAGGAGCTCAAGTTCCTTGCCAAAACCTTGTGCTGCATCAACATGAAAATATGCTGGATGACCAGAGAGGAGACTCGCAATCTGGCCGATGGGCTGGATGACACCAGTCTCATTGTTGACATGCATGGCGCTAACGAGAACAGTCTCAGGTGTTAGCGCCCTCTCAAACTCGGTAACCGGTATGACGCCAGACGAGTTGGGAATCAAGACCGTGACCGTGAATCCGAGCTTCTCCAAGTGCTCAATAGGTTCAAGGACGGCCTTGTGTTCGATTGCGGTGGTAATGATGTGACGTAGTCCTTGCGAATCAGCAAATTCCCGCAGCCCAAGAATTGCGAGATTGTTGGCCTCGGTCGCGCCACTGGTAAATACCACGTCGGCAGGCTCGCACGAAACGATTTCGGCGACGTGCTGTCGTGCCGACTCGACGGCAGCGCGAGCATTTATCCCGAAGGTGTGGGTTCTGCTGCCGGAATTTCCGAATTCGGCACACATGTAATGGTGAACAACTTCTGCGACGCGGTCATCAACCCTTGTGGTCGCAGCGAAATCGAGGTACGTCGTCATGGCGCCTCCAGCATGGCACAACCGTATGGTATGTCTCTGGTATGTTATCGGTATGTCTCGCAACAGCTTTGTTTACACCTTCCCATCGGTGCGGGGGGTTCAGGCGGGAAGGCAGTACTTCGTCTCACAATGTCCGATCCGCCTGCTTCCGAAGATCTTCTCTTTTACCGATGCCGAATTGCCAGTGGAGATGCGGGCGCAGAGAACTCTCAATACTAAGCGGGTTCCAGAAATCGCGCGATATGTCATTGCGAATCGATCTGATTACACCTTTTCCGCATTGACCGCATCCATTGATGGAGATGTGAGTTTTGATGTTGTGAGCAACGCTGATCAACAAGTAGGACGACTTCATGTTGCGATGGATGCTCGGTTCATCATCAACGACGGTCAACATCGTCACGCAGCGCTCAGGGAGGCCTTAGAGGCAGACCCAACTCTTGGTGATGAAACCATCGCTGTGGTCTTCTTCGTCGACATCGGCTTGGAACGCTCCCAGCAGATGTTCGCAGACCTGAATCGACACAGTGTCAAGCCATCGGCTTCGCTAGGGGTGCTCTACGACCATCGAGAACCCCTCGCTGAGCTCACACGAAGTGCTGTGAAGCAAAACAAGGTACTGCGCGAGATGATCGAGCCGGAAAAATCTACACTTGCCCCGAAAAGTCGGAAACTGTTCACGCTGAGTGCCGTCCATCAGGCGAATCAGGCTCTACTCATGGGCCTTGACGAGGTTGACCGAAAGAAATGCATCAAGGATTTCTGGGACGCACTCCTGGCGGCGTTTCCAGAGTGGCGGCAATACTCGTCCTCTGAGATTCGTCAGGAATACATCAGTGCATATGGCACAGTTCTCCACGCCCTTGGTCGCTCGGCGAACGCGATGATTCGTGCCTCAAAGACGATGTCATGGCCGAAATTTGTCACTGCGCTGCGAGCTATCGACTGGTCCAGACATAATCGAGCGCTGTGGGAAGGACGAGCACTTCAGGCTGGCCATGTTTCCAAGAGCAACCAGAGTGTCGCGCTTACGACGGCGGTCATCAAGCGGCAGTTAGAGATTCCACTTTCAGCCGAAGAGTCGCGATACGAAGAAGCAATCCAGGGGAGGATAAGGCAATGAGCGCGAACAAGGATTCGGCATTTACAGAACTGGGGTTGAAGACTACTGTGAATGCGCTTATCAAACAGATTCAGGATTTGTATCGATCTGACGACATCCCGTGGATAGTCGGATATAGCGGTGGCAAAGACTCTACTTCGGTTCTTTCTCTGGTCTGGCTGGCGGTTCAAAGACTGGAGTCAGATCAGCGTCACAAGACAATTCATGTAATTTCTACTGACACGCTCGTTGAGAATCCGGTCGTCGCCTCCTGGGTAACTAGCTCACTAGAGACCATGCGTAAGGCTGCGCAATCGCAGAATCTACCAATTACACCTCATCGGCTTACCCCCGACGTCAAGGACACATTCTGGGTGAATCTAATCGGACGCGGTTATCCGGCTCCGCGTCATAAGTTTCGATGGTGCACTGAGCGCCTGAAGATTCGGCCCTCAAATACATTCATTCGAAACATGGTGAAGGCCAGTGGCGAAACGATTGTCGTGCTTGGTACGCGTCGCGCGGAAAGCGCATCGCGTGGAGCACGCATGGAGCGACTCGCGAAGCAGCGGGTACGGGACTTGCTCTCGCCAAACGTAAGTCTGCCCAACTCATTGGTGTATAGCCCAATTGAAGACTGGATAAATGATGACGTCTGGTTGTACCTGATGCAAGTAGAGAATCCGTGGGGCTATGACAATCGAATGTTGTTGAACATGTATCGAGGTGCGAGTGCGGACAATGAATGCCCACTTGTCGTCGATACTTCAACGCCTAGTTGTGGTGATAGTCGATTCGGCTGTTGGGTCTGCACGCTCGTTGAGAAGGACAAGTCAATGTCTGCGATGATTCAGAACGACCAGGAGAAGGAGTGGATGAAGCCTCTTCTCGAGCTTCGAAATGAACTTGATATTGCTGATGACCGTCACTTGCGCGACTTTCGTCGGATGGACGGACGAGTCCAGTTGTTCCACGACGGCACAATTCCTGGCCCGTACACGAAAGCGTCACGAGAGAACTGGCTGACCAAGCTTCTCACCGCTCAGACATGGGTGCGCCGCAACGGTCCGGAGCATGTGAGGAATATCGAGCTTATCACTATGGATGAGTTACATGAAATCCGTCGTATTTGGCTACTCGAAAAAAAGGAGATCGAGGATTCGCTCCCCGCAGTCTTCAAGCTGGCGACCAACGAGGAGTTTCCTGGATCAAAGGGTGCAATTTCCATAAGTGCCGAGATGTTGACATCTCTTCGGGAGCTATGCGGCGAAGACGCTCTCCACTATGAGATGATGCGCGATCTCATTGCCACTGAACAAAAGTTCGCTTCAATGACCCGCCGCAAGGGGCTCATGGAAGAACTAGATAAGGCAATCAAACGCTCCTATTACCGAGATCGCGAAGATGCAATTGAATTCGCACGGCACAAGGCTGCTCTTTATGGGGAAGACAAGGAAGCCGAGATAGGGGCGGAGGCAGCTGAACCCCAACCCGCTGCCGTATCCGTGCAGTTGCGAGTTGAAGAATGATTCTTGAGCGGCTGATTCTTCACGACTTCGGGGTCTACCGGGGACGACAAGAAATCGAGCTCTCACCACTCTCGCCAAGCCGTCCAATCATTCTCATTGGCGCGCTTAATGGGCGAGGTAAGACCACCATTCTCGACTCGATCAATCTGGTGCTCTACGGAAGTCGCGCAAACCTCAGCAATTGGCAGCCGAAGTTGTCGTGGGAGGAGTACCTCCGTTCGAGCATCCACAAGGGTGGCGCTACTTCAGCTTCAGTCTCGCTGCATTTTTCTGTTGTTAACGACTTCGAGGTGCGCGCGTATCAAATCACAAGATCATGGACAGCGGCGCCTCGGGGTGTGAACGAGTCGTTCTCTGTCGTTGTTAACGGTGAACGAGATGACGTGTTGGCTGAGGATTGGAATGACCACCTCGAAGGTCTCCTGCCTCTCGAGATTGCATCACTTAACTTCTTCGACGGTGAACGAACAAATGAACTGGCGACACCGGAGAAATCGAAAGAAGTCATTCGCTCAGCGATTCGTGGCCTGCTCGGTTTGGGGATTCTTGAGCGATTGGAGGCGGATTTGAAGGTGCTGATTCGGCGAAAACAGGATGTGGTGATCGGTGACGCTGGTTCTGAAGCCTTGAAAGCGGCTCAGTCTGAACTCGCCGTGTTGACGACACGCCGAACTGTCCTTGTTCAAGAGGTTGCTGCGTTTCGTACATCGATGGAGCGTGCGCAAGAAGAGCTCAAGCGCCACGAAGTTGTTGCTCGGGAGATTGGCGTTGAGCGGTGGGAGCAGCGCACCGAAATCGAGACTGAGATATCAAGCATTCGAGCCGAGCAGGTTGAAGTCGAACAGCAGCTACAAATAGCGGCAGCAGGTGCAGCACCGTTGTCTATCACAGAGGCTCTGCTGGCCAGGACTGACAGCCAAGTACAAGCTGATCAGTCGCTGTATAGAGAGCGTCTGCTGTTGGAGTTGCTGTGTGATCGTGATGATTCCGTTCTCCAACAGCTTCCTCATGTGGTTCGTGAGGCTACGCAGGCTGTCTTGCTAGAGGATCAGGCCGCTCGTCGAGCGCGAGTTGGACGACTTGCTGTGCACGTTGAAGCCGAGCACCTGAGGGAGCAAATTCGTTCGACGCGCGACGAGATAGCTGGTCTTGGCGATCTTCGGACACTCATTGGTCGCTTTGACTTGTTGGAGACTCGCATGGCCGATGCAGAAAGGAAGTTGATGGGTGTGCCGACTGATGGTCAACTGGCTCCGATTCTTGAAACTCTTGGCCGGCTACGTGAGCAAGTTTCGACTCATGATCGCTCTCTCGTCGCCGGCGAGGAAGAGTTGAGGCATCTGGCAATCGCCATCGAACGTCAAGAGTCGAGAGTCGCTTCGCTACGTCAGTCGGAGGCAGACAAGATGAACGAGAACATACAAGATCGTCGTTCTCGCGAATATGCATCAAAGGCTCTCAACACGCTAGACGGACTCGCAAAGGCAACTATCGCGCGTAATATCGCAGCAATTGAGCATTCGATTCTTGAGTCGTTCAAGCAACTGGCAGGCAAGACTGATTTGATCACTCGAGTTCAACTAGATCCCGAATCCCTGGAGATGTCGGTAGACACTGCTGAAGGTGACCGTCAGCCGGTAGAGCGACTTAGCGCAGGCGAGCGTCAGCTGTTGGCTGTCGCGATTCTCTGGGGGTTATCGCAAATTGCTCAACGGGATGTGCCGTTGGTGGTTGACACTCCGCTCGGTCGACTCGACGGCATCCATCGCGAGCGTCTCGCCAGCAATTATTTTCCGTCTGCGGCACGCCAGGTCGTGATTCTTTCAACTGATGAGGAGTTCAATTCTGACTTGCGCGCACGAATTGAACCATTCATCTCTCGTGAGTACTTGATCGAATTCGTTGATGAGGAGCGTGGATCTCGAATACTGCCTGGCTACTTCGTGGGACTTTCCTCATGATCGAGACTGTGCGAGTTGTCGAGACCGATCGGGATTTGTTAACTCGACTCAAGCGTTCCACTGGCATCAAGAACTGGAACATCCTTTGCAGATGGGCATTTGTATTGTCGCTTGCAGATACAAACCCGACAAGTGTCGATCCAGTCGGCAACTGGTCCGCGGTAGAAATGACGTGGCGGGTATTTGGTGGGCCGTACGCGGAGGTTTATTGGGCACTCCTAGTACAGAGGGCTCATGAGGACGGATTGCCACCAGCGGCAGATCTAGATCGCGAATTCAATCGCCATCTCCACAGGGGAATCGGCCAGCTCGCAAATTTGAGCCAGAAACCATCGATTAGGAGTCTGATCTCACTCGTTGCCTAGTGTCGCACGTATGGCAGTGCGTGTGCAAGGCAACACGGCCATGGCACGTGTTGATGCATCGCGGCCTATTCGAATTGCGCTGGAGCATCGAGTTCTCAAACCTGAGCTGAGTTTCTTCGACTACGGGTGCGGCAGAGGTGGTGATGTCGAGTGGTTAATGCGAAAAGGCTGGAAAGCTAAAGGCTGGGATCCGATACATCGACCCCGCACACGTCGCTCGGTCACTGAGACAGTTGCATTGACGTATGTGTTAAACGTGATTGAAAGTGCAGCGGAGCGGCGAGCCGCTCTCGCCGATGCGTGGCGTCTAACTGCCTCGATTCTCATCGTGAGCGCACGGCTCATTGACGAGCGCGATCAGGCACACAGCCGACCGCGAGGTGATGGTTGGACAACAACGCGCGGTACGTTTCAAAAGTTCTTTGATCATCTTGAACTAGGTGGCTTCATTCAAAATGTGACTGGTGTGGAGCCAGTCCCCGCCGCTCCGGGTGTGTATTACGTCTTCAAGCGTTCATTCGAAAGGGAGTCGTTCGTCTCGCGTCGCTATTCACTGCGTGCGCCGGCACCGTATCAGAGAAAGAGCGATCAGGCATTTATCGCAAACCGTGAGTTGCTCAATGAGTTAATCGAATTCTTTGCACGTCATGGTCGTTTGCCAAGAAGTGAAGAGATTTCAACTGGTACTCAAGTCATCCAGAAGTTTGGCTCCCTCGCAAAGGCCTTCAGAGCAGTTGAGGTGGTCACGGATCACGATGAGTGGTTGGCGCTCTCGGCTCGACGTCGGGTGGACCTATTGGTTTATCTTGCTTTGAAGCTGTTGGACGGGGAATACCGGATGTCCGACCTAGCGCCCATTAGCCAGAATGATGTTCGTGCTCACTTCGGCTCGCTCAAGACCGCATTGCTGACTGCTCGCCGTCTGCTCTTTGGTGTCGGGAACACGCAAAACATTGATCTTGCATGCCGCAGTTCGTCCGTGGGCAAGCTCACTCCAACAGCGCTCTATGTGCACATCGACGCATACGAACATCTACCTGCCATCTTGAAGGTCTTCGAAGGTTGCGCCAGACGCTTGCTCGGTGAAGTTGAGGAAGCGACTCTCATCAAGTTGTATCGGACTGGGAAAGGGGTCTCTTATCTTGCGTACCCGGATTTCGACCGTGTGGCTCACCCGAGTCTGCGACGCTCGGATGTCGTAGATCTCGTTGACCTACGACATTCGGTGAGAACCTATTTAGATGGTCCAACGTCTCCGATTTTGCATCGCAAAGAGACGTTCATTCATAAGTCTGATTCCCGTTGGGAACGATTTTCGGCGGTCACTCGTCAAGAGGAGGAGATTGGTCTCTTGGGAAAGAACGTGATGATCGGTCTTCGACACCAGTGGGACGCTCTCCTTCTGGAGAGGGGTGCAGTGATTGATGGGCATAGCATCACGGTTTCACAGTTCTGAAATTTAGACGTGGCGTTTGGTCGCGCTACTCGCCGGAAACTTTGCCACGCCCTTCCGGCAGAGTATCGGTAGGCAGGATGAAAAACTTGGACGCTGAGAGGAAGATTCGAGCATTGCTTGAGCGCGCCAATCATCCCGGCACTCCGATGGCAGAGGCAGAGGCGGCGCTGGCGATGGCGTATCGGCTGTTGATGAAGTACGACCTCGATATTCGGCTGTTGACAACCACCGGCGACGACATTGCGCGCCAAGTAAGCGACACGGTTGAAAGTCGGCGTTATGAGACGGTTGGCCCGTATCGCGTGCGTCGCCAGTATCTGCAGTTTGTCATCCTGGATGCTCTGTCATGTGCGATGTATCGCGATTTCGAACAGGGTGATCTCGACACAATTGTGTCGTATGGGTTTGGAACAGCCCACGACCTCGATGCTGCCGAGACGCTCTACACCGCGGCGGAGTT
>Ga0194121_10009711_pt1 | contig 11859 bp, 4 predicted proteins | sample TA2MahCa50mmetaG_FD_148609 | JGI IMG/M metagenome (GOLD analysis project Ga0194121, IMG submission 148609) | Freshwater microbial communities from Lake Tanganyika, Tanzania - TA2015020 Mahale Deep Cast 50m | ecosystem: Environmental > Aquatic > Freshwater > Lake | place: Tanzania: Lake...
GTGGGGGGGGGGGGCGGTGGGGGGGTGGGGGGGGGGGGGGGGTGGGGGGGGGGGGGGGGGGGGGGGGGGGGGGGGGGTTCCAAGGATTGGCATGTTAAAAACTACGCTGGAGAGCATTGAGGCGACGCGGATGGCCTTGTGCGCCCTTAGTTATGAGGGCGAAGACAGGGCACGTGCGGTACATACACTCCGGCTCACTCATTTTGCGCGTTTGGCCTGCCCTCATGCAGAGCCACGTACCGATTTGGACGAGATGGTCAGCCTCTGTGAGGTTGCCAGCTTGGACGCCGGATACTGGCTCCCAGCGCCACCTAGCACCGTCGACCTCGGGGCGTGGACTCTCCTGCTAGCTCCGCATCCGAGAAAGGAGTTGGAGCGCGGACTAGGCCTTAGGGTGGACGCCCTCGGGCTCGCGAGAGTCCACAAGGGTCGCGTGAACGTAGGTTGGCCGCGCCGCACTGTTCGGCAATGGACTAGGATCCCAGCGGATACGGCAACTTGGGCTGAAGCAGAACTCGATCGGCACCGAATTGAACTCTTGGCGACCAGCTCTGACGGCGTTCGTGTTGAGTTCTACAGGGCTGCACCTCGGCGACGTGACCAGGTGCCGAGGAGATGGCTTCATCTGCAGCCGGGCGCGGAGTTGCCGCCCCCTGGAGCCTTGGTTCTCTTCCGCGAAATAAATGCGGGGCGCGTCGCGAGGCACTTCATCGGCATGCAGAAGAATGGCCGGCTGACCCATGAGGCACCACTTCGCTGTGACCTCTTGCGACTTCAGTATGGTCTGGAGATGCTCGCGGGAGGCAGTCAGCTGCTAGTCGCCGAAGCCCGGGGTTCCGATTTGCACGTCCGGCTGAGACGTGCTTTGCCGCCAGAGGAACGGGTCGTGTTTGTCGCGCTGGCCACGTTGGAGCCGGGCGAGGACTTCACGGACATCCGCATTCCCGTAGAGGTTGCGGATATCTGCTTCGGTTGCCTTGAGGGGCTCGGATTCAGAATTGAGAGGCGTCAATGACGGTGCAAGCGTACTCGGTCTCCGGGGTAGTGCGAGGGCTCAAGCAGTCTCTGATTGAGTACCTCGAGGCGCAGTATCACATTTGGGACGAATCTCTAGTGGCAGAGAGACGCCGACTCCTGCAGACCGATTACGTAACGAGCCAGCAGCCTTACCTCGAGGCGACGGCGTCCTACAAGCTCGCTGACGAATACTCGCTATTGAATCTGCCAGATGCAGCAAAGCGGGCTCTCGCCAAGTGTGCGACGGTCGCTGGCTCCGGTGTCTACCCACGGCCCTATCATCACCAAGCCAGAGCGCTGCAGAGCTTCCTGACTGAAGAAAACCAAATTGTGGTGGCAACTGGCACGGGCTCGGGGAAGACAGAGTGCTTCCTCTTTCCGATTCTCGGTTCACTGGCGTGTGAAGCGGCTGAGCGCTCGGCGACAGTGTCAATGCCTGGATGCCGTGCCCTCCTCTTGTATCCGATGAATGCACTTGTCAATGATCAGGTGTCACGTCTTAGGCAACTTTTCGGGAATCCGGAGGTGGCAGAGATTCTTAGGGGTGCGCGACAGCGACCATTCCAGTTCGGAAGCTATACGAGTCGCACGCCATATCCGGGGCAGCATGATCCGAAGCGCGACAAGGATGAACTCAGGCCGCTGCTCGAAAAACTGTTTCTCGGTGTCTCGGCAGAAGACAGGGTTCGCTTGCTGAAGGAAGGAATGTGGCCGAGCAAAGATATAGAGCGGTTCATTGCTGCCGGATTCCGGACGGCGAATGATGACCGCGAGTTGCTCACTCGACACGAGATGCAGCGCTGTTGCCCGGATATCTTAGTCACGAACTATTCGATGCTCGAGTACATGTTGCTCAGGCCAATTGAGGCGCCAATTTTCGAGCAAACCCGTGACTGGCTGGACGCTGACTCGACAAACTACATTACGGTGGTTCTCGACGAAGCGCATATGTACCGAGGTGCCCAAGGTGCCGAGGTCGGACTCTTGCTGCGGCGGCTGCAGTCGCGGCTGCGAGTCGACAGGGAGCGCATGCGATTCGTCCTGACGAGCGCTAGTCTCGGCGACTCAAAGGCAAGTCTGGACTTCGCGGACGCGTTGACCGGGAAGTCCAAGATCCGCTTTGATCTGATCGAGTCCGTTGTGGAAGTGCCCGCGGAGGCAGCACCAGCGACTGGACATCAGTCCACCGCGTTGGCAAGCCTGAAGCTGTCTGAACTACAAGGCGTGATGGACAGCGACGCCCTGGCAAGGGCGACTGCTGAACTTGGAAGGCTGGCGCACCTACTTGGATTAGCGAAACCTGCGAGCAACCTGAATGAAAGCCACCTGCGCGAGTATGCGCACGGCGTTTGTCGACAATTGCCTGTTGCAGCGCTTCTTCTTCGGGAGATAACGGGCAAGACACGTTCCTTTGATGAGGTCGCTAAAGCAGTCTTTGAGGATTCCCCGGTTTGGCGCCAAGCTCTCGCTCTCGAAGCTCTTTTGACGTTAGCGACGTTTGGAAAAAGCGCGAATGACGATCGACCATTTCTCCCGGCGCGGTTGCACCTTTTCTTCCGTGGTCTTGGCGGGATCTACGCTTGTGCCAACCCGAGCTGCACGCACAGGCGAGCCGCCGATGGGCCTGCACTGCTTGGTCGCCTATTCGAGTCGCCCCGTGAACGGTGCGAATGCGGAAGTAGGGTGTACGAACTCCTGACCCATAGAGATTGTGGCGCGGCATTCATACGTGCCTACGTCCGCAGTCAATCGGGCGATTTCCTGTGGCACGAGCCGCCGGCTCACCGCGATCCGGGCGAGCCGGCCCTAATTGAAGCTCACTACCTAGTAGAAACGGAGCGCCACAGATCGAAGGATGGCAAGCTGATGGTCTGGCTGCACAAAGAGTCCGGACGATTGGTTCGGGCTCGACCTCAGCACAACGCCAACGAGTTCATCGGGCTAGCGCAAGCGCCTGGCCTCGTGGCATCCGTGACCCCACCGCTATTGTCGTATGACGGCGAGTGTCCAGTCTGTCTTCGCGAATGGAGAGGGGGCCCGCGAATCATGGACCTCCAGACGATGGGGGATGCACCGTTCGCGCACCTGATAAAGACGCAGGTGAAGTTGCAGCCGCCAACGGTTCGAGAGTCGGTCAAGTTCCCCAATGGAGGAAGGAAGTCGCTTCTGTTTTCCGACGGCAGACAGACAGCAGCCCGGCTGGCTCGCGATATTCCTAGGGAAATTGAACAGGACACATTTCGGCAGCTACTAATGCTGGCTATACGAAATCTCAAGGCGCTGAATCGCGACGCTGTACCAACAGCAACGCAACTCTACGTTGCGTTCGTCGACGCTGTGGCATCTCAGAATGTCTTGTTGTTTGACGGGCAGGACGCAGAGGTTCTGAGTCAGCATGTGCGGCGCCATATCAAAGACTATAGAGCGGATCTGGATGAGCACCTAAAGGACTCCCCGGACCTTACGCCACCTCTTCGGTACCGTGAGCGACTCCTTCGGCAACTGGGAGCTCCCTTCTACTCGCTGTTCGCGCTCAATCTTGCATATGTGGAGCCAAAACCGTTCGTTGCACATGCCATAAGAGAGCGCATAAGAGAGCGTCTGCCTCGACTGGCGGCCGAAGATGTGGACTCGGTGGCTATTGTCTGGATTCAAAATTTCCTTGATCGCTTTGCCTTTGATGAGCGCATACCACCCATGGTGAGGAGTTCGGCGGCCGGCTGGCAACAGAAGTGGGGCGAGAAAACAGGCTTTCGGAGAAACCAGTTTCGGTACGTAGACGAGCTGTTCGGGTCCTCATCGGTGATTCAGGAGGTGCTCAAAGACGAGCTAACGACTAAGAGCCACGGGGTGCACTTTCTCGACCCAAATCGCCTCAGAATCATCTCGGCATTTGACAAAAGCTGGTTTCAGTGTCGCTCCTGCACATACCTAGCCCCCGCAAGTTGGAAGTCCAAGTGCGTCAATTGCGGTGGCATCGACATTGTGCTGCTGCAGTTTGATGAGAGCCCGTACTTGAAGGCCCGGAAGACCTTCTGGAGGGACCCGGTTAAGGGGGTATTGGACGGCAAAGAAAAAGCCTTTGCCCTGGACGTGCAGGAGCACACCGCCCAGTTGAACTACAGGGACACGGAGAAGGTCACGGCCACGACCGAGGAGTTTGAGAGGAGATTTCGGGACATCCTTAAGGGGAATGCGGATCGCCCGATCGACGTGCTGAGTTGCACGACGACCATGGAGGTGGGCGTTGATATCGGGGCTCTGGTGGCGGTCGGCCTTCGAAATGTACCGCCGGAGAGGCAAAACTATCAGCAGCGAGCAGGACGCGCCGGACGTCGTGGGTCCTCGGTATCAACGGTGGTCACTTACGCTCAGAACAACCCTCATGACAATCACTACTTCCTGCACCCCCACCGGATCATAGCGGGACCGCCTGCGGAGCCGGCCATTGATGCAGACAATCCCACTATTGCGGCGCGACATGCGAATGCGCAAATCCTTCAGGCGTTCTTTTACGCTCAGGCGAGCAGCTTCAGTGGGTCGGGAGATATCTACACCGTCTTGGGGTCGACAGTTGACTTCTTCCACGGCGCGGGCAACTTCTCGCTGCCAGCGCTCGAAAGATGGCTGAGAGAAGAACCGCAGGCTGAGCAGTGCCTCGGACAAATTGACGCGTGGCTCCCGGATGCGTTCGATGTTGATGCGCGGGGCCTTTCGGAGGCATTGGTGGAGCAGCTTAGGTCCAACTCCAACGCACCGCCGAAGGGAGTTTCGCTAGCAAAGCCAGAGAATCAACTGCTGGAGTATCTATTCTCGAAAGGTCTGCTGCCCTCGTATACCTTTCCGCGGCATCTGGTAGCGCTTCAGATTGAAGAAACGCAAATGGGTAATGTGAAGATCATAGAACGTCCGCAGCAGGGCTTGGCCGTCGGGCTATCGGAGTACGCTCCCGGTCGGTGGGTTGTGGTGAACAAGCAGACGTTCAAAGTCGGAACGGTAGCAGCCAACCGGCCGCTTGGGGAACTTGATAGAGCGGCGCCGCTATTCGTGGCTGCCAAACGGTACGTCCAGTGCCCTAACTGTTACCACACTGAGTTGGACCGTGAAGTGACGAAGGGCGAATCATGTACGGTGTGCAAGAACGGCACGCTCTCGCGGATAGAGATATTGCAGCCGGAAGTTGTCTTTCCGCATATGGGTCGTGCGATCGACGAACTTTCGGACGAGCAGGTATTTACAGAGGTAACCTCGGCGCAGCTGCCCTATCCGCGAGAAGGGAAGAGTCTGGATTTCTTAAGCGCAGGCGAGAAGAGTCTTGTGGCACACGGCCACAATGAAAAACTCGTGATGATTAATCGCGGCGAAGACACGCCTCAAGGAGGTACCGGCTTTCTTGTCTGTGAAAAGTGCGGCAAAGCGTCACTGCCAAGCGCTGCTGTGCAGGGACGACACGATCGCGACTATCACGTAAGTACCCCGGGGCGGTCTGCGAACCTACCGCAGTGTGATGGCGCTTTTCGTTCTGTGTACTTGGGGTACGGCTTTCTCACAGACATTCTGATATACCGCATAAATCTCGACTCACCCTTCAATTGGTTATTCGACGACCGCAAGAGTCGAAGACCACTCGCGGATGCTGCGAGATCGTTGTCCGAAGCATTGGCGTTGGCCGCTGCAGCTCGACTGGACATCGATCCGCGTGAACTAAAGGCCGGCTTCCGCTTTCTGGCGCTAAGAGACCGCCGCGTTCTGGACATCTTCCTTTACGATACGCTCGCCGGAGGAGCCGGTTACGCTAGCCTGGCGGCTCGACGGTTTGGAGAGATACTTGAAGACACCAAGGCGTTGCTCCTTGGGTGTGCGTGCAGTACATCTTGCGACAAGTGCCTGAGGTCCTATGAAAATCGATTTGCGCACGCCGCTCTGAATCGCTTTCTCGCGATGGATCTTCTTTCCTATTCGCAGACCGGGGTGTCTCCTGGAAGAATGGACGACCGTCAGCAGCGTGATGCGCTAAGGCCATTGCTGCAGTTCCTAGAGCTGGAGGGCTGGACGGTCAACTGTGAAAGCGGAGGAGGCTGTAACGTAGTCCATGGCCCGACACGACATGAATTGGTTGCGTATCGGGCGCTTGTGGACCCGTCGACGATAGTCGTGCCGGGCAGGGACGTACTCGCATTCAGCGACTACGAGATTCGCACAGCACTACCGGATGCGGCGGCACGAGTGCTGAGATGATCAAGAAAGCTAGAGCCCGAGCATCTCAAGTAATTGAAGTGAGCGCATACGAGGCGGTGCTCAAGCGAAAGATTCGGCGGCATTTTAGGCGGCGGTACGGTGCGCAGAGTAGTGAGGAAACTGGAGCCAAGGCGACGTACCGCGCTGCACATCAGACCCAGCGTGAAGAGCGACTGCACAAGAATCACGCGTTGATCACGAAGCGCCTGCCGGATCTTGTGGACAGGATTGCAGATGGCCGGGAGGTGGATCCGAGGGCCGTACAACCGCGGCTCGTTCCTGTTCTAGCCGGCACGTTGGAGGCTGAACTGTTTCGTTTGGCAGGGCTTTCATGGAGCATTCCCGTTTCCGAAGGATTTGGTCGGCGTCTTAAGTTCTTGGTCGTCGACGAGCAGAACGACAAGCTGATCGGGTTGATAGCCCTTGGCGATCCGGTATTCAACCTGGGGGCGCGGGATAGGACGATTGGGTGGGGTGTCAGGGAGCGGGAGCAGCGGCTTGCGAACGTACTTGACGCATATGTCCTTGGCTCATTGCCGCCCTACAACTTGCTACTTGGCGGGAAACTGGTTGCGTGCCTGATCAAGACTAAGGACGTGGCGAGAGCGTTTGCAGAGAAGTATGGCAATACTCGCGGAGTCATATCGAACGCGAACAAGTCGCCGCGTTTGGTGATGGTCACTACGACCTCTGCAATGGGCCGTTCCTCCGTTTACAACCGAATGAGGATCGGTGAGGAGAAATTCTTCGAGTCCGTGGGCTTCACGCAGGGATACGGTCATTTCCATGTCCCGGACGCCCTTTTCCAAGATCTTCGGACATATCTACTGCGCAAGAATGACCCCTATGCGAATGGCAACCGGTTCGGCCAAGGTCCGAACTGGAAGCTGCGCGTGGTCAGGAAGTCTATGGATGAACTAGGCCTGGGAGGCGGGTTGATACAACATGGATTTCGCCGGGAGGCATTTATTTGCTCGCTGGCAAGTAACGCCTGCTCCTTCCTGCGAGGGGATTCGAAAAGGCCCAATTTTTCGGGACTGCGAGATCTGCAAACCGTGTCAAAGCTGTGTGTGGAGCGGTGGGTCATCCCCAGGGCAAGTCGTCGACCGGAGTTTCGGGATTGGCGTCCGCACCATATCCGTCGGTTGATCAACTCGGAGTCGGCGGACCATTCGGGTGGAGCTTCGGGACGTGTTCGGGGCAATTCGAACTAGAACCGGCCAGTGGATCAAGGCGGATATAGCCGCCCGATCCCATGGCCCTTTTCGGTGTGGATGCTGTGGCGCGCCAGTAAGCCTAAGGAGTGGAGACCTTCGTGCGCCCCATTTTGCCCATGCACAACATAGGGCGAAGAAAGACTGCGAGGAGTACCACCCGAGCAACTACGTTCCATTGATTGACACGATCCATGCACCGGCAAATCAGAACAAGCGGCACACGCCGGACGATCTAGTTTGGGTGGGATTCGCCGGAGACACCCCGAGGACGTTTGCCATCGTTCTGAGGTTGCCGTCTGCAGCAGGGTATCCCGCCTGGCAAGGACATATCGTCGCGCCCACGGTGAGGGGGGAATTGGTCCTAAGTTGCGATCAGCTACGACAGGGCTGCAGTGTTGAACTTCCGCCAGCGGTCAAGGCGCAGCTTCACAGACAGCCGGATTGCTCTGTCAACAACGACTATTGGACATTAATACGAGAGGCGGTCCCGCTCCTCTCCGAGCACAGCTGGACATTCTTTAACGATTCGCCAGGCGTCGGGGCGAGACTGGCGGATGCCGCGCCTCTTCACTGCGGTGATCAATACTGGGGTCTCCTTCGCCGCTCGGCTGCGTCGGACATATCCGGCCTCGATCTGGTTCAGCTAGAAAGCACTCAACAGTGGGAACAAGGATGGTGGGTTCACCGGTTCCATCTGAGGGAAGATGGCTCGGAAGTCACGAGCGCTAGAGCTGTAGCGGAGAGGGTCCTAGGCAGAACCATCCTGCCGGCCCGACCGAGAATAATGCTGATTGACCCACCGCCACACCATTTGACACCAGACGGGCGAACCTTCGTTGCAGCACCATGTCGGCGGCTTCTGTTTCGGCGTAGTACGGCCCTTCCAGTACACGCGACAGGTCCTGACGACAAGATATGGCCGGTCGACGATATCGACGACCACGCTGTAGCAATCCCGCAGCCTGAACTTGGCCAATGGACTCTACGCATAGAAAATGTAGTTTTTCGGCTTGTTATCGGTGAGGCGAAGTTTTTTCGTCCTCCAGGTATCAGGGTCGAAATTGCTGATAGAGCAATAGACCTCGTCAGTCTGGCCGACGTACTCGCTCGCGGCGAACCGATCGCGACAACCACGCAGTTCCTGTTGACGTTGCCGCATGCGGCATTGGAGGCGGCTATTCGGATAGATGAGGAGCCGTGGCCGCATGGGCAAGCTGCGCTCGAGATCGCGCTGCTTGAGGGTGCGGGGCATCGTGTCGATGCCGCAGCGTTCGGCGTCATCGATACTCGTTTGCTATTCGCCGCTCCGGGCCAGAAGTCGGCTGCTACGGCTTCGATGGAGCGGCTGAGGCCGTTGGTCAGTTGGCTTGTGTCAGTTGCGAGTTCGGACGGCGAAATCGGTCTTTCGAGTCGAGCGCTTGAGTTGGACTGGGAGCATGCGCCTGATTGGCTTCGTCGGCTGCGCGGCCTGCGGTGGTCGTCAACATTTGCTCCTCAGCTACGCAATCTTCTGGCGAACCTGAGAAGGGAATCAACGCTGTGAGCTACCGTGGCACTAACGCGAAACGACTGGAGTTGCTCTTTGGGTCCGGGATGGAGCCTAGAGAGCTGAGCGACATGCTCAGAGCTACTAAGACGAAGCTGCTTGCGGCTGGCGCAAAACTGCACAAAGTCTCGAGTAAATTCGATGACCGCGTGCGCTTTCTTGCCCGAATTGATGGCAAGCCAGCGGACGTCGTGGCCGATTGGATTAGAAAGAACATTGAGGCCGATGAGTCTCTCGCGCCGGAAGCGCTGGTTGCTCAGTTCGAGGTCCTAGAGAGAAGCGGCGGCAAGCTTAAGCGCGAACAAGCTAGTGTTTTCGCTCGCACCGGTCTTCGATATCTCTTCAGCGATACGCCCCCAGAGGCTTGGATCACCTTCCTCGCCACGCCAATTGGCAAGGCGAGGGCCGACGCTGATCTGCGGAAAGGTGGGGCGGCGCAGCCCGATGAGCAGACCGAGGGTAGCCGGGACGCTATCGACGCAGAAACCGTCGAGGATTTGGCGGAGGTCTTGGAGACGACGGCGACACGCAGTCCCGAGGCATCTAGGCCCCGGACTGCCGCTGGAGTCGCGCTGCGGATACTTTCGGAGCTTTACAGGGAACCGAAAAGCGACGTGGCGGAGGTAGTCCTGCCCGACGAAGCTGGTGTGCTAGGTGATGGGGTCATCGAACTCATCGCTAAGCGTGCCGCCAGCTGGCGATCGAGGGTGCCACAGCGTGGGCTACGACGACAGGTGCCGAGGGACGTGAGTGAACTCGGCCAGATAGATGGAGATGGTGCGGAGATAGTAGGAGTCTGTACTGGGCAAACCCCTGCGGGCACGGCGGTCTTTGTAGAGCCACTTGCTATCGTCGTAGGCTCGGACCTGTGGGCACTCAATGGAAGCGCCGCGCAGAAGATCTTCTACGAAACGGGGCAAGTCATCGGCTTTCCCGGGACACGCGGTTTGAAACTGCCGGAGGTGGAGGAGATCGGGATCTGGACAGTCAAACACTACGGAACGCCTCAATCAATCAAGTTCCGTCTCCAAAAGCCCGGTCGTGCCTTTTACAGCGTCATGGACATTCCGTTCTCATCAGGAGAGCCCGACCATGTTCGCATAGCAATAAGTCGCACCGACCTCCCGAAAGGCGGGCGATCATTGTTTCACTTGGCGGACGATTCGGTCGTGAAGCCCAAAGGTGATGTGTCTCAGCATTCGGCACACGCATTCGACGAGCCGCTGGATGCGTGGAAAACGATAGAGGCATGGGAAGTCGCCCGCCGGAAGATAGTCCTCGCGCCGCTGCCACCTCCCGATCATCTGGTTGACTGCTCAGACCTAACAGCCGTCTTGAGGAGGCTCATATCCCAAGCGGATGTGGCGGCAAAGTTGCCGCAAATGTCGCAGGCCCAAACTCGAGCCTTCTTGGAATCGCTCGAATCAACGAGCACCGGATTGACGCGGGCGCGATTGGACCGACTCCGTGCGGAGCTCGAGAGGTTTGTCGAAGACCGCAACGGACTTGAGGGTGTCCTCGAGCTGCTGCTTGCGAACACTCGCGTAAAAGACGAGCTGGCAAGGGTCAAGCAGAAGGTTGTGGATGATTTTGAGAAGAGTCGTACGGACTTGATTGGCAAGAAGACGCAGCTCGAGCAAGAGATTCGCCGGCTGGCAGCGAAAAGGAAAGAGCTGCAGGACCAAGAGTCCGAAACTGCAAGCAAGATGAGTCAGGCGGTCAAGAAGGCTTTTGAAAGAGCTAAGGCAACTGGGCTCGAGACTCTCGCTGAGTCGGCGGTCTTTGGCGCGATTCTGAACGCCCGCGATACCCAAGCCGCCCAGCAGCATGTGAGCGATCGACTTAGCGCCGCGTTGGTGGAGCCGATTGCAGACGACCGCGGGCAATGTCTGAGGGAACTCGGGTTTCGTGCGGCGGACGCCCAGGGGATTCATGCATTTGCAGTCTCGGCGCTCGCGCACGGTTTAGCTGTTGGCCTTGTTGGCTCGGGTTCGAACCTTGCCGCGACCGCGCTTGGTCGGAGTATTGCTAGCAGAAAATGTGCGATTGTTGATGTGGGAGTAGGGGTCCTAACTGGCGGCTCCCTGCGCGAATGTCTCGGCGTTGCAGAGAAGGATGCTGACGTCATTGTCCTAAGAAGTGTCAACTGCTCAGATTTTTATGCTTATGGGGCGGATGCCGAGTGGCGCATCGTTGAAAGGCTGAATCGCCCCGAGCGAGGACCGCGATTCGTACTAGGATTTGCAGATGGGCCATCGTCACTACCTGTTGCACAGGTGCTTGAGGACTTGTGTCTCTTGATCGATTTGTCTGTCGTCGCGAGCAGCGTGGACCGGGACGCGGCAAGCGTCGATGAGTTGCTCGATGAGGCGGACTCAAGTGGCCGGCGGCCATTTCAGCGATTGAGAAACAGGGTGCTACGGCAAGTTGTGGCACAGATCCGAGGTGGCGATGTCGACGAGGCTCTGCTCGCTCGGATCGCGGAGGCGAATCTCCGCAACGCATAAGCGTTGGTCTGGCTCGATGCGTGCGGACGACGTCGCTCGCGCTCGCTAGGGTACGAACCGACATTTCGAGAAGCGCAGGGAGTTCTTTGCTCGAGCTGCGGTGGCCGAAAGCGGCTCCCAGTGACCCGTTGGCTTCAAGATTTGCAGATGGAGAGCGCCAGCCTATGGACGATATGACGGTGAAACAATTGCTCGCAGCGGTGGTGAAAGTACTGTCAAATTAAGCGGCCTTGGGCAACCTTCCCGGCATGAACCGATCCACCAACCCCTATAAGCGGCACCGTTTCCCACCGGACATCATCCAGTACGCGGTCTGGCTCTACCATCGCTTCAA
>Ga0194121_10009715_pt1 | contig 11857 bp, 12 predicted proteins | sample TA2MahCa50mmetaG_FD_148609 | JGI IMG/M metagenome (GOLD analysis project Ga0194121, IMG submission 148609) | Freshwater microbial communities from Lake Tanganyika, Tanzania - TA2015020 Mahale Deep Cast 50m | ecosystem: Environmental > Aquatic > Freshwater > Lake | place: Tanzania: Lake...
CCACAAAGTTCACACAAGAAGGGCCTCCAGACATGGGCATAGGCGCCATCGCTCTAGACGTTAGTAGCAGCTTTTGCGAAGCTGCCCTCATTTCTTAACGCAAACAAGAGAGAGAGACACAAAATAAGCATTCCATAAGTTGGAATACTTGCTGCCTCAAGAAGTTCATTTAAGGGTTTCCCGACAACACCTTCGGCCGTGAAAGCAATTAATAGCGCAGATACCAAAGTTAAACACCCCATCGCGGTTTTTGACCAATCTTTCAATTGCAAACGATTTATCAATATGCAGTATGCCGGCACATAGAAAATGAAATAGTGAGGCCGTGTGCTTGGATTAAGAAGAACGCTGAGTGTCCATGCAAAAGCTAAAAGGTAAGGTTCGATTGAAGTAAAATTCGGACGTGATTTTCGTAGAAAAACCCAAACAAAGAAAAGGGCTGAGAGAAAAAGAACTAGAGCGTTGCTCTGTGTAGATGTAAATCCCCATCTAGCTAGCAATGAAGGAAGACAAAGAATATCGTTAGTTTTGGTTAAGCTATTATCTGCGGAATAGGTCGTCAGATTGCCTATAAATCCCTGGTAAAGAAAATAGGCTTTACTAGGGCCTAAAACCACAAAAGGACTTAAAGCGACGATTAAACATCCTATTATTATTCCTTTCCTTGTGGAAGAAGATTTAGCAATGAAATAATAAACGACAAGAAACGCTGGAAAGACCTTAATCCCGGCTGTGAATGCAACTAAAAGTCCCCCCCATATTTGTGCTTTTTTTGACGGTTTTTGGCAAAGAGATTCAGCAAGAACCAGAACTGTGGCCAACATTAATTGAATGTTATTGCTCTGAAAGTTGTTGTGAATAGGGTTAATGGCCATGATCCAGACTAAAAGCCAGCCCCAAAAAGCCTTTGGATTATTGAGAATAGGATAAAGCTGAGTGAGAGTATGCCAAAAAACAAAATAAGAAAGCGTTTGAAGACACAGCCAAAAATATTTAACCGTTGGAAAACTTAAATAACCTAATGGCTTAATTAATATTAAAGAAAACGGACCGTAAAAATAGCGCCCTAAAATTCCATTTTGGGCGTAGACCCTAGTCAAGTCGGAATTTAAAAACTGGGCCGTCGCGTGTAAAACAACGAGGTCGATTTCATACTTGATTCCGATCACCCAACAAGGAACGAGCAAAGCCGCCAAGAGAAACCATTTTACTTGTTTTTGCATTCGCGAACCCTATCGCGGTTTGTGAGAAGAGGCAATAAAGATGTTGGGCTTAGTAAGGCGTTAGAAATAAATAGGAAAGAAGTGTTTGCGATTTCCGTTTCCTTCATGTTTATATTAAGCTAATGCGAACTCTTTAGGAGGCCCATATGAGAACTCTAAGATCTAAACTCGAAGAAAAAATTCAACAAAAACATCTTTTGGCTCATCCCTTTTATACGGCGTGGAGTGCCGGCACTCTCACCCAAAGTTCTCTGCAAGGGTACGCCAAAGAATACTACGCGTTTGAAAAAGAGTTTCCCCGTTTCATCAGTGCTCTTCATTCGCAATGTAAAGACCCAAAAATGAGGCAGGCATTGCTTGAGAATTTAATCGATGAGGAGCGGGGTGAAAAAAATCATTTGGAACTTTGGACAAAGTTTGCTGAAGGCCTTGGTGTCGATCGGCGGGAACTTTCCCAGCACTTTTTTTCGGATGAAACACACCATTTATTAAAAGTTTTCAGAGAGGCTATGAGTTCCGATTCTCTAATTGATGGTGTAGCGGCACTGTATGCTTACGAACGCCAACAGCCCGATGTCGCTAGAACTAAAGTTGATGGTTTAAAGTGTTTCTATGGAGTGGAAGAAGAGTCGGCGGTTGAGTTTTTTAAGGTTCATCAAATTTATGATGTTTACCATGCCGAAACTGAAGCCAACTTACTCTCCCAGTTGTGTCTCTCCGAGGTCGATGAGGAGCGGGCCGTGGAGAGCGTAGAGAAGACTTTATCGGTGCTTTATGACTTTTTGGATGGAGTTCAAAGACGTTACTGTTAATGCTCCAATCTTTCATCGCTTAACCAAAGACAAACCCTATCCTTTGTTTGTCTAAAAAGGCCCTATTTCTTTTCAAGGAATGGCTTTAGAAGATCAATAGGGACTGGAAAGATCGTAGTGGAGTTGTTTTCACTTGCGATCTCCTGAAGAGTTTGAAGATAGCGAAGCTGTAGAGCCGCCGGATGTGCTTCCATTGTGCGGGCAGCTTCACAAAGTTTCTCCGCCGATTGAAATTCGCCCTCTGCCGCAATCACTTTGGCTCTTCTTTGCCGTTCTGCTTCAGCTTGGGTAGCCATAGCTCTTTGCATTTCTTTTGGGAGATCGACCTGCTTGATTTCCACAGCCGAAACTTTGACTCCCCACGGTTCAGTGTGAAGGTCAAGAATTTCCTGAACCCTGTGGTTAAGGGTGTCTCGTTCACTTAAGACTTCGTCCAGTTCAGCCGAGCCAAGTACCGATCTGAGAGTCGTTTGAGCATATTGGTAGGTGCTCTCAAGGTAGCTTTCTACATTTAGGACCGCTTTCACAGGATCAACCACTCGGAACAATAAAACAGCATTGACCACAATGCTGACATTGTCTTTGGTTACGACATCTTGGGGAGGGATATCGGTGGTAATCACCCTTTGGCCGACCTTAATCATTCGATCGATTCCCGGGATTAAAAGAACTAGTCCGGGCCCTTTGGCTCCTATGAGGCGTCCTAAACGGAAAACGACAGCTCGTTCATATTCCTGTAATATTTTAAAAGAAGAAACGAGAATTCCACCCAGGAAAAGCAAAATAATGAGTGAGAATGAGAACATTAGGGGGTCTCCTTTTTTTGAACAATTAAAACTAAACCTTTAACTTCTTTAACTTCGAACCAATTTCCCTTTTTGACTTCCTGGCCATCGCAGGTTCTGGCTTTCCAAAGTTCGCCCTGAATAAAAGCAGTCCCCGACGAGGGAGTGATATCCTCTGTGGCCTGGGCGGACAACCCTATCAAAGAGAGATAATGCTCCTTAATCTTTAGATGGTAAGTCTTTAAAACCAAGTAGGAAAGGGCAAAAATAGCCAAAGCTAAACAGGTTGAAACCGAAAGGACTAGATTTAAAGGAATCTGAAACTCCGGAACATTGGTGTCCATCAGAAATAATGATCCCAAAATAAATGACAAGATTCCACCTATGCCTAAAATGCCATAGGAAGTTGCAAAGAGTTCCGCGATCAAAAGGGCCATACCGAAAAGTAATAAACCCAAAGCTCCAAATCGAATCGGGAGTAACTGAAAAGAGACTAAGCTTATCAAAACGCAGAGCCCACCTAAGACACCAGGGAGAATCAACCCCGGATGAGAAAGCTCAATCCAGATACAGAGTCCGCCGAGAGCCAGAATAAGATAAGCCAGTGAGGGGTTGGCAAAAAACGAAACGACTTGTTGTTTTAGTGTCGGCGAGTGTTCTTGGGGTTGAAACGGGGTGCTCGAGAGTTGTGATAGGGAACCTTTGGGCGTTTTCAATTGATATCCTAAAAGTTTTTGTTCGAGAGATTGGATGTCATCTGCGATAAAGTCGATGACATTTAGTCTAAGGGCCTCATCGGAGGGGATTGAACGACTCTCTGTGACTGCTTGTCGAGCCCACTCTGTATTTCTGCCTTTAGTTTTAGCTAAGCCTTCTGCGAAGGCTGCAGTGTCATTGGTGAGCTTATCACTTAGCGTTTTATCCATGGGTTGACCTCCCCCTTGAACCGGGTGTGCGGCACCTATGTTTGAACCCGTAGCCATCACAGCGACATCGGCAGCAAATGTGATTAAAGCACCGGCACTTCCGGCTTGTGCTCCCCTTGGTCCGACCCAAACTACAATTGGAGTTGTGCTATTTAGCATGGATTGAATAATTTGCCGGGTTGAAGTCAGTAGCCCCCCGGGAGTGTCGAGTTGCAAAATGAGTAGAGGATCCTTCCTCTCATTAGAGAAGCGAATTTCGTTGATAATAAAATCAGCAGTTCCGGGATTGATAGTATCGGAAATCTTGAGTAGGGGAACAACAGGCGCTCCCCAGAGGAGCTTTGACATTAATAAGAGGGATAACGCAACCAGTTGAATCACTTGTTAATGACCTTTAAGTTGTTTGACGACCAGTTTCATGTCTTCCCAGACGATCTTTTTGGCTGCTGGATTTCTCAGCAAATAGGCCGGATGATAGGTGGCCATAAGAGATCTTTTACTATCCCAAGCTAAAGGATGAAAACGTCCTCTTAAAAGGCCCATCGTAGAATCATTACCGGTAAGAGTGCTTGCAGCTGTCAACCCTAAAGCTACAATCATTTTGGGTTGAATCATTTCGATTTGAGCTTTTAGAAACGGAACGCAGGATTCAATCTCTTCTGGAGCAGGGACTCGGTTCCCCGGTGGACGGCATTTTACGATGTTAGCGATATAAACATCTTCTCTGGTAAACCCCATAGCTTCAATAATTTTTGTGAGCAAAGTGCCGGCACGGCCCACAAATGGGAATCCTGTTTTGTCCTCTTCGGCCCCGGGCCCTTCCCCGATAAACATGAGTTTCGCATTAGAGTTGCCACTGCCAAAAACAATCTTATTTCTTTCTTCACAAAGTCCGCACCTTTTGCATTCGCCTAGCCAGGTCCGAATGTCCTCGAGTGATTTTATTTTGGGCGAGGGCACTTGCCGAGATTTGGACTTCCTAAGACTTTGTCGTTTCGAGCGTGTTGATGTTTCTATTCCATGTTCTTCCCAAAGTGTCATGTACTCCTCATAGTTGTGATGGGTAGGATTGGCCATAGGAAGCATCATAGAAAAGGAGAAACCATTCGGCAACAAAAGTTGAAGAAAAGAAGCTAAAAGGGTTAAGCTAAGGCAGATGAAATGGCTTTTATTAGTTTTTGAGGGTGGTTTTCTTATAGCTGCTCGTTCCAGCGCCCCATTTTTATTTTTGCGCAAGGGTTGTTCATTAATTAGAACGGTGTTAAAAAAAACTTAATTTAAAGAGCAATTTAAAGAAGGTTGTTGTTGATGCTGAAAGTGAAGGTTTTTGGCAGCATGCTCGAAAAAATATTGTCATGATTGTCAAATTGAAGATGAAAAATATCATACTTCGCTCCCTTTCAAGCAGGCTTAAACCGATAAAGGGCATTTTTTCGTTATTGTTAGTTCTGTCATTTGTATTCGGCTGTGTGGCAAAAAGCGGATCCAAACTTAGATTTCAAGAAAGTAAGTTGATTTCGGTACCAACTCTTAGCCTTTCGGGAGTTGATGATGGGGACTTTTCCTTTGTTTTAGTTGGGGATATTCATTTGGGGGGTAATGATGTTGGACGGTTAAGAGCGGTTTTAGAAGCCGCTCAGTCTCAAGGGGACGCTTTCGTGATTTTTTTAGGGGATCTGGTGGATAAGGGTAAACGAGAGGACATGCAGACCTTTTTAAATCAGGTGGCTGAGTTTGGTTTTCAAAATAAAACCCTTTATACCATTGGGAATCACGATGTGTTCGAGGACGGCTGGAGCGCATGGAAAGATCTCATGGGGCCAAGCCATTTTGATGTTGTCATTGGAAATACCCATTTTATGATCTTGGATTCTGCCGACGGGATGGTTGGAGAAGAACAGAGCGAATGGCTCGAAAATAGACTTAAGGCCAGTGCTTCTACGCACAAAATTATTTTAAGTCACTATTTGCCAGTGATTCCCGGACAGAGAACCTATTTGCGGTTGGCTAATGAAGAGGAAGCTATCTCTTTAATGAAATTATCAAGTCGATATCGAGTTAAAGCTTGGCTCGGTGGGCATTATCACAGTTACATTCAAGAGGAGATAGAAAAGGTGATCTACTTAGTCGCTGGTGGCGGTGGTGGTCGAAAAATGGAACCGGTTAAAAATAACTTTTATGTTCGAGGGACCGTCTCCGGAGACGAACTTCGTTTTGAAATGCACCCTTTTTAAAGTTTTTTTGTGTGAGGTTGTACAAAGGGAAGTTTTGTGCGTTCCATGGAAATTTTCGTTTGTCTAATCTCAACCCATAACCGTGGTTCCTCAACGGCTTTCCTGTCAACGAGAGCAAGAGCAATGGGCACCTCTAAATGAGGGCTGTGTGTTCCGCTGGTGATTTGTCCTACTTGGGTTCCTTGTTCATTAAAGACTGGATACCCCTGCCGAGCGATGCGTCGATCCTGGATACGATAGGCTTGCAGCAAAGGGGAGGGCCCTTTTTTAGCTTGGTCTTCAAGTGACGTTTGCCCAATGAAGTTTGGGCTTTTTTGAAGTTTAACCACCCAAGATAACCCTGCCTGAAGCGGAGTTATTTCCGTTGAAAGTTCATGCCCATGAAGAGGATATCCCATTTCTAATCTCAAAGTGTCCCGAGCTCCAAGGCCACAAGGAATTAAAGAATAAGACTTCCCGTGGTCGAGTAGTGCATTCCACAAATCTGAGGCTTTTGACGCCCCAACGTAAAGTTCAAAACCGTCTTCCCCGGTATAGCCTGTTCTTGAAATGTAACAAGGGATTCCAGCCACAAGTCCATCCATGGCCCAATAGTATTTTAGAGCTTTAATCTGAGAACCCTCCGATATCGTCGATATCAGAGCCTCAGCATAGGGGCCTTGAAGAGCGATAAGAGCCGTCGAGTCGCTTTCGTCTTCAAAGGAAACACTTGGGGACAGTCGAGATTGAAACCACTCTCGGTCTGTTTCTCGGTTTGAGGCATTTACGCAAATGTAAATGTGGTCTTGAGATCTTCGATAAACGACTAAGTCGTCTATGACGCCCCCCTTTTCGTTACAGAGCATGTTGTATTGTGCTTGCCCAATTTGAATCTTAGAAAGATCGTTGGTAATAAGTTTCTGAACTTCCTCAAGTGCACTTGGGCCTCGGATGGAAAATTGCCCCATGTGGCTAACGTCAAAGAGACCAACTTTGGATCGGCATCCCTTAGTTTCTTCCAATACTCCTTGGTATTGCACCGGCATTTCATAACCCGCGAAGGGAACCATTCGAGCTTTGCTCTGAATGTGATTATCGTAAAGTGGAGTTCGTTTGAGTGTCTGATTTTGCATAGTAATTCTCTAGGACAGTCGCTATGAGTTCCTCTTTTCTAATAGACATCACATGGAATCCATCCACCACCGCAGATAACTGAAGCATACTTTCAACGGCAATGGCGATCCCCGTTTCAAGAGGGTCTTTTGAACTTTTAAACCTTTCAAGAATAGCATCGGGGATATTGATTCCCGGGATGTTTTCCTGAATGTACTGAGCAGAATCAAAAGAATGCAGGATTAAAATTCCCGCAAGGATCTTAGTGTTATACTTTTTAGCCTCAAGGCAGAAGGCTTTGAAGTCCTCTAAATCATAATTGGCTTGAGTCTGAAAGAATCGAGCTCCGGCTTCAATTTTATGGCTCATCCGGGTGAGTTGATTAGAGTTGCCTCTTAGAGTGGGATTGATAGCGGACCCCATTAAAAAGCGCGTCGGGGCGTTCATTTTAATCCCACTGTCGTCGATTCCGTTTTGTAACTTTGTGATCAGTTTAAGTAACTTAACCGATTCCAGTTCAAAAACCGGTTTCGCATCGGGACAATCTCCAGCTTTGACCGGATCACCGGTTAAACACAGAATGTTAGGAATGCCTAACGCGGCTGCTCCTAAGAGGTCGGATTGTAGAGCAATTCGATTGCGATCGCGGCAAGTGAGTTGAAAAACCGGTTCTATACCGTTATCCAAAAGCACTCGTGAAGAGGCTAAGCTGGACATTTTAACTAAAGCGCGCTGACAGTCGGTAATATTAATGGCATCGACTAAGGGTTTTAGTCTCTCTGCATTTTTAAGGAGCTTTTTAATACCAGCCCCTTTGGGTGGGGTGACTTCAGCCGTAACAACAAAAGAGGAAGTCTCTAATTTATGTTTGAGTTTGCCCATGAAGAATTGACGGTAACCCAAAACGGAACGATTGAAAAGAAAAAGGCCCTGTCAGACGGCAGGGCTTTTTTCTCAGTAAAAAGAATAGGACTTAAGCTAACCCGCTGCCTCTTTTTTCTCTGGGGCCTGCTTTGTTTCAGGGGCTGCTTTAGTAACAGCCATCCCTTTAACATAATAATTTTGAAAATGATCTTCACAGTAACCATGACGGTTTATGACCATCGGCTTTTTACAATCTAAGTCGCCGCAGGTTTTGTATCTGGCCAATCCAAACTTTCCGCGTTTCCACTGTTTGTAGTGAACATCGCAATACCCTTTGGCTCTATACTCGCGTTTGCAGGACGAGAACTGGCAAGATGTTTTAGCTCTAGGGTCAAAAGATGCAGCTTTGGTTTCAGCGCTTTTGACTGAAACTCTTTTTTTAGTTTCGACTTTTTTGGGTTTAGCTGATTTAACCGATTCAGCGCTTTTTTCCGCTGTTTTTTTTCCCATGATTCCTCCCGTGAATTTAATTAAGTATCGGAAGAAATGAGAAAAAGGCTTAGTTTATAGTGTCAGATTAAATGGAGTGCTCTGCGTGGCGCTTTTAGAGTTTTCGATAACTTGGTAATCTCTAAGGCTGAGGCTTTACATCCTCAAACAGGGTGATTTCAAACCTTTCTTTGATCTTGTTGCCGCAGAATCCGGTTAGAATGTTTTTGTTAAGCTTTGTTTTGTAAAAAGTGACAACCTGGGGCAATTGTAGCTGGCAAGCGTCATAAGAGGCATACCCATTGGGGTCCTCGATAATTTTCAAATTTCCTAAGCCCAAAACATCCTCGCTAAGAACAAAGATACCTAATTTAAAGACCTCTTTGGTTTTCTGGCCACAGAATATGGCCAGCGGAGGAGTTTGGCCCTTGAACAGATCTTCACTGACTTTTGTAATCTGTTTTTCACAAGTCGAACTCTCAGTGTGATTCGCTACTTCTAAGAAGTTTAGGTGTAAACGTTTTGTACCGTAGAAACGTAGCGTAATTTCGCTGTCGCCCCCTATGTAAGGGCGACCGATTACAGCGACAAGTTCAATTCCATTTCTCTTTCCGCTTTCCCAGGCCCGATTAAAAGCAGGTTTCCAAGACTGGGCAGGAGTCAAAGTGCCGTAAGACTTAGTAGAGAACAGCCTTAAGGTTGCTTTGCCGATACCTTCAATTTTAGATACCCAGGGGAAGGGATTTAAAAGAGGGCTTTCTTTAAAACAGTAGGCCAACCAGGGTTCGATCCCCGTAAATTTACGAAAAAGCTCTTTTTCCCGCTCCAATCCCAGAGAGCAATTGTCAAGTGTCACGTGAGTGCCCTTCTCTACAAATTCAATGCCGTCGGTATCCATGTTCTCTGCAATATCGAGTTGCTGAGCACTCAAATAGGAAATTTTTATGTCACAAGTGTCTTTTGTTTCTTTTGTCATCCCCGCCCAGTAAACCTCGACCGAGGCAAGCTTAGAGAATCTTTCTGCGAGCTCAACCGCAATTTCAGAACATTCTTTGGTCCTAGGATAAGTTTTAATTTCGTGGTTAAAGATGTCTGAAGCAAAAAGCGATAACGCAGAAAAGGTAAAAGTGAGAAGAAGAAAAAACTTCATTGTGACTCCTTTAGTCGGCAAAGTTCAATTGAGCAAGGCCGTCTTGTCAAGGTAGAAGTTTCTTATAGAAACTGTCTAGAAGTTTCACATCCTGCTAAGTCATTGGAATTCATCTTAAGCTTTCGCTAGATTTGTTTTTTGCATTAAAACTGTCAGAAAGTTTGACTCTTGTTAGAAATAAATACGCTTGATAAGTTGGTGTTCGATTTGCATCTCCTCAATCAGTATGGAAATTAAAAACTTTCTTAGATTCACCGTAGCTGTGTTGTTTACGCTAAGCCTGACTCATTGTGGTGTTAAAGAGGGTGTTCTGCTCCAACGGGTCGCGGATCTCACTGACAGCTCTGCTGATTCCCAAGATTCAAGCCCCGATGGTTCTTCGTCTAGTAATAGCGGTGCGGATCTAAAGAGCGAAGGGTCGGATGCTAACGATGATGATGACGATGATTCAAACCAATCGTATAAGTTACTTTGCCATGTTCCCACTGGGAATCCTAGTAAAGCCAAGACCCTAAAATTAAAATCCGCACGTGCCATTAACGCTCACATAAATAATCACGGAGATTATTTAGGTCGTTGTTGTAGAGGATAGGAAAGACAAAAATAAAGTTATCATGTCCACAGCGAAGTTCATTGGTCGAATGATGGGTCGCATCCGCCAAATCATTTTTCGGGTGACTCTTCTTTCCAAGCAAATAGGGGTTACAGACAATCAACTCATCGACTTCGGAATTCAACAGCACATAAACCCATTGAGAAAGGTTCGACTCCTTAACTATAAGCTTCGTTTTTTCTTCTCATTTCTTACAAAGCCAAGAAGATTCTTCTCGGTTGTGGCTACTCGCATTCGGTTTAAGATCTTTCCCGATTAGTTTAGGCTTACCAAAGTTGAAGAATGGACATCTAATCCGATATAAACTGACATGGCGGCGCTCCTTCTAGTATTAGCTACTACTGTTTGAAAAATCAAACAGTACGTTGGCCTTCGAGGCCCATAAAATGGTTTGTTCCAATCAGGATTTTCTAACCATCACTGTTGGACGCCGCTTTCTTACATTGTCTAAAAAACAGCGCATTAATGGGACTTCACGGGGTTGCCCCATCGCTGAGAGTCTCTGTACGAATGACTTCAGCAAGTTTTTTAGCGACTCTTGAGTGAACAACCTCACTGGGATGGGCATCTTGGCTATTTACAATTCGCTCGAGTGGGGACAAATCACTAACTAAGTCTGCTACTTTGATTAGCGTAACTTTCTCCTGTTGAAAAAGATCTTCGAATTGATTTTGTATCGTCAGACTTCCTGTAATGTCTTGAAGAATCGGAAAAAACACTACGATGACTGGTGCTTTAGTATTTCTTGTAAAAGAAAACAGCCTGGTCAACTCTTTTGAATGGTCCGAAAAAACTTCAGGATCATTGTAGGCCTTTCTGAGTTGTTCAAAATAAGAGCTGTTTAAAATTGGATTGATGACCGGTAGTGAATAAAAAAGAAAACCAAATAGAAAAGAGCGGTCAGCTAAGGATTCGGAAAAAACGTTAAATCGAGATTTGTTATTTGTATTAAAGGTCCAATATTTTGAAGCTGACGGGGTTCCTAAGATATCATTTAGATAATAAGAAAGGACAACTACATCAGGCTTATAGGGAAATTTCGTCAACACTGAATATTCCTGAATCGTATCAGCCCCCGGTACTCCCAAGTTAATTACTAAATTATTTTCGGGTAATGTATGTTGTAAAAGATCCCCAAACCTTAGGTCTCGATTAGAGATGCCAGCGCCAGCAGCAAAAGAATCTCCCAAAATAAAAATTCGTTTCTTACTTTGAAGTTGCTGATGTGTGTATTCAGGGTCTCTGAAACCAAATGAATTTAATTTGCCCCAATATTTTCTATACCATAATTGCTCTGATAATGGGTGAGAACTGTTGTGGCTACGAGGAATGAATTGAAAAAACATCTCAAGGAAGGCCAAACAAGTAATAATGCTAAAAAACATGAGATTAGCGTTAATAAAAAAAATACCTGCCTTGGTTTTATTCAAAGTGTTATAAAATCCTATTAGAAATAACAACTCAACCCCTAGAAATCCAAAAGTACCGATAGTTAAATAGGTGGTTCGCCAAGGTGAGAATGGTGGTACATACCAGACCACAAGAAATAAATAGGCAAGGAGAGCTGTTATTGCGAAACTAAAAATCGTTACGAGTATTCCGAAGTAGATTTTAGATGTCAGCTGCAATTGCATATTATTTTTTCAAGAGCATAAGTAGTTTAGCAGAT
>Ga0194121_10009716_pt1 | contig 11856 bp, 10 predicted proteins | sample TA2MahCa50mmetaG_FD_148609 | JGI IMG/M metagenome (GOLD analysis project Ga0194121, IMG submission 148609) | Freshwater microbial communities from Lake Tanganyika, Tanzania - TA2015020 Mahale Deep Cast 50m | ecosystem: Environmental > Aquatic > Freshwater > Lake | place: Tanzania: Lake...
TTTTCACCATTCCCGGCGAAGGTCGTAATGATACCCGTGCGCAGATCGAGCCGACGAATGCGCTGATCCTGGATATCGGCAATAAGTAAGCCCCCCTTGCCGTCCAGGAAGCAATCGTTCGGCTCCCGCAATTGCGCCAGCGGCCCAGGGCCGCCATCTCCACTATAGCCCGGGGTGCCCGTGCCAGCCACCGTGGTGATGATGCCCGTGGCCGCCTCGACTTTGCGAATGGCTGCATTCAGCCGATCTACGATGTAAATATCTCCGTTGGTATCGACATCGAGCGAGTACAGGTTATCCAGCGTTGCGGCGGTGGCCGGGCCACCGTCGCCCGCATAGCCCTGCCGACCACAACCCGCCACCGTGGTGATGATGCTGGTATCCTTGTCAATACGGCGCACCGTATGGGTCCGCCCATCAGAGATATACAAATGCCCAGCCGTGTCAAACGCGCAGCCATACGCTTCACCAATGCGCGCCTGCAACGCCGGGCCACCGTCGCCGGAATAGCCGCCGTCGCCGGTGCCAACCACTGTCTGAATGATGCCGACCTCAAAAGCCATTCTCGCGTCCTTCTCCCCAGGTGGCTTCGTCCTCATTCGCCGCTATCCCCTGCGCGCGGGGCCATTGTACGGTGCGTGTCTCGCCTCCAGGACAAAAGAGCGCTCGCAAGGGACTTTGAAAGAGTTCCTCACTAATGGCCTCCAGGAGCGCCACGAGGTCAGCCAGTGAGGTCGATTTACCCGCGTTTTTCGTGGCAATCTGCAACAGAATATCTAACAGCTCTGCTGGAGTCGTCACCGTTTCCAGGTCAATCTGATAGCGCCGGCTGGCATGCGTGATCGTATACAGCGCCGGGTCATACGACCACGGTCCAACTCCGGCGGTTAAGCGCTGGGCCATCCCCTCATACGCCTCACGGGCCTCTGCCCACTGCCGTCGGGGATACGCTTCGCGCTCCAACTGCGCCTGTTGCAAGCGTTGAAACGCCTTGGTCCCAGGCTGTGGCTCTGGGAATGCAGAACTGGAGTCCATACGTGTACACACCTCATCGACTGGCTGCCTGGCGTTCTGGATGAAAACCACTGTGGTCCTCAAAGGCACCCACCGGAGGATAAATCTGCGTATAGAGGCCGCGCATGCGCTGTGTGATATACGTATGGGCGCGGTCGCGCAAGTCACTCGGGCGGCGTTGCTGAGCTTTATATTCTTCACTGTGCAGCGGGCTCCCGTCTTCCAGTTCCCAGATGCACAGGTAACGCAGGACCCCTTCGCCTTCTTCGAGCTTGAAGCGGCGCGCGCTGATATAGCCCGGAATTTCCAAACGCTCTGGCAAATGCTCGTCGTTATACCAGTGATTGAATTCTTCTTCATGGGCCGGATCAACGTCCATCATCACCACCAGGATGGTATTGCCAATAGATTGCGTGGCATGCTGCTGGGCAGGCGTGGACATAGCGATTCCTCCATGGGTGTGAGTATCACGGGCTGTGGCTACCAGCGGATTATAGCATCATGTGGAGGTACAGTGTGTCTTGAGCGGCCCTATGTCCATTATCCGTCCCTCCTGGTGCGCAGCAGGTGTTCAGCCCAGGTAGCATCTTCGCGGCGCAAGGGGATGTCTGGCGGCTGCGTATAATCCACCGCGAGATCGTACCCGAGTAGATCATACATGGTCGTAAACACGGCCTGGAGATCGAGCGCGACGTCCTGGTCGCCAGGGAGCAGCGGTACCGGAATCACTGGCAACGGCTCGGTAAGACGCAACGGCCAGATTTCCGTGATTGGGCGTCTTTCGGCACGGCTGAGGAAGATAAAATACGGTGCGTCTGGGAGGGATTGTTGCATCGGTACGCGTTGACCGTGCCGCAAAAGGTCAATTTCCAAGACATGGGCGGTACGGATGAGCAGACGACGGCGCTTGGCGAGATATTCTATACGCCCCTCACCACGTTTATGCGTCGGAGAGAGCATTTCAATGGCAGTGACGAGCTGGCGGTGCGCCGTGTCACGGATTTCAATGCTCACATGGGGCACAGGCGTAGGAATAACCGTCGCCAGTTCTAAGGGCGCTGTGGTCACAGCGGTGTCTAGGGCGGCCCCGCTCACGGCGCGTACAGCTGCGACACTGATGTCAGGGTACATGTCCGTCGCAGTGACCGCTACGCTTTCTGGGGTCTCCATGACAAAGCGCTCCGCCGGGAAAACCAGATACCGTGGTCGTACTCTCGGCGCCAGGTCGCGGACGATTTCGGCACTGAGCGCAAAATGCACCGTCGTCCAGAGCGAGCCTTCGAGATACGGGTCCATGCCTGGGAATGGCGAGGGCACAAGCGTCTCCTCGTACAGCAGGATATCCAGAGCTCCAGCATAACACGGCGTCTGCTGCAGCACTCATTTGACGTGTATCACAGCCGTCTTCCGGAGTATAGGTCATACCCTCAGCCTTTACTACAGGAACACGTATTGGCGTTGCCAGAGCGCACACCGGTTGCTGCAATATCTAAGCTCTACAGGGCAATACAGACAAAGAGTGTCATACATTATGTTGACTGTACTGGCGCAGGGCCACTCGTTGTCCCGCATTGTCTCAGGAGGCTGCTATAGCGTAAGATATGCGTGAAACGCATGATAGCAAAACATCATAACAATGGTGAGACCTATGCCACAGGATATTGCACGTCTGTACCAACAGTGCGATCCAGCGCGTCCACTGGCTCCTGGAGATGCCCGGTACATCCCGTGCACGGGCGTGCGCGGCGAGGGCGATTTGATGGCCCAGTTGACGAACGCCCTCCGTTGGTCGGATACGCCCATCCAGGTGCTCTTCGCCGGCCATCGCGGCGGTGGGAAGTCGACAGAGCTGCTGCGCTTGCACCAGGCGCTCGTGCATCCCCCAGACGGAGAGCCACGCTATTTTGTCGTTTACTTTGAAGCGGATGCCGAGGATGTCGATGTCAACGATGTGGATATGCCCGACCTGTTATTTGCTATCATCCGCCAGGTGGGGAGGGTGCTTCGGGAGCAGGTGCATGAAGGGCTGCGTCCCTCATGGCTGAATCGTTTTGTGGATGACCTCAAACGCTTCCTGGGTAGCGAAGTCGACTTTGAGAAACTCCAATTGGACGCGAAGATTGCGAAAATCACTGCCACCATTAAAAGCAGTCCCGAGGCACGAGTGGCGATCCGCAAAGCGCTGGAGCCCAACGTCTCTAATCTGCTCGTGGCCGCCAACGACCTGCTCTACGAGGCAGTCACCCGGCTCCGGCTGAAGGGCTATCGAGATCTCGTGCTCATTGTCGACAACCTGGATCGGATCGTGTTGCGGGACCTTCCCGACAGCCCATTTAATACCCATGAACATCTATTCATTAATCGTGGAGCCCAGTTAGCCCAGCTCTGCTGTCATGTAGTCTACACGTTACCCATCTCTCTGGTCTTTTCACCCAAAGCCACGGCCCTGGTGAATGTTTTTGGCAGGCGCCCTGACGTCCTCCCTATGGTAAAAATTTTGCAGCGGGATGGGCACGATGATCCCGTAGGGCTGGAGGCTATGCGCGCCATGGTGCGGCAACGCCTCGTGGCCGCACAGGCGCCAGAGGTAGCTGCTTTTGACACGGAGGACACGCTCGATTACGTCTGTCGTATGAGTGGCGGACATGTGCGCAATCTGTTGATCCTCATCCGTACGACCTGTACGATAGCAGGCGCTCTGCCACTCACACGTCACTACGTCGAGCAGGCCGTGCGTGGCCTAAGTAACGACTTCGAGCGAGCCTTGAATCGCCCGGAGTTTTTCGAGGTACTGCGGCAGATTGACCAGTCCCACGCCTTGCCTGGTAGTGATAGTGACCAGTTACTGCTGTATAACCTCAGCGTCCTGGAATATCTCAATGGCGCGGCGTGGTATGCCGTCAATCCGGCGGTGCGGGTCTTGGAAAAGCTGCAACCACCCAAACGCTCCAGAGCCCGGCGCACACAGTAAGCACAGGTGAGCGAGCATGCCAGGTATAAACCAGTCGCCTTCTCCGGTAGACATCAATGCCACCCTTGACCAGCTTGAGCGTGCAGTGCGCTGGTCTGAAGCGTTTCAACTGGTGTTTGTCAAATGCAATCACCCGATGGAACAAGAGCTATGGCATCACGCGCTCCTGGAGCGTCTGCACGACATGCGTGTGCTGAACCTAGTGTTGGAGCAGCCGATTGTCAGTCTTTTGGACGAAATCACTGCCCGTTGGGATCAGGTTGCACCACCACAGGCCGTTTGTGTGTCTCATCTGGAGGAGTCGATCAACCTCCAGCGTGAGACATCGCCCGTGCTAGGCCGTCTCAACCATGATCGTGACCTCCTGCGTCGCGCGGTCCCGGCAACGCTCCTGGTCTGGCTTCCGGATTTTGCTCTCGATTGTGTTGCCAGAGGCGCACCGGATTTCTGGGCCTGGCGCTCGGGAGTATACGAATTTCCAACCAACAGAGCACTGTGGCAGATGGAAAGTGCCAGAGCGCTCACTCCTAAAATTTCCCAGGACTTCTCTTTGCCTCTACAAGACAAACAGCAAGAGATTGCCCGTGTTTCAGCATTGCTGCGCAGTGCCAGGGCGTTGCCACACCAGGATACTCGTGGGCAGGAGACCATTGCGCATCTCACCACACGGCTGGCATTATTGTATTGCAGTTTGGGACAATGGGACAAAGCACAGAGATTGTTTCAAGATACTCTGACGGTGTATCAGCAATTGCATGACCAGCAGGGGATTGCCAGCGCTTACCATAACCTGGGCATCCTTGCGGAGGTGCGGGGGGCATATGAGGAGGCGCTGGAGTGGTACCGCTGCTCCCTCGCCCTCCAGGAAGAGCTGGATGACCGTGCGGGTCTCGCGAACTCGTATCACCAGTTGGGGAGGATTGCGGAGGTGCGGGGGGCATATGAGGAGGCGCTGGAGTGGTACCGCCGCTCCCTCGCCCTCTTCGCAGAGCTGGGCGACCGCGCGGGCCTTGCCAGCTCGTATCACCAATTAGGGAGGATTGCTCAGGCGCGAGAAGGATATAAGGAGGCGCTGGAGTGGTACCACCGCTCCCTCGCCCTCTTCGCAGAGCTGGATGACCGTGCGGGTCTCGCGAACTCGTATCACCAATTGGGGAGGATTGCGGAGTTGCGGGGAGCGTATGAGGAGGCGCTGGAGTGGTACCGCCGCTCTCTCGCCCTCTTCGCAGAGCTGGGCGACCGCGCGGGCCTTGCCACTACGGCTGCTCAGATGGGTGTGCTGCTGACCAGCCGCGGCACACCAGAGGAAGCGGTGTCCTGGAATCTCCGGAGTTTTCTGCTCCACACAGAGCTCCGTGTACCGGACATTCATATTAACCTCTACTGGCTCACGCGACAGCGCCAGATGCTGGGGGACATCCGTTTTCTCGACCTGCTCCACGCCCAGCTTAGCCCAGAAGACGCGCAAGCGCTGCTCCGCCAGCTTGACGATTTTGCCGCCAGAGCACAAGCGGATGCTACCGCCAGGGCTAGTGCTGACCAAGAGTCCCCTGCGCCGTAGCCGCAGGCACTCCCACCACTCCAGAGCCCTGTGGCAGGAGGCTGCTGGGACATTCCTCCCATAGCATTGCTTTTTATGTGGTGATCGCCTAGCATGACCGCAGTCAGCAAGCGACACGAACGGACATATGGCAGACCATAGGAACGCATCATGCAATTTGGGCTGTTTTACGAATGGCCAAACCCGACGTTACGTAACTGGAAGTTGTTATTTGAAGAAGGCGTGCAGCAGATCCAGTATTCGGAAGCCCTCGGTTTTGATTATTGCCTGATCGCCGAACACCACTTCACCAATTACGGCAATTCACCCGCACCGCTCATGCAAGCCCTCTATATTGGCCAGCGCACCAAGCGCCTGCGCATTGGCACTGCAGCGGTGATTTTGCCCGTCTGGCAACCCCTGCGGCTGGCAGAAGAAATTGCTGTGCTGGACAATCTCATTGACGGTCGGCTCATGTGCGGTGTTGGTCGTGGCTACCAGGCGTATGAAATGGCAGGGTTTGGGGGCAATCTCGCGGAGTCCCGCCAGAAATTTCACGAAACGTTAGACGTCATGCTCCAGGCCTGGACCCAGGACGAGGCATTTACCTATCATGGTGAGTACGTGCAAATACCTTCCCCGGTGACGGTCTTTCCCAAGCCATTACAAAAACCTCATCCGCCCTTGTGGCTGGCGGGCACCAGTGCGGAATCTATGCAACTCGCCGCCCGTATGGACATGCTGCCGCTGTCGTCTGGGATGATGGGCATGGGCAACGTGCGGGGCCAATTTGCCACACTGGTGCGGGCGCATGCGGCGCTGGGTAAGCCCATCCACAACTTGCGCCTGGGTATGCAGAGCGTCACGCATGTTGCCCCGACGGATGCAGAAGCCTTTGCTGCGCTGCCCTACGCCCGCTGGCAAAACCGTGCCCAGCGGGGCCTGAATCGACAGGATGTCAAGAATGGCCGGGTGAATGCTGTGCCGTATGAGGGGGAAGTGGACGAAGAGACGTACCGCAATCGGCTGTTTTTCGGTAGCCCCGCTACGGTGATCGAGAAATTTAAGCGTGCGGCGGAGGCTGGCGTCACCCATGTCAGCAACTGGATGATGTTTGGCGGGATCGAGCACGAAAAACTCATGCGCTCGATCCGGCTGATGGGCGAAGAGGTCATTCCCGCGTTACGCGACGTGCATCCGCCGGCAGGCCTGGCAGAGCAACTCCTGCATAAGACTGTGCCGACGTCATAGCAGATCTCTGGTCCCCTCGCCCTCCGGGAGAGGGTGAGGGCAGGTAGGCTTTCTGGTAAGACTGCCTTGCCCTCACCCCAGCCCTCTCCCAGGGGGCGAGGGAGCTGGAAGAATGGTTTCACAAACTCTTACTGTGCAAAGCTATCGCCTTACGTGGGCAAGACGTAGTGCGACGGTGTCTGCGTGACGCGCCCCTCATGCACCAGTTTGGTGAGATGCGTGGTCACGTTCCGCTCTGCACTGGCACGCAGACCTTTGCGCAAATTGCGGGGATAGACATGGCGGGTAATCTCTGGCACCCCGGTGATGCCTTGGGCTAACGCTGCCAGGATCTGTTGTTCACGTTCGTCGCGGTGATGCATATACCACCGGACCAGCTCCGCACCACGGGGTGGTGGTACAACAGGGCCATGGCCGGGACAGATGGTGTCATGTGGATATGTGGTGAGCACTTGCAGCGAGTGCATGTAGGTCGCCAGGTCACGCACCGTGGTGGACGAGGCGCCGAGCACGCAGTCCCCGGTAAACAGCACACGTTCCGTTTTGAGATAATAGGCCACATGATCCACTTCGTGTCCCGGCGTAAAAATGGCCTGCAGCGCCACTCCTCCACCAGCCGGCACCAGCTCACGAGATTTCAGGGGCACCACCACATCTTCTCCGACCATGCTCGTGAGCTTTTTCACGAGGGCGGGATGACAGCGCACCGGAGCTTGCACCACATCATAGATGCGGTCGAGACCACCAATGTGATCCTGATGGCTGTGCGTCAGCACAATCGCGGAGATCTTGGGACGCCCGAGCTGCTCATAGTAGGCAAGAATACTGCGCGTCCACGCCCGCTGCTGGTCTCCCGTGTCAACGAGCACCATCGCTTCGTGTGGGTCTCCCACAAAATAATTATTACTCCCGCCAGGATGGTGTACGGAATCGTCGTCAATATGCATCACATAGACATGCGGCGTGACTTGCATCGGACACCTCCGAGTCTTGCGCTTCAGCGTCAACCCTGCGCTTGCAGAGCACCACGACCAGGCGCATGGTAGCAGCGCAGGCGGTCGGGGGCAACCCGCTCCTACCCGGCTCTTTACCTGGACTGACGAAACGGATAGGATGTCGTCAGACGCGCAGTCAGGGAGGCTTTAGATGTCCATTTCCTAAGTGCATCACCGGTCTACGGTGCCTGGGTGCGCGGCCCTCCAGGCCGCTTCCGGAGCGGGCCAGAGACCCGCGTACCCAGGACACTGGCGTGACCAATCGCCCAAACGCGCGTTTTGGGCACGTGCCGTGCGTACTATCGCAAGAGTGGGACCATACAACCACCTCACCCCACACGCAGCCCAGGACATTCCGGACAGTTTGCAAGGGCTCAACATTGTGGGCGGGGACGTGGTCGACATCGCTCCGCAGAGAGACTCGTACACCGGGCAATGCCTGCGATCCTGAACTCCGGAGAGCTTCATGCGATTCATCTTCAATATGCTGTTGGCGGCCTCAGTCGTTGGAGTGGCGTCCTGGCTCGCGCGTCGTTTCCCGGTGACCGCCGGTTTTATCGTGGCCTTGCCGCTCAATACCTTACTGGTGCTGCCGCTCTCGTATGTCCAACATGGCGAGTCGGGCAACACGATGGTGCTTGCGAAAAGCATTTTTACGGCGGTACCAGTCACCCTGGCGTTCTTTCTGCCCTTTTTGTTTGCGGGGAAACTCGGCTTATCTTTCTGGCAGGCGTACGCCCTGGCGTGTCTGACACTCGGCGTGGGGTTTTTTGCCCATCGTGCCGTGGCGCAATGGTTCTAAACAATCTTTCTAGCAGGAGGAATACGCATATGCAACTGGGCGTGATTTTCCCACAGACAGAAATTGGCGCAGATCCCAAGGCGGTACGCGATTTTGTGCAAGCTGCTGAGGGCATGGGCTACGAGCATCTGATCGTCTTCGACCATGTGCTGGGCGCTGACACGGCGCACTATAAAGACTGGCAGGGGCCATATACGAAACACGACATGTTTCACGAACCCTTTGTACTATACGGTTATCTTGCCGCCGTCACGCAGCGCATCGAGCTCGTGACCGCGGTGATCATTCTGGGCCAGCGGCAAACCGCGCTCGTTGCCAAACAGGCCGCTGAAGTCGATGTGCTCAGCGGTGGACGGTTGCGTCTGGGCGTAGGGATTGGCTGGAATGCGGTGGAGTACGAGGCTTTAGGCGAAAATTTTCGCAACCGTGGTAAGCGCAGCGAAGAGCAGATCGCGGTGATGCGGGCGCTCTGGACCCAGGAGGTAGTAGATTTTCACGGGCGCTGGCATGACATTACCCATGCCGGCATTAATCCGCTGCCCGTGCAACGCCCGATCCCGCTGTGGTTGGGCGGTGGTGGTACGACGGTGGAGCCCGTCATCGAGCGTGTTGGCCGTCTCGCAGATGGCTGGTTTCCGCAGTGTGCCCCGGATGCCACTGGCCGGGCCGCCATTGAGCGTATGCGCAACTATGCGAAGGCTGCCGGGCGAGAACCGTCGGCTATCGGCATTGAAGGGCGTATCAGCGTTGCCAACAGCACACCGGATAGCTGGAATCAACAGGCGGAAGACTGGGGCGCACTCGGCTCGACGCATCTCTCCGTCAACACCATGCGTGCCGGCCTGCAGACCCCGGATGCGCATATTGCCGCGATTGAGAAATTCTACGCTTCCGTGCGTAGTTAGCCCTCCCTACGCTGCGTGCTCCACGGGTATCTCCGATCCCCTCTCCCAGAGGGAGAGGGAGCAAAAGCCGTTAGTTCTTATAAAAGTACGTCACTGGTCGAGAAATACCCTCGGCCTTGCCATCCGGGCTGATATACATCCGCCCGGGCAGATTCCTCATAGCGGTCTTCGCCACCCGCACGCCCGACGCGGCTCCCGGCCCGAGTATCCCGATGATATACACATCCTCGGCGGCAATCTGCCAGATACGCTTCCCCATCGTGATCCGCTCGTCTGCTGAACTCCCCAGGCCCCGCACCCACAAATCCATCATCTCGCGGATGCGGCCCTTGGGCTCGACCCCTTCTTTGCCACCAGAGTGAAACCATTTGGCGTACTCGGGGCCTCCTGGGGCTACGGTGGCAATGCTCAGCCAGATCACATGGAAGGGAAAGGTCCAGAGATGCTCAGTACCGTCGTTATTCCAGGCCGACAACTGCGTCTCATTAGCGCCACCACGGGTGATCGCCAGGCTACGTTCGACCACCTCGATGTCGAGAAAAATGCCAACGCTCTTCCAGTGCTGCTTCACCGGCTCGACAAACTGCTCAAACGGGGCATGTGCCGCTCCCGCTACGGTCATAATCAGCCGCAAGCGGCCCTTGCCATCGCTGCGCAGACGATAACCCTCGGCATCCTTCTGCATCAGCCCGAGGGCGTCCAGCATGGCATTGGCCTGCTGCGAATCATGCGTCGCCCACATGGTGCGGTACTCTGGCCCCGGAAAGTACGGATTGTTCTCTGCCGGCACCACGGACCTGGGTGCACTGGTGCCCAGCCAGAACATTTCGTTGAGCTGCTCACGGTTGATAGCAATAGACAGAGCGCGGCGAAAATCACGGGTATGGAACCATTTGGCGATTTCCGGATCTTTGTCATACGTCATGTTGAACTTGATGACTAAATCACCGCCGTAATCCCCTGGATGCAGCGAGACTTTATATTTGCCCTTCTGCTCGTTTTCCAGGAACACGGGCACCTTCAGGATGGAGAGATGGAACAGCTGATTGTCATACTCCCCAGCCACCGCCCGCAAGTTGAGAATCTCTTCGTTCTCGGCCAGGGTAAACACCGCCTTATCAATGTACGGCAGCTGGTTACCAGCGGTATCGACCCAGATGCTGTAGGGATTACGCTCCAGCGTCCAGACCGGGGTATTGGCCGGGGAGACGGTTTTCCAGGGCGTCACCACGGGCAGCTCCGGATTCAAGTGCCAGGAGTTCTTTTGTAAGAACAGCAGCCACCATTTGTCGAGCTTGGCCTCTTTGAGTTTTTTGTCGAGGTCCTCTTTCGAGGCATACTTCGGGTGAAACTGCTTGAGATAATGCGCTGGCGCATAGCCACCCATGCCTTCCCGGCCACGCAGCGAATGTCCCCCACCAATGGGGGTGGAGCCAGCCAGCATCTCCGGGAACACCGGATAGGGCTCGGGGAACACAAAGCGCACCGTATGCGTGTCCACTTTCTCGATCGTGCCAGGTTTGCCATTGATGCTCAGAAACAGCGTGGGCGTGGCCACAAGCTCTTTGTTCGAGTACATGTCTTCGTACCAGAACAGAAAATCGTCTGCCGTGAAAGGATGTCCATCACTCCACTTCATGCCGCGCCGCAGGAAAATCGTCGTGGTGCGACCGTCGGCACTGAGTTCCCAGCCCCTGGCGATATTGGGCACCACCTTGTAGCCAGTATAATCCCAAAACAGGATATGGTCAGGTCCGGACACCGAGTGCAGGCCATTCCAGAAATCGGCGGGTCCGGTGAAGCCACGATGCCAGGTGCCGCCATACGTGCCAATCTCGTGCACGGGTTTGACCACGAGTGGGTCCTGCCCCACGCGTGCCGCCACTGGCGGTAGAGTCCCCGCCTTCACCCGCTCGGCCAGTGGTGGCGCCTCGCGTAACGTTTGCGGTACTGCTGCGGGGTCCGTCACAATTTCCGGGCCTTCGAGTTGCCCTACGAGGGGATTGGACGTCTGGGCAGCGAGCTGCGGGAGGGAACCATATCCCACGTACCATACCCAGAGCATGAGGCAGAACATTACGAGTCTGTGAGTGCGTTGTTGTATCTGCTCTTGTCGGCACATAGCCTGCCTCCTTACGTTAGTGTTTTCAAGGTATGCCACTGAACACAGAAGGTTATTGTAGCCTCCAGCGTAAGTAACCGAAATCGTTTACTCTCCAACGACATCTACGCCAAGGCATTACGACACTCGCTGGCATCAATCCGGCGTAAGAAGGGTACCAGACTAGGCTGTAGAAATCTCTATCCTGTATCAGCAAAGGGCTCGGCGGCTTCTGTTCCTGACTTGCGAGACGGTGCACGAGGCAATGCTCTTCTGC
>Ga0194121_10009722_pt1 | contig 11848 bp, 12 predicted proteins | sample TA2MahCa50mmetaG_FD_148609 | JGI IMG/M metagenome (GOLD analysis project Ga0194121, IMG submission 148609) | Freshwater microbial communities from Lake Tanganyika, Tanzania - TA2015020 Mahale Deep Cast 50m | ecosystem: Environmental > Aquatic > Freshwater > Lake | place: Tanzania: Lake...
AGGCGAAGCTCCCCGGCTTCCGCCCGGGGAAAGTGCCGCAGACCGTCATCAAGCAGCGCTTCAGGAACGAGATCATGCACGACGTGATGCACGGGCTCATCCCGCGCGCCATCGAGGAGGCGCTGCAGGAGCGCGGCATCGAGCCCGTGGACACGCCGAACATCAAGGACGTCGCGCTCGAGGAAGGGCAGCCGCTGCGCTTCACGGCGGCCATCGAGACCGTTCCGCCGTTCGACCCGGGCGACCTCTCGTCCGTCACGCTCCGCCCGGCGAAAGCCGAGGTGACCGAGGAGATGGTCGACGAGACGATGAAGCACCTGCGCGAGCGCGCGGCGAAGTACGAGACGGTGGACAGCCGTCCCGTGTCCGAGTCCGACACCGCGCTCGTCGATCTTCACAGGACGATGCCGGGCCGGGAGCTCGAGCATCACCACGACATCTCCGTGGACATGACCTCGCCCGCCAATCCCCCCGGGTTCGCGGCCAACCTCGTGGGCATGAACATCGGCGAGGAAAAGACCTTTACGATCCACTTCCCGGCCAGCTACCCGTCGCCGGAGCTGGCGGATAAAGAGGTGACCTACTCGGTCACGCTCAAGAGTCTTCACACCAAGACGCTTCCCGAGCTCGACGACGAGTTCGCCAAGGACGTGGGCGACTTCGAGTCCCTCGCGGCGCTCCGGGACAGGGTGCGCAGCGACATGCAGGCGGAGGCGGAAGAAAAGGGCCGGCGGCAGGTGCGGACCGACCTGCTTCGACAGCTCTCGCAGCGGATCGCCTTTGATCTCCCCGCCTCCCTCGTGGACCGGGAGATGGACCGGCGCCTCGAGGAATTCGCCCGGCAGCTGATGTCCCAGAACGTCGACCCCCGGCATGCCGGCATCGACTGGGCCGAGTTCCGGGAAGCGCAGCGGGAGCCCGCCCGCTCGGCCGTGGCGAGCGCCCTGGTGCTGGACGAAGTCGCCCGGCGGGAGCAGATTACGGTTACGCCGGAAGATGTCGATAAAGAGATCGAGCAGTTCGCGGCGCGGGCAGGAAAGGCTCCGGCGGCACTCCGTGCGCAGCTCGAGAAAGAGGGCGGGATCTCGCGGCTTTATGCGGGTTTACGGCGGGAGAAGGCGGTTGACTTGGCAATGTCGCGTGCTAAGATGACCAGCGACTAACGCCCACCAGCAGCACGCCGATCCGCTTCACCACTCGACAACGAACGACGCGCGACGCACGCTAGAACGCACATGACGCACGGGAGCTACGCCCAGCTGGTGCCGATGGTGGTCGAACAGACCAACCGCGGCGAGCGGGCCTACGACATCTTCTCGCGGCTGCTGAAGGACAGCATCATCTTCATCGGAACGCCGATCGACGACTCGATTGCGAACCTGGTGATTGCGCAGATGCTGTTCCTCGAGGCCGAGGATCCGGACAAGGACATCATGATGTACATCAACAGTCCTGGCGGGTCCATTACGGCGGGTCTGGCCATTTACGACACGATGCAGTTCATCAAGCCCGACGTGCAGACCGTGTGCATCGGGCAGGCGGCGTCGATGGCGGCGGTGCTGCTCTCGGCCGGCGCCAAGGGCAAGCGCTTCTCGCTGCCGAACTCGCGCATCGTGATCCACCAGCCGCTGATGCAGGGGCTGGCCGGTCAGGCGACGGACATCGACATCCACGCGCGTGAAATCCTGCGCATGCGGGAGCGGCTGAACGAGATTCTCGTGCACCACACCGGACAGCCGTTCAAGCGCATCCAGGAAGACACGGAGCGCGACTACATCATGTCCGCGGACCAGGGAAAGGAATACGGGATTATCGATGACGTCATCCGGAAACGGGTGTAACATCGGGGTATCCCGGCCAGACGCATATGGTCAAAAAGAACGGCGAGACTGAGATTCTCCGCTGCTCGTTCTGCAACAAGGATCAGAACGACGTCAGGAAGCTCATTGCGGGCCCGACGGTGTTCATCTGCGATGAATGTGTCGAGGTGTGCAACGACATCATCGCCGACGACAACCGCTTCGAGAACCGCGGCGTGCGCAGCTCGCTGCCCTCCCCGCCCGAGATCAAGAAGTTCCTCGACGAGTACGTCATCGGGCAGGAGCGGACCAAGAAGAAGCTGGCCGTCGCCGTCTACAACCATTACAAGCGCATCGAGATCCAGAAGCAGCCGCGCAGCCGCAACGACGTCGAGCTGACGAAGTCGAACATCCTGCTCATCGGCCCGACCGGCACCGGCAAGACGCTGCTCGCGCAGACGCTGGCCAAGCTGCTCTCCGTCCCCTTCACCATCGTCGACGCGACGACGCTCACCGAGGCGGGCTACGTCGGCGAGGACGTCGAGAACATCATCCTCAAGCTCCTGCAGGCGGCCGGCGGCGACATCGAGAAGTGCCAGCAGGGCATCATCTACATCGACGAGGTCGACAAGATCTGCCGCAAGGACGAGAACCCCTCGATCACGCGCGACGTGTCGGGTGAGGGCGTCCAGCAGGCGCTGCTGAAGATCCTGGAAGGCACGGTGGCCAACGTCCCGCCGCAGGGCGGCCGCAAGCACCCGCACCAGGAGTTCTTCCAGATCGACACGACCAACATCCTCTTCATCTGCGGCGGCGCGTTCGTCGGCCTCGAGAAGGTCATCGAGCGGCGCGTCGGCAAGAAGACGCTCGGCTTCAAGGCGGACGTCAAGTCCGTGCAGAAGCGCGAGGTCGGCGCCACGCTGGCCGAGGTCGAGCCGGAAGACCTGATCAAGTACGGCCTCATCCCCGAGTTCGTCGGCCGTCTCCCCGTCGTCGGCACCCTCCACGAGCTGGACAAGCCGGCGCTCGTCCAGATCCTGACGCAACCCCGCAACGCCATCACGCGTCAGTACCAGAAGCTGTTCGAGTACGAGAACGTCAAGCTGCGGTTCACCGATGACGCCCTCGAGGCGATTGCCGAGTCGGCGCTGACGCGCAAGATCGGCGCGCGCGGGCTGCGCATGATCATCGAGGACCTGATGCTCGACCTGATGTACTCGGTGCCCGGCCAGAAGAAGCTGCGCGAGGTCGTCGTGACCCGCGAGATCGTCGAGGCCAAGGACAAATCCATTACACTCATAGAAAAGGCCGGATGACGTAGGGGCACGGCGGCGCCGTGCCCCTACCGAGCCAAGGATCTGATGGAAGTCTACGAAACCCTGCCCATCGTCCCGCTCCGGGACGTGGTGGTCTTCCCCCACATGATGATGCCGTTCGTCATCGGGCGGCCGTCATCGACGCGGGCCCTCGAACACGCGCTGCTCAAGGACAAGCGCATCTTCCTCGCCGCCCAGCACGACGCCTCCGTGGACGATCCGCGCCCGGACGACGTCTACACGATGGGCTGCGTGGCGAACGTCGTCCAGAGCCTGAAGCTGCCGGACGGCAACATCAAGGTGCTCGTCGAGGGCGTGGACCGCGCGCGCGCCGTCGAGTGGAAGGAAGACAAGGGCTTCTACCGCGTCGTCGTCAAGGTGCTGCCGAAGCAGAAGGAGGCCGCCGGCGACGTCGAGGCGACCATGGGCCGCGTCGTCTCGCTGTTCGAGCAGTACGTCAAGCTCTCGAACAACCTGCACTACGACGCGATGATCGCCGCCGTCCGCGTGGACGACCCGGGCAAGCTCGCCGACACGATTGCCGCCCACCTGCTCGTGGGCGTGGACGAGAAGCAGAACCTGCTCGAGATCATCTCGCCGCTCGAGCGCCTCAACCGCATCGCCGGGATCCTCGAAATCGAGGTGGACAAGCTCCAGGTCGATCGCCGCATCCAGTCTCGCGTCAAGAAGCAGATGGAGAAGGCGCAGAAGGAGTACTACCTCAACGAGAAGATGAAGGCGATCCAGAAGGAGCTGGGGCGCAAGGACGACAAGGGCAACGAGATCGACGAGCTGAAGAAGAAGATCGAACAGGCGAAGATGCCCAAGGAGGTCGAGGAAAAGGCCGTCCAGGAGCTGAAGCGCCTCGAGGCGATGCCGCCGATGTCGGCGGAAGCCACCGTCTCGCGCAACTACCTCGACTGGCTCATCGCCGTCCCCTGGTACAAGAAGACGCGCGAGAACCGCGACCTGAAGCACGCCGAGTCGGTGCTGCACGAGGATCACTACGGGCTGGAGAAGATCAAGGACCGCATCCTCGAGTTCCTCGCCGTCCGCTCGCTCGTGAAGAAGCCGAAGGCGACGATCCTGACGTTCTCGGGACCGCCCGGAGTCGGCAAGACCTCGCTCGCCAAGTCGATCGCGCGCGCGATGAACCGCAAGTTCGTCCGCCTGTCGCTCGGCGGCGTGCGCGACGAGGCCGAGATCCGCGGCCACCGCCGCACCTACATCGGCGCGTTCCCCGGCCAGGTCATCCAGATGATGAAGAAGGCCGGCACGCTCAACCCGGTTTTCCTGCTCGACGAAGTGGACAAGATGTCGATGGACTTCCGCGGCGACCCGTCGGCGGCGCTGCTGGAAGTGCTCGACCCCGAGCAGAACAACGCCTTCCTCGATCACTACCTGGACGTCGAGTTCGACCTGTCGAACGTGATGTTCATCTGCACCGCCAACGTCCTGCACACCATCCCGCAGGCGCTGCGCGACCGCATGGAGGTCCTGCAGCTCGCCGGCTACACCGAGCAGGAGAAGACGGAGATCGCCAAGCGCTTCCTCGCGCCGAAGGCGATCGAGGGTGCCGGCCTGACCCAGCAGAACATCGTCATCCACGAGGATGCGATCCAGACGATCATCCAGCGCTACACGCGCGAGGCGGGCGTCCGCAACCTGGAGCGCGAGATCTCCTCGATCTGCCGCAAGGTGGCGCGCAAGGTCGTCGTCGAGGGCAAACAGTTCAAGGAAGAGATCACCGCGGAGAAGGTGACCGAGTACCTGGGCGTCCCGCGCTTCCGGCCGAGCATGGCCGAGGAGCAGAACGAGGTGGGCATCGCCACCGGCCTCGCCTGGACCGAGGTGGGCGGCGAGCTGCTCGTCAGCGAAGCGACGCTCATGACCGGCAAGGGCAAGCTCACCCTCACCGGCAAGCTCGGCGACGTGATGCAGGAGTCGGCGCAGGCCGCGCTCAGCTACGTCCGCTCCAAGGCCAACGAGCTGAACCTGGCCGAGGACTTCCACTCCAAGATCGACATCCACGTGCACGTCCCCGAAGGCGCCATCCCCAAGGACGGCCCCTCGGCGGGCATCACGATGGCCACCGCCCTGACCTCCGCCCTGACCAAGATCCCGGCGCGCCGCGACGTCGCGATGACCGGCGAGATCACGCTGCGCGGCAAGGTGCTGCCGATCGGCGGCGTGAAGGAAAAGGTCCTCGCCGCGCACCGCGCCGGCGTGAAGAACATCATCCTGCCGCGCGACAACGAGAAGGACCTGGCGGACATTCCCAAGAACGTCCTCGACGCGCTCGACCTCCATCTGGTGTCGACGATGGACGAAGTGCTGAAGATTGCGCTGGCGGAGCCACTGCCGGCGCGCATCCCGGCGGCCCCGGTCGTGGCCGAGGTCACCGAAGCCGGAGATACACGGACGACGCACTAATGTCTACCGGAACGGCTTCGCGCCGTTCCTGATATGTGAAAATATCCGCCGAGTTCGTGACCAGCGCCGCGGGGACGGAAGGGTTCCCGCGGGACCGGCTGGGCGAGGTGGCCTTCGTAGGCCGCTCCAATGTCGGCAAATCGAGCCTGATCAACGCGCTGGTGGGCCGGACGCTGGCCCGCACGAGTGCGGCTCCAGGCAAAACGCGGCTGGCCAACTTCTATCGCGTGCAGCGGGGAGCGGCGCCGGCCCTGTATCTGGTCGACCTGCCCGGCTACGGATACGCCCGCGGCGGCGACGCGGCCGCCCGGGACTTCAACCGGCTGGCCGACGAATACTTTGCCAGGAGCGCGGAGGGGAAGGCGATTGGCGTCCTCCTCCTCGTGGACTCCCGGCATCCGGGTCTCGACTCCGACCTGGACGCCTGGAGCTGGCTGAAGGATCTGGGATGCCCGTCCGGCGTCATTGGAACCAAGGTGGACAAGCTGACGCGCGCCGAGCGCGCGCGCCATACGAGAGCCCTCGAATCGTCGTTTGAGCGCCCCGTCCCGCTGATCTCGGCGGCAACGGGCGAAGGATTGGAAGAACTGTGGAAGCTGATCGTCAGACTAACAAAGCCAACGGCGGCGTCGTGACTGCAACAGAGAAGGGGGAAGGAGGACGGGCAAAAGGGGAAACCCCGCCGGCCCAGTCCGCCGCACCCGCCGCACCCGCCGCACCCGCCCAACCCCCTGCACCCGCCCCTGCTCAGAGCATCTCGCTGTCGGCGCTCAAGGAGATGAGCATCTCCGCGCTGACCAAGATCGCGAAGGACCTGGAGATCGCGGGCGCCACCGGCATGCGCAAGCAGGAGCTCATCTTCGAGATCCTGCGCGTGCGCGCGGAGAAGAGCGGCAACATCTTCTCGGAAGGCGTGCTCGAGACGCTGCCCGACGGCTTCGGCTTCCTGCGGGCGCCCGACTACAACTACCTGCCCGGGCCCGACGACATCTACGTGTCGCCGTCGCAGATCCGGAAGTTCGACCTGCACACCGGCGACACGGTGTCGGGCGTCATCCGGCCGCCGAAGGACGGCGAGCGCTACTTCGCGCTCATCAAGGTCGAGGCGATCAACTTCGAGCCGCCCGAGAAGACGAAAGAGAAGATCTTCTTCGAGAACCTCACCCCGCTCTACCCGCAGCAGAAGATCAACCTCGAGACCGACGGCGACAACCTGTCGGGGCGGGTGATGGACCTGCTGACGCCGCTCGGCAAGGGGCAGCGCGGCCTCATCGTCGCGCCGCCGCGCACCGGCAAGACGATGCTGCTGCAGAGCATCGCCAACAGCATCACGAAGAACCACCCCGAGGTCTACCTGATCGTCCTCCTCATCGACGAGCGCCCGGAAGAGGTGACCGACATGCAGCGCTCGGTGAAGGGCGAGGTCATCTCCTCGACGTTCGACGAGCCGGCGCAGCGCCACGTGCAGGTCGCCGAGATGGTGATCGAGAAGGCCAAGCGCCTCGTCGAGCACAAGAAGGACGTCGTCATCCTGCTCGACTCGATCACGCGCCTGGCGCGCGCCTACAACACGATCGTGCCGGCCTCCGGCAAGGTGCTCTCGGGCGGCGTGGACAGCAACGCCCTGCAGCGGCCGAAGCGCTTCTTCGGCGCCGCGCGCAACATCGAGGAGGGCGGGTCGCTGACGATCGTCGCCACGGCGCTCGTCGACACCGGCTCGCGCATGGACGAGGTCATCTTCGAGGAGTTCAAGGGGACGGGCAACAGCGAGGTCCATCTGGATCGGAAGCTGACGGACCGCCGCGTGTTCCCGTCGATCGACATCACCAAGAGCGGCACCCGCAAGGAGGAGCTGCTGCTGCCGAAGGAGGAGCTGAACCGGGTGTGGGTCCTGCGCAAGGTCCTGACCCCGCTCTCCCCCACCGAGGCGATGGAGCTGCTGCTCTCGAAGATGAGCAAGACCAAGACGAACGCCGAATTCCTGGCCGCCATGGCCTCCGGGAAATCGTAGGGCTATAATCGAGGTTTCCCGGAGTCGTAAAGGAGCTCGCCGTGAAGGAAGGGATTCACCCCACGTACAAGGACGTCGACGTGCGCTGCGCGTGTGGCAACACGTTCAAGACGCGCTCGACCAAGCCCGAGCTGCACCTCGAAATCTGCTCGGCCTGCCACCCGTTCTTCACCGGGCGCCAGAAGCTGATCGACACCGAAGGGCGCGTCGAGCGGTTCACGAAGAAGTACGGCGCGCAGACGTCCGAGCAGCGCAAGACCGCGGCGAAGGCCGCGAAGGCGAAGACGTCCGGCGCCACCAAGCGGACGAAGAAAGCTCCCGCGTCGGCGTAGTCGCCGTCCCGGCCGTCCCGATCACGTACAGCCGGGCTAGCGCTAATGCCGATCGGAAATTGCCTGAGGTGAGAGCCCTCTTGTACTCTTCGCGCAAAATTGGTACGTACGCTGGGAATGACATATTCCCAGACGTCCAGCCGCGCGAGCGCGGCGCCCGTGGGGTTTCTGGCCTCCTGGCAACGGTTGGTCGGGCCGCGCGGGGTTCCATCGCTGCCACGGCGCCGTGGGCGCAAGCCGCGCGTGCCATTGACCCATCTGCTGGCGGCCCTTACCTTTCACGTCATGCAGGACGCGGGCACGCTGGCCGAGCACTTCGCGCAGTTGTTCGACGAGTCCTTGGCCGACAGTTCGTGGGCCGACCGGCGCGCCCGGGTGCCGTGGGACGTGTTTGCCGAGTTGATGCGGCGCGCGTTGCGGCCGCGAGCCACGCGGCGGCACCCCGAGGCGTTCTGGCGCGGCTGGCGCCTGGTGGCGCTCGATGGCACGCAATTCAGCCTGACCAATACGCCCCAGATCATCGCCACGACCACGAAAGCGCGGACGCGCCGCGGCCGGGCCGCCTTCGCGAAACTCACCACGGCGGTGCTGCTGGAAGTCGGATTGCACAATCCCCTGGCCGCCACGATCGGGCGTCATGGCGAATCGGAGTGGGCGCTGGCGCTCGAGTTGCTGGCCCAGCTACCGAAGCGCGCGCTGCTGCTCGCCGATCGTCTGTATGGCTGTGCGGCCTTTGCCGTCGAGGCGCTGGCCGCCTGCGCGCGCGTGGGCAGTCACTTTCTGATCCGCGCGCGGCCGGATATCAAACCTCAGACTGTGAAGCGGTTCGGGGATGGCAGCCGGCTCATTCGGGTCCGTGTGCGCGAGCGGGGGCGCCCGGCGCACATCGTCGGCGTGTTGGAGGTGCGGGAGATTCGGGTCCGCGTCGGACGTCCGGGACACCGGACGCACGAGTTGCGGCTCTGGACCAGTCTGCTGACGCCGTCGAGCGCGCCCGCGCTGGAGCTCGCGCAGCTGTATGCGCAGCGCTGGGAGCACGAGCTGTATTTCCGCGAGCTGAAACGGCAGGTCCGGACAACCGCGGTGCTCCGCAGCCACACGGTCGACACCGCGGCGCAGGAGGTCGCCGCATTGGTCTTGGTCAGCGCGCTGCTGGCGACCGAGCGCCAGCGGGCGGTCGGTGGCCAGGGCCCCGTCTTGCGCGTGAGCTTCCTCAAGATCTTCGAGCTGGTGGTCAAGCCCCTGTGGCTGATCGTCGCCCTGGGGCAGGGCTTGCTGACCGATCAGCAACTCGACCAGCTCGTGACGCGCGCGTACGAACACATGCGCCGGTTCCGAATCCCGCCGCGCCGCGCGCGCAGCTGTCCGCGGGCCGTCCGCCAGCCCGTGCAGGCATGGCCGCGATTACTCCAGGCGCAGTCCATCACCGGACCCGTGCAGTTTCATCTGGTGTGATGGCGGGGAGCGCATGCGCAATTTCCGAAAGGCATTAGGCTTTAGCCGGACCAAGTTGATCGGCACCGCCGTATGTGGTCCGGCTAAAGCCGGACACTACGAAGAAGTCGAAACCGCGCCAGAGTCCCCTGGAAGGCGCCCGGCACGCTATCGCAGCACGCGCCCCGCCGCGAGCTCCCGAAAGAACGTCTTCAGCGGCAGGACGCGCAATGGCCCGTCCTTCAGTTCCGCCGTCCCCGTGTAGACGCCGAAGCCCGCGCGAACGATCCCGTCGGCGACGAGCGCCTTGAGCGGTCCGCCGAATTCACGGCGCCACGTCGCCGAGGCCTTGACTTCAATGCCCACCGCCCGCGCGGCGCGGGTCCATACGAAGTCGACTTCGCCGCCGGACGGCGTCGCCCAATACCAGAAGCTCCCGCCGAGGCTCTGAATACTCCGGGCCGCCCGCAGCTCGTGCAGGACCCACGTCTCGAGCAGAGCGATCCGGGAGTGGAAGCCGCCGCGTATACATGGACTGCAATTTTGCGGTCAATATGTTGGCGATATATACAGACAGACTTCGGCAGAGGAACAACCGGCCGGCCGATGAGCCTCGGCGCTTCGTGGGTTCGGCCGATGACGCCGCTCGAGATCCTGGCCGTCACGATCGTCGAAGTGACCAACAGGGTGCTCGGACCGGGAGTGGTCGAACTGGACCCGCCCGAGCCCGTGACCTTCACAATGAGACAAACCAACGGTACCGGACGGATGGTTTCTCGCCGCCAGCACCTTCGGGTTGATCTGGCTGGTTTCGATCAGCCACACGCGCGCGGGCGATGCTACTCGAGGAGATCAGCGACCGGGACGCTCACGCGAGGAAATCCGGCAGGCACGAGCTGTCCACCCGCCTCGACGCGGTGAAGCTCCGTGTACCGGCCGGCGGCCGGCCGCCGATGCACTTCGACGAGCCGGTCCGTCAGGTTGACGAGCCAGAATTCCGGGACCGCCGCCGCGGCGTACAGCCCGGTCTTGACACCCCGATCCTTCGGCAGAGACGTATCGGCGACCTCCACCACCAACAAGGCCTGCGCAGGGTGCGCCGAGCGGTAATCGCCCGCGGCAACGACGGCGATGTCCGGTTCCGGTTCCGAGTCGTCCGACAAGGCCAGCGGACTCTGTACGCGAACCTCGACCGAATCGGGAAGCGCTCGGACGAGCTGCGCAGCGAGCTTGGCAACCACGTCGGCGTGGAACGGCCCCTGCGGCGTCATGTCGACGAGCACGCCGAGAAGCAACTCGACGCGCGAATCGTCGAGGAGGCCGCGATCCACGAGTGATTCGTACTCGACGCGGCGGAGCGGACGAATACGATCGGGCCAGACGTCGTGTTGCGCAAGCACGCCTTCAATTTATCATGCGCCCGTCACTGGACCCTCACCTGTCGCGGCCGTTCGCCGGCCAGCACCAGTACCACCCGCGGGCCCCGGTCACCGACGGCGGCGCCCGCCGGCTCGACGGCATCGGCACGCCCGCGGGTTGGCGCCGATGGGCAATGTGCGACACACGGAGACACATGAAGGACGTCAGCCTGCGGGAGCTGCTCGAGAAGACTGGCTCGCTGATCCGGGACGCGAAGCGGCTCGGCGGCCTCATCGTCACCGATCGCGGCGCGCCCATCGCCAGGATTGAACCGGTCGAGCATCGACCGGCGCCCAGTCCGTTTCTCTCGCGTACGGTGCTCCCCGCCTATCAGCGATTGCTGCGCTCAGGGCGCCTGGGCCGGGAATCTACTGGCACGAAAGAAGGGATGCGCAATTCAACCTCTATGGCGACGTGATATTGACCCGGGACATCACCGAGCGTGGTCTGCGTATCGGAGACGTGGGCACGGTTGTCGAGCGTCACGTGGTGTCGGGTGTGGAAGAAGGGTATTCAGTGGAGTTCTTCGACATGACCGGCAACAGTGTCGCCGTGGTGACTGTGCCAGCCAGCGCACTGCGCATGCCGACCCGCGCAGACCTTCCCGCAGTCCGCGCGGTCAGCGCGTAGCGCTCGTCGATTCCCACTAAGGCCGGCGCCAGAGACCGACCGCGACACACAGCCAGGCAATCATCAGGCACGCGAAGCCGGTGAACACCGGCACGAGCGACTCCGCCAGCCCGATGGCGCTGACCCTGGTGAAATCGGCCGTCTTGCTCATCCCCATGCCGCGCAGCACGTTGAGCAGGCCGGCGCGTATCAGCTGCTCGCGCTCGACATCCTCGAGGACCTCGCGGGCAACCGGATCGGCCGCGCGTTCGAGGTGGACAACTTCGACACCGTGGACAAGTCGCCGAACCCGCGGGCGATCAGGCTGAACTTCACGGTGCGCCAGAGCGGTTTCTGAAACGTCGTAGTGTCCGGCTTTAGCCTAATGCCGATCGGAAATTGCCTGAGGTGAGAGCCCTCTTGTACTCTTCGCGCAAAATTGGTACGTACGCTGGGAATGACATATTCCCAGACGTCCAGCCGCGCGAGCGCGGC
>Ga0194121_10009725_pt1 | contig 11845 bp, 9 predicted proteins | sample TA2MahCa50mmetaG_FD_148609 | JGI IMG/M metagenome (GOLD analysis project Ga0194121, IMG submission 148609) | Freshwater microbial communities from Lake Tanganyika, Tanzania - TA2015020 Mahale Deep Cast 50m | ecosystem: Environmental > Aquatic > Freshwater > Lake | place: Tanzania: Lake...
CTGCGGAGGATGCCTCGACGACACGAGCCGACGACGACGAGGCGAGCCCGACCGCGGAGCGGCTCTCCGCCGCTGCGCACGCCGCAGCGGGCGAGCCCGAGTCGCTCCGCAACGCTGAGTCCACCGAAGACACCGACAGCGAGCTGCCCGAGCTCGGCGAGTACGAAGAGGTCCGCGAGGGCGCGTCGTCCGAAGACGGTGAGCGGCGCGGTCGTCGCCGCCGTGGTCGCCGCGGCGGCCGTGGCCGTCGTCGCGCCAGACTCGCGAGCGCTGGCGACCCCACGGCCATGGGCGCCGTGGACCAAGGTTCGCAGGGAACGCCGACCGCGAGCGATGGGGGCTCCCAGGAGGTGCAGGCGGGCGACGCGGGCTCGCTCGAGGGGGCGAGCGAAGGCCGGTCGCACGATCCGTCCTTCGACGATGTGCCGTTCCTCGCGGCTCCCGCCGGCCCCGCCGAGGGCGAAGGCGGCCGTGGCCGCCGTGGTCGCCGCGCTCGTCGCGGCCGCGGTGGACGTCGCGAAGGACCCGCATCGAACGGCGCACCCGCGGGTGAACGGGCGCCGGCCGTCGCGGCCCGCTTTGCGGCCCGAGCGCCAGAGGCCGCGGCGGACGGCGCCGGACCCGAGGGACGCGAGATGGGTCGTCGCCGCCGCCGCGGTCGCGGACGCAACCGCGAGGGCCAGCAGGGCCCCGTGGGCGTCGAGCTGATTCCGGGCGAGGAGGACGAGTTTCCCGAGCCGTCGCAGGCCGAGGTCGCCGAGGCCGAACCGGCCGCGGCGCGCGTCGGCCGCCGCGAGCGCGCGGACAGGCCCAAGGAAGCGCGCGAGCCCAAGCAAGAGGTGCGCGCGCCGCGCCCCGGCAAGCCCAACATCATCCTCGTCAACGCCCTGGACCGCGAGGAAACGCGCGTGGCGGTGGTCGAGGACGGCCGCATCGTGGACTTCCAGATGCATGTGCGGCGGCACGAGACGCTCGTCAACGACATCTATCGCGGCAAGGTCGTGAACCTCGAGCCGGCGATCGGCGCGGCGTTCATCGACTTTGGTGAGGGCCGCAACGGCTTCCTGCACACATCCGATGTACTCGCGGCCTATGGCGACAAGGACTGGAGCCTCGACAAGCTCCTGACCCACAAGATCGATCCCGACGAGTGGGACGACAAGTCGAGCCAGCCGCACATCGGCGTCGACCTGTCCGACGCCCATCCCGCGGAGGCCGCGCACGAGCGCCACGACGACCACCATGGCCATGCCGCTCACGAGCATGGCGCGCAGCACGACGAGCAGGCGCAGCTCGAGGTTCACGACCACGAGCACGACCACGAGCACGACCACGAGCACGACCACGAGCAGGACCACGAGCAGGACCACGAGCACGACCACGAGCAGGACGAGATGGTCGAGGTCGGTTCGCTCGAGGCCTCCGCGCCGTCCGAGCACCTGATCTCGGCCCCGCCCGAGGAGCCGGCGATGGACCTCGCCTTCGCCCTCGAAGGCGAAGAGTCGACGCTCGGCGAAGATGGCCACTCGGCCGGTCTGGCCGAGCTCGCGCCGGAGTCCGAGCAGCTCGCGGGGCTCGAGGCCGACGAGCGCGCCCGCGGGCGCGGAGCGGGCCGGCCCGCGCAGGGGAAGCAGGCGGGTCGCAACCGTCGGCGCGACGAGCGCGGCGGCAAGCAGGGCGGCGGTCGCACCCGCGGTCGGCCGCGCCACCCGATCACCGAGCTGCTCCAGAAGGGCCAGTCGGTGGTGGTGCAGATCACCAAGGACGCGATCGGCGACAAGGGCCCGACGCTGACCACCTACATCTCGATTCCGGGCCGCTACCTCGTGCTCATGCCGTCGATGTCGCGCACGGGCGTCAGCCGCAAGATCGAGGACGAGAGGGAACGTCGCCGTCTCAAGCGCATCCTCGAGAGCCTCGAGATTCCCGCCGGCATGGGCGTGATCGTGCGCACCGCTGGCACGGGCTGCACCAAGGACGACCTCAAGCGCGACCTCGACTACCTGATGCTCCTGTGGGACAGCTTCGGCAAGCGCCTGCAGCTCGGCCGCGGGCCCTCGCCGCTCTACGAAGAGTCGGATGTCGCCATTCGCACCATCCGCGACCTCTTCAACGACCACACCGAAGCGGTGATCGTCGACGACGAGAAGGTCTACAACCGCGTGCGCGAGTTCATGCAGAAGCTGATCCCCGAGATGGTGGACCGCGTGCAGATGCATCAGGGTCCCAAGCCGCTGTTCCATCAGCACAGCGTGGAGCAGGACTTCGAGCGCATCTTCTCGCGCCGCCTCGACCTGCCCTCGGGCGGCTCGATCGTGTTCGATCAAGCCGAGGCGCTGGTCGCGATCGATGTGAACTCGGGCAAGACGCGCAGCGATGGCTTCGACTTCGAAGATGTGGCTCTGCGCACGAACCTCGACGCCGTCAAGGAAATCGCGCGTCAGATCCGCCTGCGCGACCTCGGCGGCATCATCGTGTGCGACTTCATCGACATGCTCCGCTCGGGCTCGCGCAAGAAGGTGGAGAACGCCCTGCGCGACGCCATGGCGAGCGACCGCGCGCGCTCGAAGCTCGGGCGCATCTCGCAGTTCGGCCTGCTCGAGCTGACGCGCCAGCGGCTCGGCCCCGGCCTCTCCAAGATGCTGTTCCACAACTGCCAGCGCTGCCGCGGCTCGGGCCGCCTGCGCACGGTGGAATCGCGCACGGGCGCGATCCTGCGGCGGCTCGGCTCGGCGCTGGTGCTCAAGGGCTTCAGCAAGGTGGAGGTCCGCACGCAGCCCGAGGTCGCGGAGTACCTCAAGCGCAACTACAACCAGCTTCTGCGCGACCTGATGCTCAAGCACGAGAAGGAGATCGAGCTCGTGTCGGTCGGCGATCAGATCGACGACTCGGTGCTGCGCTACCTGCGCGCCGACGGCCGCGAAGTGCGGCCCGGCGGGCGTCGCAAGCGCTAGGGAAGCTGCGGGGCGCACCCGCAGGGACCGTTTCCGCGACGGCCGCCGAGGTTGCCTCGGTGGCCGTCGCGCTTGGAGGGCGGGCGCTTGACTGCCTAACCCCGGCTCTCGGGCCGGTTTCGCGACCCTGTCGGGACGCCTGGCAGGGCGCTGCGCCCGTCGAGACGGCGGATCGGCGGTGGCGGGGAGGTCCAAGCTGGGCTGGGGGCTTTACGGGGCGGGTCGCGGGCGCTACTCTCTCCCGCCCTTCAGTCAGCGGAGCTCTCTCGTGTACGCCGTCATCAGCGACAGAACGCGCCAATTCACCGTCCGTAGCGGGGACGAGATCCTGTGTGATCTCGGCCTCGAGGCGACCCCGGGTTCCAAGATCACCTTCGACTCGGTGGCACTCCTCGGCAACGAGGGCTCGGTCCGAATCGGCAAGCCCTTTGTCGCGGGCGCCAAGGTCACGGGCGAGGTGGTCGGCGAGGTCAAGGGCGACAAGGTCATCGCCTTCCGCTTCAAGCGCCGCAAGAATGTGCGCAAGAAGCGCGGCCACCGTCAGGCCTACGTCCGGGTCAAGATCCAGAACATCGAGGGCTGAACGACATGGCACACAAGAAGGGTCAAGGTTCCACCCGCAACGGTCGCGACTCCAACCCGCAGTTCCGTGGCGTGAAGGTCTACGGTGGCCAGACGGTCAGGGCGGGCTCGATCATCGTCCGCCAGTGCGGGACGAAGTTCCACCCCGGTCGCAATGTCGGCATGGGCAGCGACTACACGCTGTTCGCGCTCGTCGACGGCACGGTTCGTTTCGCCACGCAGCGCCGCGTGGTGGTCGAGCCCGCGGCGAACTAGCGCACGCGCGCGCTTCGTACCGGCGGCGGCGGGTCCCGATGCGGGGCTCGGCCGCCGCGGTCGTCCCCGGAGCGCCGGCAGTCTTCCGCTCCACTCCACGACGAGCTCGAACCCATGTTCCGCGACGAAGCCGTGATCCATGTGCAGGCCGGCAAGGGCGGCGACGGCTTGGTGTCGTTCTACCGCGAGAAGTTCGTGGCCAAGGGTGGTCCCGACGGCGGTGACGGCGGACGCGGCGGCAGCGTGGTGCTCAAGACCAGCGAGCACGTCAACTCGCTGCTCGATCTCGGTCGCAGGCTGAAGTACGCGGCGCGCGACGGCGAGCCGGGTGGCACGAAGAACAAGGCCGGACGCGACGCCCAAGATCTCGTGCTCGAGGTCCCCGTCGGAACGCAGGTGTTCGAGGTCGAGCACGGCAACTTGCTGCGCGATCTGAAGACACTGGGCGAGAGCCTCGTGGTGGCTCAGGGCGGCGACGGCGGTCTGGGCAATCCGCACTTCGCCAACGCCGTGCGGCAGGCGCCGCGCATCGCGACCAAGGGCAAGGACGGCGAGGTGCGCGAGGTGCGGCTGGAGCTCAAGCTGTTCGCCGAGGTCGGTCTGGTCGGTCTGCCCAACGCCGGCAAGTCGACGCTGCTCTCGCGCATCACGGCCGCGACGCCGAAGATCGCGGACTATCCGTTCACGACGCTCTCGCCCAATGTCGGCATCGCGCGCGTCGGCGACTTCGACACGCTCGTCGTTGCCGACCTGCCGGGACTGATCGAGGGCGCCAGCGAGGGCAAGGGCCTCGGGCACCAGTTCCTCAAGCATGTCGAGCGCTGCAAGGTGCTGCTGCACTTGGTCGATGTCTCGCCGGAGCTCGGCGGTGATCCGCTGGAGAGCTGGCGCGTGGTCGACACCGAGCTCGCGCGCTCGAGCCCGGAGCTCTACGAGAAACCGCGCCTCGTCGTGGCGAGCAAGTGCGAGGACGAGGAGGCGTTGGCGCGCGCGGAAGCGCTCGAGCGCGGCATCGCGGGGGCGCGCGTCGGCGGCGGCGACACATCGCGCGTCCTGCGCCTGTCGGCGGTACTCGGCACGGGGCTCGACGAGGTGCTGCGCGCGGCCCATGTCTTGGCGCGCCGCTGACGCGGGCTAGCGGCGCCGGCGGACGCTCGCCCCAGGCACCGCTCAAGGTTGGCACCGACCTAGGTCGATCTGGCGGGACACGGGGCTCCCTGTGCCGCTTGTGGGCAGGCGCGCACCCGCGCCACCCGTGAGCACCCAGCCGCCCAACTCCCAAGGCCCCGACCCTCGTCCTGCGTCTCGCCCCGCCAGTCCGGGCTGGGAGGCGCCGCCTTGGGAGCAGCGCGCGAGTCGGGCCGCGGCCGAGCCGACGCCCGCGACGCGCAGCATTGCGCTGCGGCCGGAGGGTGCGGCGGCACCCGCGGCGCCGCTGCCGGCGGCGGGTCCGAACGCGGAGTCCGTGCGCGCGAGCGAGCCCGCACCGGTCGACGGTGCCGAGGCCTCGCGCTTCAACGCACTCAGCCCGCGCCACAAGGTCGAGGCTTGGCTCGGCGTGATGGTCAAGACGGGTGCGAGCGACTTGATCCTGCGCGCGGGCGGTCGGCCCTCGACGCGCATCGACGGTCGCATCATGTTCCTGCCCGGACGCGTTCCGAATGCGGGCGCGCTGCTCGAGGTGCTCGAAGGCGTGATGGGCGCCGATCGCATGGCGCACTGGCGCGAGCACGGCTCGGCCGATGCGGCGCTGCAGCTCGATGGACTCGGGCGCTTTCGACTGAACGCCTACAAGCAGATGGGGGAGCCCGCGGTCGTCGTGCGACGCATCAGCGAGAGCGCGCCCGAGCTTGCGGCGCTCGAGCTGCCGACGGCGGACCTCGCGCGCATCGCGCAGCGTCGCCGCGGACTGGTGCTCGTGACCGGCATCGCCGGCTCGGGCAAGTCGACCACGCTCGCGGCGCTGGTCGAGTTGATGAACCAGAGCATGGATCGGCACGTGATCACGCTCGAGGATCCGATCGAGGTGCTGTTCAGCGAGAAGCGCTGCGTGATCAGCCAGCGCGAGGTCGGCATCGACTGCGGGAGTTTTCAGGAGGGACTGCGCCATGCGCTGCGCCAGAGCCCGGATGTGATCCAGATCGGCGAGATGCGCGACCGTGCGACCGTGACGGCGGCGCTCGACGCGGCCGAGACCGGCCACCTCGTGCTGTCGACCTTGCACACGGTCAACGCCGCCCAGACCATCGACCGCATCCTCGGGTTCTTCCCCGCGGAACAGCATGGGCAGGTGCGCACGCGACTGTCCGACAATCTGGCCGGCGTGCTGTCGCAGCGCCTCTTGCCGCGCGCGGCTGGACGCGGGATGGTGCCGGCCTTCGAGCTGCTCGTGCAGACGCCGCGCGTGCGCGAGCTGATCGAGAAGGGCGAGAGCGGGGAGCTCATGCGCACGATCGAGCAGGCGGCCACGCCGGGCCTGTATTCGTTCAACCAGTCCCTGCGCAGGTTGGTGCAGTCGGGGCTGGTGACCTTGGAGGACGGGCTCGCCGCCAGCGACCGCCCCGACGAGCTCGTGCTCGCCCTGCGCGGCATCACCTCCAGCTCAGGTCGAGGCTAGCCGCTTCGGCTGGGAAGAAACCCGTCTGCGGGTCGTCCGGAGGGCGAGGAGTTCGCGCCGCGTCTTGGACCCCCTGCGGGCCGAGGAGTAGCATCGCCCCTCCAACAACCCCATGAACACCGCCCAACACAAGCTCGTCGTCTGGAGCGTCACCGGCCTGCTCGGGACCGGCATGGTCATGTACCTCGCGCTCTCGCTCACCAAGCGCGAGGAGTGGAACAAGCAGGTGCCCGTCGACCGCATGCAGAGCGTCCTGTCCGATGTGCCGGAGGTCAGCGAGCAAAGGGTCAGCTTGCTGGCCGCCTCGGCCGTCGAGCGCGGCCTCAAGCAGCTCGACTGGAGCGGGAGGCCGCCGCCGGACAAGCCGGTCGAGCCGATCGAGGCGCCCAAGGGCAGCGACTCGCCGCGCGAGCTGGTGCGCGACCTGATCCAAATTCGCGCCATTCGCTACGACGGCGCCAACCCAGCGGCGAGCGAGGTCGTGTTCAAGTACAAGTCGACCGCCATGGTCGTCGTGCCGACCTACTCGGACGGCACGTACTTGAAGCGCGGGGGCGATCGTCTCGATGGCCGCTTGAACCAGATCGAGATCTCCGCGATCTATCCGGGCAATGTCGAGTTCCGCTTCACCAACGAGGCGGGGCGCGAGAACGAGCTCGTGGCGCCGACGCCCTTCTCGCTCACCAAGCACTACGCCTATGTCGGCGAGGGGCAGGCGCCTGTCTCGCGCCCGAGCGCGGTGGGGACCTTCGTTTCGCGGCGGCCGGATTCTCCGCCCGAGGCGCAGACCGTGCGGATCAGCCCGACCAAGTACCGCGTCGGCCTCGAGGACGCGCAGGAGATCAACGACAACTTCGCGGAGATCATGACCACCGAGGTCTCGATCGATCGCCACCGCGACCCGAAGACCAAGCGCTTCGACGGCATCGAGATCAAGCAGGTCAAGCCCGGCTCGATCGCGGCGCGCCACGGCGTGGAGGAGGGTGATGTGATCAAGTCGATCAACGGCCAGCCCGTCTCCAGCAAGGAAGAGGCGATCGTGTATGTGAAGAACAACAAGGACAAGTACGACGCGTGGGAGGTCGAGATCTGGAACAAGGGCCAGACTCGCACCGTGACCTACTACTCGCCGAAGAAGAAGTGACGCGCCAGCTCTGCACGCTCGATCTCGGCAACAGCGCGCTGAAGCTGCGGCGCTGGGAGCTCGAGGGAGCGGGTCGCCTGCGGCTTGCGAGCGCGGCGACGCTCGCGCACGCCGACGCGCGCTTCGAGCGCGAGCTGCGCGACTGGATTGCGGCAGGCAAGGCGGAGTGTGCGGCGCTCGCTTGCGTGGCCGCGCCGGGACTCGAGGAGCGCGTGGTGGCCGAGTTCGCCGCGGCCGGCATCGAAGTGCGTCGCGAGCTCGCGCCGGGGGTCGAGAACCTCACGCGCACGCCCGACACGGTCGGACGCGATCGCCTGTTCGCCGCGCGCGGAGCGTGGGAGCTCACGGGCTCGAGCTGCGTCGTGATCGACGCGGGCACGGCCGTCACGGTCGATGCGCTCGCCGCCGCGCCGGCGCCGTGCTTCCTCGGCGGAGCGATCGCGCCCGGGCCCGCGCTGCTCGCGCGCTCGCTGCACCAGTTCACGGCGCGCTTGCCGCTCGTGCGGGTCGATGGCGCGGTGAGCGCGCTCGGCGTGGACACGCCCTCGGCGCTGCGGAGCGGAGTGCTGCACGGCTTCCGCGGTGCCGTGCTCGAACTCAGCCGCCGCATCGCGCACGCGCTCGGCGGCGACGCGAGCATCGTCCTGTCCGGCGGCGCGGCGCAGCTCCTGCTCGAGCCGGCGCTGTTCCCAGGCGAGGTGCGCCACGAGCCGGAGCTCGTGCACTTGGGCCTGTTGGCCGCGCTGCTCGACGAAGCTGCGCCGGCGCGCAGGCACGGACTGCGGCGATGAGTGAGTTGGTCGCGCGCGAACTCACGGCCCGCGCTGCCGGAGGCGTGAGCGTGATCGAGCTGCGCGGCGCGCGCGCGCGCGCCGTGCTCGAGGCCGCGTGCGCGACGGCTCTGCCCGTCGGCGCGCTATCGCTCGTGCGTCCGCGCGCGGAGGGACTGGAACTCGACGAGGCGCTGGCGTGGTGCGAGAGCGAGGAGCGCGCCGAGCTGCATGTGCACGGCAGTCGACCGCTCGTGCGACGCTTGCTGGAGCTGTTTGGATGTAGCGAGCCGCCCGAGGATCGCGGGAGCCTCGAGCGACGGCTCGCGGAGGCAGCGTGCGAGCGCGCGGCGCGCATCGTGCTCGACCAGCTCGAGGGTGCGCTCGAGCGCGCGTGCGCGCGCATGGAGTCCTGCACCGAGGCGCAACTTGCGCGCGAACTTTCCGCGTTGCGCGCGCGCAGCGCGTGGGCGCGCACGGCGCTCGAGCCCGCGCGCGTGGTGCTCGCCGGCCCCGTCAACGCGGGCAAGTCGACCTTGTTCAATGTGCTCCACGGCGGCGAGCGCGTGATCGTGAGCGAGCGAGCGGGCACGACGCGCGACGCGGTCGTCGAGCGGGTGATGCTCGGGCACTATGCGTTCGAACTCGTGGACACGGCCGGCGAGCGCGCGAGCGAGGCCGACGATCTAGAGCGCGAGGGCCAGCGCCTCGGGCAGCGCCTGCGCGCCGCGGCGGATCTCGTGCTGTGGCTCTCGCCCGTCGACAGGCCGGTGCCGCCGCCCGTGGAGCGCGACGGCCGCTGGATCGTGCTGCAATCGCGCGCGGACTTGGGCGGCGTGCCGTCGCCGCACTCGCTCTCGGCCCGCGCCGCGCCGGAGGCCGCGCGCGCGCTCGTCGCCGCGCGCCTGCGCGAGGCGCTCATGGTGCCGGAAGACCCCTGGCAGCCGGGCGCGCTGGTCGCGCTCGACGGTGGGGAGCGCGCGACCCTCGCGCGCGCGCAGGCGGAGCTGGAGCAAGGCCGGCGCGAGCGCGCGCTCGAGTGTCTGCGCGCCCTGCGCGCTCCCGCGCGTTGATCGGCGCGCTCCCAATCCCTAACCTTCCGCCTTCGGAGCGCAGGATGACTTCCGCCACGCCCGGCGGAGTGCGCGGCTCGTCCATGGCCGACCCCCGACACCTCGTTTCGATCGACGACCTCTCGCTGGCCGAGATCCGCGCCCTGTTCGAGCACGCGCGCGCCTTCGCCGCCGATCCGCGCGCCTTCGCGCACCTGTGCCCGGGGCTGATCTCGGCCAGCCTGTTCTACGAGCCCTCGACGCGCACGCGCCTGTCGTTCGAGTCGGCCATGCTGCGCCTGGGCGGCGGCGTGCTCACGGCCGCCGACATGAAGTCGACCTCCGCGTCGAAGGGCGAGTCGCTCGCCGATACGGTGCGCGTCGTCGGCGGGGCCTATGCGGATGTGATCGTGCTGCGCCACGCCAGCGAAGGCGCGGCGCGGCTCGCGGCGCAGTATTCGCCGATCCCGGTGGTCAACGCGGGCGACGGCTCCCACGAGCATCCGACCCAGACCCTGTGCGACCTCTACAACCTGTGGGAAGAGCGCGGCCGGATCGACGGCATCCATGTCGTGCTCGCCGGCGACCTGCGCTACAGCCGCACGATCCATTCCTTCGTGTACGCGCTCGCGCGCTTCGGCGCGAACATCGTGTGCACGCCCCAGCCGGGCTTCGAGCTGCCGGCCTATGTGATGCAGCGCCTGCGCGAGGAATTCGGCGTCGAGCCCGTGCGCGCCGACACATCGCGGCTGGGCGAGCTCGCCGAGGCCTGCGATGCGATGTACCTCACGCCGCAGAAGCCGCACCAACTGAGCCTGTTCACGGACGCGAGCAAGGGGCTGGCGGTCGAGCGCGTCGACGCGCTCTACATGACGCGCCCCCAGACCGAGCGCTTCACGGACAAGGACCTGCCGATCGCCAAGTACCAGCAGCTCGGGCCGCGGCAGATGAAGGCCGCGTCGCTGAAGGACGCGGTGGTCATGCATCCGCTGCCGCGCCGCGACGAGATCCAGCCCGAGCTCGACGCCGATCCGCGCAGCATCTACTTCAAGCAGGCGGCGCGCGGGGTGCCGATCCGCATGGCGATCTTGGCCTTCCTGCTCGGTCGGATCGACCTCAAGACACCCGCGCGCACGGGTGAAGAGCGCTTTTACACCCAGCGCATGGGCGAAAACCCCTGCACCAACCCGACCTGCATCTCGAGGACGGAGACGCGCCATGTGAAGCCGCTCTTCCGGCTCGCCTCGCGCTTCCCGGTGCGCGCGTACTGCGGGTTCTGCTCGCAGGAGCTGCAGGCTCCGGTGGTGGGGTCGGCGAACTCGGGACTGTTCTTCGAGCGCGAGAGCGTCGAGGCACGCAAGATCCGACCCGAGCACCTCGTGCTGTGCCACAGCGAAGCCCACGCCCTCGCTCAGGGCTTCCGGCGTGGCGCGGTCGAGTCGCGCGCCCGCTGAACGCGAGTGTGCGATTGCGCACAGCTGGCGGCACCGAAGCTGCGCCCCCGTGAATGCCCAAGGTCCGGTCGGGTCGCCGGCTCGGGCTGGGCGCCGATATCTAAGTCATTTATTGACAAGTATTTGCAGCGCCGGACACGGCTCGCCGTGTGAGCCCGCGCGGGCGGCACGCCCTTTGTTGGTGCGGCCTGCACAGGTCTTGTACCTGCTCCAGCGCCCCATGAGCCACGAACCCAGTCCTGACCGCCGTGCGAGCCCCGTGACCGGGTCGGCGACGGGGCGGTGCGCCCTAGACCCGCGCGCCGTCGCGGACCACCGCTTCCGGCGAGCCGAGGCGGATGCTCGAGGAGAGTCTGTGCGTGGACGCGACCCTGTGCATGGACGCGACCCTGTGCATGGACGGTATGCCGGACGGGCTTCCAGAATCGCGTCGGGCCCGCTACAAGGGCGCGGGCCGCGCGTCCGACCGGCATCCAAAAAAAGGTGCTCGCTGGAACAACCTTTGCCCTGCCCTCTATATCATCCGCGCCCCATCGACTCACCTCGCACGCGTCGCGGTTCGGGTGGGAGCGCCTCCGCGTCCCTCCCGTTCCCTTGCCCGCGCCGCTCCCCATGGAACCCTCGATGAAGCCCTACCAGCGTCTGGGTACGAGCCCCGCGCCGACCTCCGTCGCTCCGCGTAGTTCCCTGCGGACCGTCGCTCGCGGCCGCCTCGGCCTCCCGCTCGCCGCCTGCGCCCTCGCGCTGTCCGCCTGCAGCGGCAGCGGCGGCGGCCAGAGCGGTTCGGGTACTCCCGAAGGCACGCTGCTCTCCAACCCCGCCAGCGGCCGTTCCTTCCTCGTGGAGAGCAACTCGGGCGGCTCCACGGTGGCCCTGCGGCTGATCGAGTCGTACTGGGGTCGACTGGTCGACGTGTATGCCAACGACTCGACCACCGAGCTGCTGCGCGACTTCGTGATCGCCTCCGAACTCGCGTCGGACGGCGTCAACTACCGCCTCGAGCGCGACCCGCTGACC
>Ga0194121_10009737_pt1 | contig 11835 bp, 14 predicted proteins | sample TA2MahCa50mmetaG_FD_148609 | JGI IMG/M metagenome (GOLD analysis project Ga0194121, IMG submission 148609) | Freshwater microbial communities from Lake Tanganyika, Tanzania - TA2015020 Mahale Deep Cast 50m | ecosystem: Environmental > Aquatic > Freshwater > Lake | place: Tanzania: Lake...
TGCGAAGGAACTTGCCCCGCGTCGTCCCGGTTGCCAATACTTTGTCCGCCAGAGCCGGCAGTGCGGCCATCAGCAGCAACAATATCACCATGGAGATCTTGCGAGTCACGGTAGCCCTTCCCATGCCAGTTGGTGCGCGGATTTGATCTACTGCATCCCGTTCGAGGTCTCCTGGAGGAAGGCGCGGTTCACGCCGCATCCCGACGGCAGCGCTATACGACGACCACGAACAGCAGGCTGGCGACCGACGAGAACCAGGCCGTGCGGAAGGTGCTCCATGGCCAGACCGGCGAGGGTCGGGCCGAGAAAGCGCCCCCCTCGGCCGCTTGAAGTCTCCGGGAGTCCCATCTCCCTGGGATGCTACGAGTGAATAAGCCCCCGGGTGTCCTCGTTCTCCTCGACCCTCGTCACCTCGCCAGAGAGTAGCCACCCCGACGACCCAGCGTGTACGCGGACGAGCTCTCCGGCCACCAGGAGGTCGTCTCGTGGCAGCCACTGCAGGCTGGCGCCCCATGGGGTGACCAGGCGAATGCGTCCCAGGACGTCGGCGGAGCGGTCGGCCAGGAGTTCTTTGGCCGAGGGCACGGAAAGGCCGAGTCGCGCGGCGAGGCGGGGTGCGATGACGTCGATGGAGCTGCCGTCGTGGGAGTGGAGGGCTGAGAGCGCGCCATCCACCAGGCCCTTGAGGCAGCTGGCCAGACGACACGGGGCGCTTCCAGCGAGCACGAGTCGAATGGCCAGGGGTCCCGAGGACGGGACGTCTCGTTGCGCTGTGACTCCCGACCTCTTGATGGCACTCCAGACGGACGCGAGCGACAGGTCGGCTACGCGGGAGCCGCAGGCTGCATTCCGCCAGGAGGCCAGGCTGCCGGCCGACCTCCAGTGAAGGTAACCTGATGTCACGGCGGCCGGAAGGTAGAGATGGAGATAAGGGGCGTCTGTCTCCAGTGGCACGGGGCACGGCGGGGGTGGGGCGTCGAGGCGCTCGAACCGCATGCCGTGGTCTGCGATCCTGGTGAACGCGCCCTGCCCCAGGTTGTAGAAGAGCAGGTTCTCGACGTCGAACGCTCGCCGGTCCTGGCACACAAGCACAGCATGCACGAGCTCGCCGGGCTTTACGTCGAGCGCGGCCACCGCTGCAGCGAGATCCGAGCGCATGGCGACCAGCCACCCTTTCGGCTCGAATGGGAGCCGCTGGGGAAGCCATCCAGCCACCAGGCGTCGATCAGGCGCGACGCGGACGTGATAGCGCGAGATGGAGAACCGTGCCCTCTCTGTCCGAAGTCTGTAGCATCTCTCGGACGATTGTTAAAACCGTAATCAATGGAGCTTCGAGTCCCGGCGCATTGCCTGCCACACTCAGCAGTGGCCGCCACGCACGATTCTCCCCCACAAACAAAAAAGCCCGCCGCAGCAAGCTTCGTGTTGGAGCCGGGGATAAGAAACCTGTTAATGTGGGCCATTCGTGCGTGGTGACGCGCACAATGCGGTGCTCTGAGGTGTACGGCACCCGGCAGGTCCGGCTGCAACAGGTGCACGGGGGCAGCCGTGCGCCAGGTGGAACTGGCCGTCGCCCAGGTAGACGATACGTTCGAAGCGGACAGGATGAAAGCGCTTTACTGGCGCCCGGAGCGACGATGCCGGCCGCAGGGCTCGCCGCCCAGCCGCACGGTGGCAAGGCCCCAGGGCCGCAGGGGGACGACCCAGCCGCGCGGCCCGCGCGCCAGCGTGGCGCCGCCGTTGGAGGCGCCGTCCAGGTCGGCCAGCGTCACCCGCCAGTCCTCTCCGAGCGCGGGTAAAGGCCGCAGCACCGCTTGACTTCGACCGCCGAGCCCGCGTGACGTTGACTCCTGTGGTACCATGAATTCGCAAGGAGTTCGCGCCATGACGCTGATCAAACCCGAACAATGCGCACTCTTCGTGCTCGACACGGACTGGAGCGGTTATCAGAAGATCCTGGAAGTGGTCGAAGAGCGGCCCATCCGGGTCACGTACGATCGGGGGAGGCTGGAGCTGATGTCACCGGGGAGGGCGCACGAAAGGGCGAAGAAGATTCTCGGAGCGCTCCTCGAGTGCATCATGACCGAGCTGGAGATCGACTTCGAGCCCGGTGGTTCCACGACGTTCAAGCGCGAGGACCTGGACCGCGGCTTTGAGCCCGACGAGTGCTACTGGATCGAGCAGTGGGAAGCCGTGCGCGGGCGGCGCGAGTGGAGCGCCGCGGTCGATCCGCCGCCCGATCTGGCCATCGAGGTGGAGGTCACATCCCGCGTCATCCGGCGGCTCCCGATCTACCAGGCCATTGGCATCCCAGAAGTCTGGCGGCTCACGAAGGATCTCGAGGTGCTTTTTCTCGTCCTGAAATCCGATGGCTACGCTGAGGTTCCGCACAGCCCCCATTTTCCGTGGCTCGGGTCGACAGTGCTCACCCAATGGCTTGCGAGGGACCTCCCCCAGCCCCGCCTGGTGCGCGCCTTCCGCGAAGAGCTTTCCCGCCTGCAGGCGCACTGAGGTCAGCCGACCACCGCCGCTTCCTCCATCCCCAGCCATGCCCACAACCTCGAAGCGCGCGCCACCTCCCACGCCACCTCGAGCGCGAGGAGCCGATCCGCCCACGACAGCATCGAGAAGGTTTCGACTCTGCGCCGCAGCATCGCGAAGAGGTTCCCACTCAAGCACAGGGACGTCCATTCGACTTGCCAGGTCAAGAGATCCCGAGTCGCCTCTTTAGCTCCTCATGCGACAGGACCCGACCGGCAGCCAGGTCTTCCCTGGCCTCCCGAACCGCTTGCGCCTCTTCGGGGGTCTCGGCTTCGTCGTCCTCGGGTGCGGCGGCGAGGGTGTGGAGCAGCGAGTCATTCGGCGACTCCAAGAGGGCCTGGGTAAGCTCGTCGTGCTTCTCGCCCCCCAGACACTCAAGAATCCGTTGAGCGGCATCCGCACGATCTTCAGGGAGTTCGTCCACCAGGCGATGCAGGTCGGCCTTGCTCATTGAATCTCTCCCGTGTCAAACCTCGTGCTGCGTAGCCGGAGCCTTCTTCGTGGGAACGACGGCATCCCTGCAATAGAGCCACCGGATAGCAGCACAGTCGGTGGGCAGGCCGGAGCCGGCAGCCTGCACGACGGAGATGGTCCGCACGCACCGCGGACGGCCGGGGGCCGGCTTTAGCATCCACCAGTCGAAGATCTTCGACCCCGCCTGGGTGCTGATCAAGTCCGGTTCCTGGCTCAGCGTTAGTGGCCGCGGGGGACCCCGTGATCCTGTCCGCCGCGGCGACGACTTCACGCGGCTCCCGCCAGACAAGTTCGGCCCGCGCCGCCAGGACGGCTCCCTGGACGCGTTTTTCTCGCGCGTGCGGCAGCAGTCCGGCGACCGGCCGTTCGGGGTGAACGTACACGCGTTGCAGCTCGCCGACCCCGATCTCTGGATGCGCTTCCGCGCCTTCGTGGGCGCCCTCACGCGGCATACCCGCACGCTGCCGACGCAGCGTTGGGAGCTGGACACCTTCTTCGGCACCTATCCCATGTCCCCGCTCGGCGTGCACCGCGACAACGCGAGCGTGTTCGCGTTGGGCGTCGTGGGCCGCCGCACCTACTACACGTGGCCCGCTGAGTATTTTCAACCAGGGGATCGGGCGCTGCACAAGCCGGACCGGGCCGTCGTCGAGCCGCACCTGCCGCACGCCACGCGCATGGACGCCGCTCCCGGCGATCTCGTGTACTGGCCTTCCAGCCACTGGCACCTGGCCACCTCCAGCGGGGAGCCGTCCGCGGTCGTGCAGGTGAGCGCCTACTTCGGCCGACGCGTCTCCGACCTCATGGCTGAGATGGTTCGGCGCATCGTCGCGGAGCGGCTCGGCCCCTCCGATCACCTGCTGGAGTACCCTCTCGCCGAAGACCGCGCCGATCTTCCGGCGGTCCTCGCCGACGCCTGCGACGCTGCCGCCCGCGCCGCCGCGGACGGTAAACTTGCGCGGCGTATGCGCCGCTTCTGGCTGAACCGCGTGAGCGCCGACGGCTTCGACGTCATTGCGCCGCTGCAAGCAGACGCCGAGCTGGACGACGATGACGCGGTGTCGCTGGCGGTCCCGATCACCTGGAGCGAGACCGCGCCGGGTCATTGCGTCGTCGCGGCCAACGGCCACTCGATGTCGGCCGGCGGTGCGAAACCGCTCCTCGAACGACTGGCTGCCGGGGAGACGGTGCGCGTCGCTGACGCTGACGAATCGCAGCGCAGCGTCTTACGGTTCCTGCTGCGCGCCCGTGCGGTGCGCAAAGAGCTGCGGTAGGACAGGCGGTCACGACCTCTCCGGAGGAAGCTATCGGCGGCGCGAAGGCTTGTAAGGCAGCGCTTCCAGGCGCACCGAGGGGGCCACCGCTTCGAACTCCGGATCCTTGTGCAACAGAGTGGCTCCCCGCTCCGCTGCGTGGGCCGCGACGAGGGCGTCTGCGAGTGAGACGCGGTGCGTGGCTTTGAGGCGCGCCGCCGTGAGGGAGGTTGCCTCGTCCGTCGTCCAGAGTATCGCCACATTCAATGCCTTCAAATGCGCGTGCCGCACGTCGGCTTCTTCCGCGCCACGCTCCTGCATCGTGACGTAATAGCACTCCACCAGCGCGACCCCCGGGATCAGCGCATCGTGGCGCGTCAGGACCTCCTGCACCCGGTCGGCGCCCGCTTCGTCCTCGATCAGCGTCAGGATTGCGGAGGTATCCAATACGAACGGTTTACGGCTCACGTCGGCGGTCCTCGCGCCGTGCCTCGAGCAGCCGCTTCGTCAAGTTTTCGCCGCGTCCGCGCCCGCGCAGGGCCAGGATGGGATCTGCGGAAACCGGAATGACCTTGATGGTGTTCCCATCATCGAGCCAGACAAGATGATCGCCTTCTTGAATGTGATGCCGCTTTCGTATCTCGGCCGGAATGACGGTCTGCCCTCGGCTGCTCACAGATGTCGTCATGATGGATCCTCCTGCGATCATTCTACAAGAGAGTGCTCATTGCTGCAAGAACCATGGTCGGATCGTCTTACCATCCAGGGGACGATCCCCGTCGCTCGGTAGGATCCGCCGCCGCCGCGAATTGCGCACGCCAATGCAAGCCGTCCAGACGCGCGAAGCTCCCCCCGAGCGCGTTGGCGCCGGCGTCAGGGCGGAAGGGGTGCGCACGTGCCGGCCTCTCGCGCGCGTGTTCGAAACCCTGGAAGGCGTGATCCAGGTCGTGCTCACCGGGGAGCCGCTCCCGCCGCTGGACTGCCACTATCCGTTCATGAGCCTCGCTTACGCCGCGGGATCAACGGAGGAGACCATCCCCGGCGTGCCCTATCTGCGCGTCCCGGACGGTGTGCGGCGGTAGCTTCCCCCGCCTCCCGAAGATCGTCCCTGCAAGGTGGGCGTGGTCTGGGCCGGCGCGCGTGGCACCACGAACGACCACGAGCGCACCATCCCGTTCGCGCGATTCGCTCCGCTCCTCGACTGCCCGGGCGTGACGTTTTACAGTCTGCAGTGCGGCGAGCGCGCGGTGGATCTGCAGGCGCGGCCGGATGTCATCGATCTCTCCCCGCAGCTCGGCGACTTCGCGGACACCGCTGCCTTCGTGAGCCAGCTCGACCTGGTGATCTCCGTCGACACGTCGGTGGCGCACCTGGCCGGCGCGCTCGCGCGCGACCTGTGGCTGCTGCTGCCCTACGCCCCGGACTTCCGCTGGATGCTGGACCGCGAGGACACGCCGTGGTATCCCACCGCGCGCCTTATCCGCCAGACGCGCCGGGGCGACTGGGGTGAGGTAATCGCCCGCGCGCGGCAGCGGCTCGAGGAGCGCGCGCGGCGATGAGCGCCAGGGGCCTCCGGACATGGATCCGGTCATGGCGGCGCTGTCCTTCTACGCCTCGGACGCGTCGGGCATCTGGCGCGAAGACCCGGCCGCGCTGGGCCACCGCATGCTGCGCGTGGCGCCGGAGTCGCGCGCGGAGGTGCAGCCCCACGCCGAAGAAGGGCTCTCCATCACCGCGGACGTGCGCCTCGACAACCGCGACGAGCTGCTGGATCGCTTCGACGTGCCGACCTCTGAGCGCGGCTCCATCCCGGACTGCGTGCTCGTGCTCGGCGCCTACGAGCTGTGGGGCGAGGACTGCCCGCGGCACCTGCTGGGCGACTTCGCGCTCGCCGTGTGGGACGCGCGGCGGCGCCGCCTCTTCTGCGCACGCGACGCGGCCGGCACGCGTCCCCTGTATTATCACGCTTCGTCAGAGCGATTCGTGTTCGCCAGCGACGTGCGCGGCGTGGTGGCGCATCCGCGGGTTCCCATCGTGTACGACGAGCCGTGGGTCACCTCGTACCTGCAGCACTACCAATACGAGCGCTTCGAGTCCACCTACTTCGCCGCGGTGCGCAAGCTGGCGCCCGGCCAGGCGCTCTTGTGGGAAGACGGCGCGCTGCGCGTGTGGCGCTGGTGGTCGCCGGACGACGTGGAGCCGCTCCGACTCGCTTCCCCCATGGAGTACGTCGAGCGCCTGCGCCACCTCGTCCGCGAAGCCGTGGCCGCCCGCCTGCGCAGCGCAGCCCCGGTGGGAGCCCACATGAGCGGCGGCCTGGATTCCATGCCGGTGGCGGTGCTGGCGGCACGGCTCGGCGGTCGTCCGATGGATACGTTCACGTGGTGCGCCCCGCCAGTTCCCGGCCGCCTCAAGAAGGTCTCGACTCTGCGCCACAGCATCGCGAAGGGGTTCCCACTCAAGCACAGGAACCCTTCCGGCGCGCAGATCGCTCCGTCGGTCGGCGGAATAGTGCCACTTGCATCTGCACCGCTGGACTGAGCGCCTGATTGACCTGGGCTCATCCAATGTTGTACAATTATACTGTACAACTTAATGGAGGCGACAGTTGGCTATCTCGAAATCGTACTCGGAAGCGCGCGCTCACTTTTCCGAGCTTTGTGACGCGGCGGCAGAGGACAGAGAGATCATCTACATCACGCGCCGCAAACACCCAAGCGTTGCAATCATAGCAGCCGACGAACTGGAAAGCTTGCTGGAAACTGCTCATTTGCTGCGATCGCCGAAGAACGCCGCCCGGCTGCTGTCGGCTCTGAACGACGTGCGGGCCGGTAAGCTCGAGCCAGAGCCAGTCGAAAAGCTCCGAGCGGAACTGGGTATTGACAAAGAAGAAGCCTGAGAAGCTAGAACCTGGGAAAAGGCTCGCTGTCTTCCACCCGAACTTCCGAGAAGACCTCCAGTACTGGGTGGAAACGGATCGAAGATGCGCCTTGCGCGCGCTTGCGATGGTTGAGGCCATTTTGCGAGCGCCATTTGTGGGTGTCGGAAAGCCCGAACCGCTCAAGTACATGGACCCTGACACCTGGTCGCGCCGATTGACGCGCGAGCATCGCATCGTGTACCGCGTGGAAGACGATCAGATCGGGTTTCTGCAGGCGCGGTATCACTATTGAGTTATTGGCTGCACGGACGATGCGGACGAGTGGATGAAAGCGCTCTACTGGCGCCCGGAGCGACGATGCCGGCCGCCAGGCTCACCGCCCAACCCCGGCGACGCGCGCTCCAGCCGCACGGTGGCAAGGCCCCAGGGCCGCAGGGGGACGACCCAGCCGCGCGGCCCGCGGGCCAGCGTGGCGCCGCCGTTGGAGGCGCCGTCCAGGTCGGCCAGCGTCACCCGCCAGTCCTCTCCGAGCGCGGGGTGAAGGCGCAGCACCGCCTCGCCGGCGCGATCGGAGGCCCCGAGCAGGCGGATGATCCAGGCCGCGTCGTCGGCGACGTGCATCGCGCTGAGGACCGCGTCCTCTCCGTCCACCTCGACAAGCCCCGCCGTACCGGCCAGCCGCGGGTCGAACGGGCCCGCGGGCCGCGCCCACGACTCCTGGCCCCAGCCCACGGGCGCTCGCGCGTCCACGCACAGCAGGGGGACGGCAAACGCCCGGGACAGGCGCAACAGCCGCGCCGGCGTCACGGGCTCCTCCTCCACCAGCGGCGCCAGCGCAAGGCGAAAGCGGTGGGCGCCGGGGCACTGCGCCTGCGCCACGGGGATCTTGGGGCCGGCCTGGCAGCGCCGCGCGGCAACGTCCTCCCGGGACAGGAAGCCGACGCAGCGCAGCAAGGTCAGCGCGAGGTGAGGCCGCGACCCGCGGACCAGCTCGTACTCCGGGAGGCCCCGGGCCAGGAGCGCAAGTCCCACGGTGGCCTCGACGTTCTGCGGCACGAAGCAGAACCCGCGGTGCGGGTGCGTCGTCGCCGGGTCCTCGATCCAGCCGTCCCCGGCCGGGGGCGCGGGCGCCCGACGCACCACGTCGAAGGCACCCTCGGCCCAGGTGCCGAGGGGCCCGTCCGCCACCGGAAAGCACAGGCGCAGGCGGTGGTCTTGCGCCCGGTTCTCCACCGTCACCTCCACCTCAACCGTGTCCTGGCCGGCGGTTACGGACACGTCCATCACAACGGCCACCGTTGTCGCGCGCCGGGAGCGGCGGTCGCGATCGCGACTGAGCGAGAGCGGCACTCGCATCGCGCCGCGCACGCGCAGGCTGGCGCGCAGCGGACCGCGCTCCCGCACCGTGCAGCGCGGCGGCGCGGAAAATCCCACCACGGTGGCGCCCTCGTCGAGCGGGCCGAAGTTGTAGGTGTCCCCGGCGTCGGCCTCGCTCTCGAGGCGGGCCAACCCGCTCCAGCGGCGGCCGCTGGCCCGGTGAACGACGCTGAGCGAGCCGCCTGCCTCGACCTCGACGCGCAACGCTTCATTTTCGATCCAGGGGATCTCGCCGCGCCGGGCGGCGCGCACCACCGACCCTTCGGTCGCGCCGCGACCGCGGGAGAGCGTCAGGGCCTCGTATCCCAGCGGCGGCGGGTGCGACGCCACCAGGAGACGGGTGGTTCGCAAGAGGCGGTCGGAAGGGTACGGGAACACGCCCTCGCCCACGGTTTCGTCGAGCACCTGGACGCGCCGTGAGCGCCCGTCCCCGCCGCGCGCCCGCCACCCGCCCGCCATGCCGGCGCGCGCCGGCCGCTTCCGCCAGGCGTCCTGGAGGGGCTCTCGGATCGTCACCTCGCAAGGGCCTCCGGCGGCCTGTCCGAGCAGGTTGAAGAACACGCGGAGGTGCTCGCCGGGCGCGGCCTCCACGGCAGCCGTCGCGTGGGCCGAAAGAACCCACGCCGCCGCCTCCACCACCGTCTGGGCGGTCTGCTCCACGCGCTCGAAACGGGTCGCGTTTTCCCGATGGACGGCATCCACCGAGCATCCGCAGATGCCGTCGTGCGCCTGGTTGAGAAGCAGCTCGCGCCATGCGGCGCGCAGCGACTCCCGGGGATCCTCTCCGCCCACCAGCCAGGCCAGGGCGGAGAGCGGCTCGGCCATCCCCTCCAGCGCGTCCTGGCAGCGGTCGTTGGCCTGCTTGAGCGGCATGCGCGCCGACAAGACGCCCGGCAGCAGCGGCAACAGGCGGGCGCCGCGCAGCTCGCCGCGCAGCGTCGAAGTCGGGCCGCGCAGCGTGCGCAGCACCTCATCCCGATAGTCCTCGAGGGTGCCGCAGCGAACGCGCCACGGCGTGAGGCGCTCCGCGGCCCCCGCCAGGGCGTGCCCGAGGCGAGAATCCGGCACCTCGTGATCCGAGCCGGCGCAGACCAGCGCCACCGGAGCCTCCAGGAAAGGGAGCAGGCGCCCAACCTCGGCGCGGATGCGGGCCGCGGCGTCGCCGTCCGCGAGCAGCAGGCGGCCGTTGCTGTACGAAGTCGCCAGCAGGAAGGCGTGGACCGAGGAGCCGTCGGCGCCCTCCCAGCGGTACAGCGTGCGGGTCGGCTCATCCCCCAGGCCGCGCGCGAAGACGATGGCGTTCATGCCGAAGCCGCGGACGATCTGAGGCAACTGCGAGACGTGCCCGAACGGATCCGGACTGTACGCGACGTCGCTCGCCGCCCCGAACCCGGCGGCCACGCGGCGTCCTTCGGAAAGGTTGCGGATGAGCGCCTCCCCGCTGACCAGGAACTCGTCGGCGAGAACGTACCACGGCCCCACCCGAAGCCGTCCCGCGCGCACCAGCGCGGCGATGGATTCGCGCCGCTCGGGGCGCCGCTCCAGGTAGTCCTCAACAACCACACACTGCCCGTCGAGCACGAAGCAGGGCAGGGAGCCGCCCTCCAGCAGGGCGAGCACGCCGTCGAGCATCTGCGTGAGGCGCGGGCGGTAGCCCTCCACCGGCAGGTACCACTCGCGGTCCCAGTGCGAGTGCGGCACGACGACGACGTCGATGTTCACGACGCGGGCTCGCTGACGTCACTCACAGTGAAGAACTGCCTCAAGTTGCCGCCACTGGGCCCGCCCAGGACGAACGAGGCGCGATACGGGCGCGTCTGTCCGGGAGCGACGACGAACGAGTCACAGACCATGCGCTCGCCGCGCGTCAAGGTGCCGGCGGCCCAGGGCTGATCCGTGTTGCGCCAGGCAAACGAAGCGCCGTGGCGCGGGTTGGCGATCAGGTTGAGGGTGACCCGGCGCGGGCACGTGCCGTGGTTGGCCACCTTGCCTTCCACCGTATAGACGATGCCCCAGTTGCCCAGATTGGGATACTGGGACGTCCCATCGGTCGGCTCCGTGGCGTCGACGCGCCCCCAACCGGGCATGTCGAAAACCGCCATGTCACGGGTGACGGCGCGCTCCTGGTAGCGGGGACCGATGTGGGTGAACCATCCGCCCTCGGACAGCGACGGCGGGCGGTATGCGCGGGCGTCCAGATCGTACGTCTCGTGCCACACCGGCAGCGTGCCGTTGCTGACAGAGTCGTCGAGCGTGAAGTCGACGTCGCGGGCAAGCACCTCCCCCGTGGGGGAGTGTCCCTTGTACATGCGCGACTCTCGCGTGCCATCCACCTCGGTGCGCTGGACGTACCCGAGGTAGCCCAGCGTCCGCGGAACTTCGCCGGTTCCCTCGTGGGCGAACGCCTCCACCACGGCCTCGCCGCCGCGCACCTCGAAGTCCACGGCGCCGCTGAAGAAAGCCAGGTTGCGCACGGCCTGGTCGCGCCGCATGAGGTACATCCGCTCGCCGGGCGCCAGGGTGCGGGTGCCTGCCTGTGCACCCTCACCCCGCAGCACCGCTCGCAGGGGCTCTCCGCCACGCATGGAGGCCTCGAACCCCTGCCCCCCGACCCGCACTTCCAGGGGCGTGCTGCCCGGATTGGTCAGGGACACGCCGTACCCGATGGTCCGCCCGCTCACGTTGAGGTGCTCGAAAAAGGCGCGGTGCGCCCCCTCCCCGATCCGGTCGCGATAGATGGCGTGGGCGCCGTGGCGAGCATCCGCGAGGTCTTCCGCGCGGAGTTGCTCCGGATTGTTGACGAAAATGAGGGAGCGGCCGGCCTGCGGCTCGTAGCGGACCGTGGGGGCCTCGGCAAGGCCGCTCACGACTGCCGGAACCAGCGCGGCGCCGGAGGTGATGGTGGTGGACGAAATGGTTGAGACGACGGCCAGCGCGACCGCGAGGCCGGCCAGGGCGATGGCCCGGGGACGGGCGCGGCTGGTTGTCGGCGCGATGGGCGGGGGCGGAGGCGGACTCTCCAACACCTCCGGCAGCGGCGCCAGCGCGTGCGGACTGCGAATTTCCGCGACTCGGGGCAGGCGCAGCGGAGGAAGAGGTGGGGCAGACACTGGGATCATCGGCATGGACGGCAGACTCCAATCGACCAGGCTTGCAAGGGCGGATCGGTGCCCTCGGATTTTCGGGCAGGGTACCCGATACCCGTGACGGCGCCGCAAAACCATCGTGAAACCGGGCTCAGGTCGGGTGAGGTCTCGTTAACGGTCCCCGGGGCGGAGGGCCACAGCCTACCAGGGAAGCGCCTGCAGT
>Ga0194121_10009742_pt1 | contig 11832 bp, 7 predicted proteins | sample TA2MahCa50mmetaG_FD_148609 | JGI IMG/M metagenome (GOLD analysis project Ga0194121, IMG submission 148609) | Freshwater microbial communities from Lake Tanganyika, Tanzania - TA2015020 Mahale Deep Cast 50m | ecosystem: Environmental > Aquatic > Freshwater > Lake | place: Tanzania: Lake...
CTATGATTCGTCCATTTGCAAAGATGGCCTATGTAAATTGGCAAAAAGAAAATTTAACAGATGAACAAATTTTTCAAAAAATAAAAGATCAAGGAAAAACACAAAGCAGGGGGATAGAAAATTTTGATCGAAGATTATGGAATTTGACAAATCAAGTATGGCTTCTTAGGTCTAAAATAGATAGAGGCGATAAAAAATCTATCATTAATGATTTACCAGTATTTCCATGGGGAGATTACGGCGGTTCTAACGCGCCTAAATACGGATGGGTTTCTTCAACTAGTGGATCATTTTGTAGATTTGCAGACGCCTATGATGTTTACAATAAAATGACTGGAAAAACAAAAGAAAATTTAAAAGAATATTTAATGTCCAAATCTCTGCTCAATAAGTGGCAGTCTAGAACACTACAAAAAGACATTTGGGTAGCAAAAAATAATAAAACAATTCTAGAGAATTGGATTGACGGAGTTGATTATCCAAAAGTAAAGCTAGATTATTAAAGATAAAATTAAGGAAAAACAATGGCAATAAATTATCCAAAATTTGATAATAAAATTCAATCTCAAATTGATAATTCAAGAATGCGTCAGGCAAAAACAAGGCCTGGCGTAGTAATGAAATTTGATCCTATAACAAATTCGGCGGATGTCATAATAGATGATCAATACTCCGGTGAAATAGGCAATATTATATCTGGCGTCCCATGCCCCACAATACCGGGCATTCAAACAGTCGCCCCAAATCCAGGATCACGATGCCTGGTAGGCTTTAGGGATGACAATGAAAGATTTGCTTATATAATTACTTTTTATGAAGAAGGAATATTGGATTCAAATTATATGTATAATTATACGGTTAATACCGGTGTACCAAAGTTTATGTCGAGGTAAAAATTATGATTAGTTATCCAAGAGATATAGAGCCAGACAAAAATATCCCTGTATCTGATGAATTAAAAAGAAGAAGTGAATTTTCAAAAAGAGAGGTTGGTTTAAATCATCCAGACAATAGTTCATTTTTTAAATTAAATGATGATGGTGATATAGAAATTTTTGCGACTCCAGGGGTAGGAATAATCATAAGTGGGGGTAGTAGAAGTATATCTTTATTTGCAGATAAAATTAGATTTTTTTGTTCTGAAAATGGATTAAGATGGAATAATTTTAATTTTAATTATTCAGCTATTGATTATTCTCAACCAACATTGGTCCAGATTGACTATAAGTTAATACACAACGCCCAAAACAGCGCGTATCATTATTTGGCTAAACTTAAGAATATAGAAGAATCAGAAAAACAAAAGAGCATTACTATAGAAAGTGATTACGGATATGCTTCAAAAGAGCCAGAAATCACCCAAAATTACAATTCCGGAATTTCTACAGAAGGTTTATCTGAAGATCAAATCTTATTAATAAAGAATATATTAACTGAACATACTCCTGATTATCTAGAATATATGGTTGGTTTAATTAAAGAAGGCTATACGTTTGCGCAAGCAAGAAACAAGGCGGATGAAATAAAAAATGTCTGATTTATATCTTACTATGACTGGCGATATATTAGTCAATGGGAATAAAGATATAGCCATTACAAGATCTGCCGCCCAAGATGACATACAGCAAGTTTATTTAAGGCTTATGACCGAACCAGGAGACTTCTATATCTATCCTGCTTTGGGAACTGATTTATCTGTACTATATGGAATGCCGCAATCGGAGAAAACTGGAGAAATGGGAAAATATTTAATAAGGGCTGCCCTAGATAGAGAAGATGTTTTTATGGGAAGAAACATAATTATAGATGCAATCCCAACTGGTTCAAGCTCAATTAGATTTGATGTTCATATTTTAACCGATAAAATAGAACCAATTGTTCTTTCCGTAACCCAAAATCTAGGAGAATAAATGCCTATCTATGGACAAAAAGACAAATCAGATATTTTAATCAATGTATTAAATTCGATGGAGCGTAACGCGGGAATTTCGGCTTCATATCCCGGTTCAATTGCGAGAGCTTTTGCTGAGGCTTTTAGTGTAGAAATTGCAGATTTATATTCATCTTTAAATTTTAGCCTTAAACAAGGTGCTCTTTCTACGGCAAGTGGGAGAAATCTTGATTTAATTGGTGAACTTTATGGTGTTTCAAGAAAACAAATATCCGACGCCGCCGCTCTTGAAAGACAATCATTTAATATAGAATTTTTTATAGAAAATCCATATAGTCAAAATATAACAATTCCTGGTGGCACCCATCTTTATACTAATGTAGAAAACTATGCAATAAGACAGTATAGATTTAAATTGCATGGTGATGTTATAATAGTCGCTGGCACAACTAGGGCATATGGTTTAGCCGTTCCAGACTTTGCAGATAATACCTATGTTGCTACAGTAGGCTCTATCACCAATCATAATTTTATTGCTCCACCTGGAGTTGTCGTTTATTGTTTGAATACAAAAGAAATATATTCGGTAATTAATTCTGAATCAGATGATAATTTTAGAAGAAGAATAATTGCATCAATCAAAACAAGATCCGCGGGGACGGCAGAATCAATACGATTTGCAGCTCTTGCGATTAAGGGTGTGAGAGATGTCAGAATACGAGAAAGTTCTTATGGTGTCGGATCTTGTGATGTTATTATAGTCCCAGAATCATTGTCTGGAGTTAAAAGAATGCCAGACATAATATTGTCGTCTATAGCAGCTGTTAAGCCAGCTGGTGTAAGATTTAACGTTAGGATAGCAGAGCAAATACCAATAGACATTCAATTCAGTATTATGATAGCATCTGCAGCAAACGATACAATAGAAGCGGGAATAAAAAATCAAGCTTCTCTTTTTGTAAAAAGATATTTAAATTCACTTACGATAGGAGATACTGTTTCTGTTGGAGAAATAGAAAGACAGGTAAGACTTTCGTCAGACTTTGTTAGGTCCGTAACGATTAATGCCCTAAGTGCGAATGGTCAATCCATACCAATAAAAGACTTTACTCCGTCTAGCGATAAAGTTTACCCTGGTGCTGGGAGCATTAGTGTTTTATCTGTTATAATGGGTAAATCAAATTATTAGCATCAAAAAGTTACAGGTATTTGATATATGAAAAATTTTGTTATAACAAATAAATATATAGTGCGTGCTCCAAATATTAAACAGGCAAAAAGTATTGTTTTTGAAGGCAGTGGTAGTGGAGATTTATTGGGTGATTCATCAAGTGCAACCGAAATAAGCGACGACGAAATTGTCGATTTTATTAACGACAAGGATTCAATGTATGCTCAATCTTCTATAATTACACTAGAAGATCCGCCCGCATACGAAGAAGATGCATATGAATCTGACGAGTTAACATCGGCTATATCTGATTCACGAAATCAATTTTTAAGATCAGAAAATAAAAAACTTGCCAAAAGAGTCCAAACACTAAAAAATATTCAAGATGAAGTGGTAAAAGCCGCCTATGCAGCCGCTTACGATGCATTTTCTGGTTTTGAACTTCCAAAAATAAAATCTCCTTCTATTAAAAAAGTTAAAGATAGACTTTCCGAAACAGCGGTCGCCGTGTTTTCCGATTGGCAAATGGGCAAAGTTACATCTAGTTATAATACGGATGTGTTAGAGCAAAGAATAGAAAAGTATACTGAAAAATTAATCGAAATTACCGAGATTCAAAGAATGGATCATAGCGTAGAAGATCTTCATGTGTGGTTACTTGGCGATATAGTTGAGGGGGAAGAAATTTTTACGGGTCAATCTCACCTGATTGATTCAGGCCTTTATAGGCAGGTGGGCATTAACGGTCCAAGAATATTGTCCAAGTTTTTAACTATCGCTTTAGAAAATTTTAAACACGTACATGTAATTGGAGTTATAGGAAACCATGGAGCAGTGGGCGGGAAAAACAGAAAGCAGTATGATCCAGAAACAAATATGGATAGACTTCTTTATAAGATTATTCAATTAATATTCTCCGACGAAGATAGGATTACCTTTCATATTCCCGATGGCAAGGGCGAAAGAAACTGGTATGCATTAGATACTATAGGAAATTATGGTGCATTGTTAATTCATGGAGATCAATTACCTGCGCCAACGTCTTATTATGGTTACTATAAAAAAGTAATGGGCTGGAAAGATGGCGCTGTTCCAGAACATTTTGACGATGTATTTATGGGTCATTATCATCAGCAATTTAAGATGACCATTGGCAGCACCATGTTGAGAATTTCTGGCTCTACAGAAAGCAGCAACACGTATGCTCAAGAGTATTTTTCTTCTCTGAGCAGACCATGCCAACATCTTATGTATATACATCCAGAAAATGGTGTTACTTCTGAGTATTCTATCTGGCTAGATTAATTAAAGAGGATCAGTAATGAAGAATTATCTTTTGGGTCTTCGCAGTGGAGATTTCAATAAGGTTGGCAATGTTTGGACTACTGATCCTATTTATTTATACAATAACAAGTTTTATAAGAACTATTCATACAAAAGATCTCCTACTGGGCTGAACCTAATAGGCGATTATACATTTGTCGGGACCGAATTAGCTTCGCCATCTACTTCGGGTTTAGCCCAAGAAGCTCATGATCCAAATGCAATTTATGTAACAAATTATGGTGAAATAATCTATGAATCAGCTTCTCCTGATATTACAAGGTTTATAGATACAACCTCAAAAATTGATATAGTTTCTTACAAACACGCTTTCACAAATCTTACGCGGAAGCGAAATACCAACATTTAATTTTCTGATATATGAATCAGACAATGATTCTGGTCCATGGATGAAATCAGAGATGACAATAGATTCATCTTCTATATTTTTATCTAACTCAAAAAAATACGTAAAAATACAATTAGAAATATTTTCTGAAGTAGAAGACGTAGCCGCCCTTGGTTTATTGCTTTTTATTAATGTATTGATACACGATATCGAAACCCCCGTTATATCAGATTCGGCCAGGAGTATACTTGCCAAATTCCCAACGTGGACCGCCATATATGAAGACTCAATAGAGCCTGCTACTCCGGCCTTAAAAATCGCACAATCTATTGGTGGAAAATTTATTTCGTCTTTAGTTGGAGAATATTTAGATAATTTTGAGTCACAATTAACCCTACAAGATATTAATTCTTTTATATCAACTGCGAACGAGGATGTTATTGATTGGGTCTATGTATCTTATTCTGTGCCATCATCTGCCATTTCTGTTTCGGGCGACAGCATAGAGCTTGCAAGGTCTGGTTCTTTAGAAGATTTTTATCAATCAAGAAAAACAGATTATATTTATTATCATAATTTTATAGATAATCAAATAATGACCCTTAGACAATTTGATACTTTGTCAATAGATAACAAAACGTATGAACAAGATGTTATGTTGTATTTTAATATATTTGATGAGTTTGGATCAAGGGTCGGATTAAAAAGATTATACCTAGAAAATAATTCTAATTATAAAAAAAGAATATTAGATGTGTATAGAAATCCAGGCTCAGTAGATTTAAATGGGCTAAAATTAACGCTTAGAAGAGAATTGGATATTTGGAGGGCCTATGGAGCAACTCCAAGCTCGGATTATCTTGGAGCTACGCCTGAAATATTGGAGATTTCTGATATTGAATTTTCAACTCCGTATTTTTCTTTTGATGGAAAGCCATTAAAAGATTTCGAATCTTTTGTTAGGTATATAAATGAAACATATCCTTCAAACTTAGGATACGCCAATTGGGATGAGGCCATATGGGATTACGCAGGATTGTCTGGAGAAGGAATGTCTCGTATCCCATTTGTCTACGATACAGCTACACCATTGGGAGAGTATTTTCAACCTGGATTTGGCGATTTTGACGACGGCAAACTTTTAATTACATCTGACAATTTTGCAACCGTATCTTTTGAGGGGCATTTTGAAGTAGATGGATTTACAGTTTCATCATATAAAGACCACTACAATCCAATTGAAATGGATTGTCAATATTACGCCGACTATTTAATGACGGTTCCCAATCCCGATGTAGATAACCCAGATGCGTCAACGCCTTATAATGCTGGGGTCTCTGCGGTATATGAAATTTACATGCCGGCGCACAACCAATATGCAACGCCTTCGGCTTTCTATGCAAATATGTCTTATATTGATAGAGATGATTTTTATGTTAAAAATTATTATTTTGAATCGAGTGACGCAAGTCCAGAATATAATTTGATACAAGTTGTTAATTCAGATGGATTCACAAATCAAAATTTAATTTTTAAAGAAAAAACTTATAATTATGAATATGTTAACAACCAGGTTATGCCTAATACAAATTCAATTGATATATCTAAAGCTTCTCAAGTTAGAATTGTGGCAAAGTCAAGATGGGATCAGTTAACGAATTCGTATGCAACCGATTCATATGCTCAGCATAGGATGGCATTCAATGAAGACCCCAGAGGATATTCGGTTAATCCACAAGCCGGTTCTTACATTTCTTTATCAACACCCAATATTAATTACGTAAATGCAAACTTTAAAATAGGATCTACAGTATATGGAACCAAACAAATATCTGGTACCACTTATCGAGTTGGGCAAAAGGTTTCTATTAATAAATTTAATGATCCATCTATTTTGGATGATTTTTTAATAACCAAAGATGAAATAAAAAATTCTTTAATTTTTCCGATTGGTTCGACTCCACAAAATATTTATTTCGAAAATAAAAAAATCAATCCGGCACCGTTGTACAAAACTGTCCAAACCATGGAAATAAAGAGCCCAGAACATGGTGGAACGTCATTTAATAATATTGACGATGTAGAATATTTTATTCCATCATCTCCAAACATTGTATTAAATATTTATAATCAAAAATTTAATAATCTGCAAAACAATCCGTACTCCCCAGTGTCTTCAAACTATTTTGAAGCGGCAACGGTTAATTATCAAACTGGATCGGAAACATTTATAATTACCAATGGCGTATCTGCAACTCCATATTATCCGTTTAAATCTCCAGTTTGGACGCAGTTAGATAAGCCAATTGCAAGCACGCCGATGATTTATGGATATTTGGACCAATATGGAAATGCATATAAAGACGGAGAAACAATAGAAGATTCTGGTAGATTAACAAATTTTGGTCAAATTGATTCATTTGTTGGAAAATTTAATTTGTCTAGACAATCTTTTGGTTTGGGCCCAGAAGATAATGAAAACTATGTAATAACTTCAATAGAAGCCGTAAGCTCAAATGAAGATGTTATTTTTTCCGTTCCCAATAAACAAGTCAGTTCAGGCGGCTTTGCTCCAAATTCCGCTGTTCATTTTATAGAAGAAATATACAATCCGAATAGTAAATTATATGAATATGGAGAAGTCGAAGTAAATGCACATTATACAGGTTATTACGATAACAAAAACATAAATCTTTTAGACGTAAAACAGCCCGACATCAACACCGGATGGCTAGATTTACCAGACAATGAATATTATATATATTCAGCTCCAATTATAGAAGCTTACAATGGTCAATTTTTTGAACTGCAACTAAAAGATGTACCAAGACAAGGTGCTCCAGTTATAGTCAACGTATACAACAATGGGGCGACATTGCAGTATGACGAATTGCTATTCTCTGATTTGGCAACTCCTGGACATCTAACATTTTATAATGAAGAAACACTTATTGGATCCGATGACGCCGCATTGTATTTGGCATATCCATACATCGCCAATATTACGCTTAAAGATATGTATACCGGGAATGTGTTGGTTCAGTCTAGTTTGAACCCAGAGTTTTATGTGTGGACTTCATCAATAGATCAAAATGGTAATTATGTAATAATTGAAAACGATGAAACAGAATACTATATATTCAACTCCGCTTATATTCAAAGCGGAGATCAATTGTATGTTTTGCGTCAAAATAAATTTGCTATATTAAATAGTGAAAATCATGAAAGTAGAATAATACCGGGTAGAGAATATTTAATTACCTATACGGTCAATAATTCGTATTTGATTGATAAAAATTATTATGATTCAAATTTAGATGATTATTTTGGTAAAATATATTTTTCATCAACACCAGAATTAACATCTTTGTACAATATTATATACGAGGGTTCAAAGTACAAATCTAGCACTCCATCTGGTCTTTCCCTGGGCTCACTAAGCAATCCTATAGATGAAGGATTTGTTTTTGTATCTGATGATGATTATGTCTTTAATACAGCCTCAGTATGGTTGTCCCCGCAAAAAATATTTGATACATCAGATGATATTATATATATCTCTATTGTTTCTTATGACGTAAAAGGAAATCCAAAACCATATCAAACATTTAAAATTGATGGCGATGAGATAACAGCAGAAAATCAGTATATAACAACCAATCAAAATGGGTTTGCAACTACAAGCTTTAGATATTCTGGTCCTATACCAGCAGTAAAAACCAAGATAGAAATATCTATTTGTGGCGTTTCTTATCCGTCCCCTCATGCGCACAAAAATAGTACTTCTGGATCATTTGAAAGTTATTATTTTATTGATCTTGTTTTTAACGATACTCATAGGTATGATTTTAAGGCAGTTCCCGACAAAATGAATGTTAAGGCCGATGGATTGGGAGACATATATATAAAAGGATATGTAAGACAGGGCAATGTTCCCCCTCCAAGTACTCCAATAATTTATTGGAAGAAGTCAAGAACAGCTTTCTCCTCATTGGAAGAGGTTCCATATTCCACAAGCTTAAGCACCCCGGGTAGGTATGGGGTCGCAGGAGCAGTATACGCCGATCAATATGGAAACTTTAAGATTGGGCCATTCTATACTCAACACAGAACAGAACCCGGTTATTGGTTTGTTTCCACAGAAACCGAGCTAGCTTCTACGCCATCATCAACACCTGTTACTATATATGGTGACATAGTTTATTGGTATGAAAATTATGATAATTTACATTACTCGAATGAACTTGTCCCTCTTCCGGAATCATATACAGCAATACCTAGTTCTGGTTCAGCAATTATAGCTACACCAGGTTTCACTTATCAACATTATAATATGGAATTTGATAATCAATCAGCCTCAACTGTCAATTGGTTGCCGCCAAGATGGTTCCCAATTAGCAGATATGATCAATATCAAATGGGCTTTTTTGGATCAACACCAAACATTATTTCAGAATATGGCAATTTAAATTCAGATTATGAGGATAGCTAAATGAAATTATTTAAAAATATAACAATTAGCGAAAAAGAAAATGCAATAAAAATTGGATCTTCAATTCCCGCGGGCGCAGCAAGCATTGCTTATTTTGTTAATGAAGAATTATCTCCCAGGAATAATCTAACTATAATAGATTTATCAAATTCCATACCCGAAAATAAGATTGATTTAGATACAGGAATAAAAACCTATTATGCAAATGAGCTTGGTGTTTTAGAGGATGCAACGGGAAATACAATATTTCCGAGTCAAGATATATCAATAAGTGATTCTTTTTTATTAAAAGATTATCAAGCTGAAAAATTAAAAATTTCAGAAATAAACGCTAATGAATTTTTTTATTATTATTATGTAAGCACGTTTTTTATATCTGCTCCACAAAATTATAAGACACAGGGTTTATCAGATTATGTGCCACAATCTTTATATTCATCATTAAATATTAAAGTTTTAAATTCACAAAATGAAGACTACGTAGATATAAATACTGGCAAAAAAAAATATAAGATACTACTTGACCCATTTGTAACTCAACATAATTATCAAGACGCAGAAATTCCGTATAAGATAATTATAGGTTTAGATTCTTCTGATCCAATTAATCTTAAATTAATTTACGATAAAATTGAGTGCGATGCAAATGGAAAAGCAACCTCGCAACATTTGCGATACCTAGAATCAATTAATGCTATTCAATATTTTCAGCCTATACCAGAAGAAACTTTTGTTGTAGATTATAACTATAATAAAAAAGTATTTTCTGTAAAAAAGTTTAACAAAAAGTATTCAGATATATTTAATGTTAATGTTAATTCAACCGGATATCAAGTTTTCGTTCCCAAAAGAGCCATAGCAGATAATAGAACTTATGAAGTTTTTAACTGGAGATTAATAGCCAGATCAAAACAATCAGTTAATTTAGAGTTGATTGATTATTTTTCTGATTTAGAAACAATTACTGGCATAAAACAAAAAACAGTAAATGTTGGAGTATTGTATGATTCTTTTGATACTCAATCTTTGGAAATTATTAAACCATATGTATTTTATAGGCTTGAAAAATCTCCATTCAATTTTTCTAAATTTACATTTAAAAACTCAATAAGCGAAGCGGCAAATAATTTAGATAAAACTAAGGCCAATTATTGGATGATTGATATTCAATCTGTTGACTCTTTAAAAGATTTTGATATACTTACATTTTGTCCAACAAAAAAGCTCTCTGAAAAAGCTAATATATTAATAAACAATTATGTAAAGATTCACAACGGAACCCTATTGGTCGATGCATCATTGTACCCCGCAGAAGAACCATTTATACATCCAGACATTAAGATAGCCGGAATTAACACAGCAAATGTTCCAACATATTATCAATATGTAACTTCATCAAAAATATTAGATGAAACAAAAAATGGTGGATGGAATATAGATCCCACTATATTTGAAAACGAAGATTATGGAATTTTTGGCCTTAAAAAGGATTCGTATAGAACAATGCCCGATATTAGTCCTTCTAAAAGTTTCTTAAACATAGGAATAAGCTCATCTTCGAATAATTCTGTCGGCGCTCTGTTTGAATTTCCAACAGCTGGTGACGCTATAGCGCAAGGCAATATAATATTTACTTCTTTTTCTTTCTTAGAATATTGTAATTCAATTTATAGTATCACTTCAAAATCTGCTGTTCTTAAATTAAACAATGAAGCACGTGTTTTTGAAGAAGATAATATGAATTTAATTTCAGCAGTCGTTGAGGGTCCATTTAAGTTTTTGTATAATTCAGTTTCATATGCCCTCTACTCAAGGTCGTACGCATCAACCGTAATAGATACAAGATCTTCTTTGTTTAATTTTGTTGGAAGATGGAATTCGTCTTGGGCAATGAATCAAGATGCGCTCTTAGCGGAAGAGAAGGAACAATTATTTGCAAACATTACAATTGACTCAAATAAAAATAGATATGCAAGAAACCTTCTTCCATCTCCGCTCAATATTGGCGAATATTATTTGCGCTCTCTAACAGAATCGCTTCCAAGTTATCAAAAAGATAAAATTTCTTTTATTGATTTAAGTTCTGTAAAATTTTATATAGAGATAACAAATCCAGATGTATTAATAGCAAATGCAACCCTAGTACCGTCTTCCATAGAAGAAAATATATCAAGTTCTTATACCCTATTTTCTATTCCATCTTCAAAGAGCTTTGTTTATGCGTATACAAATACAATATCTCCGATTATAAACATACCAGATGGGTTTGGGCCATATATTGTGAAAGAAATTTCTAGCATAAAAAGTTCGGATTCAAGAACGCTTAATAATAATATTGATCCAACAAACTATTTTACCGCCTATCCTTTTGAATTGGAAACCGCTTATTCATATCAAACGGCGACAGATAAACCACTTGTTTTTAATGGATCATATTCCTCCAATATAAGAATACGCTATCAGGGAGAGGGACAGCTGCGACTAAAGAGGTCCCTGGGAACTGTAGTGAGAAATTATACAAAAACACAAACCTCGACAGCCACAACGTCAACTGGCGGCGGCACGACCGCCACAACCGCCACGTCGACTACAACCGAAATGAAGGG
>Ga0194121_10009745_pt1 | contig 11827 bp, 10 predicted proteins | sample TA2MahCa50mmetaG_FD_148609 | JGI IMG/M metagenome (GOLD analysis project Ga0194121, IMG submission 148609) | Freshwater microbial communities from Lake Tanganyika, Tanzania - TA2015020 Mahale Deep Cast 50m | ecosystem: Environmental > Aquatic > Freshwater > Lake | place: Tanzania: Lake...
CGAGAAAACCAACGTCGCCGCGCAGCACCCCGAGATTGCCGCGAAGATCAGCGACTATCTCAAATCCGCCCGCACCCCGCTGCCCGAATGGGAACCCCGCTGGCAGCCCGTCGGCAAGGGCGGAAAGAAGTGACCCGCCGCAGCGTCTGCAGCCATCAAGAGAAGAATTGCCTCGGGACAGAGCATCTCAACGATGATCAGTCGGTGCTTTATGATTTGACCGCCCTCCTCTTGTCACCCGCACCGAGGGTTGGCCGCTCTTTTGATCCACTTCCACCGTCAGTCCAACAAGCCCGCTGCCGCATCGAGAGGTTTGTCGTCCGCCAGTGCGGTCTCCTCTTCCCTGAGTGCCTTCCACTCTCCGGTCGACCAAGGTTTCTCGTCGGCGATCCACTGCTTGAAGCCGCCGGTCAAGGCCACTGTCACTTGGCAGCACACGCGGGCCGCTCCCTTCTCCACATTCACGCGGGCGCGGATTTTCATCTGCGTCGCCGAATCGCCGGCCACTTCGAGCGTGCCCCACTTACCGGCCTCGACGGTCATCCGTGGGTTGGCGCCCTTGCCGGGCATTCGCAGTTCCAGATCGAACTGACCTTGTTATTTGGCCGCGCGGACGCACAGTTCGTGCGCCGGCGCCTTAAATTCGCCCTCGACCCAACATTTTTCGATTGATCGGCCCCTGCATCTGCAAGAAAAGGGGGTAATCCCGTGAGCAAACCATCCAAGAAAACGAACCAGCGCCTGCAACGTCTCGAAGGCGAGATCACCGAACACCTGACACACGGCCTGATTCCGTTCTGGCATACCCGCGCCTGCGACGCGAAGCATGGTGGCTACCTGACCCATTTCGACGAGCAGGGCCGGGCCAAGCCGCTCCGGGCAAAGTATGTCAATACCCAAGGGCGGTTGGTCTGGTGGTTCTCGAACCTGTGCCGTTTGCATCCGGAGGTCCGCGGGAGCAAGGCCCTGGCGCGCGGCGGCGCGGAGTTCCTGTTCCGGCATTTCTGGGATCCCCGCGAGGGCGGCTGGTATTGGACCGTGAAGCCGGATGGCAGCCCGGATGACATGGGAAAGATCGTTTACGGGCAGAGCTTCGCGATATACGCGATGGCCGAATACACGCTAGGCACCGGGGACAGGCGCGGCGTGGAACATGCCTCGCGCACGTTCGACCTGTTGCAGAAGTTCTGCGCCGACACCCGGCACGGTGGATACTATGAGAACCTGTGCCGCGACTGGACACCCGAGGAGCCGGGCTTTTCCGGGGGCGACCGGAAGGGGCTCGATACGCACATGCACCTTCTGGAATCGTTCACCACGCTCTACGAGGCGTCCCGCTCGATTCTCCACCGGCGCAAGCTGATGGAAGTCGTGGATGTCGTCTGTGACCACATGATTGACACCAAGCGAGGCTGCGGGCTGAACCAGTTCAATCTCGAATGGAAGCCGATCCCGGCCATCGCCGTGAAACGAACCTGGAATGCGGAGCGTTTCGGAGAGCGCCCGGCGCAGCCCACCGAGACGACCTCTTACGGCCATAATCTCGAACTCGTCTGGCTGATGAACCGCGCGTTCAAGATTGCCGGCGCGGATCCGAAGCCTTACCGGCCGCTCCTTCGGAAACTCGTGGACAACGCCCTCAAGCACGGCGTGGACTGGAAGTTTGGGGGAATCTATCGCGATGGCCTCCGCACCGGCGGTGCGCTGGTCAAGGAAAAGGAGTTCTGGCAGCACTCGGAGGCGCTCGTCGGCTTTCTCGACGCCTATGAAGTGTTCCGCGATCCCTGCTACCTCGATGCCTTCGAGTGCCTCTGGGAGTTCATCCAGAAATACATGATCGTCCACGAAATCGGCGAGTGGCGGGTGCTGCTCGACCGCGAGGGCAGACCGCTCGACACGAATGTGGGAAATGACTGGAAAGTCTCCTACCACACCGGGCGCGCGATGTGCGAATGCCGGCAACGGCTGCGACGGCTGCTGGGGCGCCCTTAAGGAAGTCTCCGTCGAGCAGGGCGATCTCCGGCATTTTCCCCGGCGTCAGCCGGCGCAGGGAATCGCGCGCTCCGGCTAGTATTTCCGGTTCGGCAGCTCCGCCGCTGCGGCCGATTGATCGAAGACTCGATCCTCGATCACCGTTTTCTTGGGCACGGCCTCGCCCTTGCGCGCCTTTTCAACCGCATCGAACGCCAGCGGGCCCAGCAGCGGATTGCACTCGATAGTGCAATTCAGGTCGCCCGCGACCATCGCCGTGAACGCTGCCCTCACGGCGTCTATTGAGACGATGAGAATGTCCACGCCGGGCTTCTTGCCCGCGGCCTTGATTGCCTCGATCGCGCCGAGCGCCATGTTGTCGTTGTGCGCGTAAACTGCGGTGATGTTCTTGCCGTGCTGTTGCAGCAACGTCTCCATGACTTCCTTGCCTTTGCCGGTCTCGAAATCACCGCTCTGCGAGGCGATGATTTTCATCCCGGGATGTGCTGCAATGCTCTCGGCGAAACCTTTCTTGCGATCGATGGCGGGTGCGGCTCCCGGCGAGCCTTCCAGCTCAATGATGCGCGCCATCCCGCCGGTCTTCTTTGCCAGCCACTCCCCGGCCAGCTTGCCTTCCGCGACAAAGTCCGACGCGATGAGCGTCACGTAGAGCGAGTCGTCCGACACCTTGATGCCGCGGTCCACCAGCACGACGGGGATTTTTGCCTGCTTCGCCTCTTTCAGGATTTCCTCCCAGCCCGTCTCGACCTTGGGCGCGAGGATGATGGCGTCCACACCTTGCGCAATGAAGGAACGGATGGCCTTGAACTGGTTTTCCTGTTTGCCCTGCGAGTCGGAGAACTTCAGGTCGATGCCCCGCTTGGCCGCCTCGTCCTTCATCGACTTGCTCTCCGCGACGCGCCAGTCGCTCTCCGCGCTTACTTGCGAAAAGCCGACCGTGAGCGTCTTGCCGGGCTTGGGGTTGCCCACGGGAGGCTGCTTGTCGCAACCTGCGAGTGGGAGGATCGCCACGGCGGCGAGCGGGAACAGGTGGCGTAGGGACGGGAACAGGTTCATTTTCATGGTGTAGAATTGCGCGCGTATTCCCGGGAAATTAACCGCCCGGCGTGGAGGCGCGAGAAAGAAATCGTTGCAGGATGATGAAGGCCAGCAACAGCCCGCCGATGGCGATCCGCTGCCATGAAGAGTCGAAGCCGCTTAGATAGTCCGGCGCAGTCAGGATCGTGCCGTAGATCAGCACGCCCAGCAGCGTGCCCGCGACCTGTCCGACGCCGCCGCTCAGGAGCGTGCCGCCGATGACGACCGCCGCGATGGCGTCCAGTTCCATGCCGAATCCATTGAGCGGATTGCCCGACTGCGCCTGCACCGTGAACACCACGCCGCCCAGCGCCGCGCAAAATCCGCTCAGGGCGTAGATCATCACCTTGGTGCGTGCGACGGGCAGGCCCATCAGGACCGCGGAGGATTCGCTGCCCCCGATGGCATACACGTTCCGGCCAAACCTCGTCAGGTGCGCGATCCACAGCCCGACGAGCAGCACCACCACGAAAACGCAGGCCGTGAAACCAAACGCGACCCCGCCAGGCAGCGGCAGGCCAAGCCCGGCCAGCGCCCTATGGAACCCGTGTTCAATCGCCATTTCCTTCGCGCTGACCATGAACGCAAGACCGCGCGCCAGAAACATGCCCGCCAGCGTCACGAGGAACGGCGGCAGTTGATAGCTCTGGATCAGGAAGCCCTGCCCGGCCCCAAACACCGCTCCGCACAACAGTGTGAGGGCGATTGCCGTCCCGGGATGAAAGTGGAACTTCCCGATGAGCGTCGCGACAAGGACGGTCGCAAAGGCCAGAACGGAGCCGACGCTGAGGTCGATGCCACCAGAGAGAATCACAAACGTCAGACCCACGGCGATGATGCCGACGTGGGCGTTGTTCATGAACAGATTCGTCACCACACGCAGCGAGAGGAAGTTCTTGAAGGCCACCGAGAACGCGCCAAACAACACCACGAACACCAGCGCGGTCACCAGCAGCGGGAGATTTTGCCGGCGGAAAATCATGTTCATGCGCCGACCCTCCGCACGCCCGATCGCCATGCCGCGAGTTGCGCGCGCAGCCGGGGCGATTGCAGCAGGCAGACGGCGATAATGACGAGGGCTTTCGGAACTGGCGCAACATCCGAGGGCATGCCCTGGCGAATCAACGTCACCGTGAGCGTCTGGATGAGCAGCGCCCCGACGATTGATCCGACGAGCGAAAATCGCCCGCCAGTCAGCACCGTGCCGCCGACCACCACCGCGGTGATGGCGTCAAGTTCTAGCATCTGGCCGAGGCGGTCCGGCTCGACCCGCCCGACATCCCCGACGGTGACCAACCCCGCCAACGCGGCGCAGAGCGCACAGAACACATAGGCAAAGAGCTTGATGCCGCGCGCGTTCACGCCGCTCATCCGGCTGGCGTTTTCGTTGTCACCGACGGCTTCGATGAAGAGGCCCAGCGCGGTCATGCGGCAGGCGATGCCGGTGATCACGACAACAGCCACCACCAGCAGAATCGGGGCGGGAATGCCCGCCACAAATCCTCGGCCGAGAAACTCCAGGCCGGGATCCTGGACGCTGATCGGCAGCCCGCCGGTGATGCTCAAAGCCAGGCCGCGCCCGAGCACCATCATGATGAGCGTTGCCACGATAGGTTGCAGGCCGGCGAAGGCGACGAGCGTGCCGTTGAAGGCACCGGCAACCAGTGCAACCAGCACCGCCACACCGAGCAGCGCGGCAAAGGGCCAGTCTCCCTGCGTTGACAGGTAAGCCACCAGCGCGCCCGCGACGGCCATCACCGACCCCACGGAAAGATCCACCCCACCGGCGGCGATGACCAGCGTCATGCCGATGGCCAGCAGCATCACCTTCACGGCGAGCCGGAGGATCGTCATGACAGGGCCGTAGAGGTTGCCGTCCCGCGTCGTGATCTCGAAGAACGCGCGGTCGAACATCAGGTTGAACAGGACCAGCAGGCCGAGACCGGCCAGCGGCCAGATCAGGCGCTGCAACGACGGGTGACGGATGAAGAATGAACGGAGCGCCGCGAACACTCGTGGTCGCGTCGGGGTGGAGTCCTCTTTTGTCATGCGCCCCTTGGTTTGACGTTGTGGTCCGTCCCATGTCCAGCGATCAGGCTCATGATGGAATGCTCGTTCACATCGTCGCCGCCCAACTCGCCCACTTTCCGGCGGTCGCGCAACACGATCACGCGCTGGCTCACCCGCACCACTTCCTCCAGTTCCGATGAGATGAACAGGACGGACATGCCTTTCTCGCGGAGCGAGGCGACGAGTCTTTCAATTTCGGCCTTCGCCCCCACATCGATCCCGCGCGTCGGCTCGTCGAGGATGATGAGTGTCGGTTGCAGCGCGAGCCAACGCGCCAACAGCACCTTTTGCTGGTTCCCGCCGGAGAGATTGCGGATGGGCGCCTCAGTGCCGGGTGTCCGGATGTCGAGCAGGCGGATGTAATTTTCGACGATTTGCAGCTGCTCGGCCCGCGCTAGCAATCGCGCCGGACCCCGGCTCGCCTGCAGGGCGAGGACAAGATTTTCGCGGACGGAAAGGTTGGGAATGATTCCCTCGGCCTTGCGGTCTTCCGGGCAGAAGGCGAGGCCGCGACGGATCGCCTTGCGCGGCGATGGCAGGGATGCGACTTCGCCACGCACCCGGATCTCGCCGGAGTCCGGACGGTCCGCCCCGAAGAGCATCCGCGCCATCTCCGTGCGCCCACTGCCAAGAAGCCCGGCGAGACCGACGACTTCGCCCTCCCCGATCCGCAGATCGACGGGATGCATCGCGCCACGCCGGCCGAGAGCCTTGACTTCGAGGACGGGGACGGATGACTCACGGGCCTCTTCCGGGACGCGACCGGCAACATTTTTCGTCGCCCGGGCTTCCTCTTTCAACTCGCGTCCAAGCATCTTGCCGATGAGTTCAAGGCGCGGCAGCCCCGACGTTTCAAACTCGCCGACGACTTCCCCGTTGCGCAGCACGGTGATGCGGTCCGTCATGGCATAGACTTGATCGAGGAAGTGCGTGACGAACAGGATCGCCAGTCCCTCGCCGCGTAACCGGCGCATCACATCGAAAAGTGCCGCGCACTCCTGCTCGTCGAGGCTCGAGGTGGGTTCGTCGAGGATGAGCAGCTTCGCCTGCACATCAAGCGCACGGGCGATGGCGACCAATTGCTGGATCGCGATCGAGCAGGAGCGAAGCTCCCGCGTCACGTCGAGTTCCAGGCCCAACCGTGCCAGCGCGCGCGCAGCCTGCCGTCGCATTGCCTGCCACCGGATGATGCCAAAACTTTTCGGCTGCCGACCGAGCATGATGTTCTCCGCGACGGAGAGGGTCGGGATCAAATTGATCTCCTGATAAACGGTGCTGATGCCGTGCGCCTCGGCCTCCTTCGGCGAGCGCGGGGAAATCGCGCGGCCATCGAACTCGATCGTTCCCCCGTCGCGCCCATGAACACCCGTGAGCACCTTGATGAGCGTGGACTTGCCCGCGCCGTTCTCGCCCATCAGCGCATGAATCTCTCCCGCGCGAACCGTGAGGCGGACATCATCGAGCGCCTTCACCCCGCCGAAGGCCTTGCTGATGTTCCGCATCTCAAGGATGGCCTTGCTCATGCGAACGCGGCCGGCGCAAAGGCGAGCCAGGACAGGATCAATTTCGGTGACATCGCGCGTTGCAGTGGGGACTTGGCGGCGGTGAGGAAACACGCTCTTCCCGCAGATTCATTTTTCAGTTAATTTGTGAGCAACGAGACAGACGAAGTCAATCGGTGGGAGAAAGTTCCGGGTTCATTTTGGTTGGTCCAGATCCACGAGGCGGTAGCGCCCGAAGTGATCGTAGTTCTCCAAGGCCATTCGCTCGCGCTTCAGGCCAGCAATTCCTTGAGCGGGCCTTTTTGAACGGGATCCTCCCGGTTCGGGCCAATGAGATTGAAGTGCTCGCGCGGCGCGCCGATGGCGTGGAGGATTGTCGTATAGAGGGCGTTGATGGAGGGGTTCGCGGGCGCGCCCGTGCCGATGCGAAAGCCGGTGTTCTCATACTTCGACTCCTTCATCGGGTAGGTGACGAAGCGGTTGGTCAGGAGCCGGCCGCCCAGATTTCCCAAGAGGACGAAGGGCCAGTTCTCTCCGTGGGAATGCTGGCGGTTGGCGCTGTCGCTGGTGTAAACGAGCAGGGTGTTGTCGAGCATGGTGCCGCCGCCCTCGGGCATGGACTGGAGTTTTTTCAGCAGACCGGCGGTCTGCACGGCGGTGAATTCCTGGACTCGGTTGACGATCTCCAGGCCGTCGAGATTGGTTTGGGCGTCCTTGTTATTGTGACCCGCGGCGTGGGTGCCCATGTTGGCGAAGCCGGTGTAGGTGCCGCGAATCGCGCACAGTCCGGAGGTGATGGTCACCACGTTGGTCAGGCCGCTCATGAGGGCGCTGGCGGCGATGTCGAATTGCGCGGCGAGGGTGTCGGGCACGTTTTGCGGAAAGGGCTGGGGGAGTTTTGGCGCGGATTTGGTCAGCAATCCCCGCTGGTAGAGTTCCGAAAGCTGGGCGTCGCGCTGGCTGAGCGAGGCGAGGGCGGAGAGATGGATGTCCAGTTGCGCGCGCTCGGGGCCGCCGAGTCCGGACTGAAGTTGCTTGATGTCGCCGGCGATGAAATCGAGCAGGTTTTTGCGGGCGGCGAAGTCATTCTGTTTCGCGCCGATGCCGCCGAAGAGTGATTCGTAGGCGAGTTCGGGCCGGCACTGAGTGGCGATGGGGCGGCCGGGTCCCCAGGCGGATGAGACAAGGATCGATTTCGTGAGGGGCTGGCCGTGATCGATGCCGAGATTGAGCACGGGAAAGATGCCGCGGAGCTGGCGGGCGACGGCGGCATCGATGGATTCCCCGGCGGCATTCCGGTGTTTCACGTCGCCAACGCCGCAGTTCATCCCCGAGAGAGCGCCAAAGCCGGCGCCGTGATCCGGCAGCACCGCCCCGGCGCGCAGCCCCTGGACGATGGCGAGGCGATCCTTAAAGGGCGCGAAGGGGGCGATGCCAGGCGGCAGCGTCATGCCATCGAGCTTTTGAACGCGGGTGACATCGCCGCTGAGCGAATAGTTCGCCGGGGTGCAGGTATCCTCGTGGAATCCGTTGTCAAAGAGGACGAAGATCACCCGCTTCGGCAGCGACCAGGTGCCGGCAGCCTGCGCGGCGAGCGTGCGAAGGAACGGCGCCATGAGGATTCCGCCCGCCCCGGCGGCGAGGCTTTTCTTCACAAAATCCCGGCGGGGGAAGCCGGAAAACACGGGAGCAGAAGTGGAGCGGCTGGAACGTTTCATTGTAGGGTGCGAAGTTCAGGGCTGGCGGGACACTCGATAGAGAAAGGCGTCGGAACTGAGCAGCGAGGCGATCAGCGCCTTCATGCTGCCGTCGCTTTTGGAGTAGGCGCGGTGAGCCTCCACGAGAGCGGGGCCATCAGCCGCCGTCTCATTTCGTCCGACAAAATAACGGAAGGCATGGCGGACGAAAACTTGTTCGACGTGGGTGGATCCGGCCAGCCTTTCGATCAGTTCGAAGGGATTTTTCACTGGCCCGTTGAGCTTGGGATCGAGGCTGAAGTTCACCGCTCCCGTGGTGTCGAGCGGCATGAGTTTGTATCGTTTCCCCCGAGGCTGCCCGTTTTTGTTCAGGTTTTCTTTGGCGAAGGTTGCCTCCGGGTCATCGACCATTTCCTCGGTCCGGTATCGACCGAGGTGGTCGAACTGCTCGAAGGCCAGGCCGAGCGGGTCCATCTGCTGATGGCAATTCCAGCAATACTCCTCGCGCACCACCCGCATGCGGTCGCGGAGCGTGCGGTGCGGTTCGTCGGGCAGCATGGCGTTCACCGTGATCGGCACATCGGGGATGCGGCCACCCAGCAGGCGTTCGCGAATCCAGCGGCCGCGATGGATGGCGTGGTTGTCGAAGTTGCCAGACTGCGCGATGAGCCAGGCGGGGTGGGTGAGGACTCCCATGCGATGGCCCTCCGGCATGTCGAAGGGGCGTTCCGCGGACCAGTCCGCACGCTGCAGATCGATCTCGTAGATCTTGAGCGCAATTTGTGCCTCGGTCCCGAAAGGCTTGTCTTTGTAGTTCTCCACGGCTTCCGCCTGCTTGTCCCGGGTGCCCGGAACCCGCGTCGCCACGAAGGTCTTCCGGGTGGTCAGCAGTTCGCGCAGCACTTGTTTGTCAGCGCGGATCACCCACTGGATGAGATTGCTCAGATCAGCCACGAAGAAGTCGGGATGCCACGACCGCGAACTCGACTTTTGCAGACCGGCCGCCTTCAGGCTCACCTCGTCCTTGAAGACTCCCGGCGCGCCGAGATAGCCGAAGTATTCCTGGAAAAAGCCCAGGATGCGGGGCTTCGCGATCGCGTCGTCGTTGAGCATCCGTTGGACCTGGGCCCGGATCTGTCCGGCATTCGCGAGCTGGCCCGCGGCAGCCGCCTCGCTCAGCGCCTTGTCCGGCTCCCGATCGGTGAGGGTAAAGGCGATGGCCCGGGCCAACGCGCGGGGTTCCAGCAACTCGCGCTTGCCGGCGGCGGGAATCTCCACCCGATACAGCACCTCGGGTTGAAAGAGGACGGCGGTGAGAAACATCTGCGCCGCCTCCTCCGGCGATGCCGCCGTCTTGAGATTGGCGGCGAGAAAGCCGTTGTAGCGGGATGACTCATCCGCGGAAGGCTCCCGCCCGAGCAGGGAGCGAAAGGTCGCGCGCGTCGCGGCGGCGATTTGCTCGGGGCTGGACGCAGCCCCCACCTTGATCAGCGTGTTGAGTTCCTCGATCCAGCCCGCATATCCGGCGCTCGGCTTGCGCCCCGCGGTCTGCTTGGCGAGAGCCCGCGCCACCTGCGTGGCGTTGCGCATGTGGAACTCGACCTCCGCCTCCCCGATATGGTGGGACGATGCAAAATCCCCAAAGTTCCACTGCGGCGTGGCCGTCCAGGGCGAAGTCATCCGGTGCTCGCCATAGTCGCGGAAGCCGAGTTTGAACTGCTTGTTGATCCGATTCAAAAGCTCCTCATAGGCCGGGCCCGAGACCCGCCAGAGCCGCGCTGGCGTGGCTGCAGGACCGGACTCCGCGCCCGCGCCTCCGAATAGTCGCGCGTGATCCAGCCAATTGCCCCGTGAGGGATGCAACTGGCGGCCTTCGTCCACTGCAATGCCTGCGTTTGCGAGAGCCGATCGCACCCAGCGGATAACGCCATCACGCTCCGCGGCCCCGGGTTGTTTCTTGTCCTCCGGCGGCATGAGGCCGTCCTCCAACTGCTCGAGCACTTTCTTCCACACTTCGATGCGTGCGGCATCCAGCGGCTCCTGCGTCAAGGTATGCAGCGCGACCTTGCCCTTCTGTTTTTCCGCGCCGTGGCAAGCGACACAATAAGAGCCAAAGAAGGAACCAACCGCCACCCGCGCGTCTGTCGCGGGCTGTTGCGCCACTGCGGTCCCGAACGGGAACGCCATCAGAAGCCAGACTGGAATGATCCGGAATGTGGCCATCGCCCAAGTTTTAGGCGCAAACGCGCCGCGCGACCACGAGAAAAGTCGCATTGAGCCTGTCCTTGTTTCAGGTCTGAGCCATTCGGCTGCCCTGTCGAGGTCGGCAGCCTTCAACGCCGTTGCCAAATCAGCGGACAAAAAAATTGCCAGGGCAGGTTCGTCTCGGCCCGCGTTGAATCTCCTGCGATTTGCATTTGCTGATTTGGGTGCCAAAACAGAGAACCGCTGATCCCTTCACCGGGCGGAATATCCGCTTGCTGGGGCCGAATTGACGGGCATTATTCGCGTGCGGTTTTTCCGGCGGGAAGGGTGGCTGAGTGGTTAAAGGCACCTGACTCGAAATCAGGAGATGGGGTAACCCATCCGGGGGTTCGAATCCCTCCCCTTCCGCCAATTTCCATTTTAAACAATCGGATCAATGATCCGGTAGAAGGCCGCTGGCACTTCCACGCCGCCGCGCCGATAGGAGATGAAGACGCGAGGCGTTTGGTTTTGGTCGGTCATCTGGCCGGTTCCTTACTGGTTGAAAGGTGCTTTTAAGGCTATGCAGTCAATCAAAGGCAGCATGCTACGGCAGCCGCTGCAAAACTCATTCCACCGCACCCTTCGTTTCTTGCCACTACTTTGAATCCGCTGGAGCCGGAGTAAATTTTGTCACCTTCAATTCTACCAATAACGTTGTATCCACTTGAGCCTCCGTAAATCTTATTTCCGTCAATTCTGGCCATTACGGTGTAGCCACTGGAACCTTGATAGACCTTGCCGTCTTCAAATCTAGCCACCACGGTATACCCGCTGGATCCTGAGTAAACCTTACCGTTTTCAACCCTCGCCGCGACAGTATAACCACTGGCACCAGAGTAAACCTTGCATTGTGCATTCGCACAAACGGAGGCAAGAAACAGTGTTGCGACAATCAATAACGTTTTCATTCTTCTAGGGGGTTTTATGTTGTTGTTGTTTTGGATTTCCGTTTATTGAGGGCAAGATGCATTTTGGATTCGCACGGGAGGCAGAATTCTTTTCGAGCCAAGCATCACGGCTAGAGGCTCTCCCCACCTCCGCCGAAATTCAAGCCGTTTGCGAGCCGTTATCGCCTGTCGCCGCACCGCTGTTGTTCACGTCGCGGTGTAATCGTCGTGCGTCGCGCTGCTCGGCGCGTGGCTTGTCGTCACCGGCTGGCGCGGGCGCCGCGTCGAGGGCGTCGTCGAGTGCGCGAAGTGCCGGTTCGAACTGCGCGGCATCGATCTGCACGGCACATGCCCG
>Ga0194121_10009760_pt1 | contig 11819 bp, 15 predicted proteins | sample TA2MahCa50mmetaG_FD_148609 | JGI IMG/M metagenome (GOLD analysis project Ga0194121, IMG submission 148609) | Freshwater microbial communities from Lake Tanganyika, Tanzania - TA2015020 Mahale Deep Cast 50m | ecosystem: Environmental > Aquatic > Freshwater > Lake | place: Tanzania: Lake...
AAACTTTTTGACGAGTGCCAAGAAGTGATGAAATCTCGCGGTCATACCAAGACGAGGAAAGCAGAGAAAACTTTTCCATTTCGCGGACTATTCACTTGCGGAGAATGCGGATGTGCGATAACCGCCGAATTGCAGAAGGGGCATAACTATTATCGTTGTACCAAAAAGAAAAATCCATGTAATCAAAAATATGCCCGCGAGGAAGTACTAATGGAACAGATAAAAAGTTTTCTGCAAAAAGTTTCTTTGCTGAGCCAAGACACGGAAAAGGTTTTGCGCGAGCTAGGCAAGGACGAGCAGAAAGCAAAGTTGGACAATCACGCTGTCTTGCAAAATCTCAAGAGTGAGATAGTCGACATTGGTGGAAAATTGGACAGATTGCTTTCTGCGTATCTCGATGAAATTGTGTCTGCCGAAGAATATGCCGCACAAAAAGAGAAATTACTCTCGCGCAAAGTTGAGTGCAACGAGGAAATAAGCGAAATCGAGAACGGGAGTGTGTCTTGGCTCGAACCAGCTCGTGCATTCGTAAAATCCTTAAATCACGCGACAGAATTGATACAGAGTGGGGATAAGTCGGAAATGACAGCATTTCTAAAACAAATCGGCTCGAACCATATTTTGTTTGATAAACGCATTTCTTTTTCGCCAAAAATCCCATACAAATTAGCCGCCGAGCGCAGCGAGGCGGACAGCCCGAATTTGCGAATTCCTTTCTGGCGGAGGCAAGGGGAATCGAACCCCTGGGACGATGGATGATAAGCCTCGTCCCGCACCACGCTGCCCCCAGGCGGCCGGATTATAGCATAGTATCCACATGCACGATTGACAAAACATGATTAGTCTGATATTTTTCTTATGGATGATAAGCCTCGTCCGTGTGAAGCATCACGCGGGATGCCCATCAAAGCCCCCGAAAGGCCAGCTGAGCTGGCCGAAAGGGGGTTTTGAATTATTCCGGTTTATAAAATCTAAACACGCTCTTCTCCCCTGCTCGCCGCTCGAAGTTGAACAAACGTTTTGCCAAGAACCCGTTGAAACATGCGTGATGTGTTGCGCTCGTGTAATGCCATATCCATCGCAACACGAACTTGTGATAATACCGGTTCAACCATTTCAAGGCATGTTTTCTTTTGTATCATCACCCCCTTGTCTGGAGCCACCTGCCGCTGCATCCTATCGGCCTACTCTCTTGCATCATGGGAGCATTTTGCGAGAGACCAAAAATATTCCGGGAGCAATCCCATATCATCAAACGCCTCTCGTAAAACCTTTGGGCCCTCCGCTCGACGATCCCGCGGGTAAAGCCCGTGAGGCAGTTCAAATTTCTTTGTCATTCCTATCTCAGCCATAGATAATAGATAAAGTATATCAGATATCTTCCAGCCAAAACAGGTCTCCTCGAGTAGGCATTCCTTCTCGTCCGATCGTCAGCTTAGTCGCGACCGCGACTAAGCTGTACAATGTATTTTATTATTTTTCTAATCCATCACATTTAACGATTTGAGCGCTTTTTCAAAATCATTCAGCGCTTGTTTGGCTTGGCGAGGTGAAATTTCAAACGTCGCTTCGTGTACGAGCTGATTGCGTAGTTTATGCGCGGGCCACACGTTACGAATCGAAGGATATTTATACGCCGCGACTTTAAGGCGTTCGCCAAGGGTTTCACCGGGCATCAACATGGACTTGAGCGCGAGATCAAGTAATTTGTCCGCCTCAATAACAGCTACTTTTGCTCCCATATTCCCCTGCTCTGACATGGTTTGGATTTGTTGCCACGTTTCTTTGATCTTATTTCGATCCAGGTAATGCAGATCTGGACGACGCAGAGCGCGTAGAACCTTATGGATCAAAATTCCAACAACCGTCACCAGCACGAGACCGGCAACAATATATGGGATGACGAGTGTATCGATCATGCGTTTGCTTTTTCAAAGGCGCTGGCAATATCCAATAATGTTCCCTCTTCAAATAGATTTCCAATCAATTGCATTCCGACCGGTAATCCTTCATGACTGCCGCAAGGAACAGAAATCGCTGGCACACCCGCAACGTTGATTCCCACGGTAAATACATCTTCCAAATACATCATGAGTGGATCGCTAATCTTTTCTCCAATTTTCCAAGCGGTTGAAGGCGCCGTTGGCGTGAGCAGGACATCCACTTCTTTAAAGGCATCTTGATACGCACGACGAATCAAGGTGCGCACTTTGTTCGCCTGTCGATAGTACGCATCGTAATATCCTTTTGATAGGGCGTACGTTCCAAGCATGATACGACGACGCACCTCCTCCCCCAATCCCTGTCCACGTGAATGCAGATAGGTTTCTATTAAATTATTTCCTTCCACGCGCGTGCCGTAACGTATCCCATCAAAGCGCGAGAGGTTGGCGGAAATCTCACACGGACCTAACACGTAATACACCGCAAGTGCCTCGTCCGTGTATGGTAATGAAACTTCCTTCACTTCCGCGCCAAGTGATTTCAAAACCTCTACCCCCTCCATCACATCCTGCCTCACCCCATCCATCATGCCTGCACCCCAAGCCTCTTTCGGAAGTCCGATGGTAACGCCCTGCAACCCCTTTGCGTTCCCTCTTTGTAAGGGGGGAGCGTCTACCGTGGTCTGATCTCTCGGATCCGATCCCATCATTGCTTCGAGCACTATTCCTGCATCTTCCACCGTCTTGGTCAGTGGTCCAATTTGATCGAAAGAAGATGCGTGCGCAATCAATCCGGATCGAGAAACACGACCGTAGGTTGGCTTCAAACCAACGACACCACACATGGCTGCAGGTTGACGGATCGATCCACCTGTATCAGAACCAAGCGCCGCGACACACATATCCGCCGCAACCGCACACGCGCTCCCGCCAGAAGTCCCTCCTGGAATACGTTCAACGTCATGAGGATTTTTTGTTGGGCCATATGCCGAGCGTTCCGTCGATGAGCCCATGGCAAATTCATCCAAATTTGTTTTTCCAAGAATCACAGCACCTGCGGCTTTTAATTTTCTTATCACCGTTGCATCATGTACGGCAATATACTGTTCCAATATCTTTGATCCAGCGGTTGTGCGTGTTCCTTGCACGAGAATGTTATCTTTGATCGCGATCGGCACGCCGTCCAATGGACCGAGCGTTTGACCGGACGCGCGCCGTGTATCGGACGCTTTGGCTTGCTCCATCGCTTGCTCGTCGAATACGCTTATATACGCATTGAGCGATCCGTTCAAACCCCGAATTTGTCCGAGATAGGCGTGCGTCAATTCCTGCGAGGTCATCTCGCCCTTTTCTAAGGCTTCTGCTGACGATGTGATCGTTTGTCCAAGAAAGAGTGGCATACTCATCCTTTCGGCTTCTCAAACACAGCGGGGACTCTCAGCGCATCCCCCATGCGATCAGGAAAATTTACCAAAATGCGTTCACGCACACTCGCATTGGTCGCGAGACTTTCGTCTGCGCGAAGATCCAATCGAGGGAGCATGCTTCCCTCAAGCACTCCAGCGGTATCCACTTTTTGTAAACGATCGACATATCCCAAAATCAAGCCCAACTCACTGCGCAGTTTTTCTTTTTCCTCTTTCTCAAGACTCAAACGAGCCAACTCTGCGAGACGATCAATATCTTGCGTAGACAGGTGTGACATAGCTGTCGCCCAGAGTAACGAACTTTTCTCAAACACTCAAGTTTTACCCGGAGGAATGCCTTTTCTTTTTGACTGAAGATCCGTGATTAAATCTCCAAGCTCGTGCATACGAAGTTGATTTTTTTCTATATCTCGTAACATCTGTTTTTCAACCGCCGTGAGATCCCGTCGTTTTGCTACGCGTTTTAAACGGGTATGTTGACGATCTAGGTTTTCATCCCAGTGGAGCAAGAGTTGGAAAATGCGATTTTCCATCCCTCGAACTTTACGTCGTCGACGCAATGCGGCAACAACTCCAAAACGAATTCCCCCCAAACGAGCTATACCAACAGTCACGGCAGGTGTAGCGAGGGCAAGGATCCCCGCCCACCATCCAGAGAGGCGCCGTGTCCAGCCCACTTTATCAGAACCACTGACTTGTTTTACTGATGGGAGAACCCTCACTTCTGTTTTTACTCGCCCCGACTGAGGACCAAAAATCGTTGTAGAGGAGGGGGTGGGGCGTTCTTCTGACGTACGGATGACAACCATGGTTCTGACTTGAGTGCTGGATTTGGTTTGAGAAATAACGGGCAAAGAAGCATGTAGCTCGGGCTCCTCATCAATCACCTCCTCCTTACTGATTTGCATGATCGCAGTTCCAAAAGTGGTCGCGAGCGGGGTTCCTTTTCCGTCATTTGCGAGGATCGTACCAGAAACAAAAGAAACGTGGATCATATGCCCAGCTCGGGGGGTGAAATCACTGTGGACAAGGCGGAACGGGTAACTTGAAAGGCATTTTCCTCAACAAATCCCCCAGCACCTCTACAGGCCTCGAGCGAGAGTGTATTACACCCATTTTGATCCGTTGTTGTAATCATGACATAGTCGCCAGACGGAATAAGCTCTGCCGCAAGCGGTACAGGATCTTCAGCAACCCCCATCACAAGAACCGCCTCGTTACGACTCACATCATACACAATAATATTACTCCCCATGGGTCCACTTACCATTGCTTCCTTCACCGGTTCCTCAACTAATACAGATGGTTCTTCTGCAAGGGCAAGCATGGGATTCATCGCCATCACCGCCATGAAAACAAGTGTGTAGAGATTTTTTTCATAGACTAATTATCGAGGCGTACATTTGGTGTTTTGCTTGCTGAACCGGTGATGATGGGGGGGTGTCGCATCGCATATTCCGCTCGCCATGGTTACCGTTCCTTCATAGGCACGTTTTCCCGGAGGAATCGTGGCCCCGTTTTCAATTGCGACAGCCGTTGAAGTAAAAGAGGAAACGGCGTTATTACATGTCGTTGCACACCCGATCGCAATATAATAATTGCCCGGCTGAAGATCGACGGAACCAACAGAAACAGTGTTTCTTCCAGCAACAACGTTCAACGATTTTAACTTCACAATCTCACCCTCAACTGAAAACGTCTTTGGAAGAAAAACAGAAGAAACCAGAACCAGCGCAAATAACACCAACAAAAAACGCTCCTAAAACAATAGAAGAAATGGAGGATCTTTTCATGCTCTACAACCAAGTGTATCCAAACAACCAAATACCCACAACCCTGTGGTCAAGGGTCAGATGTATTGCTTGTTTACTTTAAAGATATATACAAAAAAGATAAATACAAAATACTCGTAAATACGAGTATTTTGTACGACTTCAGATGCCTTTATTTTTTAGGCAAAACTCTGACGGAGGTGCGGACGTTTTTATTTACAATTTCTACTTTTGTATCCACATACATTGTTGCTGCTGCTGCTGTGATCATCTGTGGATTTTTATTGGAAGAAGCTGGATTCTTGACACACGACTCCTGATTTACACGCTGGCTTGGCACAGAACTGAGTACATACCAACCTGTAAAAAAGGTGACGATCACGGCCAGAATCGCTAGCACCTGCTTATTCATAAGATAAGATGGGTGAGATGAATAAGGCAGAAATTATCCTGCAATGGCCGTGATAACGGTTGTGCCTGTACATGACCCCTCTATTCCACTTGAGGGGATCGCAATATTCCAATAAATACTTCGCGTCCCATCCGAAGGATTCGTGGCAGATCCATCTGAATCATCTACGTTTGTATTAATGCCAATATTAGTATCTGCTGCTGAACTAGATAGGTCTGTACCACTGCCATAGGAAACATCCGTAAGAGACCACTCCTGATTTGCAATCGGGATGGTTCCACGTGCGCAAGTCATAGCCGCAGCTGTGGAAACTTCTACATCTGTCACTTTATTTCCATTCTGAACAATCGACATCTCCTGATTATTAGAATCCGTTGTCTCAGCACCCAACGCCAAACTCCCATACTGTATCGTGGTTGGAATAGTGAGCGCCATGGACGTATTAACTTCAACGGTGTTCGTAGAATTTGTCGTGGTCGCCGAACCATCCGTTACGGCAACTCTCGCAATCCAGTTGGTGCCCGCCACGCCATTTGGACCGCTTCCATCTGTTGAGTCTGTATAATACTGAAGAGCAATAGGACAATTATACGTTAACCGATTTGACGTTGATCCTGCTGCCGTATCACAGGTCCAATTCTTATAACAATCATTGTTGTCATCCGTACACGCAGCCCCTCCCGAAACGTCACTGCGATAGAGCATAACGTTTACATTAGTGATATCCGCGGCTCCATTCAGGTCCTCAACTACGCCATTCACATGGATCGTTTTTGTCCCACCCGTTGTGAGATTGATACCAGATCCAAAACTATCTGCCCCTCCATCTGCAGATGACGAAATATATACGGATGAGATGGTTGGATCGACATTCGGAACGGTTGTTGTGGTTTCAACGTCATCGGCCTGAGATCTGCGAAGGACCATTCCAACAATGACAAAAATGCCAATGAGGACTAGAGCGCCGCCCAAAACCCAGGTAAGAGAATTTTTATTTTGATCTGCCGTCGCCATAAGATAAATAATGTGAGAAAGTAAACTGAAGATAGAAGCATTTCTGGTAAGGATGCTTTCCGCTAATGTTCGTCACCTCCTTTCTGCGCTATTTGTTGCATCTCTTGAGATGATTCTTGTAAGGGAGGTGCCGAGGGCGGTTTACGCATGCGCTTAACCAGCAGAACGAGAATAAGAGCAAGGATACAGACCACGATGATCATCAACCAGGGCAGGAAAGATCCGACAGGATTCACGATCTCAATCGTGACGGAATCTGATGGAGTACGCTTTACATCATAATCGACATACGCGACAAGGCGATACGTGCCAGGTTCCTGGAGGTTGATAATCTTTTCTAATGAAATTGTTTCTCCCTTCTCTATCATGCGCTCCTTACTCCGTTGTGTACCTACTAATATATTTTCTCGAAAAATCTCTATCACAGAAAACCCGTTCAGAGCGACCTGACCTGTGTTTGTAAACAGAACAGCTACTTTGATAAATTCTCCCGTTTTATAGTGCTGTTTTGGAACCTGTATCTTTCCCATTTCTCCATTTTTTTTCAGGGTATCCGGTCGATACACCGAAAAGGGTTGCGACTCCATTTCACCGAGGAGCGCTCCAGACGCATCAAAAATTTTTCCTCGGGCACGGTACTGACCTATGGGTAAAGACTTGGAGGTAACCAGTTGAAGATTTTCTACCTGTCCTGGGGAAACAAGAGGAAATTGATCGTGGCTCACGGTGGAAGTAACCAGGGTATTTGTATCAGCCGTATCTTGAAAATCAATATCAATCCGGTCCGCCTTCCATATCACATTTCCTATATTTTTTACGACAAATTGAACCCGGACTGGATCGTCCGTTTCCGTATCCTGTACGCCAATACTGATCAATTGAATCCCTTTTATTTCTTCTTCATTGACATTGAATGTGACAAGAATTCTTGCCCCGATGACTATGCCGACATACGCGCTTGCTGCACCTTTTTCTGCCCGATCCAATTCGGTATTCTGAGGCTTATAAGAAAAGGTGATGGAGGCTGCATAATTTCCGCTCGCAAGATTTTTTGCCTGAATCGTAAAAGGATATTCTATACTCTCGGCATCAGCGGGGATCACCACTTCCTTGTTTCCACTCAATACATTTCCATAGTCTCCTCCAAACGCAACGCCCAGGTGCAACTCCGTGTCTTTTTCTTCTGGTGTTTTTGAGATGCGAACACTCGCATTATACGTCGTATTCCTTAAAACATTGCCCACGCTGACCTGTGGAGGGGTTAAACCAATAGCATGGGCTTGATACGCAAAGCTGTAAAAAATACAGAAACACAAAAAAATGGGTATCGCTACTTTCCAAACCTTACACATAAAGATATACACAGGCCATCATAATTAAAATATAGTATACCATACCTTTAACATTTTCTCATAAGATATCTTCAATAGATCAACTCTCTATCTATGACCCCTCGTTATTCAACAATCCTTTTTTTCTTGGTTCTCTGTGCGATCATCTTGCCTGCAAAAACAAATGCTTTGAACATACTCTCCATTATCCCACCGAACAGAGTTGTGACTATTCTCCCTGGAGGCGCTTCTACCCAAGAAGTAATCTTTGGGCGAACCGATGCGAGTCGATCTGAACGACTTACCGTCACTTTTTATTCATCCTCCTCTCGCCCTGGGGTGCGATTCCGCGGGGAGACATCCTTTACCCTCCTTCAGGGAGAAAAACAAAAAATCTATCGCTACACGATCCATGGACAAAACGCTATGATCGGAACCTATAATCATCGTCTAACATTTACCACGAGCCCATCTCTCACATCGACCGGAGGGAATGCCGTGCAATTCGCTATCGCGCAACAAGTAACCATCCACGTCGTAGAGACACTTCCCATCGAAACAAAGATTCTCGATGCTTCAAAGGATATGATAGAACTCGACCGTTTTATCTCTTCCTCCCCGATACGCCATGACACCAAAAAAAGCTCTGACGGAGAAAGCGTTGCCGTTTCTTGGGAGGTCACAAATACAAGCGATCAAGCGATCAAAAATATTCCTTTTATACTCACCATTAGAGATCTCGCGGGACGCACAAAGCATACGGATCAAGACGCGGTTACTCAAACCCTATTTCCGCAGGAAAAAACACCCGTTGTCCGATATTTACCACAACTCTCTCCTGGACGATATACCGTTAAACTCGTGCTTGGGAGCTCCCAAACAGAAACAACCATCATTCTCCTTCCGCCTCAAAAAAATATCATCTTCTGGCGTACCGTTTTAGTGAGCGGTGTGCTGTTTTTTCTTGGTTTTCTTGGGCTTATGCTTGCTTCCTATCGCTGACGCAGAGTTGGGCGTTTTTCCACAGGACGCATGCTCATTATTGCGATCGCCCCTGCTCTCATCGCTCTCTGTATTGGATTGATGATCACCTACTTCCGTCTCCCAAAAATCCTTTCCGCGGCTCAAAAAATCAATGAGACTCGCAATCAAGGTCGTTTTGCGCTCATTCAAGAGGGGGGTGGGGCGCAGACCAAAAACACCTTCATTCGACTCATGGATGGGAAAACGCAGGTCATAAAAGGTGGATGGGATATCCATGTTCTTGCTAACGACCTATTTTATCTCTTCCCAGAATCCATCCCAGACAACGATAATCGATTTGTTCGTCTTTCAGACAAAGGAATACAGGTATTTTTTTTCCCTGAACGACAAGGTTCTGTCATCGACGTTTCTGAAAATGCCTCACACACGCATCTCTCCATCAATACAACGACCATGCATTGCCTCGCCTATATCCCAGAACCTCCAAATCAAAAACTAGAATGTTTTCCACTTGAAACAGCTCTCAAAAATGATGAAAGCATTGTCTCGGTACAACTCAATCCTGAGGAAGATCAATTTGCGATCATCACCGTCAAACAGAAAAAAGATAACGCCACGGCTCCTTCTTTTTACCGGTATGAACTTTGGCGTGGCCTGTTTACCCCTATCCAGGACCCCTTACCCTTTGCACGGACAGCCACCGCCAACCATGTGCTACCCAAAAAACATTTTTTCAGCAAATGGTTTTATGGCCTCGTTTCTTTTCCAGCAAAAACAGATGAACGTCAGTATTTTCAACTCTCCACCCCATCCCTCTTTTATCCATTGCAGAATGATCTATATCTGATGTTAACCTGGAAACAAAAAATGTTGCACTGGTCTCTGCTCTACTCACGGACGGGTCGGGTAGGTCCTCTGACCCCCATTCAAAATCCTTATCAGGTCTTCTCACTTCACCAGGGTATGCGTATCACAAGTCCTGTGACAAGGGATCGATGAACAGCTCCGAATGTACGGGAATCGGTGCTCGCGGATCTGTTATCGCCTAAAACGAAATAAGAAAAGGGAGGAATCGTATCGTAAATAATTACCTCACCTGTGCTCGTATCGGTTGAGGTATAGGCTTTTAAATACGGCTCCGAAAGTTCTGTAAGACCGCCCTTTCCATCAGTAATAAGGACTGTATGTCGTGAAATTTTGACTGTTTCTCCTGGGAGTCCAATTACGCGCTTGATCAAAAGTTTACGAGAAGATTTGTCATAAAACTGTATCACGTCGCCACGACGAAATGGGATAAAGAGAGGACCGATTTTGTTGACCAAAAAAAGATCTTCATCGATATAGGCACGTTCCATAGATCGACCATTCACGATGCCAATATCAAAAACAGTGGTACGAAGAAAAAGGATCATGAATGAAATGATAAACCCGTACAGAAGAATGAATACAAGATATTGTAGGGCCGGGTGTTTCATGGTATTATTTTTTACATGAACATTTTATGAAATTTATTTACAATTTTATTTTTGGGGCATACGGTATCGGTCGTGGAATCGAAGACAGCATTCTCTTTTTAATCCATCAACCACTACTTTGGGGATTCGCGATTGGCTTTTTACTTGCGAGCATTCTCCACAGTTTACTTATCTGTGAACACCCAAAACACTATCTCCATGTTATTGTATCAAGTAATGAAAAAAGTTTTAAGACGATGTGCCCTCCTGCACTAAATGGATCATACAAGGTCTCCTATTTCTACTACTCTAAAATAGCGAATGGGATCAAGATTTTTTTTAGTTTATCCATGCTGATCTTTATTTTCATCATATTTCTTTCATTGCTCCGTTTTTGATATCTTTTGTAAAAAGGTTTTTTCATCTAAAATGGGCACGCCTAATGCTTGTGCCTTTTCGTATTTTGATCCCGGCTCACCGCCAACCACCACATACGATGTATTTTTTGAAACTGACTCGCTCACATCCCCGCCGAGGGCACGCACACGATCCTTTGCTTCCTCTCGCGAAAAAGCCTCGAGGGTTCCTGTGATCACCCAGCGCGTTCCGGATAACGGTCCGCCCTTTTGTCCGACCATCTTTTCTACCTCGATCAACTCCAATAATTCATCCAAATGTTTTAGATGCTGCTCATGAGAAAAATATTCCGCAATCGAATCTGCGACCACGTCCCCAATTCCCTCCACTTGCATCAATGTTTCTTTGGTCGCCGTTCTGAGTGCCCCGATCGACCCAAACGCTCTTGCCAAGTCACGCGCCGTCTCCTCTCCCACATGCCGAATCCCCAGTGCATAGACAAATCGATCGAGACTTGTTTTGCGATGCAATTGAATCTCCTTTTCTAATTTCTTTGACGAAACTTCGGCAAACCCTTCTAGCGTCATAAAATCCCCTTCTTTCAGCCGATAAAAATCCGCAGGCCGACGCACGAGGCCTTTTTGTAACAACTGTTCCGTAATTTTATCGCCCAATCCACGTATATCCAGCGCCTGTCGACTCACAAAATGGAGCAGCGCCGCCAGCTCTTGAGCAAAACAATGTTTGTTTGTACACACCGTTGCGACCTCGCCAGATCTCCGTTCGACCGATGAACCACAAATGGGACATGTTTTTGGGATATGAAATGCTTTTTCTTTTCCGGTACGTAACTTCGGCAAAACCTGAATCACTTTCGGAATCACGTCCCCCGCCTTTTCTACAATCACCGTATCACCAATCTTCAAACCAAGACGTTTGATCTCATCCTCATTGTGCAAAGACGCGCGCGTCACGGTGGTCCCCGCGAGTTGAACAGGATCCATGAGTGCCACTGGTGTGAGCGCACCCGTGCGTCCAACAGACACAAGAATATCCCGCACGACCGTCGTCCCTTGCTCTGCCGGAAACTTCCATGCCACGTTTCCGCGAGCCGTCTTACCGACC
>Ga0194121_10009764_pt1 | contig 11817 bp, 10 predicted proteins | sample TA2MahCa50mmetaG_FD_148609 | JGI IMG/M metagenome (GOLD analysis project Ga0194121, IMG submission 148609) | Freshwater microbial communities from Lake Tanganyika, Tanzania - TA2015020 Mahale Deep Cast 50m | ecosystem: Environmental > Aquatic > Freshwater > Lake | place: Tanzania: Lake...
AAGGCTAGCCCCGGGCTGTCGGAATCGGCAGGGCTTCTTGGCAGCAGGCGCTCGAAGGCCGCCTCTTCCGTGGACTTGCCGGAGGCCCTTGCCCGCAACCACACCCGTCCTGTATTCTTGACACCGGCCAGAGAACGCCCGATGTTTGCAAGAGAATCTCCTTTCGGCTGCTGCGTCGTCGCGGTCGCATCGCGTTGAGCAGCAACTCATTCGGTTTCTACTCCCGCAGCCGGGTATGACCCAGCACCACGAAGAAGAGGCGATCGACAAAGCCTACGATGCACATCTCATGCGCCGCTTGTTGCGGTACTTGCTCCCCTACAAGCTTCAGGTGATCGCCTCCATGGCGATCATTGGGATCGCTTCGCTGCTTCAGGTCAGCAGCCCGTATCTAACTAAGATCGGCATCGACAATTACATCGCCAATCGAGACCTGGCCGGGCTTAACACGGTGGTTTTGATCTATCTTGCCATCATCGTGTGCAGCTTTGCTTTGGGTTACCTCCAGACCTACATCATGCAGCTCACCGGACAACGGATCATGTTCGATCTGCGTTTGCAGATTTTCACGCACCTGCAAACCCTGCCTCTTTCGTTTTTCGACCGGAACCCCGTCGGGCGGCTTATGACGCGAGTGACGACCGACGTCGATGTGCTGAACGAGTTGTTCACGACAGGAGTCGTCACATTACTTGGAGATCTTCTGGCGCTGCTGGGCATCGTGGCGATTCTTTTCGTGCTGAACGCCAAACTGGCATTGGTGGCGTTTTCGGTGGTCCCGTTGCTTTTTCTGATCACGGTCGCCTTTAAGATCAAGGCCAGAGACTCGTACCGTCGTGTGCGAACGGCCATTGCCCGCATCAACGCCTTTCTGCAGGAACAGATCAGCGGAATGTCGATCGTGCAACTCTTCAGCCACGAAGAGAGGAGTTTCCGGCGGTTCGAAGCGATCAACCGGGTGCATTTGAAAGCCAATCTGGACTCGGTGATGGCCTATTCGCTCTTCTATCCGGCAGTTGAAATTGTCAGTGCGTTGGCAATCGCCCTGATGATCTGGTATGGCGGCGGACAGGTGCTGCAAAAAGAGCTCACCTTTGGCGCGCTAGTGGCGTTCATTCAATACTCCGAGAAGTTCTTCCGGCCCATTGCAGACCTTAGCGAAAAGTACAATATTCTCCAGTCGGCCATGGCGAGCTCCGAAAGGATTTTCAAGTTGCTCGACACGCCGGTCGATATTCGCCAACCAGAACGTCCGTTGCGATTGAGCGAGATTCGAGGGGAGATCGAATTTCGCAACGTCTGGTTCGCCTACGGCAAAGTGGAATCGAAGCCTGCGGCCAATCGCGAGGCGTCCGGTTCTGATGGCCGCCGAACCGAGTGGGATTGGGTGTTGCGAGACGTCTCGTTTCGCGTGCAACCGGGCGAATCGATTGCCATTGTGGGGCACACCGGTGCAGGGAAGACAACGTTGACCAGCTTGCTCATGCGTTTTTACGATGTCCAGCGGGGACAGATCCTTCTGGATGGACATGACATCCGGCAATTGGATTTGCGGCAGCTGCGCAACGCATTCGGATTCGTGCTTCAAGACGTGTTTCTGTTTTCCGGCAGCATCGCCAGCAATATTCGTCTCGGCACCCCCTGGATCACGGAAGAGGCCATTTATCGGGCGGCTCAGGATGTAAACTTGGACGAGTTTTTGGAAGGCTTGGGCAACGGCTTGTCTGAGGAGGTGAAGGAGCGCGGCAGCACCCTTTCGACAGGGCAAAAACAGTTGATCGCGTTTGCGCGCGCCTTGGCTCACGACCCAAGGAATCTCATCCTCGACGAAGCGACGTCCAGTGTGGACACCGACACAGAACTGAAGATTCGCGATGCCATTGCGCGGCTGATGAAGGGGCGTACGTCGATCATCATCGCCCACCGGCTCTCCACCATTCAGAACGCCAGCAAGATTCTCGTGATGCACAAAGGCCAGGTTCGAGAGGTTGGGAGCCATCAGGAACTACTGGCCAAGCGAGGCATCTATTACAAGCTGTACCAGCTCCAATACAAAGACCAAGTGCTCAGGGTATGAGGTGGCCGCCCATTGCGCCTGGGCGAACGAAACGAAAAGCGATCCAGGCGTGGGGAACCCGCTCTGGCGTGCGAGAATGAGGGGTGAGCGGACCATCGGGAATCCCCTCCGACGACAGTGCCAGCTGGAGCCAGCAACATGCGAAGAGGAGCCCATCCGAGGAGCCGCTGTCTGTCGACGTTGGTGGTCTGAACCGGCGACAGCTCACCTGAACCCTTTGAGGGCGCCCGCAGCTTTCAGGGAGGTTGATTGCGAGAACTCCGAAAAGATCCGATTACGGGACGATGGGTCATCATCGCCGCAGACCGGGGAAAACGCCCGACCGATTTTGGAAGGTCACCCGTCTTGACGACGGGCGGATTCTGCCCGTTCTGTTATGGAAATGAAAGCCATACCCCGCCCGAAATTCTGTCTTATCGGAACGACGGCGGAGCCAGCAACTCGCCGGGTTGGAAGCTTCGGGTTGTTCCCAACAAGTTTCCTGCGTTGGGCATCGAGGGAGAGCTCAACCGGCAGGGCGAGGGATTGTTCGACAAGATGAATGGGATCGGCGCGCATGAAGTGATCATCGAGACTCACGACCACAACGCCTCCCTCGCGACCCTGGAAGACCAAGCCGTGGAAGATGTGCTCTGGGCGTTCCGCGACCGGATGCTCGATCTGAAAAAAGACAGGCGGTTTCGCTACATCCTGATATTCAAGAATCACGGCGAAGCCGCTGGCGCGTCTCTGGAGCACTCGCATTCCCAATTGATCGCGCTGCCGATCGTTCCCAAATTGGTGAGAGAAGAGATCGAGGGCAGCAAAGCTCACTATTCGTTCAAAGAACGCTGCGTCTACTGCGACATCATTCGGCAGGAATTGGACTCCAAAGCCCGGGTCATCGACGAGAACCCAGACTTCGTCGTCATCGCTCCCTATGCGCCTCGCTTTCCATTCGAGACCTGGCTGTTGCCCAAAAACCACGATTCCTGTTTCGAAGATGCTCAGAAGCGAGAGTACCAGAATCTGTCGCGCATCCTGAAGTCCGTGCTGCTCAGAATCGACCAAGTTCTCGATCATCCCCCCTACAATCTCGTTATTCACACTTCGCCGATCACCGAGACCGTGAACGAGTTCTACCACTGGCATATCGAAATCATGCCCAAGCTGTCCAAAGTGGCCGGTTTCGAGTGGGGCACGGGATTTTACATCAACCCTGTGCCACCGGAGGAATCAGCTCGGTTGCTCAGAGAGGCCCCGGGAGCAGAGTGATCGAAGGCAGCCCCACGATCGAGATCGGGAGTGGAGTGTGAAGGGGAGTGGCCGCGAGACGCCACGCCCACGGCGCCTTTGCGCTGGGGAGCACCCGAGACTGGCTCGAACGGGATACTTGAAAGTGGGTCCAGGAGTTCTTCTGGAAGCAGGGCGGCCTCTACGGCAGATGGGCGATCAGGGAAGGCTCGGACTCATCCCGAACGCTGATCCAGAGGATTAAACTGCTTTACAAGCTTTTCGGGCGTATGCTAGATTCCTGCTCGTTTTTCGAGAAGAATGGATGCCGAGGAGCCCAGCCGCATGGTCTTCACCAGTGAATTCAAAACGTCTGTGATCAACCAGTATCGAGTGCATCCCACAGATACGGGATCGCCCGAGGTGCAGATTGCTTTGCTCAGCGAGCGCATCAATTACCTGACAGAACACTTCAAAACACACAAGAAGGATCATGCCTCCCGGCGAGGTCTGCTCAAAATGGTGGGCCAACGGCGCCGGCTGCTCGACTACATCAAGGCGAAAGACGCTGACCGCTATCGTGGCCTGATTCAACGGCTTGGAATAAGAAAATAGGCCCTTCAATTCTCAGTCACAACCCACTCACCAAAAGCCAAGCGACCTGGGCGGTTTCCAAGGGACCGGAGGGTCGCTATTTTGTTGCTGCCAGCACCCCGGATGCAGGACGTTCGCGATGAGCCGGGTGACCACGCTTTCAGGCGACAGGCGCCCTCAGCATTTCGCGAACAAGGACAAGGAAGGTTTGCCATGATACACAACGCCAGCACGACCATCGGAGGCCGCGAGTTCTCTATCGAAACCGGCAAGCTCGCAAAACAGGCCCACGGATCTGTCCAGGTTCGCTACGGGGATACGGTCGTTCTTGTCGCAGCATGTTCCAAACATAAGCCGCGAGAAAATGCAGACTTCTTCCCCCTGACTGTAGACTATCGGGAAAACTACTATGCCGCCGGACGCATCCCGGGAGGCTTCTTCAAGCGCGAAGGCAAGCCTAGCGAGAAGGAAGTGCTGACGAGCCGCCTGATCGACCGTCCGATCCGGCCGTTGTTTCCCTCAGGTTTCTTCTGCGAAACCCAGGTCATTGCGTCGGTGCTTTCCGCCGACGGCGAAAACGATCCCGACACGCTGAGCATTACAGGAGCCTCGGCAGCCCTCATCCTCTCCGACATTCCATTTCACATGCCGATCGCCGGAGTGCGCGTCGGCTTGGTGAACGATCGACTGATCGTTAACCCCGGCAATGCAGACCTCAAGAAGAGCCGCTTGAACCTCATCATTGCCGGCAGCGAAGATGCCATCGTCATGGTCGAAGCTGGCGCCCAGGAAATCACGGAAAAGACGATGATTGAGGCCCTCGCTTTGGGACACTCCGAGATCAGGAAGCTAGTCGCTGTGCAGAAGGACCTCGCGGGCCGGCTCAACCTTTGGAAGCGGGAGGTGGCTGCACCTGTGCCCAACCAGCAATTGGTGGAGGAGATTGCGGGCCGTGTTTCTTCTGACCTGCGTGATGCGCTTGATACACAAAAGCACGGCAAGATCGAGAGTTATGAGCAGATAGACTCGCTAAAGGAGAAGTTAGTGGGCTCCTATCCAGAGGAGCCGGAAAGCTTGAGGCAGGAAGTCGAGGGCATTTTCGATGCACTCAAGGAAAGAATTTTTCGCGAAGATATTCTCGACAAGCGCCGCCGGCCCGATGGGCGGGCTTTCGACGAAATCCGCCCAATTACTTGTGAAGTGGGCCTGTTGCCGCGCACCCATGGCTCCGCTCTCTTCCAGCGCGGCGAAACCCAGGCTTTGGTTGCAACAACTTTGGGCACTGCGGACGATGCGCAGAAGATCGACGTGATGGAGGGTGAATCGTCGAAGCGCTTTCTGCTGCACTACAATTTCCCGCCTTTCAGCGTGGGTGAAGTCGGTTTCATGCGCGGCCCAGGGCGGCGTGAGGTCGGCCATGGCGCCCTCGCCGAACGGGCGATCTTGCCTATCATTCCGTCCGAAGACCAGTTTCCGTACACCATCCGAGTCGTCTCGGACATCCTGGAGTCCAACGGATCTTCTTCAATGGCGTCGGTGTGCGGTGGAGTCCTGTCTCTAATGGATGCTGGAGTGCCGATCAAGTCGCCCATCGCTGGCGTTGCCATGGGCTTGGTGAAGGAAGGCGCCAAATACGCCATTCTGACGGATATCGCCGGCGCAGAAGACCACTACGGTGACATGGATTTCAAGGTGGCGGGCACACGAGATGGCATCACCGCCCTGCAGATGGACATCAAGATAGGCGGCCTGACGATGGAGATCATGAAGGAAGCGCTCGATCAAGCTCTTCGCGGAAGGCTCTTCATCCTGGACAAGATGCTCGACACGATTTCGGCCCCACGCAGCAACACTTCCCGTTACGCTCCCCGCATCCACACGCTTAAGATCAGCACCGACAAGATTCGCGACGTCATCGGCCCCGGCGGGAAGGTCATCCGCTCCATCATCGAGCAGACCGGGGTCAAGATTGACGTGTCCGACGATGGCAAGGTAAACGTCGCCTCAGCGGACGAGGCTTCGGCGAACAAAGCCATCCAGATGATCAAGGACATTACGGCTGAGGCTGAAGTGGGCAAGATCTATCTGGGCAAGGTGGTGCGATTAGCCGATTTCGGCGCTTTTGTGGAAATCTTTCCCGGCACTGACGGCCTGCTGCACATCAGCGAGGTAGCCGAACACCGGATTCGCGATGTCAAGGACGAACTGAAAGAAGGCGATCAACTTCTGGTCAAAGTGATCGGCATCGACGGGCAAAAGATCAAACTCAGCCGTAAAGCCGTCCTTCGAGAGCAGCGCGAAAAGAAAGACAAAGCTCGGTCGTAAGCCAGCCACACCCGCCTGCTGGTCGAAGGGCGGGAACGGAGCTTATGAGCAGCGCCCTGGCAGCCCGGTGGCCCTTCGAGTTTTGTCGATCTTTGCCAACCTTTCCAAGTGCTGCCCTGGCTTTGGCCTACCTTCCACCAACTTCCGCATCACAAGCCGGCAACTTAACTGTCAAGATTTTCAGCCACCTAACGATAAGTATACGGGTACCAAACGAATGAAGGCTGTGCCGCACCTGCAACAGGCCCCTCGATCCAGCTCGTTTCATGAACTTGCCCAAGCTGCTTAAGCAAGCCGAAAAGCTGATCTCTTATGGGAAGACCGCAGAGGCTATCGAGGTCTACCAGGAGATCTTGGCAGACGACTTTCAGAACAACCAAGTTCACAGCTTGATCGCGGACCTCTACATCGAAAAGAAAGACATGCAGCGGGCCAGCCGGCATCTGTTCAAGATCGCTTCTGACCTGGCGGCCCAAGGAAATTCGGCCGAAGCAGCAACCCATTACCGCCAGATCGTCAAGATTCTGCCCAAGAATAGGCTGGCGCGAGAGAAGCTCCTCGAGATCTATACGAAGAATGGAGCCAAAGGGGATGTGATCAGCCTGATGGTAGAGCTCTGCTCGGTCGCCGAAAGCGAAGGCAACGCGGCGAAGATGATCGAGTACCTTGAAAAGCTGGTTGCCCTCGACCCGGGCAATCACATCCATTCGATGCGGCTCGCGCTTTTCCTGAATGAGCGCGGCCTGAAGGACAAGTCGATCGAGATGTTCTACCAGGTGGCGCGGGACTATTTTCGCGAAGACCGGTATGAGGAGGCTCTGGCTGCCCTAGAGAAAATCCGCGCCGTCAGCCCAAAGGACCGCAACCTCCCCATCCGAGTTAGCGAGGTCTTCGAAAAGCAAGGGAAGATCGAAAAGGCGATCGAAACCTTGCTCACTTCGCTAGCCGAAGAGCCTGCTCAACCCAACGCGATGGTGCTTCTGGCCCGGTTGTGCATCAAAGCGGGCAAGATGGATGAGGCTGAACGGATCTACGAGAAGCTGGTCAAGGTTAACAAGACCTACCTGCCCCAAACGATTCCCTTTGTCGAGGTGCTGATCGCCGAACGCAAGCTCGACCGCGCCCTGGTACACATCGAACGGCTGTACAAAGAACTCAAGGAGCCGGCGGAGCGCCAGAAGTGTGTGGATTTGCTGGAAGAGATTCTGAAGCTCGATCCTCAGAAGCTGGATGCCTATCGCCTTTTGGAATCACTTTACGGAGAGGCTTATCAGTACGACCAGCTTGCGGTGACGTTGCGCTCACACGCCGATGCCTACATTGCCAAATGCGAGTACGCCAAGGCCCTTGATCTGGCACGCCAGCTGATCGATCTGGAACCCTACAACGAGGAGTATCGCCGGAAGCACCAGGTGATCGAAAAGCTGCTGTCTGGAGGCGGGCGTACTGAGCTCTCCGGAAGGCCAGTGTCCGCGCCGCACCTGGAAGAGGATGATGAAGACGCTCGCTATGCATCAGCCAAAGTCGACTCGCATTTCGACAAGACGGTGTCCATCGTGACCGATGAGGACGTTGAGAACTTCATTGTGGACATCGAACTCCTGGAGAAGTTCGGGCAGCACGCCAGCGCTATCGGGTGCCTCGAGCATGTGCTGAGGCAATACCCGAACGAGATCCGGCTGCGGCAGAAGCTCAAGGGAGTCTACTTCGACCGGAAGATGCCGAAGCGGGCCGCGCAGGAGTGCCTTGAGATCGCTAAAACCTTGGAGCAGCAGAACCAGAAGGGAGAAGCCAACAAGTACCTGCGTGAGGCGCAGCGGCTCAATCCGCTCCTGTCCAGCGCCCGTCGCGAAGCAGGCGTCGCCAACACGCCGCAGGCGGCTCCGTCGCCAGCCGGGCTAGGCGCCGTGGCTGCGCTCAAAGGCGACCTTTCCGAAATCGGTCTGCTGGATGTGATTCAAATTCTGGACAATTGCCAGAAAACGGGCAAGTTGTTGGTGAGCTCAGAAGGCCAGGCAGGAACGATCTTCTTCAACGGTGGCCGAATCGTGAACGCCATTTACCAGGAGAAGGCTGGCGAACAAGCGATGTACGCGTTGGTGGCTGTCAAAGGCGGCACCTTCGAGTACCAACCGTCAACCACTCTGTTCGATATCGTCATTCACAATAGCAATACGAACTTGCTGCTCGAGGGCCTTCGGTTACTCGACGAAGCGAACCGGGATATGAACGAAGCGGAGGTTGCCCCGGATGAGGTCGTCCCTGCAGCACCTGCCGCCGCCGCGCGGGATCAAAGCCGGGAACAACCCGCGCTGGCTGCCACCTCCGCAAAGTCAAACGCTCCCGTTTGGCACACCCTCGACGATCAAAACCCCCTGGAAGAAATCTAGCGACCAGCACAGCTCAGCGCAGAGACGAAACTCTTTGGTGCTATCCTGACAGCATTGGGCAACCCGAACAACCGGTAACGCAGGCGAAGTGACCGCTTGACAGTGCTGGCCTGTCTTCATACGATCGAAATCGGTATGACTTGGCAACGATGGCTGCCGATATCTCTTCTGGCTCCGGCACTGCTGGCGGGCTGTGGCGCTTCGCGCAAGCTCAGTGAGGAAACAGCCAAAGGCAGGATACTGGCGTTGGGGCTGGTCGATTTGAAAGACAAGCAAATCGCCGTGCGGCGGATCCTCCATGCCGGAGAAGATCAAGCCGTTGTCGAAGCCGGGCTGCAGATGGCTTTCCGGCTTTCCAAATCGAAAGAGAAGGACTGGAAGGTCAATGCCGTCCGCCTCGGCGATCGGAATTGGATCGATGTGCAGGAATTCCTGGCAGCTCTCAACGACGTGAGAACGAGGCTAACCCAGCGGAGTTTGGAACAGCTTCAGGAAGGCATTCGGAAATATCAGGCGAAACGGGGTGCCCTGCCGGCAGTGTCAGACATTGTCAAACTAACGGACTTGCTCTTTCCGGAGTTCATGGCAGAACTTGTGCGCTACGACGCGTGGAGCCAGGAGCTGAAGGTCCACATGCTGAGCGGTAGCACGGTTCAGTTGCTTTCTGCAGGCCCCGATGGAATCTCGGGCAGCGCCGACGACATTCGTCTCGAGGTAAGACCGATCTAGGGAGTAGCCGAGCGTTATGAACCGTTCAAACGACCAGAAGTCGAAAGCCGTGAAATCCAAACAGCGTGAACCGCAACCGCGTTCACTTGCCAAACCGCTGAGCGCTCTGGCGGTGTTGGTGTTGGCGGCTGCGGGTGTGGCGATGTTTCTGGTGAAGCGTGGCGGGCCGGAGAGCCCTCCAGCTGCAGCCTCCGCGAGTGTAGACCTGGGTCAGAAACCTGTCATCACCCCCACGGGTTGGTCGAAAGGCAATCTGGCCGCGAAGACGGTGCTAGTCGAATTCGGGGATTTCCAATGCCCCTCGTGTGCTGCTGCTCGCATCAAAGTGGACACTGCCCTTAAGAAATTCGAGAAGGACCTCAAAGTTGTGTTCAAACAGTATCCGATGTCGAACATTCATCGCAACGCGATGGGAGCCGCCCAGGCCTCCGAAGCGGCTGGCAAGCAGCTTAAATTCTGGGAAATGTATGAGCTGCTGTTCGCAAGACAAAACGAATGGACGAACGTTCCTGATGCGCTGACGTTTTTCCTCAAGTACGCCACCGAACTGCAACTCGATGTGGAGCGCTTCCGGCAAGACATGCTCAATAGCGAGATTCAGAACAAGATCTTCCGCGACCTGCTCGAAGGGCAGGTGGCGCAGGTGCGCTCCGTTCCGACGTTCTTTTTGAACGGCAAGTTGATGCAGGGTGTCAAAAACGATGCGGAGTTCGAAGAGCTGATCGCTCAAGCAATCCGAACGGCGCAATGAAGAAGAAGACCGCCTGGATCAGCGCGTCCGTCGCGTTGTTGGCTTTCTTCGGAATGGTCGACGCGGCTTATGTTGCTCTTCACAGCAGCCGCGGGTTTTTGTTGCCTTGTGGCTTGGCCGGGGGCTGCGACCAGGTTCTCAATAGTCCCTATGCGTCATTCCTTGGCATTCCTGTGGCTTGGTTTGGGCTGGCGTTCTATCTGACGACTGCCGCCTGTGCCCTCTTCGCATTCTTTGGATTCGAAGGTGCGTTGCGCCTGTCTTTTCCGCTGGTCAGCCTGGCGCTGGCATTCACGTCATATTTGTTCTACCTGCAAGCGTTCGTGATCCGGGCTTTTTGCGATTACTGCCTGTTGTCGGCGTTTCTGGTAACGCTGATGTTTGCCCTTCACCTTTGGCTGCGGCAGGGTTCTAGCAGTGCCAGCCAATCATGGCACAAGCCCTGACTGGAGCCGGTGATCGGGTGAGCTTCGTCCATCTTATTTGGCGGCTCAGGCCCTGAGCACAGCCTTAGCTGCTGCGCTGTGAATCCCGGCAGGGAGCGCGCTCGATCTCCCCACTCGATGATCCAGACGATTACGATCGATACGAGAGGCCAGGGGCTGCACGAATTCACTTCGGAAGTCGAGGCCGCGGTTCGCAAGTCTGGACTTCAGGAGGGGTTGTGCACGTTGTTCATCCGCCACACTTCTGCCAGCCTCGTGATTCAAGAGAATGCGGACCCTGATGTACAGCGAGATCTGCAGGCGTGGATCAGCCGGGCTGTCAAGGAAGGTGACTCGCTGTATACACACACCGTCGAAGGTCCCGACGACATGCCCGCTCACATCAAAGCCGCCCTGACGGCGACCTCTCTTTCGATTCCGATCCAAGACGGACGTTTGGCGCTGGGCACCTGGCAAGGTATATACCTGTGGGAGCACCGCCATCACCGGAATCGAAGGCAGGTCGTGGTCCACATCGGCGGGTAGCTTGGTTTCGTAGCACGGGCCTGGCAGGGGTTGTGTCTTCGTCAATGAGCCTGATCGATCTTTTTCGCGCCTCGTTCACAGAGCGGCGCGACGCCACGGCCCTCGAATGGGCAGAAAGCAACTCGACAGTTCAGTCCTGGACGTTTGGCGATCTCGACCTTCGCAGCAACCAGCTTGCCCGATTGCTTCGGCAACGCGGTTTGCGACAGGGTGACCGGTTGGCAGCTTACCTGTCCAACCGCGTGGAGTTCATCGATCTCTATCTGGCCTGCGTCAAGTCGGGTGTGCTCTTCGTGCCCATCAACGTTCTCTACAAAGAGCGCGAGGTAGCACACATCATTCGGGATGCGGAACCGAAGACGGTGGTGACAGACAGTGAACTGCCGCATCCCTTTCCAGCGTGGCGCTGCGACGAATTGAGCCGCGAGTCGCGCCACAGTTCTGCCGAACCACTCGACAGCGCATTCGACAGCGACAGTCCTACGGCGCTGGTGTATACCTCGGGCACGACCGGCACCTCCAAAGGAGCGGTGCTAACGCACGGTAACTTCGCCAGCAATGCCCGGAATCTGTTGTCGGCCTGGCACATCACACAGGCAGACCGGCTGTTGCTTTCGTTGCCGCTTTTCCACGTGCACGGCTTAGGTAACGGCCTCCACTGCTGGCTCGCTACTGCCTGCCGGATGCGGCTGCAGGCACGATTCGAGACTTCGAAGACCGCTGAAGCCTTTATTGATTTTCGTCCAACGCTTTTTTTTGGCGTTCCAA
>Ga0194121_10009767_pt1 | contig 11813 bp, 12 predicted proteins | sample TA2MahCa50mmetaG_FD_148609 | JGI IMG/M metagenome (GOLD analysis project Ga0194121, IMG submission 148609) | Freshwater microbial communities from Lake Tanganyika, Tanzania - TA2015020 Mahale Deep Cast 50m | ecosystem: Environmental > Aquatic > Freshwater > Lake | place: Tanzania: Lake...
GTTCTCGACCTTGCCCATGCCGCCGACCGCGAGCACCGCGCCGTCGGGCGAGAAGGCCAGCGAACGGATGCCGCCGATGCTGTGGATGCGCTGCCGCGGGTCCCACGTGTAACAGCCCGGCGCTTCAAGGGTCTTCACCGGTTTGCCGGTGGCGACGTCCCACACGACGATGTGGCCGGCCTTGTCGCCCGTGGCCAGCAGCCTGCCGTCAGGCGAAAAGGCGCACGTGTGCAGCATCGAGTCGAAGTTGTGCGGCGTCATCGGCGCGTGGCCCTTCAACTCGTGGCGCAGCTTGCCCGTTGAAGCCTCCCACACGCGCGCGACCATGTCGTCCGCGACACTGGCGACGAGCTTGCCGTCCGGCGACGCGAGCACGCGGCGAATCCAGCGGTCGTGGGCCTTCTGCGCGCGAAGCTGTTTGCCTGCGGCCGTGTCCCACCAAATCAACTGCCGGTCGTAACCGCCGCTGATGAGCTGTCCGCCCGTGAGCGCGACACCGGTGACGTAGCTCGTGTGGCCTTCGCCCTCGAACTTGCGCGCCTCGCCCTTCTCGGACATGGCGTCCACCTCATACACGCCGGCGTCCGAGCTGCCGAAATAGAGCCGCGTCGAGTCCGGCACGCGCGCGAGGCAGAGCGCGACGTCGGAACGCTTGAGTTCTTTGAGGAGTTTAAGGGTGATGTCGGGCATGGATTCTACCCATTTTGTTCTTCGTTCAGCGCATGGCTAGTCCATTCACTCGAATTCATGGAAGCGTCGGTGCCATTGCAGGTAGGCGCGGGTTGGCTGTGGTAAGTCAGAAAGCTTCGCCGAGGACGGGATGCCGATTGCGTTCCGGTCAGCGAGGGAAAAGTCCGGGGAAAAGATCATCTCGCCGGCGTCCGAGAACGAAACAAGTCCGTGCTCGAAAGCAAGGTCGATGTGTCCCGCGGGATCGGTTCGATACGCGCCGCGGGCTCCCATCTCCTCGCATACGTCGTGATACGTGCTCATTGGTTATTGGCCGAACGACCCAAGCTCGGCGACGGCTGTGATGAAGCGCGCCGATTGCGATCACTGGCGAAACTCCCGTCTCAAGTGATTCTGATTCGTGTCCATTCGTGGTTTCAGTTTCACGCCAGCACTTCCTTGATGGGCTTGATGCCGGGATTGACCAGCGGCACGGGGCGCGCGCCGACGTGGTATTCCTTGTTGTGCTTGATGCCCGCGGCTTCGAGCACGGTGGCGAAGAGTTCGCCCGCGCCCGCTTCGCCTTCGGCGACTTCGTTGCCGTCCTTGTCCGTCCTGCCGAAGACCGCGCCGCCTTGCACGCCGCAGCCGGCGAGCGCGACGCTCCACGCCTTCGCAAAGTGGTCGCGGCCGAGGCTGGCGTTGATGGTTGGCGTGCGCCCGAATTCGCCCATCGCGACGATGAGCGTGTTCCCGAACAGCCCGCGTTCCTTGAGGTCGTCCATCAGCGCGGACATCACGCGATCAAGCTCGGGCACCATTTCCTGGTGCGTCTCGAAGTTCTGCCCGTGGCTGTCCCACCACGCGCGGCTCACGCGCACGAAGGGCACGCCGGCCTCGACCATGCGCCGGGCCATGAGCGTCTGCTCGCCGAACAGCGTGGGGCCGTAGCGCTCGCGCGCCTTCGCGGGCTCCTTCGAAATGTCGAAGAGCTTCTCGCTGGCCATCAGGCCATGGACGCGCGCGTAGGCGTTGGCGTGGCTGCGCACTTCGCCCGTGTCGCGGCCGAGCGCGAACTGCCGTCCGAGCAGCGCCTGCAACTGGGCGCGCTCCTCGTGCTGCTGTTCGGTGATGCCATCGGGGCGGTGCAGGTTCGGCGGCGTGTTCTGCTCGTGGAGGTTCATCGGGTTGAAGCGCGCGCCGAGGAAGGACGCCGTCGGCTGCGCCATGCCTCGCCCCTCGGTGGCGGTGTAGAAGGACACGTAGTCCGGCACCTGGCTGTCGGCGCGGGCGAGTTCGCGCGCGACGATGGCGCCGAGGTCGGGATACTTGAGGGCGGGCTCGTCGTTGCGGCCGCGGTGCATGAGCTTGGCGGCGCCGCCGTGGTCGGCGTTCTTCGTGTTGAGGGAACGGATGAGGCAGACGTCCTTCATGCGCTTCGCCATGAGCGGCATGAGTTCGCAGATGCGCGTGCCGGGAACGCTCGTGGGAATCTCGGCGAACGGCCCGCCGGTGGCGCGGCCGGGCTTCGGGTCCCACGTCTCAAGCTGGCTCGGCCCGCCCGCGAGCCAGAGCAGGATGACGCGGCGGCCGGATTGTTTCAGCGAGTCGGTGAGTTGCTTCTCTGCGAAGGCGTGGACGGCGCCGCTCGTGCCGAGCAGCGAGGACGCGCCAAGGAAGGTCGAGCCGAGGAACGCGCGGCGCGTGAGATCGTGCGCGGCAGAGCCGCAGAAGGGGCGCGAGGTGTTCATGGGACGATGTTGGGAGTGTAGTTGGACACGGCCGGGTTACAAGCCTCGCGACGCGGAACTTTGACGTGACTCAACGCCTTGCCAGTCGACAAATTGTCATGGGGCCTCCGGCCCGTTTCGGGCGTCCAGCGGGCGTGGAGGAACCCGGGTTGCGCCCCGCCGGCCGGTCCGTGGAGAAATTCCCCCTTGCTTCGACCGGGTCGGTCCGTATTCTCGCGCTCCGCCTGAGCCCGGCGTGTGCCGGTGCTCGTTGAGGCTGAGAAACGACCGTCAACCCACAACCTGACCCCCAACCTCTGTTGCCACCGCAACGACGGTTCCGTTAGGCAATGGAGCTTCAGTCCCGCGCCAGCGGGCCCGCAAGCCTCCCCATCCGAAAGACCACCCAGCATGCTCACCATGGAAGAAGCCCTCAAGCACAGCGACATGCGCTTTGCCGCGGGCGAAATCGTCAAGGGCACCATCATCGAAGTCCGCAGCCGCGAAGTCCTCGTGGACATCGGCTACAAGTCCGAGGGCGTCGTCTCCGGCGCCGAGTTCGAGGACATCAAGGCCGTCAAAATCGGCGACCAAGTGCCCGTGCTGATCGAGCGGCTTGAGGACAAGGACGGCAACGTCGTCCTGTCCAAGGAGAAGGCCGAGTTCAAGCAGAACTGGGACAAGATCCTCACCATTTGCAACGAGGGCGGCACGATCACCGGCAAGGTGAAGGCGATCGTCAAGGGCGGCCTGCTCGTGCACATCGGCGTCGAGGCGTTCCTGCCGTCGTCGCAGATCGACATCATCCCCCCCAAGAACCTCGCGCTGTTCGTCGGCAACAGCTACGACTTCAAGGTCGTCAAGATCAACCAGGAGCGGCAGAACATCGTCCTCTCACGCCGCGAGCTCATCGAGCAGGAGCGCACCGAGCGCCGCTCCAAGCTGCTGGCCGAGATGGCGCCCGGCGACATCCGCAAGGGCACGGTCAAGAACATCACCGACTTCGGCGCGTTCATCGACCTCAACGGCATCGACGGCCTGCTGCACATCACCGACATGAGCTGGGGCCGCCTCGGCCACCCGAGCGAGTTGCTCAAGGTCGGCCAGGAACTCGACATCGTCGTGCTCGACATCAACAAGGAAAAGGAGCGCGTCTCCCTCGGCCTCAAGCAGAAGTCCTCCAACCCGTGGGACAAGATCGAGAACAAGTTCCCCATTGGCGCGAAGGTCAAGGGCAAGGTCGTCAACCTCGTCCCCTATGGCGCGTTCGTGGAACTCGAACCCGGCGTCGAAGGCCTCGTGCACGTCACCGAGCTCTCGTGGACCAAGCGCATCTCCAAGCCCAGCGACGTCCTCAAGCAGGGACAGGACGTGGACGCCGTGGTGCTCGGCATCAACCGCGACGAGCAGAAAATCTCGCTCGGCATCCGCCAGCTCGAAAGCAACCCGTGGGACCAGGCGCAGGGCAAGTATCCGCCCGGCACCCGCATCAAGGGCAAGGTCCGCAACCTCACCAGCTACGGCGCGTTCATCGAGCTCGAGGAAGGGCTCGACGGCATGGTGCACGTGTCCGACATCTCGTGGACGCGCAAGATCAACCATCCGTCCGAAGTCTTCGAGAAGGGCGACGAAGTCGAGGCGACGGTGCTCGAGGTGGACAAGGCCAACCAGCGCATTTCGCTCGGCGTCAAGCAGCTCTCCGAGGACCCGTGGTCGAACATCGACAAGTTCTACAAGGTCGGCGACGTCGTCAGCGGCAAGGTCAGCAAGCTGGCCAGCTTCGGCGCGTTCGTCGGCTTGCAGCACGACATCGACGGCCTCGTGCACATCTCGCAAGTCAGCGAGGAGCGCGTGGACAAGATCAAGAACGTGCTCCAGCCCGGGCAGGACGTGACCGCGCGCGTCATCAAAATCGACAAGGGCGAGCGCCGCATCGGCCTCTCGATCAAGGCAGCCAACTACACCACCGAGCAACTCAAGGAAGAGCAGAAGATGCTCGACTCGCTCAAGCCCGGCGAAGACCTCGTCGCGCTGCAGCACGCGTTCGACGCCGCCGACGAGGTGCGCGACGCGGAGAAGGCGGAGAAAGCCGAGAAGCCGCAAGCGTAGGGCGGCTTCGAACCAGATCACCGCGGCGGGCTGGAAACGGCCCGCCGCGTTCTTTTTGGGGAATCGGGTCGGCTGGATCCGGCCCGTCACTTTGAAGCACGGGCGAGCCACTGCTGGACGGTGGCCTTCAAAGCCGCGCGCCCTTCGGCGTCGAGCCCGCGCGGGTCGAAGCGGAGCCGGTAATGCAATGCAAGCGGCTCGCGCAGGGCGCGCACATGCGCGAGCGACGCGCGTTCGAGCCGCGCCAGCCACGCGCCGAACGTCTCGCCCGGCAGGCGGGCAAAGCCCATGCGTTCGAGCGCGTACTCGGCCGCGTAAAAGTCGGAGTCGAGTCCCGGCCACGCCGTCGCCGGCTCGTGGGTGCCGGCGGTGACTTGGCGGCAACACCTAACGACCTCGCTAGTCTGAGGGTTGCTCTGGCCAGTTCCGGGGTGTTGGCCTTGCTCTCAATCACTTTTTTTAGCCAAGCGCTTGCGGGCCAGCTTCACCGCTTCTTCCGCCTTGCCATCGAGGTAAAGGTCTCCCTCGTGCTGGGCTAACGCCTGCGCGGCGGCATCGCTCAGGCTTTTTAGGTGATTGAGGAGAATCCACCCCTTGCACTGGGCTATCAAGCGCGCGCCGGCATAGCTCAGGCCCCCGGGAATGGGGTTCTCGCTGTATTCGCTCATGGGATTGGCAATGGCTGTGTGTTCTCGTCTGGTTGATTCGGTTCGCTAACAAGAAACAGGTTGGCGGCGCTCCGCAAGGCCAGAAAGAATTGCTTTTGCCAACCGGATTGCCCGCGGTGTAATGGCGCGGAGTGAATTCGCGCGGGGCGCGGCCTGACCTGAAGGACGAGTGCACCGGGTGCGACTTGGCGCTCTCACTTGATTGCACCCCTCACCCCGTCCCTCTCCCCTCGTCGGACGAGGGGAGAGGGTGGCCGGAGGCCGGCGACGAAAGTGGCGTGCTCACCCTGACGTTGATTGGCAAGCACAAGGCGGAACTGCCCCTTCTCAAACAGGAGGACTGACCGGCGGGACAGTGTCCAGCCCAGAGGCGTCCCGCCCCGTCCGCCGCCCTGCACTTGGAACCCTGAAGACTGAATGCCCGACCGCGGCGCCACAAACTTGCGTTCAAATGCAACGCCGGGCACTGTGCCGCCGTCCAAGTTGCAGCGACATGAACCGAATGCTCCCGACTTCCCGATCACTCCTCCTCGCAACCTTCACCGGCCTCGCTGCCGTGGCGAATTCGGCCGGCGCGGAACTCACCGCGACGCTCGCCGCCAAGGAACCGCCCGCTGCGCTCGGCGCGTCGGTTCGCGCCCTGCTCGCGCCGCAGGCCGTGCGCGTGCTTGCGGGCGACTCCGCGGTGTTTGAGTTCTGGTTTTGCAGCGAGGTGCCCGTGGGCGCGAAGCCCGCGTCGCCCGCGCAGGCGCTCGCGAGCTTCAAGCCCGTCGGGCTCATCGGCGTCGTGTCCGTCACGGGCAAGCAGCACCGCACCTACCGCGACACCGAGCTGCCCGAGGGCGTTTACACGATGCGCTTCGCGTTGCAGCCCGAGGACGGCGATCATCTCGGGACGGCGGACTTTCCCTTCTTCGTCGTGCTCATCCCGGCGAAGGTGGACACGAAGCCCGACGCGTTCACCGCTTATCCCGCGATGGTCAAGGCCAGCGGGCGGGACACGCCGGGCGGACACCCGCTCATCCTGAGCCTCCGCCCCGCGGCCGAGGGCGAGAGTCCAAAGCTCCTCGAACCCACCGCGGGACACAAAAGCGTGCGCGTGAAGGCGACAGTGAAGCCCGCGGACTCCGCGCCGATGCCCGCGCTTTTTGAAATCGTCATCAAAGGCAAGGGGAAGACCTAGCCGGCGTGACAGGCGCGCGGAACACCCGCGGACACTCAGAGCTTGTCGTCCTTGACGGGGATTTCGCGCAACTCCACCGGTTCCCGGCAGCAGACGCACTCGCCCGGCGTGATCGAGCGGATGGTGCAGATGTCGCACCAGTAGAAGAGCGAGTGCGCCACGCCGGCTTTCATGGACTGGAAGACGATGGCCTCCAGCGCGCCCGTGGCCGGATGGATTTGCCCCTTGAGGATGAGTGCCTTCTCCCGCAGCCGGGCATCCACGAAGAGCGCCTCGGAGTTCTTCGTTCGCGCCAGCTTCACAAGTTTTCCTTCGGTCGTCTTGAAAACCCACTCGTGCTCGTGGTTGTGCGGCGAAGGCGACTGGTGGTCACGCGCCCGCTCTTCCATGAGGCAGACGATACGGCCGCGGAACTCGGCGTGTTTCGTCGCTGGTTCCGCGGCGCGAGCATCGCCGCGAACAAACGGCCGTGGTGCGGCTGCAGCCAGCACCGCGGCGCACACCCACAGGCGCGCGGTCACACTGGCCATGACAAGCCGCTTCATCGTGCGCGAACCTTCCCGCCGAATCCGCGCCTGCTCAAGCGGAATCACCACCCGCGCCGAATTCCGCCAGCGCGCGCGCGTAGTCCGCGGGTGTGTCCAGGTCGAGGTCGAGCCCGGCATCGTCCGATTCCCACATCGCGACACGACCGGGCGGCGCGTTCCGAAACTCCCTCAGGTTCGTGGCCGTCGTGTGGGCGATGCGCGCGAAGTCCGCGGCCGGCAGCGCGACCGGATGACGGCCGCGGCCGCCGCGGGACGGCTGGCAGAACCGTGCCGGGTGAGCCGCGGCAAATTCGAGCAAGCCACGAAGGGTCGCCTCGCGCACATGCGGCTGATCGCCAAGCGAGATGCAGAAATGAGTGAGCGCCCCGTCCCAGCCGTCCCACCGCGCCGCGCATTGGATGGAGCTGAACATTCCGCGTTCGGGCTCCGGATTCAGAATGACTTGCGCGGCCGGAAACTGGAGCCGGCCGAGTTCGGCCGCGAGCGCGTCGCCGCCCGCCGCGCGCACGACGGCAATCTGGCGCGCGCCGAGCCGCGTCCACCGGTCGAGCAGCGCGCCGAGTATCGTGGTGCCCGCCCACGGCAGCAACAGCTTCGGCCGGCCCATCCGCGAGGACGCGCCGGCGGCGAGGATGAGCACTCCGAGATTCATCAAGGCAAGCAAGCGCACCCGGCAAATGCCGGGTGCTAGTGAGGGGCACCATGAGCCGGGGCCTCCGGCGCACCCGCGGCATCCCGCACGAATTCCGCGCGGCGGCGGATGAGCTCGGCGACGACGCTCACGCCGATTTCCGGCACGCTCACCGCGCCGAGGGCCACGCCGACGGGACATTGCACGCGCGCGAGTTCGGCTTCCGTGGCGAGGTGCTCGTCGCGGAACTGCTGGAAGATCAACCGCGCCTTGCGCCGGCTCCCGATCATGCCGAGAAACACGAACGGCTCGTGGATCCACCGCCGCAACACGAGCGCGTCGCGGTTGTGGCCGCGCGTGACGACGAGGCCGAAGGCCGGCCGCGCCGGAAGCGGCGATTGCAACAGGTCCTCCCAGTAGCCGATGCGAAAGACCGTGCCCTCGGGAAAAAACTGCGGCGTGGCAAACGTGGGCCGGTCGTCGAACACGGTCACTTCGAAATCGAGCGGCGCGGCGAATGTCGCCACGGCTTGTGCGACGTGGCCGCTGCCGGCAATCCACAGCGCACACGGCGGGCGCACCACTTCGTGGAAAAGCCACGGGCCATCCGCGGCGTCACCGGTGGCGATGGAAAAATCCTCACGCACGCCCCACGCGACCGGTTCGCCCGCGCCTGCAATCCGCCGCCACAACGCTTCGGCCTCGGTCGCGCGCGGGAGGATGAGCCCGGTGACCTTGCCGCCGCAGATGAGCCCGTCGTCCCAGCCGAAGTCGTGGTCGAGCACGAGTTCGAAACTCGCGGCCTTGCCGGACGCGAGCGCGCGGCGTGCGCGGTCCTGCACCTCGGCTTCGAGGCAGCCGCCGCCGAGCGTGCCGACGATGCGGCCGTCGGCGAAGAAGAGCGCCTTCGCGCCCTGCTTCTGCGGGCTCGAGCCCTTGACGCCGGAGATGATGCCGAGCGCGAACGGCTGGCCGGCCGACAGCGCGGAGGGGAGCTGGTTGTAAAAGCGGGGCATGGACTCGGCCCTCACGCCGCCGCGAGTTCTCGCCACAGGTGCGCCGCGGTGGCCATGCCTTTCGCGAAGCAATCGAGGTCGAACTTCTCGTTCGGCGAATGCGGGTTGTCGTCCTTGAGCGCCATACCGAGCAGCAGGGTGTCCACGCCGAGGATTTTCCGGAAGTCATTCACGATGGGGATGGAGCCGCCCTCGCGCGCAAGCACGGGCTCGTATCCCCAGCCGGCCTTCAGGGCGCGGAGCGCGGCCTGCGCCTGCGCGCCGGTCGGCGACACGATGTAAGGCTCGCCCGCGTGGCCGACTTCGACCGTGAGCCGAACGCTGGGCGGACAGAGTTTTTTCAGGTGCGCGACGATGAGCTTCGCGGCGCGCGCGGGGTCTTGATCGGGCACGAGGCGGAAGGTGAGTTTCGCGCGGGCCCAAGCGGGCACGATGGTCTTGCTGCCCGCGCCCTGGTAGCCGCTGGTGAGCCCGTTGATTTCGCAAGTCGGCCGCGACGTGCGGCGCTCGACGGAGGAGAAGCCCTGCTCGCCGGACAGCGCGGGCGCGCCCAGGAATTTCTGGTAACTTGCGTCGCTGTGCGGCACGGACGCGAGTTGCTTCCGCTCGTAGGCGGTGAGCGGCTTCACGTCGTCGTAGTAGCCGGGGACGGTGATGCGGCCGTTCGCGTCGCGAAGTCTGGCGATCAACTGGCACAGGGCCATCGCCGGGTTCTCGACCGAGCCGCCAAAGATGCCGCTGTGCAAGTCGCGGTCGGGCCCGTCGAGCCGCAGTTCCATCGCGAGTATGCCGCGCAACGCATAGGTGAGCGCCGGGTGCCGCGGGCTGGGAATGCCGTTGTCGGAAATCACGACGCCGTCGCACTTGAGGCGTTCGCGATGCTTGCGGAGGAACGGCGCGAGGTTTTCACAGCCGACTTCCTCCTCGCCCTCGATGACGAACGTGAGGTCCACGGGCAGCTCGGTGCTGGTCTTCAGGAACGCCTCGACGGCCTTGAGGTGCGCGAAGTTCTGCCCCTTGTTGTCGCTCGCGCCGCGCGCGAACATGTTGCGTCCCTCGATGCGCGGCTCGAACGGCGGGGACTTCCACAACTCGAACGGCTCCGGTGGCTGCACGTCGTAGTGGCCGTAGACGACGAAGTGTTTCTTGCGCGAGCCCTTCTTGCGCGGCGTGCGCGCGAGCAGGATGGGGTTGCCGGGCGTGGCGTGGAGGGTCGCGTCAAGTCCGAGCATGCGGCAATGCTCGGTCAGCCACTCCGCGCAGCGCTGGAGGTCGTCGCGGTGCTGCGGTTGCGCGGAGACGCTCGGGAAGCGGACGTAGGCGGAAAGTTCCGCGATGAACCGCCGCTCGTTCGCGCGAAGGTAGCTGAGGACGGCTTGCATGCGCGTGGTTGTAACAGGGGTGGGAGTCGGGAGGAAGCGCGCAGTGGTCCGGTGGTGCGAAATGCGCAATGGAGACCTCTGCAAAACCCATCTTGCGCCGGTGTAGTGTCCGGCCTGTGGCCGGACGTTCCGAGGACTCTGGCAGGTTCCGTCGAGGCGCAGCCTCGACGCTACACGTGTTGCAGAGGTCTCCAATGCATGATGCGAAACCGGGGTGGTGGAGCGATTGCGGGAACGGACCGGTCCAATGTCGGGAGCCGCGCCGGGGCCGGTTTCGCAAGGTTTGGCTTGACGCTCGCGGCGGGCATCGGCTTGCATAGTCCCCACAATGAAATTGAGACACTCTCTTCCGCCTGCCGCGCTCGTAGCCGTCCTCGCCGCGGTGCTCCTGCACACTGGTTGCATCGCGACGGTAGACGGACACACGAAAGCGGCCGTGCCCTTCCGCAAGGACAAGCTGGTGAGCCTTTACGAGTTCCCGTTGCAACGTGTCTTAGATGCCGCGCGACAGGCGCTCAAGGACAACGGTGTGATCCACTCAGAGAATGTCGTCAACCACTCCTTTTTCGCGAAGTGCAACGAGCGGGCCGTGTGGGTCAGCGTCACGGATGTCAAGCCGACGCAGGTGCAGGTCATCACCCAAGTCCGCACCCGCTGGGGCGGCACCGATATCGACCTCGCGGCAGAGATTGACAAGCAGATCGCACTGAACCTTCAAACCGGGCTCATCCCGAAGCCGTCGTCGGTTCCAAATCCGTAGCTCGCCGGTTCGCCAATCCCCGTGTGGCTCACGGCTTCCGCACGCCCGGATTGTGGATTTCCCGCAGACCGCGCAGTTCTCCGCCGCTTCGATCTTCAGACCTGCGGGGTCGCGGCTGGTAGCTTCCGCCTTCGTGTCCTTCATGCCATCGTGATTCGCATCGATCGAGGATTGAACCTTGAACTCGGAACTCCAAACCCGGAGCCTTGACCGATGAAGTTTGCCATCTGCAACGAGACGTTTCAGAACTGGAAACTCGCCGACGTTCTCACGTGGTGCGCGAAGGCCGGCTACGACGGCGTCGAGGTGGCGCCATTTACGCTCTGCAAGCACGTCACCGACGTCACCGCCGGTGAGCGCGAGCGCATTCGCGAGTCCGCGGCGCGCGCGGGCATCGCCATCAGCGGCATTCACTGGGTGCTCGCGCAGACCGAGGGGATGTATCTCACGTCGCCCGATGCCGCGACGCGCGAGCGCACGGCGCAATACTTCTGCGAGCTTGTGGACTTCTGCGCGGACATCGGCGGCAAGTTCATCGTCGTCGGCTCGCCGAAACAGCGAAACCTCCTGCCCGGCGTGACGTGCGAGCAGGCATGGGCTTGGGCCACGGATGTTTTCCGTCTCTCCGTGAAACGCGCAGAGGAGCGCGGCGTCGTGATCTGCTTCGAACCGCTCGCGCCGACCGAGACGAACTTCGTGAACACGGCGGAGGAAGGCATCCGTTTCGCGCGGCAATTCGCCAGCCCGGCGATGAGCGTGATCCTTGACGTGAAGGCGATGTGCTCGATGGGCAAGCCCGTGCCGCAGATCATCCGCGAGTCGCGCGGCGGGTTTGCATACTTCCACGCGAACGACGCGAACTTGAAGGGTCCCGGTTTCGGAGATGTGGATTTCCGCCCGATCGCCGCGGCGCTTCGGGACGCCGGCTACGCAGGCTGGGTTTCGGTGGAAGTGTTCAACTACGACGAAGGACCCGGGGTGATCGCCACGAAGAGTCTGGAGTATCTTCAGCGGTCCTTCGCCTGAACCGTGGTGTCCGAAACGCCTCGGGCCGCAGCCGGAAAAGGAGACGCACGGCAGGGCTGGCCGCAAGGAACCTGCCTCCAGAGGTAGGACT
>Ga0194121_10009770_pt1 | contig 11812 bp, 13 predicted proteins | sample TA2MahCa50mmetaG_FD_148609 | JGI IMG/M metagenome (GOLD analysis project Ga0194121, IMG submission 148609) | Freshwater microbial communities from Lake Tanganyika, Tanzania - TA2015020 Mahale Deep Cast 50m | ecosystem: Environmental > Aquatic > Freshwater > Lake | place: Tanzania: Lake...
AACCTCTGGCGGTATTTACGATTCAATTATTTTTGGCATTCAGGGGACGATAACGCTGACGAGCGACCTTCCCGCCATCACGCAGGACCTGGTGATTACGGGGACCGGAATCAGCACCACGATCATCGACGGCAACAACCTCTACAGGGTCATCACGAACAGCGGGAGCCGGACGATCATCATCGAGGACATGACCCTCAAGCGGGGCAAGAACGCGGCCGGCGGTCTGGTCAACACGAACGGCGGAACCTTCACTGTCGACTCGGTGAAGTTCAGCGAGCAGACGGGTAACTCGGCGTGGTTCCAGTCGAACGCGACCGTCACGACCTTCGAGGACTGCGTGTTCGCCAACAACCACGTCGGCATCGGCTCGGACTACGGTTCCACCCCTTCGTCGCTCAGCATGGCGGACGCCGACTACACGAACCGAATCTACATAAACGACGGGATTTTCACGGACAACGCCACGGGGATAAGCACCGAGAGGTTCGTGAAGATAACCAACTCGGTGTTTACCAACAACACCACCGCCGCGTCGCTGAGGGGGTTGAACAGGCAGCAGGTTTTGAATTCTTCATTCTCGGGCGGAACGCTTGGTCTGTACTTCTTTTCTTGGATTCCGACCTCTTGGGTTCCCGGCGCAAACAACCAATACGTCTACAACAACTCGTTCAACGGAATCACCACCGCAATACAGTTTGCGAATTCGTGGAACAACGGAGCGACCACCTACAACGGCGTGAGTGCCAACTCGTTCTCCACCTCGTCAAGCAACACCTTCGGTGCGACGACGCTCAACACAAACAATTTCTCAGGAACGGGATATGTCTCCACGAACGACGTGATTACGGTTCCTACCACTACAACCACTACAACTACAACCACTACGACCACTACGACCACTACGACCACTACGACCACGGTTCCCCAAACCACAACTACTACGACTACGACTACGACTACGACTACAACCACAACTACGACGACTTCTACTACGAGTACGACTACTACAACTACAACTGTTTATGTGGTGCCAAAGACTACGACCACCACAACTGTTTATGTTCCACCAGTAACGACAACCATTCCGGAAACGACTACTACTTCCACCGTTCCGGAAACGACGACTACGACCGTCCCCGAGGAAGAAGAGGAGGAAGCGACAACTACTTCTTCCGTTCCTGCTCCCTCGACCACTGTTTCAAAGCCCGCAAAAGAGAAACCGCCTGTCTCAACCCTTCCCGAGCCAGACGAAGAAGAGACAGCACCGTCTACCGTTCCCGATGACAACGACAGCGACGGCAACTCTCCCGACGATCCAGACGATCCAGACGATCAAGGAGAAGCAGAAGAACCCCAACCGACAGAAGAGCAAGACAGCTCAGATGATGAAACAGAACCATCGGACCAAATTTTACCAAATGAGGTACTCGAGAAACTAGAAGAAACAATCGCCGAGGCAGACGCCTCAGAAATAGCGGCTGCGGTCGCAGAGGTTCTGTCCGATGTCAAGGATGAGGATCTCACCGAGGTCGTCAAGACAGTACTCGCGACGATAACCGACGAGACGGATCAGGAAGAACTGACGGACGAGGACAAGGAGAAGATAGTCGCCGTGGTCGCCGCCGTGATCGAGAACGGCGTTACCGCCGAGGTGGCCGAGACGCTCGCCTCGAACCCGGCCGTGCTCGAGTCCGTCACGACCGAGCAGGCGGAGGCGGTGTTCGAGCAGGTCGACGCTGGGGAACTGACCGATGAGGTCGCAGAGGAGATAGTCGGGGCGGTGCAGGATGCCCCGTCCGAGATCAGGGAGGCGTTCGAGGACGTGGTCGACTTGTTTGAGGGAGCGTTCGACTCGTACAAGATGCTCGGTCAGACCATCACCGTCGGGGAGAGAAGGACGGTCGCGGCTGTCGCTGCGCTCGCGACGGCGACGGGTGCGACGATGGCGGCCGGAGCGGCCGGCGGCGGAACGAGCCCGCCGGGAGGGGGCACTCCTAGTCCATCCTCCCCGAGCGGATCCAACGACGCCGCGAGAAAAAACGACGAGGAGGAAGAGGAGGCAGCCGGAGAGCTGGCCGGCGACGGGGTAGAATGGATCAAGAATATCCGCATATTTAGATACGAACACGGAGTGAAGATCTTGGATTGGAAAGCTTTCCTCAAGAAATTCGCCTACGGGATCTTCAACTCCGGTTGGACGATCTCTGGCGCAGTGATTTTGTTCCTGACCCTGTCGGGGACCCTGCAGGTGGTAGCCGGGGTGGCTTCGGCGATCGCCCTATCGATGGCGATGTACCTGCACATGAGGGAACCCGAGTAGCCGTTAAGTAATTGCGCATTTAAAATGCGCACTATTATTGATGTACACTTTTGGTGCCCCCCCGGGGTTGATTTCGGAGGAACCATGCCAAAGGTCGAATGGGATATCGTCGTACCGGTCAAGCAGCCGGCCGACCTGAAGGGCGTGCAGCCGGGGAAGCTCCCCGAGTCGCTCCTACGACCCGCGGCGGGCGGCGGCAAACTCCACTGGCTGACGGCCGCCGCGTGGGGGGCGATGGTCGAAGCGGCGAAGGCAGACGGCATCGAGCTCAAGCCAGTCTCCGCCGGCGACACGTACCGCACCTACGAGTCCCAGCTCGCCGCGTTCAAGCAGAGGTACACCAAGGAGCCGAACGGTAACTCGACGAGGACTTTCGAAGGCGTCAAATGGTACAAAAAGGACCCGAAGCTAGCCAGCCTCGCCGCGCCCGGCACGTCCCAGCACAACACCGGTCTGGCCGTCGACGTGCATACGGTGGGTGAGCCGAAGCGCCTCAAGTGGCTGATCGGGAACGTCCGCAAGTTCGGTTTCAGCTGGGAGGTTGTCCCCGAGGAACCATGGCACCTGAGGTACACCGAGGGCGACAACCCGCCGCCAGCGGTCTCGGACTGGATGGCGAAGAACAACGTGCAGAGGCCGTCGGGAGCACCGGTCACATCGCCTGGCGCCCCGACCGTAAATCTCGCCGTCGCACCACCGACCAGCGCACACAGGGACGACGGTGGCGACCTCGACCCGGGCGACAGCGGCCCGAGGGTGACGAAGTTGCAGGAGGAACTCGCCGAGCGCGGCTTCTACAAGGCCGCGCCGGACGGACAGTTCGGCCCGAAGACGGAAGAGGCTGTCATCGCCTACAAGAAGTCCAAGGGCTTCGGCGAGGGCCCGAAGGCGGGCAAGCGCGTTCTCGACGATTTGGGGATAGGGCTATGATGGAGTTCGTAGTCCTCGCCATATCGTCGCTGACGGCCATCATCGTCGCCAACCTTGAGCGTCGCTCGCGGAGCGACAAAGAGAAGTGGAAGCAGAATTCCGACGATCATAACTCGCTGGTCAACAGAATGGACATGATCGGATCAAATCTCGGCAGGTCGCTGGACAGGGTCGAGGAGAACCTCACCGTCCACATCGCGCGACTGGAAAACAAGGTGGATAAGCACGACGAGGTGCTGTTCAACCACCTCGCCGATCACGCCATGAAGTCGTTCACCGAGGAGCAACCGCCGACCAGGGCGAGAAGGAAGCAGGCCAAGGAATCATGAATCTTGAAATGATGAAGGGGATCGCCTACAGGGTCGTGGCAACCTTCTTTGCCACCGGTTTGGGGGTCGTCGGTGCGGGAACCATTGCGGGGGTGGGCCTCGTCAAGTCGATTTGGATGGCGGGCATCGGCGGCGTGGCCACCGTGGTGGAGGGTCTCTCCAGGGCATATCTGAAGGATGGCAGTCTCGACCAAACCGAGATAAACGCCGTGTTCGACAAGGTGGACGGCGAGGAGGAGTGAAAAAGCTCGTCCTCGTGGCGCTACTGGCGATGTCCGGGTGCGGTTACGACGGGCACTACAGATACGAGTGCCAGGACCCGACCAATTGGGAGTCGGATGAGTGCAACCCGCCGAAATGCAAAGTTGACGGGGCGTGCTCGAAGGATTTGATCGGATTCGACTGGGAGGAAAACAATCCATGAGCAACAAGTACACGCCGGAGGATCTCGACGCCAGACTGAAGTTCGTGGTCGGCTGCATCCTCGGATTCGTCCTGACCGTCACCACGATCGGCGTCCTCTACGCCCTGGTGTTCGTGACCCAGCCGATAGGCGTGCAGTCGGAGAACGACAAGATGTTCTTCGGGGTCCTGTCGTCGGTGGCGACGTTCATCACGGGGACGCTGGCGGGCCTGATGATCTCGACGGGCAGGAACAAGCACGAGGGGACCGAGACGACCACCGAGGATGGCGGTCAGGAACCATGACGCAGGGGTATGTCACCGGCATAGACGTGTCCGAGTACCAGGGGGAAATAGCCTGGAAGAAGGTCGCCTCGTTCGGGTTTGATTTTGCATACATCAGAAGCAACGTGGGCACCAAGCAGGATTCCATGCTCGAGCACAACTCGAAGCGCGTAGCGAACAACAAGATACCGTTCGGCTACTACGTGTACGTGAAACCAGAACTCGACGCCGAGGAGCAGATATCAATTCTTCTCGAGGCACACCGCAAGTACGGAGCGAACCTCGCCCCGCAGATAGATGTCGAGCACCACGGCGACCTCCACCCAAGTCACGTGAGGAAATCCGTTGACCACATCATCAAGCGCGCGACCGAAGCACTCGGGAGACCCCCGACGGTGTACAGCGGCGATTGGTTCTGGAATTCGAGGGTCAAGTCGCGCAAGCACGGCAACTGCCCGCTATGGGTGGCGAAATACGTCCAGTACTCGCAGAAGGAATTCGAGCAGAACGGCGTGCCGATGAAGCCCGCCGACTGGGCCGCCTGGGCGCTGTCTTTCGAGCAACCCAAACCACTGATGGGCTGGAAGGATTGGGACATATGGCAGTTCGCCGCTGGGCACAACAACTGCGGCAAGCGATACGGGATGGTCTCCGACGACCTTGATTTGAACATCATGAAGGCGGAATGCATGGCGAGGCTCAGGCTTTGACATACTCAACAATAATGCCGTGTTGATTTCCTGCGGTATCGGTCACCCCTACAATTGTTAATATGCCAGACGATTTCAAAAAAGAAGTTCGCCAGATGGCTCTTTTCTGGCTTTTGTTGCCACTGATAGTGGTGAGCGCACTCAAGACACTTCGTCGTGCCGCCAAGTCGTGGCACGTGCCACAGGAGATGTGGGAATAAATTAGGCGAATTGTTTTTTGAATAAGTCGGCAAGAGCGTCATTTGGGGTTTTCCCAACACCGACTTTCTTTGCTGCCTCTGATTCCCACCAGAAAGCAATAGCGGCTTCGTCGTCGCCATACAGGTACTCAAAATAATCGGCATTCCACATTTCTGATTTGCAATTTGCTATTGCGTGCCACAACCCATTCTCGTATACGCCCCCATAGCGAGATTCCCTGATGACTATCGGATACAGGGATAGGTTGCGGTTGTCCATAAAACTATTGGTCATCGAGGTTTTATGAGTCCCTGCAGTGCATCAGGCCATTCACCCATTCAAAAACCTCCTCGGGTGAGTCTGCGTATTCTTTTAGCGCATTCCCTAGTCGGCGTATTGTTCCGTTGCCCCACTCCCCTACGTCGTGTACCTCGAAAAGGCGGTGAAACGCAGCCTCGCTCCACCTGATGATGTTAAGGAACAACAAAAATGGGTTGTCATGTCGGCTGTAGTGTCCCCGTGCCCAAATGTATAGTTTTTGCGCATCTTGTGCGTGAGGGTTGGGGAGTTTTATGTAATCCCACACGCTTTGTTCATCATGTTCTGTCGTGGTTGCAGTCATACCCACAGTCTAGCGCCCCCGCCAGGGCTCGAACCTGGAACCTACGGATTAGAAGTCCGTTGCTCTATCCAATTGGGCTACGAGGGCCTGGGCCCACATTACTTAATTGGACAGGCCCCAGTTGCGCAATCATCCATTGTTAGTGCGCCATCAAACGAACGCTGCACCAATGGAATCGAGGTGTCAATCTTGGCTACGGCCTTTTCGTACTCCTCTTGCGTTGTTTCTTCGTATGGCGGCAGCGGGAAATTGTGGTCGGCATGTAGCAGGAACGACACCGACTTCACGCAAGAGTCGTAGTTCTTTGACAACCAATCCTTGATGTCTGGCAGTTCTTCCAATCGATAGTAAACGGTTACCGAAACAGCGTTATCGGCCCAAACTGTTTGCATTTTCTTGACCCACTCCAACTGCTGGGTGGCCGTCATTTCCGATGCCAGGATTGCACCGTCTGGCGACTTGCACGGAAAATCCACGACATAGCGAGTGTGCTCCTCACGTCCATCAATGCCGATATCCCATTGCACCCTATGGCCACGCTTACGGCATGCGTCAACCAAGGGGTCAGACGAGCCGAAACGCACGCGGCGCGTGTAGTAGCGAGCGTAAGCGGGATGAATTCCTGGTGTTACGCCAGGCAAAAGACTCAATGTCCCAGATGGCTGTATGGTGGTTAGGCGCACAGATTTGGGCAGGTTATTACTATCGCTCCATTTGGAATCAAAATCCTGCAGGTTGGTGTACGCATCATCAAGCCACGAGATTTGTTCCTCTGAGCACTGCAAAATACCAGTGATGGACTGACCCAGACGCGCGTTCTTTTTGGCGGCGTTCGTTGTCTTCTCATACGGATACAACATCGTCGTAATGTGTTTCTGCACCTTGTAGAGCAGCGTCGAAATCTCGGTCAACTGCTTTTTGGACTCGATGTTCGGCAAGAAAATCGTCGCCAGATTGCACGACTCACCATCAGCAAGTCCAATTTCAGCACATGGATTGAAGCCCTCGATTGAATTGTCGGTCTTTTGTTCGTTCAGGCGACCATATTTACGGGCCAACTTACGATTGACAAAGCCGTACGGCTCACCAGAACCGTCATAGCCCTTCCACAACTCTGGCATGATTTCGTCGTACGAGTCGGCATAAATGCTGTTGTTGCTGTTCGCGCGCCACGCTGGAACCGAACCAGACGACCAATTCTTAGCACGAATGAACAGAACATCGTCTGGGTCGCCGATTGCGATTTGTGCTGAGCGGCGCGACGAGCCAGAGACGACGATGCGCCCGATGATGTTGCAGATGTCGAGCACGTCGATAGAGCGAAGTTTCTTGCCGACCCTGTTTTCCATGACCTTACAAATGTCAGTAATACCCTCGATGAGCGCACCAGGTCCACTCGCCGTACCACCGAATGTTTTCAGTGGGGCGCCGTACTCTCGGACCAAGATTGTCGAGTACGAAAAAGATTTACCAGTATCAAAGTATGACTTCAGAACAGCATGGAGCAGGCGTCGCCAGCCATGTCGCGAATCTGGAACGATTATCTCAGCGTCATTGGTTCGTTCATGGGTAATAACGACACCACCCCTCACTTTGGGCAGGTCATGGATTTTGGCGCGCTCGACAGAAAAGCCAACGCCACCACCAAGCATCAGATACTCAAACAAAAGTTCAAAATCTTCGATTGATTCAATATTGGTGAAGTAACAATTATTCAAAGATGTTGCATGAAACTTCTTTACCAATGGAGTGCCCATCTGCCATAGTGAGCGACCAGAAAAAGAGCAGCGCAGATTAAAGCAGTGGTCAAACAATGTCTCTGCTTCGTCTTTGGTTAGTGGTACGCCAACCTCGATGGCGCCATTGATGACGCGCTGGAGGGTTTCGGTCCACGTCTCGTTGTCACCGTTGTCCTTCTTGCGACTGTAGGTACGCAGAAATACGATTTCACCAAGGCCACCAAAACCCCACGGAGGTGTTTTTTGGGAATAGGGGTCCACAAATGATTGTTCAAGCATGATTTTGCCCCATCTTTACTTCTTGGAGTTGCCCAGAATACCACAGGGCGGAATACAGAAAGAGTCTAAATTAGTCCTAAATTTTTCGCTTGCGTCACCGATATGACCTTTCCTGCTGGGACCACAAGGACTTTCGTTTTTACCGTGGGTGTAAGTTGTCTTTCCACCCAAACATCCTCTTCCACGATGAATTGCTGAGTATCTGGATTGGGTTCATCGGGCCCAAATCCAACAATATGGTCTGGTTTGCCGCTGTCGCCAACACAATCACCAGTCGGGTGCCCGCACACAGGGCAAGGACTTCTGTCCGCTGGTACAACTTTGATATTGTCGCCAATCGTATAAGACGAGCGGAGGTAATCGTTTCGATAAAAAACCATAGCCAATTATACGCCCTCGTATCGGCTCACTCTTATAAGGTGTAGAAACCGTAGCGGTGACACGTGGGTTCAATTCCCACCGAGGGCACTAAAATTCTTGAACCAAAAAGCCATGGCCCAATATGTCATTGATTATCTCTGGTTCCAACGGCATACTGGATAATTCATTATCCACTTCCCTCCTGAAAGCAGCATGCAGCATGGCTGGGTAGGAATATCTTTTTATTGTATCTGTGGCATTTTGGGAGAATTCCATGAGATGCCCCCAATTGACTCGTTTGCCAACACCATATTTGTATGGCATTGAAAAAAGATAAACGTCAGGCACTGCCGCGGCCCTGTTTTCATCGCAATGAATCACCGTCAAGCATTCTTTTACTTTTGAGTTTGGTTCAAGGAATGCCAAAGACAGTTCTTTATTCTGTGGCGTATCGGCCACGTATCCTTCGGCCACAAATGTAAGAGATTCAATTCCAAGCCTGAATCTTAATACTTTCATTAATTCGTAGCATCTTGCAAATCTTCTTTGATGGCTTTCCTTCATGTGTCTTGATTCAAGTTGTGCACACAGAAAGGGTGAATTATTGCGCCAAGCAAAGAAATTAAAGGCCAAGTCCTCGCCAACACCTTCAGTTTTGACAATCAGGTCTTTTGCCAACTGCGACGCCGTAAGTGTCAAGGCAATCTTAGAAAATGGGTCGAGGTATGAATCCATCAACTACGACAGTAGCAATAGTTGCACTGGTTGTGGGGGATAATGGATTAGGGTCTACAACATGAGCAACAAAAAGAAAACTTCAGCAAAGAAAAAGTCCAATAGCGCCAAGAAGCCTTCTGCAAAGAAGTCGCTGCCCAAGAAGGTCGAGAAGATTCAAATTACCGTTCCAACTCCCGAAGAGGTAAAAGACATCGTCACCGACACGTGGAAAGCGTTCTCGACCCAGGGAAAGTTTACGCCAGAAGCAAAGAAGGGTCTGTTGGCGCGAATTAAATCTTGGTGGAAAGTCAGTTGAAAAAAAAGACGAAGTCTCCTGTCAACGCACTTGTTGTCGCGTTGATTGGCGACAAGCAAGCACGCAAACTAAAGCAGTCCAACACTGATGAACTGATTGATTCGGTGACTGTCAAACCCAAAGCGCTACGTTTCGTAACGCGAAAGAGTTAGTCAACGATTGCGGGGAAGTTGTCCCACGTGCCGCTGTAGGGGCGGACAACCGAAATCTTTTCCTGCGCCATCCACTTGTTGAAGTTGCTGATGTACGTGGCGATGTTCGTCCTAGTGGCAGTGCGCTGGTGCGCGCGCTGGCGCGAAAGCCAGTTGCGCAACGCCAACGGCGCGTCGCCAGGCTTTAGCCCGACGCCATCGGTGACGAGATTAACGAATTCCTCAACCTTGTCCTTGCCATGCTTCAACGCAGCCAATACACAGAACACGCCCCACGCAGTACGAATACCACCAACGGCGTTGTCGGCTTTTGCGCCAAGGTTCTTGGCCCACTCCAACATCTCGTTGTTCTTGTCGTAGTAGTCAACAACGTCCTGACGCTGTACGAGCGCCATTGCGTTGGTGTCAAAGATGTTCAGACCGCAATCAAAGGCGACCATCATCTTGGCAATGGGGGAAATGTGTGACACGTTGACGCCTGTACCAGTAGCGGCGAGCAGGGCGTCATTCAGGCTGCGTGCCAGACCCGCGTCAATTGAGGCGTAGGTGCTTTCGTCGACACCACGCAGAACGAGGCACTTAACGGCTGTGTCGGCCTCAACGATTGCGGTAAGGCGGTGCTGACCGTTGAGCAACTTACCGCTCTTGGCGATGGTGATTGCGTCGTTCTGAATGTCCCACAGGCCGCGCTTGATAGCGTCGGCATACTGTTCGACACGAGTCTTGCGGAGTTTGCGGTTGTCGGTATTTCCCTCCAGCATCTTCCTTGCGATGACTGGCGTGATTACCTCAACGGCAACGCTGATTTCTTCTGGGATATCGAATTTGTTTGTCATAGTGGGCTATACGCTATCGGCGTTACAGGGAATAACAACCTGTATTGTGAGTTTATTCTGTGACATTGGACACACCCTGCATGGCGAGTATTTCGGCTTCAACGAGGGCTTCAAACTCGTCACGATAGCGATGCTGTAATACCAATCCCGCCCGCCGCCGCGCCTCTGCACGAATGTAATACTTTTTCTCTTTTGGCTGGTCTCCAGCGGATTTGGCTTTTCGGCCACGTTGTATGACACCTTCTCGCTTCAGTTCTTCAAATGCGCTCATTGGTTAGTTAATCCTTTGATAGTAGGAGATTTGAATGGTATCCGTCAGTGCCACAAAAAACAACCTGTTAAAACATAATTTGTGGGGTTGCCATTTGTTGCCGAAGGTGGTTGCCTATAGGCATCATGTCAAGACAACACGGAAGCAAGCAAATTAACCGATTCATCAGGGAAATCCAAAGACTTGGGTTCAATGTTGAAACAACAAGAAACAAGTACCGCATCACGCCACCGCCACACCTCGGCACCCGTGTGTATTTCACGCACGGAACAATGAAGGCAATCAAGCCGTTGTGCGCAGACTTCAGGAAAATTTACGGCGTAGAACTAGACCCCAAAAAGTTTCTCTAAATACCTCGTTCGCCAGATTGGCGATATTGAATCATTCGACTCTCGACTGAAGAAAACGCACCCACAAAAGAATCAGTTACGCCATCTATGCCAAAGCATTCCCACTTGTAGTCGCTATCCACACGTTCGCGCCAATCGGGGAAATTTTGCGTAAGCCATTGTTCTGCTTGCCTACAGGGAACGTTATTAGCAATCACTTGTTGTCTAAGGAACCTTTGGTATGCCAACTGCTCGTCCGACAATTGCCTATATGAGCGACTCATTCTTTCCTTCCCACACCTTGGGCCATAATTTCATCCACAATGATGTTGGCGTACTTCTTTCTTAGCCGCCAAATCTTGTGGTTCATCTCCATCATTGATTCTGTAGTACGCGCCTTGGCACAAATCGACGGGTCGTAGATGCCGTACTTCTTGAACATGACGTCGTCAAAGTCGGAGTTTTCAATCAGGATGTCCGAAATCCAATTGGCTTTACCGTCGATTTTTATCATCAAATTACATAGACCCTCGTAGCCGAAGTCCTCAAAGACCTTATTTACCACGAGTTCGCAAAAGTTTTCACGGTACATCTTTTCGGCGTGGCGCCCTTCTTTCATGAATTCAGCCAAGTAATCAAGCAGTTCATCCCTGTCAGGGCCGTGTCCATCATCGTTTTGCCTATCGTCATGTTCTTTCGACATACGCGTAACCACCAATCTGATTGGGATTGCCAACAGATATTATCGCATTTAACGGTTCACGCCAGCGACAGAATGTAGTGCTCAGTCTCTTTTTTGGTTTTTGTGACCCATGAATAGATACTCATCGAAGCATTTGCTTTATCTGTTGCATTGCCGTCGCGATAGTGGTCGAGATATTCTCCGACTGCGTTGTACATAGACCAACCATTTTGCCCATATCCACCAGCGTTATTTGAATTTACGTACAAGCCCTTGACTAGCGACCAAATCTCTTCACGGTTGTTTTTCTGACGCTCTGATTCATCTTTCTTGATTGGGAAAGTTTTTTG